>Ga0099822_1000896_pt1 | contig 31810 bp, 13 predicted proteins | sample CowpeawhiteBW_FD_76839 | JGI IMG/M metagenome (GOLD analysis project Ga0099822, IMG submission 76839) | Root nodule microbial communities of legume samples collected from California USA - Cow pea white BW | ecosystem: Host-associated > Plants > Roots > Nodule | place: USA: California | collected... | reverse complement strand
GAAAGACAGTAACATAAATTTAAAGAAAAAACTAATAGAAAGTTACACTCTTTACAAGGAACAAATAAATCTACCTTCTTTGGAGCTTGGATGACCTCTCTAAAAGCAGAAACTGGCTTCTTGCTACTGGCCTCCATCGGCCTAGTAAAACATTACAAGTTTCTTTGCATCAGGTTTCATGGACACCAGAAACAAAATTAAAAAAGAAAAAAAAAACTCAATTAAACAGTTAAAAATGCAATACCTATTCTTGTTGGCCCTTTTTAACTTTTTGTCATCTTTGGGTTTCTGAAAAAAAGCATGTGCCCCGTTCGAGCGTGCTTTCTGCAATTCCTCAAACGTTACATCTGCTAACTCCTTCTCTATCTCCTCCTCCTCCTGTAATCATCAAAATCAATCACACTTCGCACTCACTATAAACCTAGTTTTGAAGAAATCCCCAAAAAAAATAAATAAAAACACAACAAATTATAACTTCATGAAACCTTTTCAAGTTACTCACATCTTCTGAGGAACTGTCGGTAATAGAGTCTTCTCTCTCGAGTTTTTCATACTGCGTTTCCATGGATTCTGGGACTGTGGCTCCTTGCTTTTCCCTTTTGACAAGAAAATGAAATCGATTAGTCCCCAAGAAAAAAAGAAAATTATGAATTTTACGTGAAAAAACAAAATTGTTGAAGTTGAAAATGCATAAATTGATTGTGGGAGGAGTACCTGAATCAAGTATTTTAGGGCCAATGTCGAACAAGACGGTTAACGGGTTCAGAGAAGAAAATAAAAAGACTGGTATTTGGTGGCGGAAACGAAAGGCAAAATTAAGACACAGAATGAAAACGCACCGTTTGTGACCAGGAAAAGGAAAAGGGGAAGACAATTGCTTCTGCACCCCCACTCTTGCTACCTGCACCTCCTTGTTCTAACGGGATTACAATTTTGTTTCTGTTTCCCTATTGGTTTTATATTTCAATCACGAATTAAGAAACTCTGCGCAACATCTAAAAAATAATACTGTATAAAATTAAAAATACTCAATGTGACTGTCTTAATCTTTTATTTTGATAACAAATTAAAACTACTTTTACTATAACATTAACAAAATTAAAGTAAAGAGAATAGTTTGTATGATTCTCCTTTTAAGAAAGTTTTTATATTTTCAATATAAATTTGAATGGTATTCTTAAATTAATTTTAATTTGTAATATTATAAAAAAAATGTAGATACGTTCGATGTATTTCTATAATTAATTGAAATTTAAATTATTAACTATATTATACTATGAAATATTAGGAATTTAAAATATTTATATACAATTTTATTTTTTGTAACAGAATCTACTTATGTTATATATTGTTTATAACATTTGTTCAACAAACCTATAAATACAAGATATTAACATAAAAGATATACACTCGGTTATTTTATTCATTATTATATTCATATATTTTATAATTGTCCTTAAATCTCTTTTTAACTTAGGGCATATAGACTTTTGCTTTGCAGTTGAATCTTTTATTTCTCTAAAGATTTCGAGTTATCGATAACTTAGTTATTGATAGAGAAGCCCTTCATGTAAATTGGATAAGAATACTAACCAAAATAAGCAATTATACGTATAACGGTTAAATATGATTGTAATTTTTAAATATGAATGCATTCAAATCTATAAAATATAAAGAGGATTTTTGATTTTGTATTTATATTTTAAAATATCAATTTTATCTTTTAAATATAATAATTTTTAAATTTTTAAAAATTATTGTTATTTTTACAAGTTTCTTATAAAATCGATTATTTATATTTTTTTTTTCTTTATTTATTATTTTATCTATTATGATATATTTTTTTTTATTTTTAATAAATATAATTTTAGTTTATATATTAACTTTTAAATAAAAATACTAACCAAAATAAACAATCATATCTATTAATTTTTTTTACAGGATAGGATATAATATGACATGTGATTGAAATTTGTAAATAACTTAAAGTTCAATGTAAAGTATTGTTTTTACGTGTAAAATAAATTTAAGATATTTATTATTTTCTAAGTTTGACAATCAAACTATATTAAAAATTTGAAATAATACATTCAAATTTCCGTCAAAGTAATTTATCATTTTATGACCACTTTTATTTTTTAAGTTTGACCACTTTTTTTAAAAAAATTAATGACATATATTGTGTAAATGGTACATATTAAAACTTGATATTTAATTAAGTTTATTCAATAATTTTATGCTCCGTAATTTTGAGATTACATGCGATTTTTACAGGACCAAGAAGAGCAGGAAAATAAAGTAGATTGATCTATGATTATTTTAAGTCTTTAATTTAATTTTATAAATATTTTATTTCTTTTTAATCCAATTAAACTTTATATCTATCATAAATATTTAATTAGTAAAATAAAAAAATAAACACCTACATATCTATCTATCTATATATATATAAAATTGCGAAATTTGTAAAATATATAAGATAAAAACAATTTTAAAAAATTACGGATAAAATTATTTAAAGAAACAAAAACTGAAATTTATAAGATAAGAAATAGTTTTTTTCACTTTAGTATAAAAGGTCTAACCCGCTTCACTTGAAACAACGAAACCACACAGTAACTGGGGAATGAAACCAATGAACAATGAAACGACTCGCGCAGGGAAGAAGAGTAAGGAACAGTTCTGTTGTATTTCTCACGAATTCTTTCGAACAGCGTACGCAAACCCTAACAAAATAGCAGTGATTCACGCTACCGGCGGGGCGCACCTTTGCCGGGAGTTTCGCCGCGAAAATTCTGCCACCACCGACTTCAACGGCGACATTGCCACCCTCTTAGAGAAGCACGTCGAGTCCATATCTCCGCCATTTTACGACGGGGACCGGTGCTTCACTTACTCTCATGTCTTGGATGCGGTTCGTTCCCTCAGCTCACGCCTCCGCTCTATCCTGCTTGGTGGGGATGACCCACACTTGATCACTGCACAATCTCCAGGTTAGTTATTCACTCGACGATGGAATGTTTTGGTACTTAGATTGTAAGCTAGTGTGTATAAACTTGTGAAGGAACACTTAAACAGAGAAAAATAAAACGAGTTAAAATTAGTTTATGCATATAAGTTTTTTTGGTAAAGTTCTCTCATATTAGCCCATTCAGTTTTCTTCTTCTAGAATTGTTTATGGAGGAATTTATTCGAACATAGTGCTTCACTTAAGGGAAAAGGGTATTTAAAAACCGCCCTTGGCAACAAAGACCTAGCACCTAATCAACGTGAGACTTTCGGTAGGGTTGCAACGGTTAGATAGGTAGTCAGTCAGTCAGTTTTCAGTTCCAAAAGCAAGCTACTTGCTTGTAAATGGCAGCATTGAGTGAACTTGTCGTGTGAGTTTTTCTTGTGCTGTTTGATGTGTTTGGTTCCATGAAATTGAAGGGAGAGTAAGGGAGTAGGTTATTTTTCATTTTTAAAATTGTGAAAATTATGAAAATGTTTATAAAAGTGAACAACGCAGCAACATAACGTTGCTTGGAGTAGAACTGGACTCGAGTTTCTTATTCAAGGTATTGTGTTTTAGTTTTTGCAAATGGAAAAATGTGGTTGGATGGGAAAACTCTGCCTAAGGTGGCCAATCAGGTCTTATAATCAAAATTAGTTATCGGCAAAATCAGTTATATTTCACGCCTACTACATGGTAACAAAAAAGTGAATAAGGAATTATTGATGGTTAGTCCAGGTTAAGAAAATGTGTGATTCCACTTCCAAATGTCTGTATTTTAAAAGATTTTACATATGCCTGAATGTGGAAAAGTTTGTGGTTGCATCCTGTATTCTGCTGCAGGTAGCAATGGTGTCAACCGTGAAAAGAGAACTGTACAGAAACCTGAGTCCTTGGAAACTGTCATGCCCAGTGAAGAGGCGTTGGCTGAATCAAGTGAAGAGTATAGGCCAAAGATAGTGGGGATTTATATGCCTCCTTCTGTTGAATATATCGTAGCTGTCCTTTCGGTACTTAGGTGTGGGGAAGCCTTCCTGCCTCTGGATCCGTTTTGGCCAAATGAAAGGATATTGTTTGTTGCCTCTTCTTCAAATGTTGATCTCATTATAGGATCCCAATCTTCTTTTGGTAAAAGAAATTTGGAGAAGCTTGATGAATCACATTGGCTGGTAAAGTCAAGTAGTTGTCCCGTTTTGAATTACTCCATTGACCAAAAACTACTAGATTGTAGTGGTCCAACAAATTTAGCATGGCCATGTGCCAATGAAAAACAAAGATCATTCTGCTATGTGTTGTACACATCTGGATCAACTGGAAAACCCAAGGGAGTGTGTGGCACCGAACAAGGTAACTTACTATAGTGGTTTCTTGTAGCTGTTATTATTGCATATAAAAGCAATATTTTCTATCTAAAATGTTACATTATTTCTTATCCTTGTTACACATGAGAAGAAGCATGTATTATTAACATCACTTGATTGTTTCCAAATCTCTTCGATGTTTTGGCTGTTTACACTATGCATAATGTATTATTGTTGCAAATTTCACATTGACTAGAAATACGGTTATATTATAGTATATGTTGGGTTCTTCAAACGAATATACTTGGGAGAGTTAGTACCCAACCTGAGATATGTGGATATGATAAATCATGAGGTATGAACCAACCCATACATTATATTGACACCATCATTAATCCAAAATCATAAGACAATGAGTTTGTGAGTTTTTCTTCTAATATATTCCTATCTTACGTATCTTCACTCAGGGTGGGACTACCGACTCCATACTTGAATTCCTCACAATCTTCCTGTCAAGTGTGAGTCTCCTCCACTCATTGCAAACTCCCATTCCACCTCAAAAGTGTTCTAGCCATATGTCCTCTACTTGTATAACACCTTCCACAGACAACGCCAATTGTAGTTGGGTTCACAACAGTAACAAAGCAAGATACACAAAAATAAGATTGAAAGAAAACACTCTATTATCATTGGAAGGTATCACAATACATCATACTTTCTATGCCCATAACGGTTTCTACATATAAAACCTAAGCTAAGGGAATAACTTAAAACCATTCAATGAAAAACTATTAAGATAGTTACAACATAACTCACTAGACAGTCTAATTAGTCTCAACATTACGTCTCTAGTAGATAGTCTTCTATTCCCTTCCAATCAGACAGTTTAAACGTATGATTGAGCTCTCTAACATATCATCTGTTGAACATGATTTAGAGCCACTAATTACATAATAATTTTAAAATAAAAATATATAGTTGTTTTGGTTTAGGGATATATTTTTTGTTTTTTGTTTAGATTGAAGGAATGTAATATAGAACAAATAGGCAATAAACAATAACAACTTTACAAAATATGCTTATATATATGAACTTTCATTTTTTAAATTTTTATTAAAGAGGTAGCAATCATTTTTAAAGTTTTATTAAAGAGGTAGCAAAGGAAAATGATTTCAAGTGATATTCAATTCTTTTATTCCTGTTATTGTTCATGAATAAAACTTGACTAAATGCATTTTATCTTTTCTTTTTCCTTGTTATTAAGGTATTTTTCTTTCCTTTATAGGTCATTTTTTTCATTCTTTCCTACTTTTTTTTTCTTTTGTAATATTTATTTATTTTTTCACATATATAGTGTTCTATTTGTTATGACTTGGTGAGTAATAAGAATGCCAACAACGATATCAAATTCTTCTAGTTCTAACTCAAAAATTGTAAGTTTATTTCATAAGTTGTTCAACAAGTTGATTATGCTCCTTTATAGACTTATCTCGATTTATTAGACAATGGAACAAAAGAAGGGGGAAATAATTGATGGTCTTGTTATTTTTGTTAAAAAACTTTTCGAAGTTCTTAATCTAGAGTAAAAGCCATTTATTGAAAATTTATGAGATTGGGATTAGTGTGGGCTCAAATGTCAATGAAAAATATTTGAGGAATTGAAATCAGTTGTTGAATTGGTAGAAAATAGGGTAAAACTTAAGTACGTTTTCTTAGCCACTAAAGATAAACATGATAATAGTTTATTAAAAGGGAGGAATAGTGATCCTTTAGAGATAACATTCAACATAGAAGATAGAAACAATCTCAAAGCTTTCATAGCTAAAATATTTTATTCTTATGGGTGTTCTGATACCCTTTCAAGAAGCCCCTATTATGTGAATTCATATTTGTTTGGTACAAATCATATCCATAGTGGCTTTATTTGTCTAGGTACAATGCATTGACGACAATTCTATTCCAACAAGAGAAAACACAAGTTGAGAGGTTACTTAAACTAATTAAATAAGCTTCGAACAGAAAAAGGGTTAGCATAGTCTTTGATAGATGGATGACTTCCTAAAGAAGACATTTAATTAATTTTGTGCCTACTAGTGAGGGGTTCCTATTTTTGTTTTTAAAAGTTGTTGATGCTACTGATGAAATAAAAAATAAACATTACATAGCTACAAAATGACTAAAGTTATTAAAGAAGTAGGAGAAGAAAATTTGTGCAAGTTATATCAGATAATGCTTCTTTGTGCAAATGGAATATCGTTGAAGTTTGATTTCCGAAATTTCTTTTGACACCTTGTGGTGTTGTTCAAACATTTAAATCTTGCCTTGAATATCGTTGATGTCATTTGTGGTGAGTATAGTTGGATTACAAAAATTGCTAATGATGTTTCTTATGTTAAGAACTCTATCGTAAACCACTTCCTGATAGATTAAGATACACATTTTGAATATGCTATAGTGATGATGTTCATTGCAATCCATTAGCAAACAACTTCGAATGTGAGAAATGGTTGAAAATGGTCAATCTCATGGAGATGCAAAATGTGCATCATAATTTGTCATGGAGTTTTTCATGATAAAGTTCCTAATATAAGAAACATCATCAACAATTTTTGTAACCCAATTACATTCCCCGTAAACGGCATCATTTCATTTTGTATTCTTTGTTGCACATATGTTCTTCAAGGTAAGATTAATAATGTGCACAACACAAGGTATCCAAAAAACTTAAGGAAATGAAACTTCAATCTTTGCACATAGGAGCATTATTTGATATAACTTTTACAAAATTTTCTTCTTCTACTTTTTTAATAACTTCAATCATTTTGTAAACTATGTAATGCTTATTTTTATTTTATATGAAGCATTAATAACTCTTGAAAAAATAGGAACCCCTTCACTAGTGGCCATAAAATTAAATAAAGGTCTTCTTTGGGAATCCGTTCATCTATCAAAGTCTATGTTAACCCCTTTTTCCTTCCAAGTTGATTTAATTGGTTTAGTAACCTCTCATATGTGCTTTCTCTTGTTGTATTAGAGTTGTCCTTAATGCATTATATCCGGGAGGATTAAAACCATTGATATTATGATTTGCAACAAACAAATAAGAATTCACATAATAGGAGTTTCTTTCAAGGTTAAAAGGCAACCCAAGCATTCTACTTAAGAGCTTTGAGATGGTCTTTTTCTTCTATGTTGAATGCCCCTCTAAATGACCACCATTCCTCCTTTTTAATGAATTATTCTCGTGATTATCTTCACTGGGTAAGGGAAGATGCTTTGGTTCACTCTATTTTCCACCAATTGAACAATCGTTCAACTTAATATTCTTCATTGACTTTTTGAGCACTCATTAATTTTGTTCCATAAATTTTCAATAAATGAGGTCTCACTCTAGAGTAAGAAATTTAAAAAAAAAATTGACAAAAATAGCAATACCATCTCTTGATTCACCTTCCTAGTATTCCTTTGTATAATAATCCGATAAAGTTTAGGAAGGAACATATCAACTTGTTAAGCATCTTTTGAAATAAACTAAACTAGGAAATTTTTGAGTTAGAACTAGAAGAATTTGGTATTGTTGTTGATATTTTTTTGACTCACAAAGTCATATATAAAATATTACATTTGTTTAGAAATCAAGAATAGAAAGAAAAAAAATAGTAGGAAAGAATGAAAAAAAGTCTATAAAGGTAAGAAGAATACCTTGAGAAGAAGATATAAAATGCACTTGGTCAAGCACTTTCTAGTAAAGAATTGAATGTCACTTTAAATAATTTTTCTTTGCTACAACTTTAATAAAAAGTCTGAAGTGATAATTGACATATATAAGCATATTGGTTAAGGTTATCTCTTATCTGGATATTTGTTCTATATTATATTCTCTCAATCTAAACCAAATCAAAAATTATATTCTCAAAACCAGAACAACTATACATTTTTATTTTAAATTATCATGTATTTTGAAATGAAATGCTTAACTAGTTGAATTTTTTTCTGTTATGCGTTTTTTAATTTTTTATAATTTCTTTAATATTATAGATTTTAATTAATGTTTTGTTGTGATGCATATACTTGAGATTGAGACTGAAAATATATGAGTAGTGGGCTTATGGGACCACTCTCACTTTCTTCTATTTATAATAAAAACTTATCCAAGTACATGGAAGACTAAGAGACTCCATTAGGACCCTAGGTGCATAATTAGATACAGCAGTGGAGGTTTCCCACACTCTACACCCTATACATAGGGTTAATGATACAAAATAGAAGTAATAATTCTAACACATATGAATGTTTATTTTTATACTTTTTAAGATTTTTTAAACTGTTATAGTATTTTATTTGTTGCTAATAATATTTTAAAATTCAGTTTATAACCTATTTAAAACTATTTCTATTTACTGCTATTATTATTTTAAAATTTGTCAGATGCAAAAAACTAGAAGCCTTAAAAAACAAAAGAAAACAGAAATCGATTTTATAGTGTGATTGTTTTATATATTAGTGGAATCTTATATCTGAGTCTAGTTTTGGTGAAAGGGGTACTGTGGATATTGGGGCATGTTGTTGAGTTCAACATGGGCTATAAAGACTTCTATTGGATCAAGGTCTAACCCAAAGGATGGTGCACATTTATACAATAGGATTATTAGTTGTACACCTATAAGCAAAAGTGTTAACTTCTAAGGAATCTTTCTACATATATTAAGCACTTCTTTTTATAATTGTCAGGGTATGACACTTTACATATAAGTACTTTAAGCTTATCTAAACGTATTTGTGTCATATATGTCCTCAACATGAATACGTGGGCTTGCTGAATGTATTGGTGCATTACATACTGAGGTAGACCTAGAACGGTAGTTTTGACCATCTACTTTGTCAAAAGTTATAGTATGAGTCCATGAAGAAGAGGAGATATCCCTTAATGCAACAAAGAAAAAACAGATGGCAACCCTACGGTTGTGAAAGAGAGAAACTATGACCAACCTAGATGACTTGCCAAATGATACCAAAATAAAGAATAGAGGGTCAAAATGAGCTCAGAAGACTTTGGCGAGTCGATCTATGGTGGTCTAAAAGGCTTTTCACTATTGGAATGATGTGCATTAGATGTACTCACCTAGGTCAGTCAAGACATTGATAGTGTGTCAACCAGAATATGGATGCACAGCCATTGAGGTTTGGTCATGCTCCTCGAGGTGCCTGACCCAAGTGTCGGAGGTCGGACAAAACCATGGACGTAACTGGATGGCAATTTCTTTGATGTATAGAGATAGTCAGATAGGGGGTCGACATGCTCTAATACCAATTTGAGAAAAATACAAAAGAATAAGTTGTCTTAAATAAGATCTATTTAAGACAACTTGTTCTAACAATATTTTTTTATGTATATTATATATATTGTAATTGTAGTATATTACAATTGTTTTACTTTTATATTCTTACCAGGTCTTTCTAATCGCTTTTCATGGATGCAAGGAATGTATCCTCTGAATGGACAGGAACTGTTGTTGTTTAAGTCATCAGTTAGCTTCATTGATCACCTACAAGAATTTCTCAGTGGTATTTTGACTGCTTGTGTATTGGTTATTCCTCCTTTCAACGAGCTAAAAGAAAATTTGTATTCTATTATAGATTTCCTGCAGGTATGGTAGTTCTGATTGTGCCTTTCTGATTTATGTATTGCCAATATTATCCAACAATATTACAAATTTATATTTTAAATATCACATGTTTGGAAAACATTCTGTATTCTATTTTTTTCTGTCACAGTATCAGTTGGTACTTAGTAATAAAATTATATTTCTTTGAATTCCTTACTTTGCCTGTTATATTAATTGCTTCTGCAGGCATATTTTATTAATAGGCTCACGGCTGTTCCATCACTAATGAAGACTATTCTTCCTGGATTGAAAACCAATGCTAACATGGCGGTTGAAAATTCACTGAAATTGCTTGTGCTTAGTGGTGAAACTTTTTCTTTGACCTTGTGGGAGATTCTTTCAACTATATTACCGAAGACATCAATCTTGAATTTATATGGAAGCACTGAGGTTAGAGAAGAAGGTTATCTTGTACATTATATTCTGTTTCAACAATGTTCATAATTTAAATTTGCTGTCTGGTTCATTATGACATTCTTTCCCCATCAATTTAATATAGCATTGTTTTATTTGATGCCTCAAGGTAATTTCAAATTTTTCCTGGCTGCTGTCTTGTTTTAGTGTTGCTTTGTTCCTGCTATTTAATGCTTATCTAGCCATGCATGTTGGATATTATAGACTAAGGTAATTAATTGGAAAGGAGTTGACACGGTGCTTGTCGAATTGCACTTTTCTAGTGTTTTGTATAATTATCATTGGCTAATGCATTTATGTTTCTTTCCATTTTTTTAACTAAGGTCTCTGGTGACTGTACATATTTTGATTGCAAGAGAATGCCATTGATTTTTAAGGAAGAAAGGCTAACCAGTGTTCCAATAGGTTTACCCATTCCTAACTGTGATGTGATTCTTCTTAGTGAAAATGGTGCATCAAATGAGGGAGAGCTATATGTTGGTGGTCATTGCATCTTTAGGGGTTACTACAATGAATTTAAGGAAATGTCTTATGCATTTGCAAAGTTGCTTCCACGTTACAGTTGTGGTGATTTTGTTAAAGGATGCCAAGATCAATTATACTTTAGAACAGGTGATTTAGTCAAACAGTTGCCTAGTGGTGACTTTGTATTTTTGGGAAGAAAAGATCGCATTGTAAAAATCAACGGACAGCGAATTGCCCTAGAAGAGGTTGAAGATTTGTTAAGAAAGCATCCACATATAAACGATGCTGCTGTAGTTTGTCGAAATAATAAAGCAGAACTTATGCTTGTTGAAGCCTTTATCATACTGAAGAAAAAAGAAAGCTTGGGTGAATCATTAGTACCTGCAATCAGAAGTTGGATGATGAACAAACTTCCTTCTGTTGTACTTCCCAATCGTTTCTTCTTCATAGAATCATTCCCCCTGTCTTCTAGTGGTAAGGTTAATTATGAGTTATTGGTTGGCTCAGAATTATTGACAAAGAATGTCAAAGATGAAGTTGGTAACATTGATTGCGGCAATCTTTTGCAACTTATTAAAAAGGTATGATTTCATTATTTTATAATGACATTATCATTTGTCTCGACACAAATCACATTTTCTTAGTGGACCATGTTGTACTGAACTTTATTGTAAACTCAATAGTCATAGTTGGTCTTGAACCATGGTGTAAGCTGTAAAGTATTTGACATTTACATTGTTTTAATTGAATTAGGAAGGAATATTTTATAAGTCATCTTGTTCAGTTTTTTTTTTTTTTCTTGAATGTTTATTTTATTAAATACACATCTATGATTGGTTATTTTCCTTTAGCTTTTTTTGTTTGAAGAATTCTTCACTCCTGTTCTCTCTAATAAAATTTTCTGAGGAAAGTGCCTTTTCTGAATATACATTTCTTTCCATTTTGGGATCTATATGGTGAGGACAAATGATGAATGAGTTTATGAACCTTTGGTATACATGCAACTTCTTGACCCTAAACTATTCATGCAATAACTTTGAGTCCTCTAAAGCATGTTTCCTTCTGGAAATTTCTTCAATTATTATTGCTCAATTAAAGTCTTTTACTAAGATTATGGATTCTGATTTTGGTAATTGCTTTAACAGGCATTTCATGATGCTTTGATGATTGAAAAGGTTTGTGATGTTGATGATGATTTCTTTATGATGGGCGGTAACTCTCTTTCTGCTGCACATGTTGCTTACAGTTTGGGGATTGACATGAGATTTCTTTACTACTATCCAAGTGCTCTTAAGCTTTGCATGGCTCTTCTCCAAAAAAAAGGATCTTGCACTTTGCATAACAGTCTGGACTGTTGTTTGCAAATAAACACAGACAGACAAGATAACCATATTTCTACTAATCATACTGAAAATTCTAGTCCTCTTGAGTCTAGGATGACATCCAAAGATAACAATGATGGTCCTATTCCTTCTAAACGTTTAAAGAGGGGTTTGACCAATGTTACATCATGGGATGATGAATCACTCCCATGGTATTCCCCTTCACTATTATCATTCTCATTGAACCGATGCAACAAGGTGTTGCATAAAGGACAGCTGCAAGTAATTGATATGCACCAAAATACTTGGTTTGCAGACATTCCAAGAGGCAACAGAGGTCACATGAAAGACTTTTGGAAAGTTTACATGGAATCTTGTGTCGATGCTTCACCGATGCTTGTGTTTAAAGGCACACACATTTATTTGTTCATTGGATCTCACTCTCATAAATTTCTCTGCATAAATGCTAGAAGGTAATTATGTAGCTTCATGTTTCTCTTATTATTGAACTAAAATTGATCAAAGTTGTGTTTGCTTTTTCATTTTTTAGTTTAATCTCCAGGTTCTAACGAAATTTTGCATACCAGCAATAACTCATTTTCTCATCTAATATTTGACAAATTTTTCATTTGGCATCATGATCATTTCCTGTACACTCAAATACTTTTTGTATAGATTGATGAATGATGTGGACCTGATTGAATTTGAGGTCCTAGTGGGCTAGGAAGCATTTGTTGAACGATTTGAGGTGACTACTATAATGAGTGTATCTGATAAAAAGTAATTTATCCTGCATCAGAAATTTTGCATTAATTATGTATTAGAATCTCCGTGATTGTAGCTATTCACTGAAAATAACTAATGACAGTTATTATTTCTCAAAGTAGGGTACGTGGTTAGGCAATTATATTTTTATTTTATGTTTGTTTGTTGACTGAGAACACTCCTTTTAGGAGATTTTTGTTTTGGAGAACATGTGTGTTGCTGCACTTTGGGTTATTTGTATTCAAGTTTATATTTTACTGGTTTATCGATTGGGCATGTCTCAAGTCACAACTAAAACAACTACAATCTTGATGATATAGCTTTTGTAACAAGCATCAATATGACAGAACAAAATTGATATATTATATGTTTTCTTTCTACAGTATCCTAGAACATTGGAAATTTTGACTATTACTCTCTAAAATTTAATTTGCACAATGTGGCAGTGTTATGCGTGAATTGGCAAGAATACAGGAAACACCAGCACCACTATAGTATAGTACCTTGTTTGGCACATTTCAAATACAACACTTCTCAGAAATGCCTTTGATACGACCTGTGCTCCTCAACCATGTCATAATTAGAAAATAATTCTTTTCAGCTTAGACACTTCTTTGACACAACTTGAACACAAGTGAAGAGAGTGAGTTGACTAAACACTTTATGTGCACTGCTATCATGTAGAAATAATAAGAAATTAAAAGAAAAAAAAATTATACTATAAACATTGTGAGGCTCATAATTTGTTTTCATATGAATTAACTGGTTGTTGTAACTATTAAGAGATATGTTTCTTAAAATTTTGTTAAGGTCATTGTTATAGAAAACCTGTAGAACTTTGCAAATTTGTTTTTATAGGGAGTTTTGTAGGTGTTAACTCTTATTTGAAATTTTTTTCTAGCTTAAAGCCCAAAATTTCAAGCCAATTTTTTCTCTTCAAAGCCCAGCTATTTAATAAAATTCACTCCCATTGCTTAGAAACATCCCTTAACCCGCACAACCCATTGCCTATTGTCTAAAACCACACCAGTTCTTGAATTATCTGTACATTTTAGATTTATCATGTTCTTCAATTGTCGCTGATTTTCTTGGTAGCATATAAAAAGAGGGTTAACAATGTAAGTGCCTTCAGGTATAGCAGTGGCATCCACTATTGATGCTAGAACTATATTTTGGTTTCTATTTCTTTTCTAGCACTACCGAAGCTTGTACCTAATCAATGTTTTAGTGGTTCTGTCCAGTGGGAGATCAAACTAGAAGGGCACATTGAAAGTACAGCAGCAATTGTTTCTGATTTTTCCCAGGTTGATTTTCCTTTGTTGTTAATATGAAGTTACATTAGTTATAAGATTATACCCATCTGTTCTAACATGTGACATTTCTCTAGGTTGTTGTTGGTTGTTACAATGGAAAAATATATTTTCTTGATTTTTTGAATGGACACATCTGTTGGATTTTCCAAACTTCTGGTGAGGTATCTTCTTCTAATGCTCAAATTTCTATCCTTTCTTGTTTGTGGTTATGGTGTCTTTCTTTTATGAAATCTCTTTTTCTTTTTTAATCACAATAGAAGAGATTACTAATATGTTAAGGAGGCTTCAGTCTTAGAAACATCTGACACTTTGACACTTGGAGTGTTAGTGTCCATGCTTCATTACTTGTTTTAGATGTGGTAAAGTCATTTATACCACTCACCTAACAGCATAAACATTACTAAAGCCTCCTTGTGACCCCATTTTTTTTTAAATAAAACTGAATTTCTCAGCATAGTAAAAGTAGGTCATCAATTTCCATGTCTCCTTAGGGATCTTGTGAGATGGGGTGTCTTAGAGATGCAAGCCATTTATGTAAATGCTAGTTTGTTCATGATGAAGACAACAATGTTTGGATTGCTAAATTTTGGGTATCCAGTTAAAACCTTTCACTTTGATCAGACAAAGTCTTGAGTGAAATAACCAGATAATATTTGATTCTTCAAAATTTTCATTCTGGGAGTATTTGTGTGGAAAAAAAATATGACTGAGTTTCTTCATTTCTTTAGATAAGTTGATGTATTATTTTGTTAACAAGCAGAATATTAACAGATTGTGTTCATGGATTTATATGGATGTTCTGCTCGTGTCTGTTTCAAGGGAATTCCATTTCTGATCTGATAAGACACAACAGCATTGTGGCATTTTTTCCTTTTTAATTTTTTATTTTATTTTAGAGGATGTGATGTTGCTATTTGACTTCATTGTTCATACAGAGGAATAAGTCTATTGTTATTCTTTGTTTGTCATTTGACTTCATATAGTCCCCTGCCCCCCTCTTTTCTCTTCTTTTGTGGTCAATCTCTTATTATGTTTTTGAACTCTTGAAGGTAAAATCACAGCCGGTTGTAGACAAACGCAGACAATTGATCTGGTATTTTGTTTTCTGTTCTTGCTTCTCCTTATATAGTGTTATTATACATATTCTCCAGTGTGCAATAGCCACTCACAAGTCATAGCTACCCAAATGATTGATTGCGTGCCCAGTCATTTTCCCTGTCTTCTCTTATATACAACTCAGACTCGGTACTTCCCACAATTATTGTCATGTATGCAAATTTGTTATATAGTCTGTAATCTCTCTTTTAGAACCCTTGTAGGTGGGCTGAATGTGCAATATACTTCCTTTAGAGGATTGCTGCTGGTTTGTACAAACCAATCTTCGAAAATACTATTTTTGGCATTTTGTTTGATGAGGAGAAGAATGAAAGAGACTAAAATTCAGGAGTTGTTATAGGTTGATAAATTTGTTTTTAGTTTGGCCTCTTAGTTTTATTTTGTTGGAGATTCTATACCGAGTAGATATGACTAAATAATAATGTATATGTGGGCAAGCTAGTTCTATGAGATTGAATTAAGCTTAAAATTCCACTTTCTAAAATAATATCAAAGGCTATCTTAATGAGAGGTTTAGTAGGCCTATCTGTTACTTGCTATCAGGTCCACTATTGGACCATTCACAAATAACTAATCCCACTTTAGAGATGTCTAGTCCTCAAGCGTGATGGGGTTGAGTGGGAATGGGAAATGTCCAGTCCTCATATGTGAGGGGATGTGGTGGATAATGCACATCGATTAGAGATACTAGATGACTTTTACTGAGATATATTAAATCCTTTGTCAATTTCCATCCCATCCGAGTTGTTTTTATAAGAAATTTACAACCTACATATTTACATTCAAACATGTCTTTTTTATTTTCAACTAAAATCTAATATACTGCGGTGATTATCTGATGACCAAATTCTATCCACACGGAAAAAAATTGACACACCTTTAGGACAACACAAATTGTCAAACCTAGAAAATCATAAGGGTGGAAGGATTCTCTATAAACATATGAAAATTAAGGATTTTGATGTATGGTTTAAGATTTCATTCAAGACTCTCAGTTGTTGAGTTTCCTCGCTGTGGGAATAAATTCCCTGCCTAATGTGCTTCCCTTTGATGCCCTCTACACATTGCTGTTTGAAAGTGTTTTCATTTCTAATTAATAAACTGAATGGGGTTTTCTTTGCTATTTTTTTTTTTCATGTTCTTGTTTCTTGACTTTTCTATTTAGAAGAAATCATATACTGTCTCTTGTAATACTTTTCTTCCCCCTTTAATAATTTTTTTCTGATAATATAATTCATAAAATTAGTAATCCGCCTAATAAGTACATGTTGGTGACCATATTTACAATCTTAACACCATCACACACAAAAATGTTAACTATTAGACTAGAAGCAAGGGTGGAACTTCTCCCTGTAGAGTTCATGTTCAAAGAATCTATTAGTGTGTCAGAAGGCTCTCATACATGTTGAAAAGGTATGTAACATGTAGCTTGATTGGAAATTATTTAAGTTTCCAGCATGCTTTGATGTTTATATAGGTGTGGCTCACATGATCGTAACTTATATGCTCTTGATTACAAAAAGCATTGCTGTGTGTTCAAGCTACCATGTGGAGGCAGTATATATGGGTCACCTGCAATTGATGAGGTGAGTTTCCCTTGTAAATGAAATAATACATACATATTGTTTAATTAAATATTACTATTGAGTTCTTACTAATTTTTGTGAAGGCTCGTGACTTGCTTTATGTGGCGTCCACTGGTGGTCGTATCACAGCTATATCAATATCGGTATGTGAATTTATAAATCCATTAAATACATGTACATGTATTTCGTTATCGGAGCTTCAATTCTGTATTTATATGCACTGCTTTGTTTCTGGGTGTGCAAATTTCATCCTTTGGATTTAGTTTCTTATGGAAATATTTTGTAGAAATGGCCAATTCTTTCCATTTAGATTCAAAGGTGTCCATTTGATGGTAAATAAACTATGTAATCATAGAAGAATGAACCTAAAAAGAATAAAAGGAACAAGAGGAAGCAGAGAGTTTTATACTTAATGTTTTATCTTGCAAACTGACAATTATTGATGTCTCATAGAGGAAAGAACAAAGAGAAAAAGAAAAGAAGTATTATTTTTTTTCGTGATAGTATTAAATTAGCAGAATATAGAGGTCTTTTCAAGTGTCAACTAAAAGTACAGGCCAAATGAAGTCTACCAAAGCCTCTTTGCATACCTCTGACAGGATGACAAGGAGTTAGACAGTTACACTAATGTTAAACATTTGGAGTTATTATGATTTAGGATTTGTTGCCTGCCTGCTGTTCACAACTTGAGCCATTTCACACTCGATTCATGACAAATCTAGTATAAATAGGCACACATGTTTGCTTTTTCTTAGTTATTTTTCATGAAACTGCTTTTCTACCGACATCTTTGGTGATTGTTTGAATTGGCATGGACGTGAAAAAGGTATAAAAAGTAAATGATTGAAGTTGCTCAGTATTGACCCAAGAGATCAATCCTTGGTTTGAAGTTTGAGGATTAAGTGCATAAATCTGTTAGTGTTGCTGAATAATGAAGTTGCAAACATGTTCAAGTCAGAACTATTGGCATAAGTCATACTTAAATAATCCTTTTCTGAATTCAGGCTTCTCCTTTTACTATTTTGTGGCTAAATGAATTAGAAGTTCCTGTGTTTGGTTCTCTTGCAGTCGCCCACAATGGAACTGGTATGTATTGTTACATTGCCTTTTGATTATGTGTTATACGCCCTTCTAACTATTTATGTCCTGTATTTTTTCCTTATAGCAGTATTTTTTTTCCTGTTTCTTCTAGTGATATGTTGCTTGGTGGATGGTCATGTTTTTGCATTGAGTCCAAATGGCTCCATTGTTTGGAAGGTATGAAATATGGATCACGTTAGGGTTGCAATCCTTAACTCCCGGATGGAAGTAATTTTAACCTGATTTGTTCCTGAATTTTTCTCAGAAAACAACTGATGGTCCAATATTTGCTGGGTCATGCATACCTTCTGTTCTTCCTGATGAGGTAGATCTATCTCTTCATGGATTTTACGTAGTCATTTACTTAATTCTTTTCCAGTTGCCTCGTTACATCCTTTTTTCAAGATCACTAAAAGATTGTGAAAGTTTATGCTGCTTTCTGTTTAAAATACACTATAGTAATAACTAATGTGGAAATGTATTCACTCAGTTAGTTTACCTGTAGTGCATCCAAGTAAGTGATATTTGTATTTTTAAGAAAATTCCTCCATATTAATATACAAATATTAGAATTACAGGTGAAACATATTACCATCTCACTAAATAACCAACGAAAGATTTATTTGTATTAGTAATTGTTTTATTTATTCCACCTTAGGTGCTTGTATGCTCCAGAAGCGGTAGTGTATACTCATTCAAACTGGTGAGAACTGACAGATAACCTTGTTTCCTTTTTATTGCATTTTGGCGGGTGTTAATTGCTGAATATGTATCAGTTTATTGGTTGATTGCTATTAGAATTTTTTTTATCCATCCCCTTTCCCTTTCTGATAATACTCCCATTTATCGAGTTGTGTTTCATAGCTTGTAGCTTTGTTTGGTTAGGGGTGTGGAAAGTGGAGGATTGATTTGTAGTGTGATTTAAAAATATTATTTATTAATTTCCAATAATATTTATAAAACAGTTAAAGAAAAGTTTAATGAATATAATTGTTTTAAAAAAACAAATATTGAATATAGTGGTAAATTAGTAATTTATCTAACAATTCCCACAAATCCACCACTTTATTCTCTCTTTCAAAACTTTTCCTATCAATCATCATAAATCTTCACAAAACACGTAAATTAAATACACACAATCCTCACAAATCATCTCAGATCAATGGTCACAAATAGTCTAACATATTAATACGCCTTGTGTTTTCGGTAAATGAGGCGAAAAAATAACTTGAAATTTTGTACTGCTAACAACCGTTGTGCATTCTAGTCCCTCCTCAAAGTATTATACAATGCCTTAAATGTGCATGTTTAAAAAATGAATTTTTCAGTGTGTACTGGACATACATCTATTCTATACCTACCTACCACTTTAAAGCACTCATAAATTGTCCTAGAACGCAACTATTTTGAATTTGCATTTTCTTATTTTCAATAATATGCCAAACTTTGTAGAAGTTTTCTTGTGTAAGACTTGAAATAAGATGAATTTCTTCTACAAAAATGATATCAAATCATTGTCCCATATAAGAATGTGTTATATTGTGTTGGTCCAAATTTCAGGGTTCACTAAGCATATGGTTCTGGTTTAGATTCTAAGATTTATGCTTACCGAAAAAATATAATTGGGAGGTGTCCTTTCACGTATGACCACATACTGAAGAAATTATTCTCACTTATTGTGTTAATGGGTATTCTGGGAGAAAGTAAGTATGTGCAGTGTTCAAAATGAATTGTTTAGATTAATATTTATTTTGTTCCATATGTTGGATTATCATCAGGAGGAGGGGGACCTACTATGGGAATACAATGTTGGACATCCAATTACAGCATCTGCTTATGTCGACGAGCACTTGCTGCTGGAGTCTGATGCTTCCAATTCCTCGGACAGGTTAACTTGGTCTTCTTAGGGTCAATTTTGATAAACTTGTACATAAGTACTTTCAGGAGAAGAAAATAATAAGAAGAATTTCATAAGTTAAAATTAATTTAAATGCAAGTAAACTAACACAAGAAAACTTGTATCATTTTTTCATAAAAAAGTTAAGTACTTATGAAAAAATTGACTCGAAGACATCTTTAAACTAGAAGAGAAAGTGTGCTATACCATACCAGCTATCAACTTCAATCTTATATTTACAAACTTTTTCAGGTTAATTTGCATTTGTTCCAGTTCTGGAGGCATACACCTTCTTCGAGTGAACATGAATACTAATTCCTCCAAAGATGCTTATCAACAAAGAAGCTATGTGGAAGAATTTGCAAGGCTAAACTTGGCAGGGGATATATTCTCTTCACCTTTAATGATTGGTGGTCGGATTTTTGTTGGTTGTCGAGATGACTACTTGCATTGTATTGCCCTTGAAATTCCAAAACAACATGAAACTTAAAAGTTTGTATATTTTAAATTTGGTGCACTGTGTAGGTGGATTGATTCTGTGTTTAAAGTCTGAAATGTATTCAAAAGTTTTAACCTAAGTTAGACGTGTTTAATCTACAGTTCTCTAGTGATAAAAATGAAAGAATAAATAAAAAAAGTTATTGAAGGCTGATTATGCTGGTATAAATACATTCAGCATAAGATTTTATTTCATGATCAATTTTCTTGCTTAATATAAGAATTTTGTTTACTTGACATCGCAGTGTATCAAATTGTTGCCATTTCAATATAGAAAAAAAATATTATAATAAAAAATATCATGTGTTTAGATGAAATATTTTAAAAATTGTAAGAGGATGAAATGTATTTATATATGTACAGTTTATTATAAAGAAGAGTTAACGTGTACATCAAAAATAACTTTATCCCAAAGCATGAATAAGAACTAAGGCTAGACATCCCTAGCCACGAGTCAACTCCTGTCTAAGAGGGGAGTGTCTTCGCTTGGATCTTTCTCTACTCACACAATTAGTAGGTGATCATTGCAAAAGAGAACATACACAAGGAGAACAAACGCAGACAAGAAGGATAAACTAACTTAAATAATAGAAATCATACAGTTCATTTATGAATATCAAGCAAGTATTCTACATTCATCAGAATTATTTAAAACCACCACAACACAGCACAGACACATGACTCTAAACTCAATATCCGGATTATGTAAGCGACATTAGATCTCTTGGTGGCGTGCTCCTGTGACGGTCCCCAAACTTTGAGAGTTTGGGCTCAAGGGGTTATCACCTGACCACTCCCAGGGTAAGTCACCTTTGTGTCTAAGACAGATCAAGTTCAAAGACTAGGATCTCCTGCTACTCCTCACTACATAATCCATTATGCTCTATCTGAGCGTGAATGATTATTGGAGTTTCAGGATACCAACCAATCAAGAGTCCTCATGTCTTTACACACATTAACATACTCTTTTGAATTTCCTTTGAAATTCTAGTTCAACCACATCTCCTCATAATCCAAATTCATAAAATTCCACCACTCATGTTATTAGTAACAACAATCCAAGCATATAATATGCTAATTGCACATTTTCACATTCAAACATATAATTTCATCCATTAAAACAGAGAATTAAACACTCAACTACAGTGGTTCTCGCTCAAGCTAGAAGATCTAGCCCAGGCGAAAGACTATCTCGCTTAGGCGGGTCATTCTCGCCTAAGCGAGGCTCCAAACAGTGGGAAATTAAAAATCTGAGTGAATTCTCGCTCAGGCTAAGTTGTTTCGCTTATACGAGAGTGTCTCTCGTTCAAGCGAACCCAGCTCGCCTAGACGAGAACTCGCGCAGGGACAGAGGTGAGTTTCTAGTGTTTTCGCTCATGCGAGAACTACTCGCTTAGGCGAAAACAACAGATTTCCAATCTGTTTTCACATGCAGAGCCATGAAATTTATACCAACAATCCCAATTCAGCACAAACAAGTGATCCAAACATCAAACAAACACAAATTCATGCAATCAAAGTCATCAGGGATAATTCTATACGAAATTTTAAGCAAAATAGTCAGTTTTCCTTACCTCTAGAAATCACCAATTAGCACGAATACTTTCAACAAGGGGGCACCTCAATTGCATAAAGGAACTGGAATGCATAAACTTAGAGTGAGAATAGGACCCTAATTCGATTTGGTAAGAATGGAGCTCCAAAATTTTGAAATTTGAAGAGAATTGGGGAAACTGAAGTTGACTTACATGGATGAGAAGGAAACTCAGTTGGGGGAAGGGTATCTGTTCTGGTCTCAGGTTTGCTTGCTGCAACAGAAATGGAGGATGGATCAGAATGGAAGCTCAAGTTCTCTGGTTAGAGAGAAGGCAAATGGAAACAAAAAGGGAAGAAATGAGAAATGTAGAGTGAGAATGGAGTGTGTTGTTATGTGAAAATGGTAGCAGAGAGAGAAAGAGAGTATATGGAAAAGGAAAAAGAGGTATCACAATATTTGAATTTGAATTTTTTGCAGTTGAATTGTGAAGTGATTTTAATTCATATTTTAATTCATATTTCAATAACTTATTTTATTATTGACATTTCACTATTTTTTAAAATATTTTCTTTATTGTTTTCATCTCTAATTATGACCACTTAGCTGCAACATAAAAACTATTACAATATGTTGTGTATGAATGGATATTATATTTATAATTTATGTAGGAAATTATATTACTATATCTTTTAATGTATCTGTCTGTTGTATTTTTAAATTTATATTTACATAGGTCTCTTAAAAGTAACAACTCTAAATATAAAGTCTATCATTTCTAAGAAAAAAATTGTATTAGTGAAATAAAATATGTTTTATTATGAATCGTTATAAAATATTTATATATTTATCATTAAGTATGGATCATTAATATAGTGAGAATTTTAATATGAATAAGTATAGTAAGTTATTTTAAAATTGTGATAATTTATACGTAGATTTTTTTTGTCCATATTTATTCTTTAATTTACTTTTAATAACCACTTTTTAAAATTTAAAGAATTAATTATAATAAAAATATTATAATTTACATAATTATTTATAATAAAAAAGTATTTATATATTAAAAAATTATACAAACTATTTGTTTCTATAATTATTTTTAACAAAATTCATTTTTTAATTTAATAAATTTTACTATAATAGAAAAAAAAGAGGTTAAAATACCTTTTTGTCCCAATTTTCATCACATTTTTTTCAAATAAGTCCTATTTTTGGTTTTGTGTTAAAATAGGTTCTAATTTTCGTCAATTTTGTTCAGAGTGGTCCTTTTTTGCTAACACCGTTTAAATCATTAACGGCACTGAACAATAACTGCCACGTGTCACTTCATGGTTTTTTTGAATCTTTTTTTTAAGTTTTTTATTTTAAATTTTTTAAATGTACACGTATCAACCCAGTAGCGTGTTACGTGTCACTTCGTGGTTTTTTTAAATTTTTTTGAATTTTTTTGAATTTTTTTGAATTTTTTTTTGAATTTTTTTTTGAATTTTTTAAAATTTTTTAAAATATTTTTTTAAATGTCCACGTGTCAACACAGTAGCGTGTCACGTGTCAAAGTTAATGTTATATATTCAATTTGGTCCTTATATTTGTTATTTTTGTTCAATTTAGTCTCAATTTTGGTTAACATTAACCAATTTGGTCCCTATCGAAGATGTGATCAAATTTAATTTTTATATCAAAGTTAGAATGATGTGAATTTTAATATATTATATAAAAATATTTAATAAAAAATTTAAATTTTAATATAAAAATTAAATTTAGCTTCAATTTGAAGAGGGACCAAATTGGTTAATTTTAACCAAAATTGGGACTCAATTGAACAAAAATAACAAATATAGGGACCAAATTGAATATAGAACATTGACTTTAATATGTGGCACGCTACTAGGTTGACACGTGGACATTCAAAAAAATTCAAAAAAAATTCAAAAAAATAAAAAAATAAAAAAATTCAAAAAAACACGAAGTGACGCGTGACATGCTACAGGGTTGACACGTGTACATTTAAAAAAATCAAAAAATAATCAAAAAAATTAAAATTAAAATTCAAAAAAATCACAAAATGACACGTCATTGTTCATGGTCGTTAATGATTTAAACGGTATTAGCAAAAAAGGACCCAATTGAACAAAATTGACGAAAATTAGGACCTATTTGAATACAAAACCAAAATTAGGACTTATTTGAAAAAAATTGACAAAAATTGAGACAAAAAAGTATTTTAACAAAAAAAAATAACACACAAGCGTGCATATATTTTGACTGATAACATAAAGTTAATATAAAGTTAACATAAACAAATGATAAACATGTTTCGATAAATTACTCTATAAAAAATTTAGTAGTACAAAATATGAAGTAAAATAAAATAAATTTATCATATAATAAATTTTTTTGAACAAATTAATTTGTAAATAGTTTGTTATATATTCTATAAAACTATCAAGTAACTTTAACTTATGAAAGAATTTATATTTTTCCTTTTTTTTTTCTTGTAAAAGCTTTTTTTTTTTAAATTGTTCAAATTAAATTAAAATCAATATCCTTTCAGGATTTTAACTGCTTTATTGACTATTGAATATATACTTTAGTTCCTATAATTAAATATAATATTATGCTTTAAAAATAAAAGTGGTCTATATTCATAAAAAATTAATCAACATGAATTGGTAAGAAAATTATTTTCCCATCCACTTCCTTCTTTCTTATTGAAAATAAATAGATCTTACGGTGTGAGCTCCTCAGCGGGATCTGTTTTCGAATACTGACAGGACAAACACTAACAGGAAACAAACGGACTGTGTTGTCGGCGTCAGTTTGTTGCTGAGGTTGTTTTGTTGTGTTGTCAGGGAAATCATCCTCACTTCGTTAGGTTAGTTCCACTTCTTCTTTCCTTTTACTTTCACTCTTTGTTATGTTCTTCTTACTCTTTCTTTTGTTGTTTACATTTTCTTCATCTTCCTTTGCCAATATATTTTTTTTCAATAAAATGTAGATCGAATCTATGGTGGGGTTTCCTGGGAATAGAAATTGTACTTTTCCGTGAACAGATTTTAGAACATGTTTGTTCAATTTAGGAGGATTCTGTTCGACACTACTGTTCCTCTTTCTTCTGCGAATTTGAATTCACTGTTCAAATTAGGCCTCTTTGTAAAATCTGCTTTGTTCTATTTGAGTGATTTGTGATTGTTAAAGCAGGAAATCTCTCTAGGGTTCTTGTTTTGGGGGAAGGGAATGCATTATGTAGATAATTAATGAATTTGTAATGCTGAACTCTGATGTGTTGGATTTTACCTTGGATACTGTACCTGACAGTGTATACACTTGTAAATGTGATCATAATTTAAAGTAAGTTTAATTGGAATATACGGAAAAGGTTAATTTGTTATTTTTTTCATTCAATCATGATGTTCATGAAGTGTAAAATTGTTGATTTTAATAATAATGGTTTAATTACATGTTTGATTTCTATGATTGTAAAATCTTTACATTCTTGGTTTCAATATTAAACAAAAAAAAAAATCGTTTTTGTTTAGACATAAGTAATTTTTAATCACTTCTAGTTTTTCTTTTCTAGGGACTAAAAAGGATTAAAGATTATAAGAATAAAGACTAAAAATGATTATAAGTAATGTGTACAGGGACTAGAATGGGATATGTTTAAGTATATGAACTAAGTGGTAAAGCTTTTTATTACTATAGGAACAATATGGGGTGATCTCTAGTGTAGGTTGATTTTTAATTGTTTTGAGGGTAAAAGAATTTAGTCTTACCATTTCTTAGAATTAAACACTTTTTCTTAGGATACTGACCTTTAGTTGTGATATAATATATTTCTTTCTAAGGGAAGCACCAAAGCAAAATAACCAAATTTCTTAGCAAGTTAAAATTAACCAATTCACCTCAGATTTTAGAGAGATTGAATTAAGAGCTTCTGGAAAAGTTGAAGAGCATATATTAATTTAAGCTTATGAGAGAAACTTAATTCAGTTTACCTTTCTTTTCTTTTCAGTGTGTATTTACAGAAAAAATTATCATAAAGACTTTATCAACAGGAATATAGTACTTTTGAGGTAGATGTTCTCATTGGTGTTAAGCTAGCTGTGTATGGCTATGGTTAGAGTAAACTTTAGATGCATGTATATGTGAGTTTTAGTTCAATAACTAAGGATCTTTTTTTTTTTCCTTTTACATCAATCTGATTCAAATGTTTAGTAACTATAAACTGTCCTCTAAAGGGGTTTTAGTCTACCAATTTGAAGGTTTTTAAAGAGTGAGCTGAAACTCGTGTTTGAATGATGGAAATTTAAGATCATTGTGGAAGGTTTTGGGTGATGGCCGGTTCAAAACCTGCAAGTGGTGAGGGAGAAACAATGGTTGTGGATGCTGCACCAAGGAGGCCCCGGATTCTGCTTGCTGCTAGTGGGAGTGTTGCTGCTGTAAAATTTGCAAATCTTTGTCATTGTTTCTCTGAATGGGCTGATGTAAGAGCAGTTGCCACAAGTGCATCTTTGCATTTCATTGATAGAGCTTCAATGCCAAAGGATGTAACTTTATACACTGATGACAATGAATGGTCTAGTTGGATGAAACTTGGTGATAATGTGCTTCACATTGAGCTTCGCAAATGGGCTGATATCATGGTCATTGCTCCATTATCAGCAAACACCCTTGGCAAGGTAATTAAGAATGTTATTCGGTAAACAACTCAAGTGCTTATTGAATAAATGCTTTGGTCGTTTCTACAATTGAAGAGAAAATATGATTACGCTGTTTGCAGAAAAGTTGCAACTTATAAACTGCTTTCAATAGCTACCCTGCATAAATTACGAAGGGTTAAATATGTTTTTAGTCTCTTAACTTGGACGCGAAATTGGAATTAGTACCTATTTCAAACTTTGATAGAATTGGGTCCCAAAATTTTAAAAATGAATGGGTATAGTCCTTTTAACCTAATGGCATTAAATTTTTATGGGCTTCTTAAACGGTATTCCAGGTTAACATTTGATCTAGAACTAATTAAAACGGTGTAAACAACTCACTTCATTATAAAACATGTTTGACATGTTAAAAAAATTTAATGTAGTTGGATTAAAAGGATTATATATTCATTCGTTTTTGAAGTTTGAAAACCAAAATATATCAAAGTTTGGGACAATAACGAATTTCAATTTCGCATCCAAGTTTAAGGACTAAAAACATAGTTTAAAGACTAAAAACATATTTAATCCAATTACTTATATAATCTATTTCATTTTCTTTCCTAGACATTTGCACAAATGCTTATGTCATAAGATAAAGCCTAAATAAGTTATAAATGAGTTCTTCTGAGCATATAGTATACAAAATGGTGGTACATTGTCTTTTCTACATGGTCACAACAAGTTGAAGTTATAGCTTATATTTCTCCAAATAGATTAAACAAACTGGCATGTCTATGACATACCTAGTCTATGACACCGTGCAGGCAAGTTCAACAAAGGATGTGTTTTTCTTTCCATCTGTTGGTGTTCAGTTTTGTGTGTACATATTTTAAAGGGTTCAAATGAGTTTCTGTTAAAGTAAGTTGAATATATGTTGCTGTAGATTGCTGGAGGGTTGTGTGACAATCTACTGACATGCATTGTGCGAGCTTGGGACTACAGCAAGCCGTTTTTTGTTGCACCAGCCATGAACACTCTTATGTGGAACAATCCTTTCACCGAGCGGCATCTCATCGCCATTGATGAGCTTGGGATTTCTCTCATTCCACCTGTTACAAAGAGGTTAGCTTGTGGAGATTATGGCAATGGTGCCATGGCTGAACCCTCTACCATTTACTCAACTGTAAGGCTCTTCTATGAGTCAAAGGCTCAGCAAGGTAATGGTGATATCTGACAACGTTCACAATTGAAAACAAGTATCAATGGCTTCCTAGGACATGTCTTGGCCCCTTTCTTTTATTGCATTTCTATTTCTCTTACATCTAGTCTGATCATAGGTGGTGTGTATTATTTGGGACAAAACTTAGATGTTTTCATCTTTCGGTGCTTTTTAATGTTGTTCTCCGATTAGAAACAGAGTTTTATCTCAGTAATTTGGAAAGCAAAAAAGTTTACATCAAGTGAACATTGTTTATTGAGATAAATGTCTAATTCTGATTAGAGAACAACATCAAATGCACATGAAAAACTGTATCAAAGTTTTGTCGTATTTTTTATTGCAGAGGGATTGTGCTGCAGATTCCTTTATGTATCAATATTGGTCCATGTTCATCTCCTTAATCAGAGGACCATCTGAACTTTCTTATGCAGAGAAAAAAAAAATCAGAACATTTTATGCAGATTGCACATAATGCCAACCTTTTAATAACCAATGAGTTTTCATGAAATGTAACATCTATAAAAATAGAATGCAGAGTGGTTTTTCCATAGCAATTATTGAAATTTCCTAAATGGGTAAAATATTTACTCTTGGAATATCATTGTTTGAGATTTTTTAGGTAAAATATTTTGAAAAATGTTATCTTTGTTTTCATCTTTATACTCCTTAACACACAGTAGGTAAAATGATGATATGTCAAGGTGTGCAAGTTTATCAATTTTAATCAAACACAATATGCCATCAAATCTGGTACCTTGTGATGAGATTGAATCTGACCCCATTTAAAGGGGTTTCCAATTTAAGTTCAGTAAAAGTATGGTTCAATTTTTTTTTTATAAAAGATTATTGATGCAATTAATTATTACTTCTAAACAGTTAATACCATCTTAATTGCATGAATGTTTTTTTTTTTTTTTATAGAATTATAATGTTAATTGAAAAAACAAAATGTTTGTATTAATTGGAAAAAAAAATGATGTTGATATTTGGAATACAATCCAAAATTAAATGTTCATGTTAATTGATGGAGAAATCAATTTTGTTTGTATCATCAATTGGTAACACTAGTTGCAATGCATATTTACACCTGAAGTCGCTTTCTTGCACAACCACCACTCATTTCAAATGACAATAATTTTATCATATAAGCTACAGAAAATTGTGTATATACTGTATAATTTGTTAAAAAAAATTATATTTCTTTTCAAGTGATAAATTATCTTGTGTATATATAATTATTTTAAAATCGTATGAGTTAGGATTCATTGCTTATACACAAGTTTATCATTGACAGTGTATGAAAAAAATTTAACTCAGAAAGACTAAACATTCATCTATTGTATCATTAATTTTATTTTATCATTAATCACAAGCTAATTTGTTGAGATTATTACTCTATAAAGCTGAATTTAAGGATACTTAAAAACCCGAGTTTAAGGAATTAATAGTGGACAATAAATAACAAGAATTATCACACAAACGCACCTTTTATTATCTCTGTCTAAGACGAAATAATTTATAATAAACAAATCAAATTTTCTCGTTTATTATTGTTAAAATATGCAAATGAATGAAATGAAGGTTAAATATGTTTTTTGTCTCTTAACTTTCAATAAATTTTGGAATTAGTCTATTTCAAAATTTCGAACCAATTTATTTCTTTATTTTTCGAAATACGTGAATTCAATCATTTTGATCAAATTTTGTTAAGCTTATTTGACATTTCAAACACGTTTCATAATAGTATTTGACTTAACATTAAAGTAAAAATGTTTCAAACAATATAAACAACTCAAATACAATTCTGAAATGTGTACAAAACATCATATAAACCTAACAAAATTTGACTAAAAGTATTAAATTAACGTATTTCAAAAGATGAATGACTAAATTAGTCCAAAATTTTAAAATAGACTGTTAGGTTACGGCTACAACTATTCTAAAATGTGAGAGAGGGAAGAGAAAACTAATAAAAATGTTTTTTCTGCCCTTCATTCATAACAAAAGCAACCCTAAATAAGGTTGTAATGGGTCAGGTGTGTCCCTGGATTACAGAAACATTCGTATGTTATTTTGGGCTTCCAAACCATAACTAACATAATTAAAACGTGATCACCAAAACTAACTTAAATGAAATCCTTCATCCAGTGAGGTTTTTTATGCTCTCTTATGGGCCTTGTGGTGGTATTGGGTTGTGTTGTATCATTGCCTACCCCTGAAGATTGCACTTTGTCCTCAAAGTGGGGAATGGAGGGAGTTTGGGCCGAAATGGGTGGCATTGGTGAAGTGGGTATTGGGCTAGGGTTTAATGTGTGGGGTTGGTCAATGTTCTGGATGGTTGTGGGGTTGTGTGGCTCGAGGAGGTTAGGTGGGGAATTAAATTGGGGAGCCGTTGGAGTGGGTTGAGGTAGCACGGTTTTATTGGAGAGTGTGGGAGGTGGAGTTAATGTGGTAGGTGGCAAAAGTAGATAATGGGTTTTGAATATGCGGGAGGGTTGTAGAGAAGGGAAACTCGAGGGGGTTAGGTGAGCTAAATTGGGGGACAGCTGGATGGGGATGAGGTGGCACATTTTCAGTGGAAGGTGGGCGGTGTAATTAAAGTTGTAGATGGGGAATGGGTTTGCACGTCTAAAGGGTTAGATACGGGTGAGTTAAGGGGAGGGTTTTCAGAATTGGAACGTGAGATTGGGGTTGCACAGGGAGGGTTCCATCTAAAGGGTCTTAACATCGAAACATGAAACATCGGGTGGACGCGTGAGGTAGGGGGAGGCGAAGCTCATATGCGACCATGCCTATGCGGCAGAGGATTTGGTAAGGACCTGAGTAGCGGGGTGCGAGTTTGGCGCAGGGTCGACGATGGATCGAGTGTTGACGGTAAGGTTGGAGGCGAACCCAGACCTAGTCATGGACCTCAAAACTTCTGTCCGAGCGGTGACGGTTGGCTTGATCGGACATACGTTGACGAGTGCGTCAGAGGTTGTTTTTGAGGTTGTCAGGGACAAGCGTATGTTGGTTAAGGAGGTCCGAAATGGTGGTGCCAGCGCGCGGTGTATGTAGCATGTCGAGGGTCGTGGGTGGGGGTCGACCATATAGTGCTTGGAACGGTGAGGTGCAATGGCAGAGTGGTAAGATGTGTTGTACCACAATTCTGCCAAATGCAGGTATTGGTACCAACTGTGCGGGTGCTCACTGGTGAAGCATCACAGGTAAGCTTCTAAGCCTCTATTCAACACTTATGTTTGACCGTCGGTTTGGGGGTGATATGGGGAACTGAACTTGAGAGTTGTTCCCTGTGCTTTAAACAGGGTACGCCAGAATGTGCTGATAAAGAGTGGGTCTCGATCAGAGATGATGGACTTGAGAATTTCATGAAGGCGGCAAATCTCAATGGAGAAGCGACGAGCCAGATTTGGGGTAGTGAAACTTGTGGGCAAGGCAATCAGATGTGCGTACTTGGTTAAGCGGTCGCATATAACCCAAATAATAGTGTGGCCTGCAGATGCTAGTAAGTGTGTGATAAAGTCCATGGAGAGGTCTTCCCAAACCTGAGCAGGGGTGGGTAGGTTGAATTAATCCTTGTGATTTATGGGGCAGGTATTTGTTGCTTTGGCAAATGGAGCATTGTTGAATGAAGGTTTTGACATCCTGACTCCACCCAGGCCAGTAAAACGAAGCTGCAACTCTAGAAAGGGTGGGTTTGAGTCCTGAGTGACCCGCCGTAGGTGATGCATGGAGTTCATAGAGGATGCACTGTCGAAAATCTTGTGTAGCTGGGAGGAATATGTGATTTTGAAAAAATAAGATCCTTTGGCATGTTGAGAAGAGACTAGGTAATCGGTGGTCTTTAGTGCAGGATTGAATGAGGGCCTTCCCTTCAGAGGTGGAATAAAAGTGTTGAAGTTCTTGAAGGAGGTTTGGAACGGGAGAGGATATGGCTAGTAGCAGTGAAGGGTTGGGGGTCTCTTGGCGGGATAGTGCATCTGCAACAATATT
>Ga0099822_1000890_pt1 | contig 31936 bp, 13 predicted proteins | sample CowpeawhiteBW_FD_76839 | JGI IMG/M metagenome (GOLD analysis project Ga0099822, IMG submission 76839) | Root nodule microbial communities of legume samples collected from California USA - Cow pea white BW | ecosystem: Host-associated > Plants > Roots > Nodule | place: USA: California | collected... | reverse complement strand
AAATATATAAAAAAAAAAAAAAAAAAAAAAAAAATATATATATATATATATATATATATATATATATATATATATATATATATATATGAGCAAGTGCAAATATCATCCTAATTAATTTTTAAGGTTGAATTATATTTAAAATGATGAAATTTTAATAGTAAAAAAAAGTTGCAATCTGAAAAATAACTCCAATGAAACTTTAGGAAAAAAAAACTTAAAGAAAAACAGAATACTTCTATCTCAATGCGTCTTATCTCACACCCAACTAGTTATATTTTATTTTTTGCAGTAAATATTAATATTTTTATTTTTCTACTAAAGATTCCAACCTATTAACTCTTTTGTCAGTATTTTTAAACTATTTTTTTATAATTTAATTTATGTCAAAACTATTCACTTTTAAGAATTGTAAGAAACTATCATTTAATTTATACAGGACAATGATATTTTAACTCACTTTTTTTGACTCACTTTTAATTCATTATTTTAATTACCATTAGATCATCACATCACATCACTAAAAAGAATTAAAAAAGATAACCCAATAGTAATTGAAACAATGAGTTAAAAGTAGGTCAAAAAGAGTGAGTTAAAATATCATTTTCCATTTATATAATATCATACATGTATAATTCTGTTTCGAAAAATCATTCCCGTCTAAGTGTGAGTACTTTCGAAATTCCAACCATATTAATAGAAAGTGAAAATTCATTATGAATTCAATTAGATCACGCCTGTAAAAGATTTAATAATATCGTAAATCAAAATAAAAAATCAGTGATTTTAGTATATTATTAAAAAAGTCATATTTTCTGTCAATTTTGTTTTTAATTTTTTTTTAAATGTTTATAAATTTTGTTATGAGAAAAAAATTGCAGGAACTTGTTATTAAATTTTGTTAAAATATTTTGTATAAAATACTTTTCGCAACAAATTTTGTAGCAAATACTTACGAATTTTATAATGTTTTAGAAAATAATTATTCACAAAAGAATTACCTGCTAATTAAAATTAAAAAAATAAATAGTAAAAAAAATATTTTCTTACAAATTTTTTTAACAAATCTACAATAAAATTTTTATATATAATATGAAAATTTTTAATAGTGAATGGATTAAAATAAAAATAAGTAAATACCTGTTATAAGCAAAATTTAGAGACAAGTCATAACTTGACTCAAACCACTGCCCATTACAAGAACTAAACCCTTTTTCTCTAAACCTAACCCAAGTTGATTATCTTTTCGTTGTTATAAGTACATATTTAATAAGTCCCTTGTACTTGTATATACGAATGGAGTCTCTCTTCTTATAAGAAAAAAAAATCGTATATTTATCAAACTGGTCCTTAACTTTAGAATTATTTACATTCTTTTAGGTTGCAGATCTTTGTTGATTAACGAATGGCAAAGTGCGAAGTGTTCATAGATTCATGGTGCCAACTAAATAATAAGAAGTTAACGAAGCCATTCATGGTCTTAGCTTGGATCCTCTTTTCCAAGCAAAAGGGTGTCATTTTCAGGCAGGACAGAGCAGGAGACAATGATTTGAACCAAAATTGTAGCCATTGTTTTTCTTGTCCTCAAGAGTGCAGTGCATCACATGTCTTCACATCCTATTGGAAACAACTTCTATTTTTGCCTATAAAAAGAGGCCAACCAGAACATTTTCAACCAAGTTCAAGGTTTCTCTCCAATACCATACATATATTCAACTACCATGGCTATGTTACCCACCAAACGCTTCTTTCTCCTTGCTCTTCTCTTCCTTTGTTTTCTTTCCATTAATGCTACAGGTACCTTTACTTTCATATGCGTCTTTACAAATTACATTTTTCTGGTTCTAAATTTAACTTCGTGTTGTTTTGAATTTTTTTTAAAACTTGTTAATTTTAATGATGTTGTCCCATTTAATGGTAACATTTCGACTATCATTAACTGGGTAGCCAGAACTATGTTTAAGAAAAAAAGGAAAATTAGAACTGCATTAATTAGTATCAATTGGAGTAAAAACATGTTTTACTCTTCTAACCAGTAACCAATACAATTACTATGTGTATAATCTGAGTGTATAATTTGGTTGTTCTTTGATTTTTGGTTACAGCCAGAAGTTTAAGAGAGACTAAGGATGAATTAGCTCCAGTTTCTGCAGAAAAGAGCCATGAAAATCAAGTTAAGGTAAACCAAGGAGGGGAACAGGAACAAGACACTGGTGACTTGACAACAATGGACTACACTCCTGCAAAAAAGAACCCTCCAATTCATAATTAGTTCTTAGCTTCTTTTATTTTCAGTTTTGTTAGGAAGAGCATACAATTAATGCTTTTTCTGGGATTCTGAACTTTGATGAAACTAGCAAGTTCTACCTAGTTGTTTTGATCAAGAACTAGTAACTTCATGAACTTAGAAGTTAGAACTATGTAAATAGGTCTTCAGCTAAGGGGGGCATAGAGTTGATAGAATTTGCAGAGGTGCCAATCATAAAGAACACAGATGCATAATATAATCATTCTTGTCTTTTCGATTCTCAAACCTTTATTATTTTCTTCCCCAAGAATCGCATTGGAATACATCTCAGGTAATTAACTGGATTGGAGCAGATGAAAAAATAAAGATATATGATCATGTTGTAAACAATTTGAAAGAGTAGCAACGATGGAGATTTAATCAACTTGAAACATCAATCGAAATGTTGGTGGGTAACTAAAATCTGGGAATGATTGAAGTCAAACCCATATTAATTAGAACTTAATGTAGAAGCTGTAGAAATGCATGAAGGTAAATGAAACAGTATATGCAGACACAAATGAGTGGATCAGTCATCACAGCCATTATTATTAAATTATGTGCATTATATTTATAACCAAAAGTATATAGTACATATGAAGACAAAGATATGTCAACAAATGTAATAGTATATTTCAATACCAAATTTGCATAGTTATAAGATTCTCATGATTTCATGAGTATCAATCATTTACTTCATTTAGAATGTAATCATGTTATAAACTGGAGCCAACGAAGCGAGAACGCTCAGAAGAAAGAAACCACCCCAAACTTTTTAATTTGTATGCTTAATTATTATTAATAAGAATACAAATTAATAAGTTGACGATTTTATGGAGATGAATTAATACATGGGGAAAAAAACGAACGGTAAAAAATATTAATTGGCGAAAACTGAGAAACAAATAGTAAATTATGGAGCATGATTCCAAACATATCAGTTTATTTCATTATTCCATCACTTATTATTATTGAATCATTCCAGACAACTGTTCCTGTGGCATGTTTGTTGATAAGAAGGAAAAAGAATATATAATATTAAATTCCCTTGATTAAATTAAGATAAAGTAAACGTAAGTCAATAAATATATATAAGAAAAAAAATACTATGCGGAAATAATAGAGTGAATATATATATATATATATATATATATATATATATATATATATATATATATATATATATATATATATTAAATCTTTAAGCCATCACAAAACGTACGATATATGTCACTCTTTAATTAAGTAGGTGTAGATGCAGCCATTTCATGCATTTAACTACTAAGAATATGTGAGTGTACGACTTTAATTATGATGAAGAATTTATTAATTAACCTTAAAAATATTGGCTATGCTATGATAGACATTTGATTCTTGTTGCTAACGATCAAGTAAAATTGATGATGAATCTTGTTTGTAAGGTTAATTTTTGTTTGAATCAAATTTTATGATAGGGATGCAGAGAGCGTGATAAGATGAATCTTGTTTGAGTGAGTTGATGGTTTATGTAATTTTGTTCAATTGTCACTAACTTAAGCTTTATTTTTGTTATGTTTTGTGGTCTTTACACTTGCGACTGTGTATTACACGTGAGTAAAAGATAATGAGGAGCAATCGAGTTTTATTTTATGATCTCTAAAAAAATATAATAGAGTGTGTATGTAATTACACACTTTTATATATGTTCTGAAACATAGACGGTGCGTTTCTTTTTAAAAAAATTTCATATACAAGGAATATGTGTATAAGTTTAAAAAAGCACTTTGTATTACCTTTCACTAATTATATAATGATGAAAATAGCAATATAACACTTACTAATTAAGGTCGTTATTCTAAACTTGAAATGTTGAAAATATGGAGTAAAAGATTAACTTTGAGTAATTTTGGTTCATTAAAGGAAGTTACTTCATTCTAATCTCTAGCTTAAAAAAAAATTCATTTTTCTTGCTCTCCTTAATTTCAAATATGATTATAAACCTTCGTGGATCATTTTGTTGGAATTCATGACCTGATGTCTTTTCTTTAAAAGTCAATTTCAACAAGCGCACTGGTGTTTTGTAGTAAAATTCAAGTATCGTATCCATAGAGATTTGTCAAAGTTTACTACTATTTATACTACAATGATGCTTCTGTTGATTGTTGTTAAGCTTCAAATAAGAAATACTAGTAAGAAGTATGATAAAATCAAGTGACAAGGTTAAATGTTTTTTCCCTTTCCCAAATTTTGTTTTGATTTTCCTTCTTTCATCTAAGATCTATCATGGATTATTGCTCTCGAAGTACTCTATATAGGTAGATCTAGATGCATTCCTGCAATTTAGAACCTAGAAAAATTTAGACCCAAGGTGATTTCTCTTCTCTTGGTAGAATAAATTTCTACTTTATTGCTCAAGATTTTTCTGCCCAACATTCAAACCAGCTTCCCAACTCAATTTGAACTAGTTAGAATAATTAAAGATAATTAACACAATTCACAGTCTAATGAACCATAATAGAAATAGATACATGAGAAGATTAATCATATGCAAAAAAAAGGTTAATTTCAAATACATCCAACCTTGCACTTTGAGTTTTAGCCACACATGATGGAGATTAACCCCATTAATACACATGAGTCCACTTAATCTCCACTTTCTCTATCCCTAAACAATATTTCTAAAGAATTTACAAAAGAGGAGGCATATTCTCTACAGATATGATGATCTAGCCAGAGAAAAGGGTCTTGTTTTATATTTTGATGTGGGTGTTGCTTAACCAAGTTTCTAGGTTTAGCCACATGGACTTCTTTTCTAATTTTTGCTACTTTTGTGCTTAGCCGCATGAACCCCTTCTGTTATTTTGATGTTTGAGGTTTCACTTCACTGTTAGTTCCATGTAATGCACCTCATTATTGATTTCAAGCTCATGTGTAGTTCAACGACACTTGTTAGGCTCAGCCAAAGAATCCTTGTGATTGTTCTGAATTCTCAATTATCGTGGGTGAGCTCCTTAATAGTGGCTTAGCTTAGTGCATGATTTCTCTCTCTTTTCTCTTACAAAATAGTGTGATTTCCTTAGTTTTCACATTTTTCCTTCATCAAAGGAGGATATTAATTAATGTAAGTAAAGAAGGGTTTGTTTCCTTGATAAAAACAATTTAAGCCTTTGATAAGTGTCTAAATTAATATGCTTTTTTATGCTATGGAGACACTTACAACATACCCCAACTTAAAATCTTTATCGTAACGTTAGAATTTTGATCATTAATGCGAACTTATAATAAAAATTGTTAAGATAGTAGGGATTTTATTATTAAAGTTTAGACTTGTCGCTAAGACATTAAGACTTGTGTGGTCATGAATTACAACAATTGATGATCCACGGAGCTTTAGGATCATATTTGAAATTAAGGAGAGCAAGAGAAACGATAAATTTGTTAAGCTAGAGAAAAAAAATGAAATTACTTATACTTTTTTCCTTTAATGAACCAAAATTACTCAAAGTTATTTTTTTACTCCATATTTTCAACATTTGAAGTTTAGAAAGTCTGACTGTAACGACCTGAATTAATAAGTGTTATATTGCTAATTTCATCATTATATAATCAACAATAGGTAATACAAAGTGCTTTTTTAAACTTACACATATTCCTTGTATATGAAGAATTTTCAAAAAGATACATACTGCCTATGTTTCAGAAGTTTCACCATATATAAAAGTGTGTCATTATCAAACACAATCAAATATGCACCTAAAGATCAATACCAAAACATAGATGACAAATATTCATGAATATTAAGATATGTATATTAATATATATATATATATATATATATATATATATATATATATATATATATATATATATATATATATGCTCTAATGAACTACTAAAAAGTGATTAATCTTCTTAAAGTGTCCAACCGGACAATTCAAGATTGAATACATTTAAATTATTAGTATTGTCTCCTTTAAAAAAATACATATTCTTTACAAAATAAAACTTGGAGACAAGTAAATAATTTTCGCATACAATCTCAAACGAGAAACTAAGGTTAACTCCATGCAATGACGATCTCAGATCAAACAAAATAAATCAATTTACTTAGAAATATAAATAAATAAACATACAACAACATAGATTTATTTTAGCATATAATTAAATGAATTTATCTAATATAAAAAAAACAATATACTAAACAATTATAGGCTCATAGTAAATTAAGAACCTAGGAGCATGAAACGTGAGCAACAATGGAGTAGAATCAACCGTACCCACAGTCTGACAATGTGGGGCAATAGTAAGTGAACACTAACAAAAGTTTAAAATAAACTCTGATGAAATCAATGCATACTAACTCCTAGAGTCCAAAGTAATTTATGTAATTTGGAAAAGCAAGCAAAGTTCATCATCATAAATCCTATTTTTAAAACCAAACTATTTTCCATCATCAACAATCTCATCTCTACAAGCCAAAAACAATTTACAAACTCAACCTCCATCAAAATACAAACCCAATTTCTAACATATATCATCATAATCTACAATTCAAGATTGAAAACCCGAGAACATACAAAAATGCAAAAAACAAAACCAAAAATGACCCAAAACGTAAAAATAAACCATAACAAAGGAGCGGGATTGAACGAAGGCAATGGAGGCAACGCTAGAATAGCCTCTTCGACAGTGCAACGATGGTGGAAGGCGAAAAGGAGTGGTTGGCACGCTGCAATGGAGATGCTGCTAACGAAATGAAGAAGACGTTATGCAACAATAAAATGATTTAGGGTTTTTAACCCAACGAAGAGCTACTTCCTCGGTTAATTTGAAACCGAGGCATAGAGATTCATCTCCCTCGGTTAAAACAGAATCGAGGCATATTACCTTATAAAAATTCTGATTTTTTATATTCCTAGAAAGCTTCTATGCGTAATTCTGATTTTTCACAATAATCATGTTCCAAATTAATTATGTAATATGTTATATATACGTAATTAATATAAGATCTGAGTTATATGACTATTTTTTAATTTCTTTAGATATAAAATTTCATAATTCACTTTAGGAAGGAAGAACATTCGAAGTTGATTATCTTTATCTCTTTGAAAAATAAGTCTAACACAAGGAGAAACTTTTGAAACTTGGTTTAATTCAATTTTTATTCATGAAGATGAAGAAAGTTATGTCACCCTAAATTTTTTTTTTTTTTTTGTATTTGAAGCATTTATTTCATGAGCCCTTCAAAAATAAAAATTCAAATTTGTTTTCTTGTTAAACTTTCCTATTTTAAAAGTATTAACAATCATCTTATTCTTTTTTTAAGGATTATAAATGATCATGTTTATTCATATTACTTTATAATAAAAATTTTGGATTTGTACACCTAATGGATAAAGACTGTTTATAACCTTCATAAATCATCATACTCAAAAAAATGAGTTTACTCGATGGAAAAATAATATAAACTTATAATCAATACAAAATAGGATACCAAGTATAATCTTCTCTATGTATTAAATCCAAAGCAACCAATTTATCTACTATGATTACCTTACTAAAAAATATGAGAAAATCAAAATTGCATATTTCTATAGAAATGTAAGCATTTCCTTGCATCCAAGGCACAACCAAAGTAGAAGGGAAAGTAAACATGCGAAAGTAGAATCACATTCGATCTAAAACTTTATGAAATTAACACTTCAAGCATACTCTATCACCAAAATCACACCCATCAACTTTGAAATTCTCCTATACTACATTTGAAAGTACCTTCACAGGTTGCAAATTCAAGACAATCCCTTACAGAATCATTTGTATTTATTTTGATTCAATTACCCATAGAAAACTGCCATAAAACTTGAATATTGAAAATTAGATTTACGAGGCTGAATATCAAGAAAATTTCACTACAATAAAAATCATTTTAGACAACAATATAAAATTGTGATCTAAATTATAAAAATCGTGGTTTAAAGATTAGACCACAGTTTTTTAGACGTGGTATAAGTGAGTGTAACTATAGGTAATAGACAACGGTTTTTAGTACGACAATACATTTAAAATCGTTGCTTAAAATCCTCACAATAAACAACAGTTTTTCAGGTTGATTTTAGACCTCATCTATATTTTTAGACCACATTTTTATTAGTTTTGCCCACATAGTTTAAAGCAACAAATATATAATCATGGGCTTAACAAATATATAATCATGGGCTTTCATAAAATTTATACAATATTTATAAAAATGTTGTTTATTATATTGTTTAGACTGTTAGGTTTACATAGGGGTTCATTGGGGAGATACAACACCAATGAGACCTGAGCCCAACCACATAAGGCATTAACACCACTCTCAATCCAAAACCTTAAGGCAACAGGTTTATGGGTCTTTATTTTTATATAGTGTTCTACTTTCTCATTTCTAGCCAATGTGGGACTTAGACTCACACTTGGATTCCTAACCATCTCCCCTCAAGGGTGAGTCCCTTCAACCACATTGGTACACTCTCCCTCAAGCGGAAGCATTTTCAACCACGAGTACTCTTTTTCTGCGCTTTTCTGTACTGCCGTTCTTCTTAACGGGACACGCGTTACCTGGAAACCTAGGTAGGAAGACTTTCGATACTATGACCATATTGCACTCGTCTGAGCCGATTTTAACCATCGGCTCTGATACCACTTACAGAGGGGATTCATTAGGGGATACAACACCAATGAGACCTGAGCCCAACCACATAGACCACATTTATTTAGCTGTTGTCTAATTTAGTGTGGTCTAAACTACAAAATGTTGTAGTGTTTTTTATATTGTTATGCACAGATTTTTTAAACAAATTTCCAACAAACCAAACATAATTATTTACGATATATAAGTTTTTGAAATCTTCCACATTGTGGATAAGTCGTATCATCAAAATAGAAAAAATTATCAAAGCTAACCGCAATAAGATGGACTGGTCTTCGAATAAATTGCACCAGCATCAACTAATCTCCAATAAATACATAAAAAAAATGCTTTTCAACCAGATTCATCACCGAGGAACATTAAAACAAAAAACAAAAAGCATCAATATTTATACATGAATACCTCATAATTAAGGTATATTTAGAACATAGAGAAATGTCTGTATGTTAGACTACATGATCCATAGAAAGCCAATAATGTATAAGCTTCCGAAGTATCAATTAATGTTTTATAACTTGTAGAATAGAAGAGGATATATAGAATTGCCCTAATCACAATCTCAGTCATAAATCATAAATAAGAGGAATATAACTTTCAATTTTAAAACAAAGCAACTTTTTTTATGACACTCGTTCTAAGTAGATACTTTAGATTTAGATTTGATATGAAGATAGTTCATAGTATTGAGAAAGTGTTGTGTATAAGATGATGTGTTGAAGGCACTATCCCAAAATTGATAGAAGGGAGAAGAAAGTAGAAGGCAGCGACGTGATGATATTGAGTTGACGGCAGCTAAATGTATAGTAATAATGGCACTAGTTTGAAATTGAATAACGAAAAGTGAAGTTGTGGGTTGGTATTTTTCAGTAATAGTTGAGGCAAAGGAAGGAAAAGTGTATGGTGAAACTTGCACATCGCAATAGCGTGGCTACTTGGTGTGGGTTATTGTTGTTGTTGTTGTTGTGTATTGTGTATTGTGTGGATGATGACAGAGGCTGTAAATGATGTTGGGTCCATGTGCAATTTGCAAGCGACAAGGGAGGCCTACCAAGTAGATAATCGCTGGAGTCGTCCCATGTGATATATACGAACACTGTCCATTGTCTTACTCTTCCAAAGAAGAAAAACATTGTCCAATGTCTTATCTGACACTGATCTTAGTCTCACCAATGTCGCCTTTTCTCCCTCCATTCATTAATGCTTTGTATCTTCCATCATTAATTAATCAAATCCAGCGCAAGAAAACACCCACAACAAACAAAACCTCCATTATCTGTGACTCACTAAGCAATTAATAACTAAATCAAACCTTCATCACCCTAGAAACTCAATCATTCACACCAGCCCCCGAATAATGCATGAACTTGCAAACTTTATTAGTTAATTAACTACTTCTCATTACTTTATCATGGCCAGGAATTATTAGCAGGAAAATACATACCCCGCTTCCAACTATGTGTGAGTGTCATATTAATCATTTGAATCATTACTTACAATTAATTAATTAATTAACTAATTACAATTTCCGCAAGGGCCCCTTCCTATAGAGATTGAGATTGATTGACAAAGGACACATATTTCACCAAATCATTCAATTATTAATCAATAAAAGAGGGAGAAATTGTTTACCTCTAATGCCTCACTAAATCTTTTCACATTGTGAATTAAGAGATTGACAAGGTGAGGTACAATGCCTGAGATTGGCAGGGTAAACAGGTTGCAGGCCTGACATAGGGCCCCGCCTCAATGTTGCAGGCTTCAAGATGTTATCTTGTCTGCACATTCTGCCACACAGATCCAATGGCCCAATTCCAATTTTTTCACATATTTTTCTCCTAAACTGTACCAACTTGAATCATCAATGTCATTTTCTTCTGGCCTAGATGTATCTCATATTTTCAACTGGTTATCACTTCTTCAACGTAACTTCAAATTTCCAAGAACTAGTTCACATGTAAATTTCAGCATCTATTATTGCTCTAGACTCATACTGATACCATTACACTACAACATCAGCATATAGCTACTACTTATAAACTCTGCATGCACATTAATAATTAGTTTGCTTATACTTAATTGAATCAGTAGACAGAGACAAGAGTCCTATATGGGAGTTTCTCGCATGTGACAGAACACCGGTTGAAAAGATAAAACCCCTAACTTTTGTTCCAGATTTAGGGACAAAAACTATCACTAACCAATATGCATGGAACAGTTGGGGAACAATATTAATATATAGATGTATAGGAATGAGAAGAAGGGCATGAAATACACGTATACAGTATACACAGTTCGAGCTTCACATGTAGATGGTTGATTTCTGTTTTTCTCGTTTGAATGCTTTCCCCAACAAAGCACATATAGCCATCTATTTCAAGCCAGACAGTGTCGATGTGACAGCCTCGTAGACCATTAGCCTCATGTACAAATTACCATTGTTGTCTATGGATACGTACCTAATCATCTCAGTGGCATGTGTCATTCTTGCGTCTATAAATAAGAGTGGAACAAGCATAGGTAGAGCACATTCAGATAAAGAGTCAATTAAGAAATAATAGACCACACCACAAGTCTAATACTTTTCCTTAACATGGCTGTTTCACACAACAACCGCATTCTATTACTGGCTTTCGTCATCCTCTGCCTCTTCTCCAACCAAATAATAGGTACTTCTTTTGTCACAGACTGTCAGAACATTAATATTCCCATGTTTCAGTATATATCCTGTTAATTTCTTTCAAGTTTTTTTTTTTATTAATGTTTTGTTTTCATTTTTTTGTGTATGCAGCTCGAACGTTGAAAGAAAAAACCAATATAACTAGTGGGGATGCCAGCACAGTTCAGCATAGTAAGGAATCGCATGCTGAGGTGTTTAAGCCCAAAGACGAGGATGTTAACGTTGGTGGTGATGTGTTCGCAGCGGATTACACTCCAGCCTCCAGAAAACCACCGATTCACAATTAAATACTTGGCAATTTTGGTAAAGAAAGTAGATAGTGCAGAAAAAAAAAATTGTACTCATATTCAAGAATAAGTAAGTTGTGCTTTTTTTGTACAAAGGTTAATTACTATAATAGCTTGAACATAAGGTAATTAATATAAGTATTATCATTTTTTGGCAACAGTGAAACTTTCGGTGTCAACTAAGTGATTGAAATTATCTTCACTTTGTTCGATTTCTTCCTATGTTAAAGATCCTTAAAAAGTGAAAACTACAAAAAGGAAAGGTGATGTTTATGAAGAATTAAACTACAGGATTATTTATTGCTAGACATATGCATGTGTACAGTGTACTACACAAGGTAGCTATTTCAGCCTATCTTTCATTTATTGTTCATAGGTCGTTGGAAACAAATTATTACATGTAATTTACGAAAAACATAATCTGGCAGTAAAGTTTTTATCTATGAATAGCCTTAGCTGAACACACCCATGACAAACTTCAACAGTTTTAGATATGAATAAATTATAATGTATGTCTCCTCCTCAAAGAAGTTTATATGGATACAAATAAAACAAAAGGCAAACAAAGAGGTTTTTTTTTTTTTTTACTACAAAATAAAATATAATTTTTAATATAAAAGTGAAAATACAGGGTACTACATAAAATCATTATTGTGTTGGCACAGACATGGCTGCTTGTGAAGAGGCCAAAATGTATAATCTGAATCAACAGTGTGCACTGTGTGAAAGTCCTTTCCAGATGCAATTATATATTATAGTAATATATATGGAAGTTTGTTTGAACTTGCAATCCTGTTTACCATGCACTTTATACTGTTATTTATTAGTTCTATCTGGTTGTTGCTTAGCAAGAGGTTTATTTCTGCATTTGTATTGTTTTTTCTTCCTCTCGATTTTTCCACTTTTACTTAGCAATAGCAACAGTTCATGCCTTCGTCCTTTATTCAATTCCAAAACGACAACAAAAAATGTACTGTGGCAGTTGATGTCAGTACTGCATATAATATTATACAGTTTCTGTGTAAGCATAAATAGTGGTTCAGAATTGTTTGAATTTGGTTTATTACATGTTAAATCCATTTAACTATCAAATTATCGAAGTTGAAATTGGAGTTAATTGTATATCCAGATAATTTCTAGGGTTGAAGTTCATAATCCATGACTTATATTTTCAGTTTCTTATAACTTTTAGAGCAAATATTAAAATTCATTTTTAACAAAGTTTATACTCTGATTTGTAACGAATAAAGCTTCTAACTTACAAGGTTACAAATTGAAGGTAATAAGTCAACTTATTAGATTAATTATAAGCATTTGTTACATTTAGTAGTTTATTAATACAAAATGACATGAAAATGTATAATTATATAACATTTATTATATTATTATTATGTAATTATAATTTTAGGTAATAATAGTAAAAATAAATTTAAATAATAAAAAAATAGATTAGAGTATGAGGAATAATAACGAAAGAAAATAAAATAAATTACTAGTTACTTCAGCCGGAATCTACAACAATTATAAGCCAAAAACTTGAGAAATAAGAGCTTTTGAAATACTCCCTAAATAATCTGGTGTTGGTCAAATTAATTTATATAATAGTCAACTAAATTAGTAATTAATTTATTGATCTTTTAAAAAATATCTTAATAACTATTCTTCTCAAATAATTCGTTTTATTTTAACTTATTCTCTAATTTAATCTTTTACCCTTATGCTAATTTTTCAAAATTGTATTTTATCTTGATTTTTTTTGTATAAATATATATATATATATATATATATATGGTAATGAAGATTTTTTATTCGTCCTTTATCAACCGAATATTTGACCTTCAATAGAAAATTCGACTCACATCCAATCCATTCATAAATGGATATTAAATTATTATTACTCATTATTTACAAATATTCATTTAAAATATCCACTTATTATCTATAACAGATTTTATCCAAAGATACTTACGGAGATATGTACTTTATGTAGTTAATTAAAGAATATTAAATATATGAAAGATTTAAAACATTTAATTAACAAAAAGAAGTATTTTTGTACAAATATGTCAGAAAAATGAATTATGACCATCGATTTTAATCATTTCACGTGTGTAAGATAAACATAATGATATTTTGACAATTAAATTTTGATAACTTTTTTTAACAATCAAATTTTAACAATTTTTTTTTACAACCTAAAATGATATTTTCTAAATAATTTTAAAATATAAAAAAATTGAAAAAATAAAAACACACTAAGAAGATATCGCTTTAAAGGGTAAGAAAAAGTTGTCAAACTATTATTTTCTATAAAATAACCATATGATCGAATATACAATTCAGCTCAATAATTGCATTGAGGATCAAACTTATTTCATGAATTTTGTGCCTTTATACAGAAGCAGTAATATAATTGACTCCAAAACTGAAAACCACACTTCCTTTGGCCAATGTGAATTCCATATTCAATTTCCAACATAAGTTTTATGTTGGAACTACTGCTGCTGAGATCTAAGATTTCAGAGGTATTATTATGGTGTCTAGCATCACATGCTCTTGTTCTTTACCACTCCATGTGAAGTTGAATACCATACAATAAATTCCTGGGATCATATTAGTATTCCCTGACCCCATAAAACAACAACTGTTTATCCTAGGAAACCAAACTTCCCTCTGCATAAAACATCTTCCGAGGTAAAAGGATGCACTAGAATCGCAGACACTATTCAAAGGGTGCACTCAAACCATTGCTTCTGCATCAATGTGTAAAAAACATACAGTGCCAACCCTGTGAATGGATTGCATTGCATGTGTATTTTACTGAATGCTTATGCAAGAAGAAACACAGTGCCTGCATATCAGTAGAGGAATCGAATCCATCATCATCTTATTGTACATTATGATGATCTGGCAGAGAATTTCTTCTATCCTTTGTTGCTTTATGTCAGGTTTTGTTCACTCCCTCACTATCATCATCACAAAATATTGGTACATGAAATTAAAAGAGTATTTCTAAGGTTCTCTTTGAGAAGTTCTGCATACTCAAAAGAATGGTGAAGTATATGTCCAACCTGTTTAATTAATGGCACATTCAAACTAACATTATAGTTCCCTGGGTGGTAATAGAAATATTGAGGCATTATGGTATTGAGAAATGAGAATGTGACCAAACATTGAAGTAGTTTAGTACAGATTGTTGAGAAATATGAGCAATAGTAGAATTCACAATTCACCCAAATCCCCGTTTGAAAGGAAAAACGACACAGAGGAATGTCTTTTTCTGATTCGATTAAGCTTGAGATAAACAAGTGAGGGAGAAGAACACAATCTATGAGGCAGTAGGGCAATCCAACAATGTACTATCATCGCTCTGGTAGCAGGTCACATCAAATTTCTAAAAACAAGGGCAATACAAAAGTAAGTATTCTTTCGCAATGGCATAACTATTCACATTATTGAGGAAATTAGTGACTACTTTATGGGTTTAATTTTAGTTATCATATTTCGTACCATTGCACGAGGCATCAATTATTGTGTGACGGAGGTCGGATGATTCAAGTAACAATCCAATCGTGTTGTTTAAGTTTTTACATTTTTAAGTAAAAGAAGTTGTACTCTCATTAATAGTTATAATTTTTGGCCTAATAATAAATGTTCAATCCTAACAATTGATATCAGAGTTTAGATTACGAGTTTGATTCATAGTGATAAGCGCTTGATCCTAACACATGCTTTATGAATGTAAACTTAATATTAATACTACACTTATTTGAGTTCTTACTAAGTTTATAATATTAATTCTGGAAATATAAAAATTATGAGAATCGATCTTGGAAATATTAAAACCATGAGAATAGATTCTAAAAAATTCAAAATCAAGGTATCATGGGTGAAATAGATAAAGTACTTGTTTTAAGCCTCCAATAAATAAAGGTCTAAAAAATAGTACTATTATTTTTTTATATTAATTATAGAATTATGTTTAATAAAATAAAAGGTCTTACCAAAATTTTTTAGTACTAATATATCTATATTAAATTAATTATAAATTTATTCTTGAGAATACAATTTTATTAAATTATTATCGTTGTCTACTAATTTGTATTGGTATTAAAATTATATTTAACAAGTTCAAAAAAATTCAATAAATTATAATATTGTTTAGGAAAAGAACAATGAATTATTATTATATTCTCTCGTAATCAATTTTGATTTATATTTTCATCTCTTATCTATATGTAACCTTTTATATAGTGATTTCACTTCTTGTCTCTCATTGTTTTTTTCAATTTTAGAGTTCTTATTTTGAGGTTTTGATAGATTTTATTCATTGAATCTCATACAGTCATTTGTTGAATTTGTATTAGAATTAAAAATGTGTTTTTTGTTGGTTTTTGTTTTTCGCTACTATTTTATTTATGAATTTCAAGAGTTTTTCTACATAAATATCGATGACAAACTAGAATTTTGCTTGGATTGAATTGCAAATCTATTAATTATGTTAGGTTTTAGCCTTTTTGGCAGATAATGAAGATAAAATTTCTAATGAAATAAGCCATGAACATGAATTGAAATCGAAATCTAAAAACATTGTAAAAATTAAATAAAATTAATTACGATAATTTAATAGATAATTTTGGATAAAAAAAAAACTCCAGTTTTATTTTTAACTTAATACCTCGTTCTTAAGTTTGCTTTAGACCTCCTAAATCTTTGAATCACCCATATTTAAAATCATGAGAATCAATTATTCAACGGAGGAATTGGTTTGCCAACACTTGAATTAGTTTTGCCCGTAAGTAACCCAAGAGGAGAATCAATTCTCCCAGGCAAGAATCGGTTCTCTCCTCCATGCTCACCCATTTTTACCTCACACACAACCCAACTTTCTTTCAGACAACACCTCCAACTTCAACCAACCACCTTCACAAAAGGCTAGCAACCAACTTTACAAAAGCCAACAACCAACGAGCTTCACATGAGCATGACAACCTTTAAAACCAACGAACCACCAGTGAAACTTCTCACTGTTTCATGCAAAAAAAAAAAAAAAATTAAAAGGGAAGGGCCATTTCAGTAAAAGCACTCACAGTACACGCAAGTCTTATCAATTATTTATCACCTAAGAAGATGTATGTCTTATCAATTTTTGTATACAATAACAATTAATCAAACACGAAAAACACTCCCTCAACAACAAAGAACATCTATGGAACAATAAGTTAAACACTACAACATATTATTGGAACACTACAACAAATCAACAATAAGAAAGAGTTTACCAAAATTTTTACAATAGTAGAAGCAATCACATAGATTCAATACAACATAACCTTTTTATCTTTAAATCTCGAAAGTCATTTTGAGTTTTGAAATATCTCAAATTTATCATTAGAAACTTTTTAAATTCACATTTCTTCTTTTCTCTCATTAAAGAATAAAGGAAAACCTCTATTTATAAAGATTTTAAAATGTTATTTCAAACATGATACTGCATTTAATCAATTATTTAAATCTCTTAATATATTATTCCACATAATTTAAAAATATATTACAACAATTTATATTTTTATTCGATTACTACATGTGTTAGTCAATTAATTTGACTTTTTAATTATTGTAGAAAACACATTTAATTGATTATGAAAAATGGTAATTGATTAATTTTCCGAAAACTCTTTAAACACTTAAAATAGTTCTCTAGATTAATTGATTGTTAATGAGATAACCACGATTACTCTATTTTAAATTTCACCAAAAATAGTTTAATCAATGATGCTAATAAATTAAAAACGTAAAAAAATCGTTTTAAAAAATGTTTTCGTATTTTAGAACTTATTCTATTTTTAATTTGATTTTAATATGGTTGTGTAGTGATATTAACCAAGTGAATAACTTGTGTGAAAGACTTAAACAACACTCAACGAAAGCAAGACTCTTATACATATCTTTAACATCTTCAATCATTATTAGAATATATACTTGAAGCTTCTCTTCAAGTTCAACATTCGGTGGTGAAAGTGCAATGTAATCATGAATAATTAATTGGTGTTTTTTTACGACGAAATGTTCACATTGAATTTGGAATAAATTATGACAACCTCGATGGACAATTAAATTTATATTAGTATGTGTTTGTGCGAAGACTATAGAGATGAATATTTAGCCAAACAAAGTAAAATCATTCGAGAAGAGAACAATTGAGAGAATGTTTCCTTAATATAAATAGGTGAAGAAATAGACAATTAAATATAAATCAAGGTACAATGATTTGTGATTATCTCTTTTGGGATCTTTTGATGCTTGTATCTTCCAATGAGTTCACTATGAGTGTGTTAAGCAGTCCACAAACTCAATTACATCCAAATGTGTGGATTTATTTTCAAGCTTTGTAGATTATCTACAAATATTTGCATGTGCAATAGACATTAGGATCGTTTTTCAATCATTTTACTATTAGGTCAAGTGATGAGATCAAATAGTTGTCACTTGTCGGTCAATTCCAAAATCTTCTATTTACAACTTATACTTTTTTTCGTAAAGAAATTCACGGTAAATTTTTTTAAATAATCAAGTCATTTTACTTGCAAGGCTTTAACAATCCTTTATATTAACAACAAGGACCAAGAAAATATAACTATTATTCGTGTATATTATGTAAAAGGAATGTGAAGATGTTTCTTAGATTGTCCTAGGATATTTTAAGATAAAAAAAAAAAAAAACTATAATTTATTTATAATAAAAGTTAAACTAGATTGATATAAATAAATTTATCAAGTGACATGTAATTGAATAAGATGACCTAACACATCTAGTTATGATTATATATTGTGGAGTTTCTTCGATTACGTACTTACAATTCTCCTTTACTTTTGTATTGTTTTATTTGAATTTTGTTTTAACCCAAAATAGAAATTAGGAGATGATCAAATTTTGATAAAGAAAAGGAGTGAAAGTGATCATTTTGCCATCCCAACTTTAGTGAGACAATTTCTTCCTATATATCTATAATTTCAATTTCTACCCTCATAAATTAAAAATTTTTAAATGTATCCTTTAGTTTAAAATTTTCTTTTTTATTTATGGATCGTTAAACTCAAATACATTCTAGAATGTATACAAATTTGTATTTCATATTATAAGAATACAAAATTGTACTGTAGATTGTATTTCGAAATGTGTAATCTAATATACAAAATTTGTATTTAAGACTACATATCCTAAAATGCAAATAAAAAATGAATTTCAAACTGTACAATTTGAAATACAAAATTTGTATTTGAGAATGCATATCCTAAAATACAAATAGAAAATAAATTTCGAATTGGACACTCTTAAATACAAAATTTGTATTCTATGATATACAATTTGAATACAAAAATTGTATTCTAAAATGTACAATGCAAATGTAAATTTATATTTTAATTCTTATGTGTATATTTTATTTTTGTATTCTATCTAAAATATAAATTTTGTATCTTGGAGTGTCTTTAATGGGTAGAGTGTGGCAATGGGCGTCTAAGGCAATTCTTGACAGTGAGTCTGCAACAAAAACTGATGAAAAGCAAGGGAGAGGAGTGTGGGACTGCTATAGGAAGAAGAAGATGAAGTGTAGGAGAGAGAGAGGCGCACGGTTGGTGTAGAAAGAAGAAGATAAAGTGAAGAACACACGAATGAATAGATCATTTTATAACCTATGGTGGTGCAGGAAGAAGCTGTCCACAGAATTGGGCCAAAATATCAGAGGAGAGGACAGGCCCACGATTGTTTAGGGGCTTCTCTCTGCACCCCCAAATATTTTTTTTTATCTCCAAAAATTACAATTTTGATCTTAAATTTTTTTTATCTATCTCGGTGGTTGAAAAAGTTAAAATTAAAAAAAAAAAAATAATGAAATGGATGTCGAGATCCGTTGAAACGGATCTCGATATCCGTTTGAAATGGATCTCGACATCCATTTTACAAAAAACAAAAAAAAATAATGAAATGGATGTCGAGATCCGTTTCAGAAAAATGTGAAGCGGATCTTGACATCCGTTTCACAAAAAAACAAAAAAAAATAATGAAACGGAGGTCAATATCCGTTTCAGAAAAATGTGAAACAAATCTCGACATTCATTTCACAAAAAACAAAAAAAAAATAGATGTCGAGATCCGTTTCAGAAAAATATGAAACGGATCTTGACATCCATTGTACAAAAAAACAAAAAAAAAAAATATGTGAAACGGAGTCTATGAAACAGATGTCTTGATCCGTTATCCATTTCAAAAAAATTTAAAATGGATCTTGATATCTATTTTAAAAATAAAAAGTAAAAAAATAATAATAAAACAGATCTCCACATCTATTTTACAAAAAGTAAAAAAATAGTAATGAACCAGATTTCGAGCTCCGTTTCACAATTTTTCTTGGAGTAAGAAAAAATGTTTGGGGTGCAGGGAGAAACCCCCGATTGTTTAAAACAGTTAGGCCCATCAAATAGTTTCATGCTATGCTATGTATGTGATTCCTTTCTTTCTAGTAGAGTAGTACGAAAGAAGTTCCTCTCTTCTACCCCTCCTGCACGCAAAGTCGCTAACTTCAATGGTTATGGCTGCGGTACCTACCTGCTCTTCTGTGCTCATGTTTTCCAAATGTTCTTCACACTCCAGATATCTACTCTTCTTTATACGCTTCCTCTGTTACTACTCGATGTCACTTTGTGTCTCTACTTTTATTTGTACCTCCCTATGAAGCTGCTTGGCGTAGGTCTTAGAAAAAGAATTTGGAATGGTTGAATTTGGATTTTGATTATAAGAGTTGACGATTCTTCTGGATTTTCAGGGGAACGCAGAGAATTTGGACGCGGAAATAGAGCAATTGCTGAATGCGGAGAAGCATGCGAGGCTCGCCGGCAATGTCGCCGCCACAAGAAATGCCGTCACTGAAATTTTACGGCTATGTTTCGAAGCGCGTGCTTGGGACACTCTCAATGACCAGATTGTTCTCTTATCCAAACGACGTGGCCAACTTAGGCAGGTAAGGACTCTTTCTTTGTTTTTCATTAGGAGCAAAAAACCTATCCAGTTTTTGTTTTCTTTTCTATGCTGATCATCTGTGTAGTTGAACTTTATGTTAGGTTTGTCAGGGCTTTAATTGATGTGGCCGTGATTTTCTTGGTTTGCTTTAAAATTTGTTGTCGTCTACTTCGTAATCTATGTTCTATAGTGTTTCGTTACCCCGCCAGGTATTGTGTGTTAACCGTTATCTATGGAAATTTTGTTCCAAATATCAACGGGGCATGTGAGCTAGTAGAAAAAGTTTAAGTATTGTGATTTTCGTTGATTTCATCAATTTAGTCTTAAGTATTGTGATTATCATTTTGACTAGGAAATAAAAAACGCTATTTGTATTTTTGGCAATAACTATGCATGCTAGGACCTTTTACACTTATTTTAGAAAGTTAGAGTAGACATTATGCAGAACATGCGTCTTTCACCACCTATGCGTCTCTACGAAGCCCGGGCCCGGACACGGATATGATACCCACATTGATACGAAGATACGACTAAATGGAAAAAAAACATAGAAGACCGGACACGGCGTGTATATACATGTTAGTTTCAAACTTTCAACTAACACATTGTCAACTAACACAAAAAATGAATCTAATTTATCTATCTAATATCCAAAAAAGTAAAAAATAGTGGTCATATAAGATTTTTTCCTTATTTTTATAATTATAATAGAAACTTATGTGATAAGTTTACAAGTTTATGGGTTTTTTAGAACATCATTGAATTTGTGATTATTAACATTATGTTGAAGTCATGTCAAAATCATGTCAAATGCAAAAAAAATGTCTTTCAAATTGGACACTTTACCGATACATTTGTGGTGCGAGTATCATACGTGTGTCGGTGTCCGATACATGTCGGACATAGAACATGCCATTGATGAGGTGTGTCTAGGCTTCATACATGTGTCTTAGTTCGGTTTGTCATACAATGTCTTGAATAAAGTTGATCTTGTAGTCGTCTTACCTGCACCTTTAGTTTCTTGCCCCTATAAACTATGAATTGATCCATGAAAATTTCTTTGTTGTTTTTGCCCCGATACTAAATTATTAGGACACTCACAGCTTTGCATTTGACAAGTTATAATCTATTTGCTCAGTGTAGAGATTTTATCTAGTTGTCTTGCAATTGGTACAAGAAACATGATCTTCATTCATAAGCCTATCCTTTGTATACAGGCTGTAACAGCGATGGTCCAGCAAGCTATGCAATATATCGATGAGACACCAGATGTTAAAACTTGTATAAGCCTAATCGAAACCTTGAACAGTGTATCTGCAGGAAAGGTGAGCATATGATGTTTTCACTCTTGATTCCTTTTTATTGTCCTCCAAAGTAGTCTAATAAGATAAGATGGATATTTAATATACATTGTACTGTATTTTGTATCAACTGTTAGATATATGTTGAGATTGAGAGAGCTCGATTGATCAAGAAACTTGCAAAAATTAGGGAAGAACAAGGACTTATTGATGAAGCTGCTGATTTGATGCAAGAAGTTGCGGTCAGTGTGAATATTAAATGTTGTGAAGGATTTTTATTATGCACCTTTGATTTTGATACGGTACTGGCTAATGCAACTAGCTGTCCGGTGACTAACGTGATTGGTTTTCTTAACAGGTAGAAACTTTTGGTGCCATGGCAAAAACTGAGAAAATCGCTTTCATTCTTGAACAAGTACTAGACATTCTAATATATCCTCAAGTAATGAAATTCACTTTGGCCACTAATTTTGTTGATTTGTAATTCTCTTGCATTTACCTGTGGTGCAGGTTCGTTTGTGTCTAGACCGACAGGATTATGTTCGTGCTCAGATACTCTCAAAAAAGATTAATGAAAGAGTATTTGATGCTGATGTTTCAAAGGAAAAGAAAAAGCCTAAAGAAGGTGATAATGTTGTTGAAGAAGCTCCTGCAGATATACCATCTCTGCCAGAGTTGAAGCGTATCTATTATGAACTAATGATTCGGTAATTGATTTCCTACTTGCTTTCTTGTTTTGATTGTTCAATTCATGATGGGGGGTGTTAAAATATAGATGTTGTTCTCTTACAACGTAGTTATCAGTAGCAGTAAATAGTGCTACTATTGCAATAGAAATTCTATAAAGTCAAGGTTGAATATGTCTATTACTAGTTCATGCACTTTGGTGACCAACTTACTATCCAAGAACATTCTCCATCTTTCTTGCTCATATTTTCAGTTCTGCTTCCGTATATTTGGAATAAGTGATTTTTAGTCCTTTTTTCTTTGTCAATATGTTGAACTTGATCTAGGGAACTATAATTTATGTGGGGATTTGGATTCTGTATTAAGATGAAAAGCAACACGGATTCTCAGAGCCTCTTTCTAGATTTTTTTTTTTCTGTGGAGGGTACAGAGTAGATTTAAAGCTCTTCACTTTTCATGGTAAACTTATTGTCTGGACCAGTTCTGAGTGTAAATAGAGAAGAGGGAAATGGAGAGGAGGAAGATAGGATGGAAATGTCAAATTCCCACCATTGGTTTGAGAGGAGAAATAAAAGAGAGTTTTTGTTGCTCCCACATATAAAATCATTTCCCAACAAACAAGCTGCAAAAGTTGTGAGTACAAGTTCTTCACCTTTCAAAAAACATCAAATATTTTTTCATAAAATATAAAAATAAATAGTAAATAATTTGTTATGAAAAAACTAATATAGTAAAAATTAATATTGTTTTGCCAACTCTAACTTTTGTAATTATTATCTGTATGCAATTTATACTATATTTTGTCTTTTGCTTTCACTTATCCAAACTAGAGGTTAAAAAGATTTTTACTGCTTTTCTTATTTCTTTCTATTCAGTCAAACAACGCACTTTTCTACCTTGCTGCTCTTTTTCGTCAATCTTTCTCTTTCCTAACTGTTTAACTCTTGATCCAAACAGAGCATAAAAGTTGAAGATACTATAATTGGGTTCTATGGAAGCTCTATTGTGTGGGCTTTTATTCATTTCAGAAAAAGCTACTTGTAATTTTAATATCTTTTCAAAATTGTTTGGCTGGCATGATTTCTCCTTCTAAGGAGAAGAGAAACTCAAAAAGAAGTTTGGCTAAACACTACCTAATTTAAACTGCATTGATGAGGATGGATAGACTTGGAGATGGCAAGTCACAAGTGTTTACTTGCTCCTGTTCTGGAAATCCTTGCATTTTTATTTATATGATTTAAGATATAAAATCTCAAAGGGTTTTTGACGTGTAATTAGGTTTGTGGTCAAAGGTGAAATTTATACAGTTGATACCTCAAATATAGGTTCACAACGTTTTGAGCCTCTTCATGATTTAAGTTTTATCGTGAAATAATGATTTGTTGAATTATACAGTTGATACCTCAAATATGGGTTCACACTGCCATGGCTTAGCTTGAAAGGACAGAGGAGGTTGATTTGTTGAGTTTCCTGCAAGCTAGTGTACATGTACTTATACATGATATTAAATAAAACAGGATGTTTTAGATTTTGGATAGTTTTTTTGTGTAATGAATATAATTGTGTTGAATCTGAACAGTTTCTCTAACTTTTTGTCGGAAGCATAAATTTTAATTTCAATGATGACTCTTGCAATGAAGTACTTGATTTCAAAAGTAGATCACGTTACGGTTGATATCACTTTCTTCAAATTATTAGACAGACGTTATTTGACAATTACTTATTTCTTTCTAACTAATCAATTTATATTTTTTATGGGCCTGGTGTAACCTTTTTGTCAAAAGCATCCCTTTTTCTGTACCATGTTTAAACCAACTTAGGAACTGTAGTGTTTATTTCTTGCATTTGCACAGCTGTCAGTCCTGGCATGATGCTAATTGTATCATGCATTGACTGACCTTAGAAATATAAGGAATGGTTTTCTTAAATCAACAGGATACTGGTTATATTTTTCCTTACCTTACAAACATAAAGATGGATTTTTGTACCCTCGATTATTGTTTTGAGAATGACTATCATTCTGTAAATACGTTATGCTGTGAACTGCGAAGTTGAAACCCTTTCTAAACAACATTATCTAACTTTCATTTAGTGACTGTTACCAAATGACTTTTATTTTCTGTTTGTCATTATACAATTGGATACTCTGTTCAATTCTTATAAACTGAGTTACCTAGTACTCACAACTTTTTTTAATTTGGTTCTATTTTTCAAAATCAATTTCTGTAATCTTCGAAGATTCTTGTTAATAGTTGTTTTGTTTCATTTGCTTTTGGTGTTGCATTCTTTTGGTGCCTACTTTCAGATGATCTTGCTGGCTGATCATAATATTTTGGTTGTCTTGTGATGATCTGTTTATTTTGAAGGTACTATTCCCATAAAAATGATTATCTTGAAATTTGCCGATGCTACAAGGCAATATATGAGATTCCATCTGTCAAAGAAAATCCTGCCGAGTGGATTCCAGTAGGGTTCCCTTCTACTTATTTGATTTATCTGTTATTGTCAGATTGAGTTTCTCCTTTTTTTTCTGAATATTTTCCTTACGTATAGGTCCTGAGGAAAATATGCTGGTACTTGGTTCTATCACCACATGATCCAATGCAGTCAAGCCTTCTCAATTCCACCTTGGAGGATAGGAATCTGTCTGAGATTCCAAACTTTAAGTACGCCATCCTAAGCTTGGGTTTGTGTTGTGTTAGGCATTTTAGTCATGCTTTCCTTCTCAGTTGATGCACCTGTTACACATCATGTTGTAGGTTACTGTTGAAACAGTTGGTTACCATGGAGGTTATCCAGTGGACAACTCTTTGGGATTCATACAATGATGAGTTTGAGAATGAGAATAACCTTGGAAGGAATTTGGGTGAAGCAGCAAAAGATCTGAAGGAAAGAGTAATTGAACATGTAATTCCCTCACATTGTTATATTTCTTATGTCCCCTCCCTCCCTCCAAATTGCTTGGGAGGTATTTTGTGAATGTCTTATTTTTCAGTTTTCAACACTTCTTAATTTAGGATGTGAACGTTAATGTGGTGTATTTTTGTTTACCTTGCCAGAATATTCTTGTTATATCGAAATACTATGCAAGGATTACTTTGAAGAGACTTGCAGAGCTTTTGTGTCTCAGTGTTCAGGTTAGAATGTTAGTTATGATTATGTGCCGGAAAATTATCTGTGGTAATTGGTTGTTTTTAATGTGTTTGGGTAAGCCTGTAGTGTTGCAGATAAATATCACAGTTCCTTCACAATAACCAGTGGCAAGGTAGTTTCATGTTATATGCTGCTTTAGTCAGGAATAGACCTACATATAAGCTTTACAATTTCTGTCTCACCTTTGATTCCTGATTTGTGATTTTGGTCTCCTTTATTTCTTACGATTTTACTCCACATTTTTGTAAATCCACAATTTTATCTAACTTTTAATTTTGCATTCTTTTTCTTTTGGTTCCTTTGAACCATAGATCCGACATATTCGTGTTCCATCGGCAAATAGTTCAATTAATTAAATTAAAAAAGAAAAAGAATTAAACATTCAAAATTAAGGATTGAACCTAAATTGCAGATTTTCTAAAATGTGGGGACTTAAATCGTGATAAAAAATAAGGGGGCCAAAATTGAAAATCAGAACTTAAAAAGAAACCAAATTTGATACTTAGACTTCCTAATATTATATAAATGTGTGTTTCCTGCACAGATTTTATTAGGTATGCCCCACAGCTTAAATTATCTGAATAGTACATTTACCCCTCAAACTGATCGTTATATTGTTTCTTAATGATCTACCAGAATATACTTGTTACAAAACTATATTGAAGATTCTAACTAATTCTCCTTGCAAACTTTAGGAAGCTGAGAACCATCTTTCAGATATGGTTGTGTCCAAGGCATTGGTGGCAAAAATTGATAGACCCATGGGAATAGTTTGTTTCCAAAGAGCCAAGGATAGCAACGATGTTCTTAACTCATGGGCAGTAAACTTGGAGAGACTGCTTGATCTTGTGGAGAAGAGCTGCCACCAAATACACAAGGAAACCATGGTGCATAAGGCTGCCTTGAAGGGTTAAGAAGATCCATGCCACTATTAGAAGTTACTGGTAATTCTAAAGGTCCTTATGAAATATTTGGAAATAAGTTTTGCGATGTATGGAAGTATCATGGTTCATTACTGAACTTTTTCCATTACTATTGATCACAATACTTCTATCTGGTAACTGCAGGAGGACCCCAATATTGATGTTATTTTGGACTGAAGTTGCTTTGACAGGATGTTCATTTGAATCGTTGCTGATTAGGATGGTTAGGTATTGGGGGATTAAACGACAATTCTTTCTTTTACCATTTTATTGTCAATGATGAAGTTAGGGTAGAGTTCATACATGTTTCTTAGTGTTGTATACTAATGGTGCATACCTTACCACCGACTTATACATGATCCTGAACGATCTTTGTAGGTCAGTGGGAAGAGAATTAGTGCTGATATTCTTTTGTCCGTTCAATTTTCCTGCATTCCTTGGGCTCACTATTCAGTTTCTTCTGCTTTTTGGATGCGGGTGTCTTGTTATATTTTTCTCCTTTACAGTTTGCTAGCTGAATTTTCTTTTGTTTGAGTACAGAAATTTGGAGTTTGTCAAGGGTGTGTTGGTAGAAAGAAAAAAAAAAAGTAGGAGTACAGAAATTTGGAGTCAGAATGTAGGGCTCACTATTCAGTTTCTTCTGCTTTTTGGATGCGGGTGTCTTGTTATATTTTTCTCTTTTACATTTTGCTAGCTGAATTTTCTTTTGTTTGAGTACAGAAAATTTGGAGTTTGTCAAGGGTGTGTTGGTAGAAAGAAAAAGAAAAGTAGGAGTCAGAATGTATGGAAATAGGAAAGGAAAAGAGAAATAGGGTAAACGAAAGCTGTTTAAGTTTAAAAAATATATGATAATCGATTGCCATTACTTTACATCGAAATCTTGTTTTATCAAGACATCATTTGTAACATGTATGCATACTTAATGAATAAAAAAATTGTGTATTTTCTAAAATCGTTTTTTCAATCTTCTCCAGGTACTTGTTATGAGTCATTTCTACTAGTTTACAGTAATAAAAGAACAATCCGTTATCACCAACGGGAGAGCGATTTTCCCCCTGTTTGGCATAGAAAATTTTCAACGTTGGATCTCCCAACCTTTTATGTCTCACTATTTCGTCCCAACCAAATCCACGCATCCTAATTTATTTCTAAACAAAGTGTCATTGTTTTTTAATGGTGGAACATTAGTGTTTTTCCTTACTTTGACCTGAGACATGGTTCCTCGCCGTGCAAAAATCAGTTGGGTTGCATGACCTTGATGATGCGCAGGGTGATTCCTGGGGTCCGTGCATCTCGAGTAAAAAAGGTCAAAATATGACTATGCAATTACTCAACATAAACGCTGGTGTCATTTTTTCAAATAATAATTAAACTTCATAATTAACGATTGAGTCAATGTTGGTGTAAAAGTTATAGTTGCTTGAACCATTATGTTACTTGCACAACATATCATTGTTTTCGGTGTTTTACACGCCACTGAGCTCTTACGTGTGGCTTAAGTGTGCATAGTACTTTCTCTCCTGGGTTGTGAGAGGGACGTGTATATAGAGATAAAAAAGGAAGCTTTAAAATGAAATTTATTTTCGAGTTACTTTGCTCAGACGCAAGGAAGCATTATAATAGTAAGGCTCTGCCAACCTTGGTTCACACTAAATTCTTGTCCTGTTTTTAATGATCTTCACGTGTGTACGTATGTTCTGCCCCTTAATTTTTACTTTGTGAACTTTTTTGCCAACAAATTGATGCTTACGTAGTCGAGCAACGTTGAATATATCCCATGGTAGTCAAACCTCAGGATGGTTGCAGTCAAATTGATGGTTTGTTCCTTTTAAACTTTGGTGTGTGGTTCATCTTACCTTAACTTGCATATTTGTATATACTAGTGTTTAAAGGAGGCATTTGGACCATTTCACCAAGAGGTTGTTTGAACGAAAATTCTAAATTCAACAAGGTGAATATAATAATCCGCCGAATGAATGTTTGAATCTCATTGTGATAACGACTTCTGTATAATAATTAAAAGGAAGAAAAGAATTTGCTAGATCAGGAAGATGCTGCCATTCTAGTAAGAAATTAAAGGCTAAACCATTAAATTTCAAAGCACTTTTCTCTCGAAACATTATTAACATGCAATGTCAGAAGAGTTATTAGCTTTTAACTTCATATAGATTCTACCTTATATTGTGCCTGAAATATTGTTTTCTTTATTCCTTTTGCATTAAGACATCAATCACTTCAAAGCCTTAGTTTTAGTGGAACAGAAAATTAAATAAATGACTCTTTGCAAAATCACGAATTAAAATACAAAACTTGATAAATAAAGAATTAAAACAACAGGTATAATTTCGACATTAGTCGAGGGATTTATTAGAATGACATTGTATGATGAAGAAATCTTGAAATTCAGTGTAGCTAAAAAAATGTGTCAAGTTCATCATGAAATGAAGCTGTTAAACTTTACTCAAGTCTTGTTCAAACATGGCGATTTATTTTCCTCCATAAACATCGTCAGCCAAAATAATGAATCAGAACGGGATCGACAATGCAATTACAGACAGAAGAGATGAAGCTATAATGGCTTAAAAAAAATCCATGAAGACGTATAATGAAAGATAAATACAGACAGACTTAAAAGATAAATCATCCGGAGGAAGAAGAGCTAGGAGCAGAAGCTGACCAAGGTGGTATCTGGCTAGAATAAAAGGAAGAAAGTGAAGTGTCCTGAGAAGAAGTTACAAAGGCAGAAGAAGAAGAAGAAGAGGAGGAAGAAGAGTGAAGATGAGAAGCCATGGAAGACGTGACTAGAGTCCTATCATCATAAAGGGTGGTGGGGAAGCCCGAGAGCTGAAAATACTGGTAAACATCGGTGGCACCTTGAGAGGGGAGAAAAGTTGGAGTATGCACAACTGGATCCGTCGACGTTGAAATGGACACAAGAGAAGTGGGAGAATTGGAAACACTAAACTGAGGTTGCCGGAGAGTGACATTCTCCGGGAAGTTCAGTTTGGCCTTGTTTCCTCTAAATCGAAGAGCAGCTTCGTCGTATGCTCTGGCGGCTGCCTCCGCCGTGTCAAACGTCCCCAACCACACCCTCGCCGCCTTGAACGGATCTCTTATCTCCGCCGCCCATTTCCCCCACGGCCTCTGCCTCACTCCTCTGTATTTCCTCCTCTCTTCGTCCCCTCTAACATTCTCCGTCGTCTTGTATTCATACACAGCATTTCCCATTTCCCTTGTTATCCTGCTTCTCGAATTGTTTGAACATTCTCCACCTGTATTCATTCATTCCCATGTATCTCGTTAGGCGGTAACCAAAAACAAAATAACACACATTACACTGCACCAATCTTACTGTTCTATTCCATGTTACAATATACAATTAAAGAAGATATTGAAGAAAATTGAAGATTTGAACATGGTGCTTACTTCTTGGCATAGAAGAGGCTTGAGAGAAGCACGGTGCGTCTTGTTCCCTAGGTCTCTTGTGAGAAGAGGTGGCAGGAACATAATGAGATGAAGAAGGTAAAGAGGGTGTTGTAGAAGCAGAAGAAGGCACGTGTGGTGTAACAGCATGATGATGATGGAGAAAAGTAGAATCAGTGGGTGTTGGAACCTCTCCGGTGACAACGTGGGTCAAAGCTGAAACCATAGCAGACATCTCTCTCTCCCTATTCAAACCCGGAAACAGCCTTGACAATGCATGCGTGTTCATCATCATCCCTCCGTCGTTGTTCTTGTCAACCTGGTTTTTCTCTCCTGGATTCGCCACCTTAAATGAACAAAATCAGAGACAGTTGGATTAGGTTTTGTGCATGAAGAAACACCCCTTCGTTCCCACAACCCCGTTGAGTTGTTTCTTATATATACGAAACGATGGAAAGGTCCAAAGTGTTCGCAGGCGCCGCCATACGAGAGTCAGTCGGTGGTGATATATGGAACGTCTCACACCTGTACAACTTCTCTCCTTATTTACCAAGTAACTGTAATAACACAATAATTCCTATTTATTACATTAAATATAAAGCGGTTTGAATAATTCCTTCCATTTTCTTTATCTCCTAATTTTTTCGTCCGAAAATAATTTTCTCAATATTAAATTTTAACATTTTTTTATATTTTTTAAATAATTTTTTTATATTTTTATTTTCTCATTTTTAATATTTTAAAATTTTTTAAAAAATATTACTTAATAACGTTAAAAAAATTATCAAAATTTAATAATTAAAATATTATTGTAACTTTTGCGTCACACAGTTAAGATGCGCAAATTCATTAATTAAAAAAATTAAGAACATATTATACTTTATATTTTAATAACTACCATAGAAAATGTAAAATGTGAAAGCATAAAGTTGCCGGCGCAAGTGCTGTGTGTGGAGAAAACCTCCACCGGCAGTTCCTGCTAGTCGGCATTACAAAAGTGAAGAAAAAGTAATACATGTATCAGCCGACATTACAAATAAATATAGTAAGTGTAAGACAATTTTTGTACTATTTGACTTTTTTTTTTTTTTACTCCTAAAGTCCTTCATTTTAAATCAAAATATCTAGTCAGAGAAAAAATTACAATGTTTTACTTGATATTTTTGAAATATATAAAGAGCTTATATTTTGTTTTTTGTGAGATTTTAAAAGCGATATATCCAAACACTAAATTTAGTATTCGGTATGACCCACCAAGGTACCATGTTTGGTAATGCACGAAAGTTTTATCAATTTGTCTCCAAAATCCTCTTTTTATGTCCATCCATTTCCTAAAGGGTATCTTCTGGACTAGGATGAAATTAACACAAAGCCCCACCAAGTGGGTTTCTTTTCTTTTTTTTTTTTTTCTGAAACGAAATTACAGAAGAAGTTTTGTTTTTTGTGAGATTTTAAAAGCGATATATCCAAACACTAAATTTAGTATTCGGTATGACCCACCAAGGTACCATGTTT
>Ga0099822_1000887_pt1 | contig 31988 bp, 13 predicted proteins | sample CowpeawhiteBW_FD_76839 | JGI IMG/M metagenome (GOLD analysis project Ga0099822, IMG submission 76839) | Root nodule microbial communities of legume samples collected from California USA - Cow pea white BW | ecosystem: Host-associated > Plants > Roots > Nodule | place: USA: California | collected... | reverse complement strand
ATTTTTAAAATTATACATGGTCGTGTTGGGTGATAACATGATTGTAAAAGTGTGTGAATTGGCATGAAACATGAATTGGCTTGGTGGTTTAGCTTTGATTTGGCATAGGTAAGGTCATGGGTTTGAACCTTGGTGAGTCAGATTTAACTCTTTTTGCTTAAAAATCAGTTGTGGGCTGAATATGAAAGGGTGGAGAAAATCTAGCAGCTAAGGGGCTGAGAAACAATCAAGTAGTGGCCCTTGAATAGAAATAAAATCCAAAATTAAACCATATTCTCATTTTTTTTATTAACCAAGTACTAAGACCTATAAAAGGCAAATTTTGATAGGAGAATAGGGTTTTAAAGACTGTTTTCTGAGAGCTTTAGAGGGAGAGCGAAAATAGAGCGTGAAAAAGGAATTGGGAGTGAATTAGAGAGGAGAAATTGAAGTGGCGATAAAGCAAGTCAGTGGAGATGAAAGGAACCTCCCAAAGTCAAGTTTTAAGCAAGGAAAAATTCAGGTTAGGGGAGTTGAACCCATATTATTAAGTTTTGGTTTGATTGTATGAGATTGATGACCTATTGCCATGGATTTTGTGTTGGTCATGGGGTGAATTTGGGGTTGGGTGATTGGTTACTGTTTTATTGAGAATTGTACCTAATTTCATGAACATGATGGGTATTCTGTGCTGTGTATGCTGTTATGGTGCCAAATTGGGGTTGGGAGTCTCTATTGCGTCTAAATTATGTTGTTATGTTGGTGCAATGTTGTCAAATTGAATTGGTATGTTTTGGGAGTGTGTTGGGTCTCTGGTGCAGTGCTTGTGTGCGTGAAACAGTGCCAGAGCCTGCAATTCTCGCTCACGCGAGCCAGGCTCGCCTAGGCGAGATATGCAGGGACTCGTATCCTTTCCTGCTCGAGGTTATCGCTCAGGCGGAGGATTTTAGGTTTGGGCGAGAGGTCATCTCGCTTAGGCGAGTGAGTCTCGCTTAAGCGAGAATTCGAGAGGGTTGGTGATTTTGTTTGACATCCCGCTCAGGCGGGAATCCCAATCTTTTTGAGCGAAAGAATGTCTCGCTCAGGCGAGAGCCTCTCGCCTCAGCGAGAACGCGAAGAATGTTCTGTTGTTGGCTTGACTCGTAGCTCAGGTGAGAGGTTTGATTTTTGGGCGAAATGTGAACTTGCCCAGGCGAGTGTAACTCGCCTAAGCGAGAGTTCGAGGTTGGTTCTGAGCGTGGTGCTCGCTTAGACGAGGTAATCTAGCTTAAGCGAGATGGACTAGAGTGCTTAGGCAAATGTTTGAAGATTAACAAAGGATGGTAGGGTTATGTGTTTAAATGCAAATGATTATGTAGTAATAAACGGATTGGTGGTGGACTTGGGGATGTGTGAACTATCATGCTTTTAGGGTATCTTAATGGTGGGCTTGCTGGTGTTCCATGGGTCGTGGCCTGGAACGTATCCTTGGGTTGTGGCCCAGAATGACTTCCCTTGAGTTGTGGCTCGGGATAGCAGATGAACACGAGGAACCTTTGAGTTATGGCTCGGGTTGGTGAGTGTTGCCGGTGTGAGTGTGCTGGTTGTGGCCAGTACGGATAGGTCCAGATGGATTGCCCTCCTTAGTGTTTTGCTGACGAGTTTGGTAGTCCTAGGACGTTACAGATTATGTTCGTATTTGGGAACTCCACCTGGCGTTACGGTGTATGATCCGTAGCATGGTTTTCGCACGTGCTCTATCGGTTGTGGCCGATAGGTGTGGCAGCAAGGCACCTTGAGATACTTAATAGAAGATGTAGAACACTGCTAACATTAATATACCTAGTTGTACATTAATATACCTAGTTGTGGCCATGTGGAAGGAAGGTAACGAGTCTTCCGTGAGGTGCATTAGTATACATGGTTGTGGCCATGTGATAGAAATGGAGTAAGTTCTGTGGGAAATAAAAGGATATTATATATGATTTTGGCCTTGCGGAATAAGAGACAATATTGTGTTATTGATGTATTTTATCGTTTATACATATATATGCGTGTTTGGTATACATTTATGCTTTATCTTTTAGCTTACCCTATCTGCTTGTGTTTGGCGATGATCGTGTATGCGGTACACGTGAGCAGGTGATGTTGCAGGTGGAGCTGGTGAGGCTTAGCTGCGGAGAGGGGATTATCATGGGATCTTTATATTTACGTTTTCTTTATTTTATTTGAAATAGGTTGTAAAGGCTCATGGCCTATTTTGACTAAACTTGCAGTTTTGTCTTTATGGACGTTTTAGTGAATTAATGAAGTTTTAATTTCTCGTGTTTTTGGGAAATGAGGTATTATTAAATGCAGTGTAATTAATTACTTTGTTTTATTTTATTAAATTCGTAATATCCTGACGGGATGTTACATTAGTGGTAAGACAAAAGATAATGACAAAGCAAGAAGAGATATTGGTTTATATTGTTGGCGCAAAGACTTGCAGTTGAAGTCACAAGGCAACAGAAAGTGGCTCAAGCCAAAAGCAAATTACACCATAACAAAAGATGAAGCTAAAATAGATTGTCGTTGGATCAATGAGCTTAGGATGGTAGATGGTTATTCTTCAAACTTAGCAAGATGTGCTGAAACATACATTGACGGATATATTTGTCGGTAATTATTAACGGATGACTGATCTGCCGATAATGTTTACATACAAGTTTGTTACCGACAGATTTACTACCGTCGAAAATCTGTCAAAAATTGGAAATTACTGACGGATATAATCTATTTTTGACGAAACATGTCGTCGGTAATACACAATTTTCTTGTAGTGTGAATGCGTAGAAATTAATCTTGATGAGGAATTGGTGAAGTCTTTGGATGATATGGATCCTAGTGCCGCTATCCATGAGTTGTTGAAATTTTGTAGCGAGACTTTAATAATGGGTCGGAAGGTAGGCAATCTGTTGTAGAGGGATTTATGGGATAGGGATAAAGCTAGACCGACTGAAGATCTGTCCTTGCTTCAGGCCAAGTACGACGAAGATAAGGCTGCCTAGGCTAGAAGGGAGAAGGCTTTGGAGGGTGAAAAGAAATAATTATCAACCTAGAAGGTGAGATGCTTGGATTCTGAAAAGAAGGCAAAAGAGAAAGTGAAGGGGTTAAGGGTTGAAGTTAGTGAGTGGAAGGGAAAGGTTGCCTAGGTGGAGGCCGAGATGAAGAACTTGAAGAAATATGTAGTATCTAAACATATCAACGAATTTCAGAAAGCACTTCAATAGGCATAGTTTCAATATAGTGGGGTATCAATGGATGATGTTTTCTTTGATGTGAACAAGGATGTCTACAATAATCGTCTTCTTGATGAGGATGAGATTGAAGTTTTGAGGACTATTAAAGGTCTGAAGCCGACTACCATCGCTCTAAGAGTTGAGGATGGTGACAGTTCTGTTGAGTGCACTATTGGGATGAGCCCCTCACACTTGGGAGATGCAAATGAGGAATTGCCCAATGTAGTAGAGGAAGTTATCAAATATATTTAGTTTGATTTGATCTCACGATTAAAATTATCTTTTCATTTGTACTTAATTTTTTGGATTTGGCTAAGAACTGCGATGACCTTTTGTTTTGTAGCTGAATCAGTACCTATGATGGTTGTTAGTACTATATGACTATGTAATTTATTAATTTGGTCTAGTGCGTGCTATTTGTCTTGTTGTTGCTTTATATGCTTTATTGATATGCAGTTGGGATGATCTTTACTTTATGTGCGTTGCTTGAAGTTGTAAATTTTTTTGTAAATTAGGATCGCCTAAGTAACACATAATGAATGTTGTTGCTCGACCTAGATCACTTTGTTATTCGGTGGAGAGCGTGTAATGGATTTGTTTGTTCAACTATAATCGACTTGGTAGGCGACAAGAAATGCATGGTGATTTTTTTCATCTAGGACTGCCTAGGTAGGCTATAGGGAACATATAAAAAATTTGTTTATTTAATCAGGACTTCCTAGAAAGGCGATAGGGAACATATGATGAATGTTTGTTTAACCAGAATCGCCTAGGTAGGCGACATGGAATGTGTGATGAATGTTTGTTCAACTAGGACCGCCTAGGTTGGCGACAGGGAACACATAAAGAAGTAATATATAAAAGTAATGACATAAGGAATTTTGTAGTATGTATAAAAAACCCTTATTCACTGATAGGGGTGCCTCGTTAAAACCTTCTTGGTCAAAACCCTCTTTAAGGATAAAAGATCAGGTAAGGGAAAAAGGGTTACAAGTAGTTCAATCTTTACAAGTAGTTCAACTATTCTGTCGGATAATTTAACTAAAGTATTACTTCAAATGTGTCACCTTCCATGTATTTGGTATGGGTTCTCCGAATAAACGTTCCAACTGATACCTTCCCTTATTGACATCTTCTCGTACTCTGAATGGTCCTTCCTAATTAGTAAAGAACTTGCCGTCCTTCTTCATTGCATTGTTGGCCATGTGCCATACCAGGTCTCTTTTTACAAAAGTGCGCGATTGGAGCTTGGAATTATATTTTCTTGCTACCCTCTACTTGGCGGCCATATCCCTGATCTGCGCTTTTTCTCATAGCTCAATAAGGAGGTCTAGGCTTGTATTGAGGCTTTCATGATTTGGTCATCGTCATAAGTTTGCCTTTGCACCGAAGGCTCTCCTATCTCCACTAGTATCATAACTTTTGTATGTTATACCAAACTAAAATAGGATTCATGGATCGATGATTGGGATGTACACTAGTAAGCCCACAAGATTTCCAATAATTCTTTTGGTCACTTTCCTTTTGGGGAGTCTAACCATTTTTAGTGTTCTGTCAGAATAACTTTATTGGCGGCTTCTGCTTAGCCATTGCATTGCAGCTATTTGATAGAATTGGTGATCTGCTTGATACTAAGACTTGAATAGAATTTAGCTAACTCTTTGTTGATGAATTTGCACCCATTGTCCATGACAATTGTGTGTGGTACCCCATATCAACATATCATAATCTTCCAAACAAATTGTTTTACTTGTTGGGCCGTGATCATTGCTAGCGGTTGAGCTTCAATCCTTTTTGTGAAGTAGTCTACTCTGACTATAAGGAAGATCTCTGAACCTTGCCAAGGGGTTCCTTGCCAAGATCTCTGAACTTGACAATGGGTTCCTAAATCCTCAATCTAGGTTGCTTATGAAGTATTCATCCTTCTTTTGTCACAAGCGGGGAGTACCTACAAAAAGGAGCTCAAACGCTCAACTCAACATAGAGCTTATGAAGTATTGGTTTTTATATCCTCAATCTTGGTTGCTTATGAAGTATTTGTCTTTCTTTTGTCACAAGTGAGGGTACCTGCAAAAAGGGGCTCTAACGCTCAAGTCAACACAAAGCTTTGTCAGGGTTAAATCTTAAAGATTAGTGATTAATGAATTATGTACCTCTAATCATCTGGGTCTGCCTATATATATACTATTTGTATTATCTGTTTTACTTACCTTTAGTCGCCTTTGTTGTTGGGGTTTGGGCCTTAGGGCCTCTAATTGAGGTCACTTGGGCTTCAACCCGTCATTGTAGGCCTAGATGCTGCTATGAACTTCGTCAAAGGTGTACTCGAATTTGACTAAGTTAAAAAATGTTGAGATGGGAATTGCACGCCTACATATTGGTCTGTCACCACGTTGTTTTGTCAATATATTTGCTTACTTCTCATAGTTATTGATCTTTATGTTAAGTAGTTGCCTTGAGTTTGCTTGAAGTGGTTGATATGTAGCCTGCTCTTGGAGGAGAGGGGGCACTAGGTTGTCGGTTCTTTGTATGGTTTATTGTGATTATTATCTTATGATCCACTGCTAGTGTGAGTTCCTGGCTTTGGGAGTAGTTAGTAGCCATATACTAACCGACTTTTTTAATTGTAGGCTATGTTTGCAAAGTTTTGGTTTTACGCTTGTTTGCCTTAGCTAGGGAGTATTCGGCCTCATCAGGCCTATATGATATAGATAGTATCAATAAGATAGTTTTTAAGTGACATTAGGCAAATCAAAGAATAACTCCTTATTATAAAAAGGAGATCTTCAAGAAGCTACAAGGAATTACACAAGAGAATAAGAGTGTTGAAGAGTATGTTCAAGAGATGGAGGTCACCTTGATGAAAGTGGAAGTGGAGGAAACACCTTTGGCTACAATGGTTAGATTTTTGAATGGATTGAATAGGGAAATTTAAGATGTAGTGAAGATGCACCATTATGAAACTTTGGAGGATCTCATTCACCAAGCAACCAAGATGGACCAACAGCTCAAGAGAAGGAGCTCCTACAAGAAATCATCCACCTTATGGATGGATGAGGAGAACTTTAAAATGGAGGAAGCTACTTCTATCACTACTAAACCTAAGGAAAAGGAGTATTCAAGTGCTAAAATAACTTCTCAACCTACTACATTTTCTTCTTCACATTCTAGTTCAATCAAATGTTTTAAATGTTTGGAAAAGGGACATATAGTATCTTGATGTCCTAACAAGCGAACTATGGTGTTGTTGAAAAGTGGGGAGACCATTCACGAGTTATCATCTAGTGAGTCTTCTAATCCATCTAGTAGTGAAGAGGAGGAAAAGAGGTGTGAGGTACCACCTTTGGAGGGAGATCTCTTAATGGTTAGGATGTTGTTGGGAAGTGTGAGTAGGGAGGAGGATCAGACCCAAAGCAAGAATATTTTCCATTCTAGATGTTTAATTATGGGAAATGTGTGCTCACTCATCATTGATTGAGGAAGTTGTACAAATGTAGCAAGTAGAAGACTAACGAAGGAGCTTGGGTTGGAAACATCTATACACCCTAGTCCTTATGCATTGTAGTGGTTGAGTGAAGATGAAAAGTTGATGGTGGATAAGAAAGAGAATATTGCTTTCTCTATAGGGAAGTACGTAAATGTGGTGGTGTGTGGTGTGTACCTATAGAGGCGAGTACTTGTTGTTGGGGAGGTCATGGCAATATGATAGAAGATGACACATGATGGCCTAACAAACAAGTACTTTTTCTTGTTTAAAAGGAAATGTATCCCTTCCTAATAGGCCAACCTATAGGAGCAATCTGGAAGAGACTAAAGAAATACAAAAGAAAGTGAAGACAAGTCATGGAGAAAGGATGGGTTAGGGAGAGTTTGAACCCATGTGCTATGTCTGTCATCCTTGTTCCTAAGAAGGATGGATCATGGAGGATGTGCATTGACTGCAAAGCCATCAACAACACATCATTATAAGGTCCAAAGGAGGAAAAAATTATGTTTTTATGGTGGTTGATAGGTTCTCAAAGATGACTCACTTCATTCCTTGCCACAAGAGTGATGATGCCAACTATATGGCCAACTTAGTTTTCAAGGAAGTGGTGAGACTACATGACATTCCAAGGAGCATTGTGTTAAATAGAATTGTGAAGTTTGTTATCCACTTTTGGAAAGTGTTGTGACGTAGTTAGATACAAAGCTTTTCTTCTCTACAACTTGTCATCCTCAAATGGATGGACAAACTGAAGAGGTAAATAAAACTTTTTCTCAACTCGTTAGATGATTTGTAAATAAGAATTTGAGAATGGGAGGATTGGTTACTGCATATGGAGTTTGCTTATAATAAGGTATTTCATTCTACTACTCATATGTCTCCATTTGAGGTAGTTTATGGTTTCAATCCTCTAACTCCCATAGATTTTTTTCCTTTGCCTAATGTTGATTCTATAACTAAAAGAGATGGTCTTGCCAAAACTACTTTTTTTAGGAACTTCCATAAGGAAGATAAGGCTAAAATAGAAAAGAAGATGGAGATGTTGGCTTCTAAGGCTAACCAAGGGAGAAAAAACAAGTTTGAATCCGGAGATTAGGTGTAGGTTCACTTTAGGAAGGAGAAGTTTCCTTCCAAAATGAAATCTAAACTCTTACCGAGGGGAAATGGACCATTTCAAATTCTTAAGATATTTAATGATAATGCTAACATTGTTTATTTACCTTAAGATTATGGAATAAATTCTAGTTTCAATATTTATGACTTGTCTCCATCTGATGTAGGTACAAATTTGAGAAAAATTTCTCTTCAACAAAGAGGGAATGACAGATGACTATCTCTTAATCCATTACAAATACAAATTGAGAACTTTATTTCACATACTAATTGTCCAAAGAAATTTTATTTATCTTGATTTAAAATCATATTGTATAAACATATTCAATTCCTTTACAATAGACCTCAGAGGCATTAGACAATAGTTAACATACAAGGTCCTTGATAGATGACCATCTCATGATCCATTACAAGAAGAACTTCAGGAGGAGCCATTACAAGCAAAGGACTTGTGACAAGTTCAAGTGCCAAAATCTTGGAAGAATAAATCTCCTTGAAGCTCATGATGCTCCATGAAGCTTGCAACTCATAGAAAATGAAGAACATGGTTTGCAGCACACTTGAACAATAATTTGGCACTTAAAAAGTGTTTGTAACTTTTCCTTTATATTTGTAAGCTCGTTGAAAGACTTGGTCCGCTAGGCGAGGGATTTTGTTTCTAACTTCTGTTGGTAGGCGAGCACCCTCACTCGTTAGGTGAGAGTTCGCATTTTTAGACTGCGTTTTCGAGTTATTTTTGCGGCTTAATGTCTTTGGGCTATCTTTTGGATTTCTAGGGTTAGTCATTATATGAATTTTGAATTCATTGAGAGAGGATTATATTGGTTCTTGTCATAGAACAATTGTTCTTATAAAAGATTGAGATTTTTTTAGGCCCAATGTATTTGGGCTTTCTTTTGGGTTTCTAGGGTTACTTAAACACTTGTAGTTTATATATAGTTGCACCAAAAACATATGTAAACACTTTTGATAGTCATTATATCATTTTTGAATTCATTGGGAAGGGATTCTCTTGGTTCTTGTTATAAAACATGGGTTCTTATCAAAGATTGAGATTTTTGTGGCAAATATTCATTTACTCATCAATCTGCTTGATTGTGGCGTCTCCATCATTGTCTTTTTTCTGCGTTCTTCTCTGATTTTCTTTATTTTTGTGTACGGGAAGAATCAAATTAAAAAAACGATCGTACCCTTTCATGTATAGGATCGTACCAATCATGTAATTGTTTAGTTTTTTATTAACACTAGACAAACAAAAGTGCATTAACTTGAGAGCCTTTATTTACAAAACTAAATATGTTATATTAATAACAAATTTTACTATCATCACTTTATGGTGTGTTTTTATCATTAAAACTATTTAGAGCTTTCGTCTAATAAGGTCTGCTTGTACCGTTTGGTATTAACAAATGATTGTTTTGAATAATAAACCAAATCAAGATGTCATTATTTAATTACATTGGGAAAAATCTTTTATAAATTAGGATCTATATAAAAATAGTTATAAAAGTTACAATTGGAAACGAGGCTAGAAAATACCAACTCAATTATTAGTCCTTGACCTTAAAGTTAGTTGTTTGACAAAGTTCATAATGGAATTTGGTTCTCCCTTTAAGTAATCTATAAACTTAACTTGGTGACTTATGGAATAGTGAATTATATGGGAAAAGGATAGTGAAATTGATCTCTAATAGGCCTTTAATTATTTCACATTTGCTTATCTTTGTTGTTATTCTTTAAGGGTGACTAAAAGATCCAAATTCTTCTAATTCATGATTATCCAAATCTACATTACTCTGAGTCCATTTAAATGGATCATTCTTAAATCCAAATCCATATTTTTTCATTTTAAGTTGGGTCCATTTAATTGGATTTGGATCGGCCAAGTCGAGCCAAGTCAGCCTGAGCCTAGCCTGACCTGAGTTGGCCAAAGCCAGTGAGTGTGCTAAGGCATAACCTAAGTTGATTTGAGTCAACTCTAACACATGTAGAGATAATTTGGACTAGGTCGAGTCGAGTCAAATTGTGCCTAGGTTGAACTGTTTTTGTTCGGGCGAAGGTCAAGCTAAGTTGTCCCAACCTAAAGGTAAAGTTGAGATTGTCTAGGCTGTAGGTCGAGTCAAGTCGGCTAAAGTCAAAGGTCAAGACTAGTAGGTTCTGAAAAAAGTTTGACCTGAGACAACATAGGATGAAGGTTGAGTAGAGCCAGAGTATGATCAAGGTTTAGCAGAGATGACTCATGTCGAAGTTTGACTATAATATATGCAACTTAAAGGACCGATACGTGTTTGCCTGGGTGAAGACCAAGACGAATGGGCTCAAAACAAAGGTCAAGTGGAGCCAACTGAGGCCAATGGTTGAACCAAGTTAGATAGGGATGACAAAAATACCCGTACATGTGGGTATCCGCAAAAATCTGTGACAGTTAATTAGTACCCATGGGTAGCGGGTATTTTAATACCCGTTTATAAATGGGTTGTGTGCGAGTATCATACTACTTGTACTCGTGGATATCCGTTACCCGCAAAAAAATAAAAATAAAATTTAATTTATATTTTATTAAGTTAAATTTAATTAAAATTTAATTTTTTTTAATTTATTTAATTTTATATTTTTCATATTTTTTTTGTAATTTTATTTAGATTTTATTTTAAAAATTTATAAAATATTTTCTTTTAAATATACACAATTATTTGATAGATAACGGGTTAAAGTTTTTTTTGTAGGTCGGGTAATGAGTAAGCATTATTTGTGCCCGACTCATTTTCATCCCTAAAGTTAGACTAGGTTGAAGTTAAAGTCAAGTCGACCCAGACCAATGGTCGATGAGATGAAGGTAGAGACATTTTAAGGGAATCAAGATGGATTGTTAAGGTAATGGAGAACCTAATTACTAATTTTCAAAAGAAAACATTATTTCTCAATAGCTCGACCAGATTACACGCCAACAAAAGTCCTTACTGATTTTCATACGTATATGTTCTCATGTAACTTTTTAACATGACTAACAAAATTGAATTGAAGGCATAAATTGAGAGAACCACTTGCCAATAAGAGTACATATGAAATGCAAGTGGTGAAGAGAGTAAAATTATAGAAATTCATGCTTTGAAGGTTGTAATGATAATTGTTTTGAAAAATATTTTGTAAATTGTTAGCCTATAAAAGAGTGAATTAGTTGGGAAAGGCTAGTAAAATCATTCAATGAAAGGTCTTTTATCATTTCATATTTGTTTATCTTTATTTTTATCTGTATATTGAGTCATTTTGATATTCACTTGTTCTCTTGTCAAAAATCCTAGAATTTTTATTTACAACTCTTTTGAATTGATTTCGTAAAACTTTCTTGAAAAGATTAACTCATTTTTAAACTCCTTTGAACATAAGTTTAATTAAAAATAAATAAATGCAATTAAGTGAGGAATTGAGATTGATAAAGATTATCCACAAAAGAAAATAAAAACAGCAAGAACATTACAAAAAGGTTAAGAAATGATGAGAAAGGTTACACACAATTTTATATTTGTTTAGATCACAATAGATCCTACATCCAATCTTAGTTACTAAACCTGACGGCAACTGAAATCCACTATCTTTATATTTCAAGTACAAACACTCAACACATGTGAATTGTATACAAGAAAGGAAATAAGCAAATTAACTCCTAGACAAACTCAAGGGAACATATTCTACCCTTGATCACACTAAGAGGAATACAACCAACAACCCTTGAAAATTCAAGAGGAAACTATATGGTATTAACCTAACTACTTAGTAATGAGATGAAGTTACCAAGTACTTATTGGAAACAACCACAAGTGAAATTTCAATACTGATACACAACCTTTTTAATTCTTTGAGAAACTAAGGGAGTTTGAAAGATTCTTGAATGCACTCTTGAAATTATGTGAAAACAATATAGTTCTATCATTCTAAACATTTAACATAGAGCTTTGTAATGTTTGATAAAAGTTATTTTATATTGAATGAAAAGTTCAATTTATAGAGTTTTTAAGATGTTGAAACAGATCGAGATACATTTAATTAGTTATTTTAAGTTTTCAATGAATTATTCTCATGATTATGTGAATTTAAGTGAAAAACATTCTCTATTTTAATTGATAATTAATTGATTATTTTGTTCTTCGTTAGTTTTGAAACAACTCAACAACATAATAATCAATGATTAAGTTTGTTAATTGTTCTTAGAGACCAATTAAAAAGTAATTTATTTGTTCTCTGTTTTAATACATTATCAAAACTGATAATCGATTATTTTGTTATGCAAACATATCAAGAACAATTTAATTGATTATATAAAAACATAATTGTTTAAACTAAAATTAAAACCGTTTTCAAAACATTTTAACCTTTCAAAACAAGTTTTATGGGTAAGGTTGTGTATTTAAACTAAAGCATTTGTGGTTCACCTTGTCTACAACACTCACAAACACATGCAATGTAAGTTATAACAAGTATTATATCTTCAACACCATATTTTTTAAATATCAATATCAAAACTAACTTCTCTAAGCTCTTATAGGAGACATGATTTGACTTTATTCTTTAAGTCCAATAATCAAAAGGTAAAAGTTAATTACAAAATTACTACAATGTATTTTTTCATTGATGTCCTCGAATAACCATTATCAAAAGGTGTCATTAATGGCTTATTTTGGACAACATATACCATTTTCCCCTATTGTTACTATAATTATTATTTTCATCATTATTACCTTGTCATCTCTATAATAACAACTACCAATACAACATCACCACTTACGTCGCTTTTAATTCCTAAACTAGAATACAAAATTGGAATTCGTCTCTATCCCAAATTTTGATAAATTTTAGTCTCCAAACTTTAAAAATTAATTGATATAGTCCTTTTAATCCAATGAAGTTAACTTTTGTTTTACGTGTTAAATAGTGTTCCAAGGTGGCATTTGGGCTAGAATATGTCAAATGATTTAAAAACTCAATCGTCAGCCTTAAATGTTTAATACGTCAAAATATTTTACCAAGTTAGGTTAGAAGAATTATAATTATTCATTTTTAAAGTTTGAAGATCAATTTTTACCAAAGTTTGTGATAAAGAAGAATTCTAATTTTGTGCCCAAGTTTAGGGACTAAAAACATATTTAACCCTTAGATTAATCATTGCAAGCTTGATAAATCTCTAGTCATGTAAAGATTTAGTCAAACTTGATTTCCTCATGAACTAATGTAGTGTAGTGATCAACCAATGACCAATCCTAGGAAAGGCAATTGAATTTTAAATTATTCTTGAACAAGCTTTTATGAATTAGAGGAAATCTACTAAAATATACTAAAACAAATGCCAAAACCAACTGAAATTGGTATGAGAATGCATGTATACAAGGTGTTTGATGAAATTACTAAGAAAACTAAGATGCATGTAAGGTGTTTGATGAAATTCCTAAGCAACTAATGCATCATAATAAACCAATACAGTGAAAATATACACAATATAATCCTATTATGTTCTTAGTGCACTAATTAGACTGAATGAGTCTATTGAAAATGGAATTATGAGAATATATGTAGAAATTTGGAATGAATGCATGTGATAGTTCACGAGTGCAAAGTATAGGGCAACGTCACAGATGGTTATAGCATGAATGAAACAACAATGTTATGATGCAAAATGGTTTGAATTGATCTCTATTGAACATAGAAGCAAGAATCATGCAAAATGATTAAGTAAAACTCAAATTCCCAAATTTATGAACCTTAACTAACGAAATTAGCAGTCAAGTGAGTAAATGTAAAATTGAATGCATGAATCACGAATTTACGTCAGAAATGAGTGAAATACATAACGTATGGCATCACATTTGGATTAGAAACAAAAAACGAATATAAGAAACACGAGAACGTGGAATTCACTGATGAAATTGGATGAAACAATATGTGCGTAAGTTGTAACATCCTGACTGGATATTATGGATTTAAAAATAATAAAATAAAGAAGTATAATTAAACTGCATTTAATGAAATATTATTTCCCAAAAACGCAGGAAATTTAAAACTTTATTAAATCTATGAATAGTCCAAAATTCCAATTATAAAACTCAAAATAATCTAAAACAACCATAGTGTTTAAAACTAGAATAGTAACCAAAATATCTCATGAGAGTTTACAATTTATTTCCAAAACATAATAAATAACAAGACTCCCATGCTATCCCCGCTCCGTGGCTAAGTCTCACCAGCACCACCTGCATCAACATCATCTGCTCACGTGTATCACACACACGATCATCGCCAACCACAAGCAGATAGGGTGAGCTTAACAGATAAATCATATAACTACATTTACATACAAATATAAATCATTTATATTTATTTCATGCAATCACTAAATGAATTCCCTCAATTGAGTCCTTATGACATGGCCACAACCATGGCTTTCGTGTACTACTTGTTCTAGTGATAACCTCTAGGTGACTTGCTGTCATACCTATCGACCACAACCGATAGAGCACGTGCGGGAAACCATTGTTATGGATCAAACACCGCAACGCCAGGTGGAGTTCCCAAATACGAACGTAGTTCGCAACGTCCTAAGACTACCAAACTCGTCAGTTAACTACTGAGGAGGGCAATCTCTCTAGACCCATCCGTATTGGCAACAACCAGCACACTCCCACCGGCAACACTCGCCAACCCGATCTCAACTCAAGGGTTCCTCGTGTTCATCCGTCATCCCGAGCTCAACTCGAGGGATGCCATTTCGAGCTCAACTCGAGGAATGCCACATGCTTAACCTCTATCCCGAGTTCAACTCAAGGGATACGTTCTGAGCTCAACTCAAGGAACACCAGCAATCCCACCTTTGAAGCATCACCAAAATCCTTATAGATCACGCATTCGGAAATCCAGAAACCTAAGGCTGCAACAATAAAATCGCTTGGCGGGGGACATGTACCGCTAGGCACTACCAGCTTCTAGACCGCCTGGTGGGGGACGCATATTGCCAAGCGTCTAGTGCCTCTGCACCACTGTCGCTACACCTACCGCCTGACGGAGACCACACTACCGCCAGGCGCCAAACTCTCCCAATCACCCCTAGTTCTACATCTATCGCCTGGCGGAGCCCCTCCGGTCGCCAGGCGACGACGCACCAGTAACTATGCAGTTTGGGTTTTCTAGGCACCCAGTTCGGGTTTTCTAGGCACCCAGTTCAATTTGCACATGCTCTGTTGGTTGTCAAAATCTCACAAGCAACCTCACTAAGTGAATTGCGTTGAATTTAATATTTATATTTAGCCTTCAAAGTAACTAAATCCTTTCTAGACTTGAAATCAAGATTTCCCATGCTTAGACGTCCTTGGTTTGCACCTTGCAAGTTCATGACCTACCATTGTTGATCCACTGATACTTAACTTATCATCTACTCTAATTAGTGCGATGCACCTCTAAAATTTCCCTGAATATAGTTCTTGTGCCAGGACCATCGTTGCACATCACCTCTAACTTAGACCACTTCCACTAGCATTGCCCTTTAATACAACAACCTACCTTGTCATCCGATCTTGCCTGACTTAGCACCTTGACTCAACTATTATAACCTTAAATTCGCATCTAACACCCCTAGCTTAACATCCTTGCACTCTCCATTTCATGCTCTACCTATTAGACTAATCTCTATCCAATTTATCCTATATTTCTTTTAACACTCCAAGGGTTCACAAATCATTTTCCCCAGTGCCTCCACAACAAGTCCACACACCAAGCATATCGTCTAACGCCCGTCGCCTGGCGGCCATACCCATGCCGCCAAGCGGTGCTTAAGATTCTAGAGACATTCCAGAAACTCAAGCACCCGCAAACCCTAACTCTTTCCTAGTTTTCGTTTGCTCTCGGTTTCCCCTCAATTTCCCATTAATCTGACTCATCATAATCAAATTCAAAACTATATACATCCATTATCATTTTCCACATCACTTTACATCTCATTGTTCATGATTCAATCAAATCCAAGGATTTCAACTCTAACTATATCTCAGAGAAATTTCATACACTTTAACCATCCATCTCATGTAATTCAACACTATAATCCACCCAAATAACCTACAATAATATATGGAACCCTTTGTCTCCCGGTGTGGAATTTACCCAACCACGTAAAAATATAAAGATTGAAATGAAAAAGGCTCGTATCGCCTGGCGGAAATTCATCACTGCCAGGCAGCTCAACGAAAACCCAGAAACTGGGTGTAACATATATGTGCCGCCTAGCGGCTGGGGTTGTGCCGCCAGGCGATTTCTGGAAAAATCCCAGAAACTCGATTTTCAGACAGTTTATATGCATTTATTCATCATACAGTTCATGCCATTATACAATAATAACAAAATACGTTTCAAGCTCCCCTAACCTGGTTTTCCCTTGCTTGAACTTGAGAATTTCCAAGGTTCTCCTATTGCACACAAATGTCTTCTTAGTTCTTTCTCCAATTGGCTCCTATGCTCGCTCTCACAGCATCAAAACACTCTGAACTCACTCTCCCAATTGTGTAGAACGAAATCAACCACTAAAACTCTCTCCTTCTCTCTCAAAAATTCAATTAATGATGTGTTAACTACCCTTAATTACACAAAAACGAAATTATCATTAAAAGGCTTATAATTTCTATTCATGGTCACTTATAGGCTGCTTTTCCAACCACCCTTGGCTATCCACTCCACTAGGGTTTTCTCCACCCTTTCATATTCAAGCCAAAACTAAATTAAGCAAAAATAAAGTTTAGTTTGGGTTCTTCCAAGGCTTAAACTCACAACCATGCCAATGTCAAATCTATGCATAACCATTAAGCCAATTCATGTTTTTTTGTTAACTAATATAATTCGACCATTATGTCATTAATCAACATGCTCAATCATATTATTAAAACAATAATAATTAAATAACACATAATTGGCATACATATGACTTGACCCAAGTCTTCTCACACAATCAAGTACTCTCAACCATTTGAGCTAGTACTTTTCCGCATCATACAATTTAGAATCTAATGACATAAAGGCTCCCACTACCCGCATTTATTAATTAATTAATTAAATTTCACGGGTCTTACATAAGTGTGTTCTACAAAACTAAGAAGCATGAGTTAATTTTGGTTGGTTAAGCACAAGATTCTACTCAAAAGACATTTGAGAAAACTTAGATGAATGTGCATCTACTTGAATTCATCATGCTTACACTTTAAATCCAAGAATATATTGAATCATGCATCCCAACCATTAAAAACTCACTCATGAACTCAGTTTCGGCAAAAAGGAAAACTAGAAAATGGAACAACACATGATAACAAAATTAAAATTGAAGATTCAAACAGCAAGAATAAGTACAATCATTAAAAAAGGAAATGAAACTCACAAAACATGGAGAAGTGAAAAGATCCTTAGTCCAATGCTTATTGTGTAGTCATTGATCCAAGGATTCTCTCAAAAAATGTACACGAACAACGATTATAGAGGAGAGAAAATGAGAGAAAAGTGGTTATGTGATGGTGTGTATCGTGACTATGTGGGTTTTCAGAATGAGTGAATGGATTGTGTCTATTGTTCCTTATTAGTATATGGTGTATAAATTTTTTTCAGAAATTAGAACTGCTTATTACAGGTTAAATTAACTACCAAATTTTGTTCCTAACACTAACTAACTCACTCCTTCTAATCAACCACCTAGGTAACAAGTAGTCCCACTACAGCCACTCCATGGAACAACAATTATAGAGGAGAGAAAATGAGAGAAAAGTGGTTATGTGATGGTGTGTATCGTGACTATGTGGGTGTTCAGAATGAGTGAATGGATTGTGTCTATTGTTCCCCATTAGTATATGGTGTATAAATTTTGTTCAGAAATTAGAACTGCTTATTACAGGTTAAATTAACTACCAAAGTTTGTTCCTAACACTAACTAACTCACTACTTCTAATCAGCCACCTAAGTAACAAGTAGTCCCACTGCAGCCACTCCTTGGAACAGGTTACTTAAGGTGTATCCTTGTTTCCATTGGAAGTCCTTAACCTTCTACAACAAGAATCACAGATTGTTGGTTCTTGACAACTCATCTTTACTTCCAATCCCAAGCCTTTCACGTGCATCCTTCAAAGGTAGCTTTTGGTTCCTTTCAACCCTTCATCTTGAAAACCTTCTTGGACTAGATTAACTTCCAGTATCTCAAAAATTTCCCATTACTACATTCACAACTAAAGGAACAAGTTAGAATTCACAACCCAAAGCTATGGTGCAAACTAAAGCTACATTAGTGAACTACACAAGCAAAACTTAGAATTAGAATTTCCATGCAGCTTTTGATCATTTCTCAGCCCTTTCAAGGTAAGAACAAATGTAAATGATCGCTCTTAAGCTTTTCCCACAAGTGCCATGTAAATTGGATGTGAAATTAAAAAAGTCAACTCTAAGTCAACCCTTTGGTCAACTCTTCAGCAAAAAGTCAACTATGTAGCATTTTCATGCATTTTTGGTTGATTCAGATTCTCCCGTGGCTTTCTCTGATCTCTTGAATGCTATCCTTGATTCTTTTATCTGCATTATACTAAAAAATCTCCAAATTAATGTTAGTCACACTAAAACTCTTCATAATGATTTTTAAACTAGACTACAAACTTGACTCCTAAGCCTATGTATCTAAACTAAGATGCATATGAACCTATTTATGAATCTATGATATATGTTGAACTAGACCATCCCATTATATATGAATCTATCATACTTTGCATTGAAAGTTGATCAATTTATAGATAGGTTCAATAATCAAATTGCTTAGCCATTACTTATGAATTATTTGTGTTTATTTATACTTATATTGTTGGAAGTATAAGTCTAAATTTTATTTCTTATTTTACTTTAATATCTCTTCTTCTTCTTTTTTTGCACAATGTATTTCCTTATTTTCTTACCATAAACAAAAGTCCTTAATATTTATTTTATTTATTTATTATCATTCTACTTGTAGTAAATTCCTTTTTATTTAGGAAAGATCTAAATTTGGGATAAAAAGTTGGTAACGATCTTGTTGAACTTTTTTTCACATGTTTAGACTTGCCCACAAATCCATAATTAGTTGAAACGGTCAAGACAAAATAGTTCATAAGTCTTATGTAAGACAAGTTATTGTTACTCGTTTTTCATATACCAAATGTAAAAAAAATTGATATGTGTCCAATTTACTTGTTTTTTACTTCTAATTTAGACACTTAATATGAACAAATTGGGTAAACTTTTAGTAGATCAAACCCTTATCAACTTAGAAGTATATGATGAGTGTATGAAGAGAAGTTATTGGTAATTATTGAATTAAATGGATGTTTTGCTATAGAAAAGAAAGATAAGGAACAATTGAAATCGTTGAGCGTAAGAAGCTAGAGCTGAGCAAATTGAGAGTTGTAAAATAGGTTCATATTCTTACCCTCACAATTGGGTGAAATGAGAGTCGTTGAGCTTAGGAAGAAATTCTCATTGAAAGAAAATTGATGCTAGGTGAGGGTCAACACTTAAAGAAACCTTACACATAAGGAAACACCATTTGTTAAGCTAAGCAAGCCAATGTTTAGTGCAAAGCTTTTATAGAAAATATAGTAGCTTGGCTCTATAAATAAATAGTAGTTGTAATGTCTTAAAGAATTAAATAGTAGATCAGATATAGTTCCATATTGTAAGCACCGTGTTATTTCTAGTTGCTGAATTCATTGTAATATCGTAATCATATCATGACTACCTAAACTTTCTTTTGTTGGAATTCAACTATAAATTCTTTATATTCTTGTTTCATTTATGCAATTATATTCAAATGTTTTTATTTTCCATTTGATTTAGTTTTATGCTTAATGCTTGAACTGAAGATGAAATTTTGTACTCGATTCAATATCAAGATATTAAAAAATGGTTTAATTATCTAAACTAAACTAAATCATTCAGAGAAAAAGCAATTGCCAAGAATGAAGTTGTACTTCTGCCATATTGAAAGAAATTAAGTAGATTTGTTTAAGCATTAGATCACGCTATCACCCATTATCACCATTTATTATCCTAACAATCATCATTTTCTCTTCCAATATTGTTATTATCATTTTTACTATTTTCGTCATGTTCATCACATCTTATTTATCATTATCATTATTATAACTATTATCATTATTTTTACTATCTCATAATTATTAACATTATTATCCTTCATTATTTTTACTCTTGCCATATTCACTTCCATCACCACTTCAACAATATATTATTACCGTATCCATTTGAACAAAACTGTATTCAACCGAAGACGATCTGGAAAGACTTCAAATCCAACAAGCACAAGAAAAAGGTAAATATAAAAAGTAGCATAAGATAGGTACTTAAGAATAAAAGTGAATGAAAAACTATTTTAGCATATACAATAAAAAACATATAGGGTAACCTTAATCATTCATTAATAATTTTATGCTGTATTATATTTACTCGTGTACGTCATTATTTGAATCATCTTGCTGCTGCAAAATCAAATCAGCTGAAAAGAATTTCAACTTAATAATTCTAGCATTTTGGTGCACAAGGAAGTGTTTTCATACAGGAACAATATAGTTTCTATAATCACATCCTTAAAATTATAATTTCTAAGAATGACTAAAATATATTCGATTGGTAAAAAATATAACTAGACATATTCACATAATTTTCATTATAAAATTTAATTTATTACTACATTAATCAATTTAATAAAGTTATTCTTCACTATTATTTTTTTATATTTTAACTACAAATAGTTAAATTCTCAAAGTTCAGAAAATGAATTTAATGGAAACTCGTATTGAATAATTTTTTGCAAAACATGACAAATTGTTTCCAAAAATACTTACCCAAATTTCTAAGCTATTCTCACTTCAAAATGGCTTCTCGCTTATATATGGCAAAATTACTTATTCTATATACTTTCCATATTTTCTCGGAAAACAAGTGTACATTAAAGCTCAATCCTCTATTTCCAGTTATATCGGCAAATTTTGGCTATAAAAAGATCCTGCCAACCAGTTCCTTGGAACATTGGTTAAGGAATTTAGATTTAAATAATACATACGACACATTCAAAGGAAAATTCTCCATTCTCAATTCCATAATTGGATAGCATTAGAGGTGAAAAGAACATGGGCAACATTTTGAAGTAGATTCATATCCAAATCAAGAAGGCTTCAATGATTAAACTAACCACCTTCTAACTCAAAAGCTTGCAGTTATACATGAAAAGATGAAAAGCTAATATGTACTGCGAATTGTTTGTAATTGAAATAAAATAAAAAAATCAATGAAACCATGTATAGGAAAAGAGAAAAAAAAAGGAGAGAAGCATAAGCAAGCTGAGCTAAAAAGACTACTTTGTTTGCCTGCAAACATTCAGGAGCATTGGCTGGCCATTCTAAACCTACTGCACACTACTCAACAGCTAGGGTGATGATGTATAAGCATGAAACTCATGTAGAATTTAAATGATATATCAGAATCTTTAGAACCTATTCAAAAGGAAACTAATCTCTCAGAATTTACAGCAAAGAAAGCCACCCGTCCAGCAGCACCGCTGCTTCCGGTGATGCCCCCGGTCGGCCTTCGCCATCCTAACCGGGCTGCTATTCCATTCAGATTGAATTCTGCACAACAAAAACAAAATCAGCTTATCAGTTATGGATTTCTACCAAAAGGGCCAATGCAAAAGTGTCAACTCAACAAGTTTTCTAGCACTATACATTGGAAATGCAAAGGATCGCGTGCTAGTCGTGCTGCTATCTGACCGGAGGGAGATGCTGCCGGAGTAAGGTACCGGCCCTGAGTAACTTATTCGACCTGACACCGGACCGACGGCAGAGAAACTTGACTCGCCTAAGCTGTGACGAATGAGGCTAGTCACCGACTGATCGTCACTCTTCCATTCTATTGGCCTGCTTGTATGATGAATTTCAGCACATTTACAACTCCCAGCTTGGCTGCATTCTTCTTTACCACAATCTGCAGGCTCTTGAGGCTTGTTGTCTTTCTTTGATTCACCATCTGCCACTGACAAAGAAGGGCTACTCAACATTGCTTCAGGCTCCATCTGCACATATAACACATTTGTCATTTTCTGAAATTTCTCTTTTCCAAAACCTTCAGTTTTGATCACAGAAAATATCAAACTTGTGAGCTTAACTAGTGACTCTACGAACACATTCAATGCTGAATTTGGATTCTCTGCTGTGTTTTTCTGTACTGATTCTTTGCTGTATTTTTAAAATGACACTTATTTTAATGTTTTAAAATATATTAAAAAAAAATTTAAAGTACCAACATCAATGAATTTTGAAGATAAAGCAGAAGACAGCACCAAAAAACCCATAGAGAATCTGGACTCTTCAATGCTGTATCTAATCAAACAAGTAGCAATCTTAAAAGCTTAATTGACATGCCAAACTCAATCCCTCGAAAAGAACAATTAACATATATTTCCAAACAAAATACGAAGAACACATCAAATACCTGTTCACCCTTGTCATCAGAAGATGCAGAGTCCTCAGTGAGTAAGTCTTGCAACAAAACCTTGCCTCCCAGTGAAGGTGTCTCTTTGTTGACATCACCAGAAACGTCAGTGAGCATCAAATCCTTGTGCTGATTATGATTAGCAGAAACCTTATCAGACTCCTCTGTTGGTGTTAGGCTTAGTACATTGATAGTGGTGTTGTCTTTCTGTTTTTCTTTAGTTTCACAACTCTCGAAAGGGAAGAAATCGTGCGACTTTTCGTCGAGAGGAGTCACAAACACCACATTATCCTTCTTAAGGACTCCCTCATCGATGCATATATCCTTCACAACATGATAATTACTCTCATTGTAACACACTTCTGGATGTGGTTCACATTCTGTAACAGTTTTGACCATGTAAACATCCACAGAATTCCTAGGCAACTCTTCTCCTTCTCTAGGATTAAAGTGAGATACTGGCTCAACCAAATCCTTTACCTTTGCTTCATATTCATTTTTTTCACAATCAACTGACTCCATGTCATATTGTAATGAATCTAAACCTTGTTCATTCTCATATTCCTTCAGTTTCTGGCTCGGTAATTTGTATCCATCAGAAATTCGATCGTCGTCAATAAACACAAACGACTCAGATTCAGGCTCAAGACCAATATTTGAATGCCGAAAAGCCACTTTTCCTTCTGCACATTCATCAAGATACTGGCAAAAATTAATTAGACTAGAATTTCAAAGTAAGGAAATTGATAATAACATTTGGTAAACAGATTGATGATAAAAGCTTACCATTTAAAACTAAGTAAATCATAAGGAAAAGAGGAGTTTAGAATAGTTACATAATTGCTTTAAAGAACTAGTAAGAACCATCCTTAACCCACATTCAACAAACAGATCAAGAAACAAAACACCCTGAACTAGAATTGAGAATCATGACCCAACAAATTTAAATTACATGTATGTGAGCCTCGTATGAGGGGTCACAATCTTGATAAAACACAAATGGTAAACCAAACCTATACTCTAATTGCAGAGACCAAGTAAAAGGTCAGTAAGATAAAGTAAAACAACCAATTGCTGAGACCATTTATAAACAGTATGTCACCTAATTTCATGGTGCAGACAGGTAGAGATTCATGGGGAAATTTTCATCAACAGTCGCAGGTTGTTCTTTGAATATTTTCAACCAAAAAGACTAGTCTGATTGCACTGTTCTTCAGAGATCTGAAAATCAGCAAAAATAACAATGATGGGTTAGCACGTAACCAAATTAACTCCATATAATGAAAACAAGAAGCAGTAATGGATTCGATGATCTATAGAAGCACTCAAAGCCAAATTTCAATAACAAGATTCTTCTCTACTGTTCCAAAGGATAAAAAAAGAAGAAAAAGCAAAAAAGAGAGAAAGAAAGAGCAATTCTCTAATCATAAGAAATCATAAAATATTTATTTGGATTGCAGTATAAAAGAACAAAGGATTATGTCACTATTACCACATATACCTGATTCCCAAACAAAGAAGAAATTGTTACAGAATCCAACTCTAGCTCTAGTCATCAATCATAAAATAAAGCAGAAAGAATGAGAAAGAAAAAATGAAGAATTTTACCAATATTTCTAAGAAGAAAGGTTTAGATTAAGGCGGAAAAACTGGGGACCATTTTCTATATTAAGCTTTTAATATCCAGAGAAGATGTAAATTACATATATATCATAATATTTAAGTACTAAAAAGCAAGTACCAGTTTGCTACCTTTTCTTTTTATAAGTAAAAGATTTCGCCTAAGTAGAATCCAAGGAAGGTACAGAAGGTATAATAGGACAAGAAAAAAGTTTAAAAATCTCAAACTTTTTCGAAAGTTTTCAACTACAAAATTACAAACCGAAATTTTAAATCAAAAGGCCTACACAACAAGATGACTCCCTACAAAATCCCTACCAATACTTTGTCCTCTAGCCCTGATTAAGATCTGACTCATAAGAATAAACAAGTTTAGAAAACCAGAAAATGGTACAGTGAAAAAAACAGCAGCAGAGTGAAAACTTACACAGGAATCGCATGAAGGAAATCAGGGAACATGGTCAAAACGATAGAGATCTATCTCAGATCCCAAAACCTTCCTATCCCCATAAAATAGTCAAGGGCTAAAAAGCTATTCCCTTATTAAAATATAAAAGGATTTGCCAGCAAAAAACCATTTTATCAAAAACTTCAGAACAGACAATTTCAGAGAAAATTCCAACTCCACCTGCAGATTAAAGTGTTTAAAAATAAAACAAAATGGCAGCATTCAGAACCAGAAGGTATAAAATAATCTTTTGGTTACAAAACTGAAACAAAATTGGTTGAACAAAAAACATGCAAGTCAGACAGTGGAAGAGAGACAATCATAGGGCTGAGATGAAATCAGAACAGAAAGAATTTACCAAAGCCCAAAACTGGCGAAGAAGAAAGAGTTTCCTTATGTCGGTAAACGTACTTGGATGCTTAAGGATGATGAAAAGGGAAGAGATATGCTAATATACTAGTAATAAAATTTAATCAATCAATTAATTAATTAATTAATACTAATAATAAAAGCAACCACAGAGTACTAAGAGATGATGGATGAGTTGTAATTATAGCATTCATAATGGTCAACCGTTACTCTCTCTCTTTCTTTCTTCTTTCTCTCTCTTTCTTAATCCCTTCACACATCACACACTCCACCTTCTCCTTCTGCAATAAATGCATTAAAAACAGTAAAAACCAAGCCCCGACCCTACCCTCCAATACCCAAATTCAATAGGGTATATTGTAGCATTAAATTATCACCTCTAACGCTTCCCCTCCCCTCATATCAAAATTTAATTTCACACCAAAAATATGCAACTTTACTTTCTTTCCTTATCCTTCGCACTTTTCCCAGTGTCCTTCATTTCCCACTAATGTTTCTCTCCAAAGACTCCATCTTTATCAGATTCGCTACCTTTTCCCCACTCACCATTATCATCACCATCATCATCACCCCTTTTATTTTCTATCCCACTTCCCCACAAACCCAGAATTTTTCCGAGAAAATCTCACCGCCTAGAAAAGAATAAACACGACCACATTGCTGCCTCGGATCCGTCGACCCAACTGCAAAGGGGCAGAATAAAAAACGAACACAACACGACGGAACCTTTGACTTCCACCTTAACAAACCCAAAAACAATGAAAGTAAAAACAATCACAACAAAACAAAACCAACCCACTACGATTTTTTTGCGTATGAAATGAAACTCACCTCTCCTCTCCTCACCCCCACCTCAGCGATGAAGCATGTTCCGTTGCAGAATTATTACTCTCTTCAGATTCTGGTGATATATGTAATAACTCAACACTTGAAAGAGAGAAAGAAAAAAACTTAGCTGTAACCCAAATCTGAAACTGGCTCTCACGTACCAACTGAGCTGTCTGTACGTGCTTCTGTTTTCATCTTCTCTTTCGATCTCTTTATATATACGCTGCATTCTTTTTCTCTTTTTCTTTTCTTCTTATTTCCTTTGACTATGTTTTGTTTTTTCCATCTTTAGCTTTGGTGGGTCCCACCTAACCAATTAAGAGGTTCAAATTTTCATCTTCCCCACTCACGAATGGCCAACCAACTTTGGCTTTTCAAAATTATTAGTATTTCATTTCGCAAAGGAGATTCTCTGCGTTCAGGATTTCGCACATGCCGTGGGCATGCACGATCCCGTTCGCATATCACAAATTGCTGATCATATCTAAGGTTATCAACACATGTTTGGCGTGTCAAGTTGACTAACGCATTTCAACGTTTTCTCTTTAAAAATTTAATTTAATGTATATTTTTAACAATGTTTAATAAATTAATCAAATCTGATCATTTAAACTAACTGCCAGTACAAAATTATCTACATTTTAATTAAGTTTAGTTATATCAATATTAAATTTAAATAATACAATAAATATGTTATGTTACGTTATGTTACATTGAATTATATTCAATGATTTAGTCAATAACTGATAATAATCTGATTAGTACATACATGAAAGTCAAACTAATAAATTTATTATATACAGTAACAATTTTTTTTTAAAAATATTGTTTTGTTATAACTGATAGTTAATATAATTAATTAATGTTGTTATTTATTTAATGATGTTGCTTGTTTTCTGTTTTAATAGTAAGAACTTGCCTGTTTGATTCTTTGTTAAAAAAATTCTTCAATATTAATATTTAGCAAACAATTGTGTCCTATATTAAGAAATAAATTAATATATTAAAAGAATATAAGAGATTCTATTATAACAAATCAGAATATTACTTAGAATTTGAATAAACAAGAATATATGAAACATAAAATTGTAACATCACCTCCCCTATATTAACCTTAAACCGACCCTAAGAGTGAATCGTAATGCTATAAAAAAGGCTAAATCATATTATAAGAACCATCCTGAAAAGATCGACAACAGAAAAACATATTAATCATGATCAAAAATAAACTCAGTTCTACCAGTTGTCTCCCCTCCAAACAAGCCACCCATGTTATACATTAAAGATCAATAAAATCATGCGAAACCACATTAATAACACTTCCCAACCAAACATACAAAAGAGACCATATACAAAGGACTAAGTAAATAATAAAATAAAATACATCATATTTATTTTTGGAATATGAACACAACGATTTTTTGTGAGAACTAGAAAAATGTCTAGAAATGGTAGTAATTTTTAAAAGATGATATACTAGAGTATTTTAATAATGAAAGGTTGGAATTATAAATAGATTCTCTATATATTGAAATTCATTTTATAAAAATCACCATTTCTTTAGATTGTCTTTCTAAATTTCTCTTCTACATTCTCTCTAAATTTTTAACCTCAATCTTCATTTTTTTTGAAGATCAATGACCATAAAATTGTTCTTCCTAAAGAATATATAGTAAGTTTTTTTTCTTTTGCCCTTTGAGGTTGTTTCGCTCTATGTCTATGCATGTGGGTTGTACCGTAATGTATGTGGCTTAAATGTGTTTAAAACGATTCTCTATTATTTTTTCATAATGGTGATATGTTTAGATTTTTAATAGGGTCTTTTTTTTTCTAGTTAGGTAATTATGTGAGAAATATAACTCTAAGGACATTGAGAAAAATGACAATTTAACCAAGGTAAAGGGATTTAATTCATAGATTTTACATGTTGATTTCTACTGTCTTGATTGATTGTTGGTATTCTGTGGATTGATTGTTGAATTAGTATAATTTCATTTGTTGATTTGGTTGGATAGGGGTTTAAAAAATTGTAAATTTGGTCTTTGAGTTGTGATTTTTTGGATTTGCTCTATTAAGTGGTACTATTAACTCTAATGAGTCATTTAAAGCAAATTGGTCTTGTTTTGACTCATATAAAGGAGAAAAACACTCTATTGGGGGTGAGGGTATTGTTTGCTCCACAAAATTTCATATTTGGTTTATGCATATTTGTTTGGCCAACTAACCGCTCATTGAGTGAGTGCTAAAATTAAGTTTGGTAGAGAGGCATGAGAGGCTTTCTCGTTGGTGAGTGTCAAATACGGGTTTGGCAGAGAGGCAAGGGAGGCTTGCTCATTGGGCGAGCCAACCTCATCTTGGAAAAATTGGGATTCTCACTTTGTTAACCATTGGATCAAATTGAAATTTTGATCGTTGGTCCTAGACATATGAATATTCACTTTGATCATTGGAATCTTCAATTAGAGGTCTATGGTTAGAGAAATTTTTTTCGTCATTTTGATATAATTATTGGTAATATTTTATTTGTATATTATGCTAATGCAATAGACAATAAATGATGAATTGTTAACATTTAAATTGAAATAAATAATAGGTGATTAATGTATGAGATGAGTTTGGATTGAGGTGACTTACATTTGTATGACTTGTTTTAATTGAGTTTAAGTGATGATTGAAACTTAAAAAAAAAAGTGTATTGTATGAATTGTATATTATGGAAATGTGTTGAGAATTTTTGTTATGTTTGATTGTATGGATTTGGGATAATGTAGAGATTTCCAAGGAATAAAAAATACTATATTGATCCCATGTTTGGTGGTGTATTGAGAGGGATTTTAGAAGATTATCCTAACTCTACTAGAATCCTACTCACATAAAGAAAAATGTTTAGTTGTAAGAGTTGAAGAAGGTTCTATAGTTGGAATTTTGGTGGTTGAACAAACTTGCAAACACATAATTTACCTTTGTCATGCTCTGTTGAAGGAAGTTTTGTTCGTCCCTGATATATATAGCTATAGCCACTATGAGGTAGGGGTGGCAGATGATAGATGCATGATCTTCGAGTCTATTTAATACACATGTCCTCTAGAAGTAGAGTCAAATGTCAATATTGTATGAGTTATTTTAGACATGATTTGTGGACATTTGATTGATGATTTGTATGATATTGATGATTGATTTGAAGGAAAATAATTTGACTATACCATGTTTTCATTTTAGTAATATATGAATTGTTAAAATTACACTACCTTACTTTATTGTTTGTTGTCTTGTGGTTCTGTTCGTCTACAATGATCGTATGTTATACTTGAGTAGAAGATAGTGCAGATGGGGGAGTTGTAAAACAATATGTTTGTTGATGGTTGTCAAGAGAGAGTAATTGTTGCTTAGGTATATATTTTTGTATTTATAGATTCTACTTAATGAAACGTTATTTATCCTTTTGAAGTTTAAGTTAACTTTTTCTCATGGGAAATTTTTAAATATATTTTATATACATATATGTTGGTTTATGCTTTAAATTAGTATGGTCAATCCTACTAAATTGGGGTGTTATACATTTTAAGTTTGGGTAAATCATTATTTTATCCTTGAATATGTAAACGGTTGATAATTTACTTTTTTTGAAAAATAAAACATTTAAGGAATGTAATTTATTTAAAATTATATTTTTCAATATATATTTATATATTTATTTTAATTTTAGAAACAAATTTATCGTTTGTTGTAAGATGTATTGTCTCACCTTTTATATACATATCTAGAGACTCTATGAAACCATTTTACAACTTATGGAAACTAAAATGATCATTTACCTATTAAGTTCTCACAGAAGGAAACTTAAATAGTCATCTATATAAAATCAAATTACAAGAAAAAAACACTCCCAAAATCTTATAATTTTTACTTTATATTTTGAAAAAATTGAACTAAAAGGAACCCTAGAACAAAAATGTACATCTAGAATTCCATAATGCAGTGAAATAAAAGATTTACATTGCTCCATATATAGATAGGTAACTAGATCCTTATTTTTCATTTCATAAGGTCTAAAGTTTGTAATATTTAAACTAATTTTCAATGCAGTTGTCATTGGCAACTGCTAGTTGTATCAGTATCAGAGTGTACCGCTTTATGGTTTTGCTCTTGTTATAGACCTCTTCCCCCTTATTTAATTGATAAGTAAGTCTTTTTCAATAAACGCCTTCAATTATACATTAATCTTGAATATACAATGTTCTATTTTCTAACATTGATTATCTTAACTTTAGTGCTTTTAATGAACAAGTTATATTGAGTAGTAGATCGACTGCAATACTAAAAGGGTCACTTGGATTTCCCTCCGAGTACTTATACGCTATATCATTCATTTACTTTAGTATGATCATGTGTATTTATAACTAAATACAATTACTATAAGTGTAGTGTAATAAACAAATTGTGAGCTTTGAATGGGGCTATTACGTGATGCAATGGATGACAACAATTATGCAAGGCAGTAAGGAAAGTGGTTGGGATGAAGTAATATGCTAACTTATTTCATGTACTAATTTTAACTTGAACTAATTTACATATGTATTGCTATTAACTTTTCCTACACTTTTACATAAATTCAATGATCCAAGTCTAATGGATTCAGGAGCAATAACATATGTTCAACAAGTGTGGGCAAAGTACTTTCTATCTAGAGTTAGTGAGAGTTAGAGTTAGTGAGAGTTAGAGTTAGTTTATACTATTTTTAGGGATTTAATATTTGAAACCACCTCTGGATGTATTTCTAAAACTGTTTTGATATCTGAACTATTTTGTATATATTTTTGATTGATTACAGGTTTGGCTTAATCTAAAAACAAACTTTCTTTTTTTATTTTAAAAAAAGTCACATTTAACGATGGTTATAGCCCAGATTGTTGTTAAATAGTAATCTTCCACGATAGTTATGGTCAAAATTATCGTCGTTCGTGGATGATGGGTTGTTGTTTAGTACATGTTTAACGACGGTTTTGTCGTCGACCTTGTCACTATATTTAGTTCTGGTTCATAGTTCAACGATGACCAGCGAAACCGTCGTTGTCAGCGCTAAGTTTGACGACAAGTTTCATAACCATTATTAATGTTGATCACTTTTAACAACAATATTATCAATGACGATGCGGGAACCATCTTCAAAGGCTTAAAATAGCCATCATTATTTTCCTGAGCTATAGTAGTGTGTTTGTATAGCTAGGTAAAGGTAATGATAACATTTAGTTCTAATTGGATAACCAAATGAATATATCTAGTTTAAAATCTTTCATTGTTATCCAAGCGATGAAACAGAAATATATATTTAATAAATGTTATATCATTTATTTAGTTTAATTATTTAAATATAATTTTATTTGTTTGTTTGTTTTAATTATTTAAGAAGAACTTTATTAAATATAGATAAATAAATAATTTCCAATTGATAAATGATAAATGTGTAAAACAACTTAATATTAATAGGTTCAAGACTCATTATAGTTTAAAGTCAAGAAATTTTAAAAAAATTCATAAAACTTTGCGGAGGTTTCAAACTTTATAGTAGTTATGAGGGGTTTTCCACCCACATGAGAGTTTAAAACTTCTATTAAATACGAAAAGATAAAAAGGTGTAACTCTAGTTAAATAACTTGGTGGAGATTTTAATTCTTAATAATGTCAAAATAAACCTCTTTTAAATTATTAATTTTTATTCATATGGATCTTCTATATTTGGTTTTGTGTCTTTATTTTTCATTCATAACAAGATATATAAGAAAAGGATAGTAAAATCAAGAAAACAAATCCATTAACTTATTGTGTATTAAGTGATAAAGGTTGATTGCTTCTAACTAATGCAGAAAAGAGAATTTTATGACCAAACTACACTCAAGTGTTTACAACTAACTCATTTTTAAAGCCTTCTAATTCTGTTGAATTGGTTGAACTATTCTTTCGTTGCTAACAAATAATTTATGTACAAAAGGAAATGGCGATGGAATACCAACATCGACAACATTTTAAGATTATCCAATAACTCTCCTTATACTTCTCAGATCTCACATATCCTTATTTGAGTTGTTGCTTGCAAGTTGTTTCATTGCTCTTAATGATGGGGGGCTAGTTAAAAAAAGACACTTTTTTAGTCCACACCTTTTATTGAATGTATCGTTTCAATATCACTTTCATTATAGTGTATATTGATAACATTGTGTGTATATATATATATATATATATATATATATATATATATATATATATATATATATATATATATATATATTTATTATATTTTTTATATATTTTTATATATAACAGAAACATATATATCTTAGAGAGAGAT
>Ga0099822_1000883_pt1 | contig 32007 bp, 15 predicted proteins | sample CowpeawhiteBW_FD_76839 | JGI IMG/M metagenome (GOLD analysis project Ga0099822, IMG submission 76839) | Root nodule microbial communities of legume samples collected from California USA - Cow pea white BW | ecosystem: Host-associated > Plants > Roots > Nodule | place: USA: California | collected... | reverse complement strand
TAAAAAAAAAAAAAATATATATTTATATATATATATATATATATATATATATATATATATATATGTATATATCATATATTTTGTGATTTAAATTTTAATATATTTATAGATAATTCTTTTTAATATGTGCATAAACTTTATATTGAAAAGAGTATTACATTAAGATTTAAAAGAATATCATAAAATTAAAATTTTATCCAACGCGTTCATATAAGGAAAAAAAAATGATAACACCAAAATAATATATCTCTTAGATTCTGTTTTGGTTCACTCAGAATTTTGTATCAAAATTTCCTTTTAGTAACTGTTTATTAATTATTTTATTTTTTTAAAATTGTATAATTATATTTTAAACTTTAATTAATTACTAAAATAAAATGTTAAAAATTATTTCATATATTATTTCTTTTAATAATTATGATAAAAATTATTTTTTTATTATTATAATAAAAAAATGTGGATACTCACATATTTATTATGAAGTGAATGGTTGGGATTGAGATTGTTCTCTTCAAATTTTGAATGTTTAAACTTTTGCAAAAGCTCATGGAACATAGGAGAGATAGATGAAAAGGCAAAGAGAAGACTTGACCAGGGAGCAAGAGTACTCTAGCTAGAACCTTAAACGTACAGAACAAAGTTTGTTCATTTAGAACTACACAAAGGAACACAGGCACCACCAAAGTAGCTTACAAATCTCACTCACTCACTGCAATCACAATCAAAACCAGGATTAGCGCTCCTGGTTCCGTAGCCATGTCAAGGGTTTCGGCCAATTCTTCTCCTTCACGCTCACTTTCTGTGGCTTCCACCTTCAGAGCCTACACGCTCCCTATTATTCTCTTCGCCGGAGCCATGTACTACCAGCTCTTCGTTATTCCCAATGCCTTCCCTCGTTCTCATTACGATGGTAATTCCTTCTTTATCAATCAATCTATCTATTTATTTATTGCAAAACTGATTTTTTATTTCTGTATGTTTGGTGATTGCAGTTTTGCAAATTGAGAGCTATAGTTCCGTTGAAAAAGTGCAAGAGGCTTACGAGAAGCTTGAATCTAAAATGTAATTCATTCATGTCTCGTTTGATTAGTTTATGGGATGATTTTATTGTATTTTAGCATTTGGCAGTGGTAACTGTGAATATACTCTAAATTTTACACATACCCTTTTTTTTCTGTTTTTTATTTTTTGCTAAAGGAATTTCAAGAAGCTAAAATAAAAGTGGTTATTTTCTCAATATAAAGTAACCTAAACGCACAATCGAACGTTTGCTGTGTGCATGGATTGGATTTGTGATGTGATTAAGGAGTATGCTTTTCCCATCCACAATTTGAAACTCCGGTTTATGTGTAAGGACTGTGGATGAACAGATATTCATAAAGGGAATTCTTACTCACTGCCTGATTTATTTTGAACATTTAGTCCTAAAAAGTGTGTATGGTGCAAGATGAAGGGATAGTTAAATGCTTGGTTTCTGCATTTTCTGTTTGAGATGAGTAGTGCCTAGGTTAGTGCCCAGTGCTCACTTTACCTAGCTTATTTACTGTAGCTTGGTTATTTTATTTTCTTACATTTTTCTATTAAGTTTATTTTTAGTTAGGGCACCTTAGATGTGTGTGTGTGTACTTTTCATTTTTATTTTTTTTAAATTGGAGTTTTTATTCTATGTAAAAAATTGTTTAATTGCCATAATAGGGTAGCTAAGATTCTTTTAGCAAAATTTCAGATAAAGAATAGTCATTTTGTTTTTTCATGTAGTTTGTTGAATAGGTTTTCGGGTCTTAGTTTGTTGAGTGTGCTTAAACTTTTGTGGAGCATTCTGTGTGATAGGTTACATAACATGCTATTAATAATCTTATGACATTAGTTAAATTGTCTTTCAGGAATTCTGCTGACGAAGCTTTTGATATTCATGAGTTTTTAAAGGTAATTGAGAGGTCATTTATCAGCTATCTTGTCTATCAGTCAAATTACAGTATGATGCACAAAATTCTCCTAAGAACAACATTCTCCTAAGGTGATAGTGACTTTGGTATTATGGGGTGCTCAAATCCCACATCAAGTAATATGGGAGGTTCGGTGGAGTATCAAGTGCTTGGTTCTTCCCCCCTTAATAACTAGCTTTTGAGGGTGGATTCCCCAAGTACTTTGTGTTACTTATCATATGGCTTTAAGACCACCCTCATATGATAAGGATCATTACACTTGGTTTACACTTTGGCCAAATCTAGTTTTAACTTTTAAGTTTATTGTGTTGGTTTCATGATTCAATTTGTTTTCTTAGGACTAGTTTGATTCACATTATATAAATTATACTTAATACTTCCAAACAGAGACTGTTGAATTTATTTGAATGAATCCCATCATCATGGTTTTAAGGCTACAAATCTGCTTAATCAGAGATCAACACGTACTGCCTTGACGTTGGACTGCACCTGCCTTAATGCCTTAATATGGTCTTGCAAACACTCTCTTGGAATGATGTGAAGAGAGGAAAACTTTGTTTATATACGTGAGTTTCAAATGTATAGTTGAAGTATGGTCTTTCTATTGAAGTTAGCCTAGCGTGAATTGGTGCATACGAAGAACCAGGGCTTTTCAGTAAGATTTAATTCTGCATACAAAATTTGATTGTTCTTGTTGGTATTGGTTTGTTTGTAGAGACATAGGATAGAATAGCTTTGAATGAAATGGCACTACAAACACCCACATCCACACACTTCATGATACAATTTACAAGGATAAGTGACTGGGTACTATTTCCATGGCCTTGTTTCCAGTGAACACTGTTGTAAAGCATTCTTAATCGCAGGGAGCACTGGCCCTCTTAGGGGCCTGCCTTAATTATGGCCTCAAAGGTTGTGGTTTAGTTCCATATTGACTAGAAATATGACTTATATAGAGATATAATTAAGTCAGCCAATTTTTTTGATAGTACAAGAGCTTATCCTAGATCCATTATTTAGTCACGTGAATTTGCCACATTCCAAGCTGGTAAGGAGCAACGGAAAGTATAGTGAAAGTATTGTGAAACTAAGAATTCTGGAAGGTAAATCTGAAAAGTGTCTTAAAAAATATGAAAACATGATACTAAGTTACACACTCCTATATATAGTGTATAATATTACAAAAGTCATATAGGGACCATGGAGAAAACCCAATTAGTTGAGATATTGGTATCCTCTCCACAGTTTTGAGTTATTGGTAAGCCCAATATGTACTGGGTCAAAGGATGATAGGTGAAAGAGGGCTTTAACAACCTTATTGGCCCAAAGTCACAAGGCCTAAGAATATTTGAGTGCCGGTAACAACTGTGATTCAAATAAGTATCTCTGATTAGAAAGAACAATGATTTGAGTTAGGTCCCAAGTCCTAATTCAGAGAAAAACTAAATTGTGATACGTGAACTACATGTGAGCGTGCAGTGTAGCTATTATGAAATTAATATGCAGAAACTGTTTTGGATATCATAACTCACGAACATGTTATAAAGAGGTGGGTATGCATTCATGAAATGAGACTGTAGTACTCTTACTGATAAATTGGTATTTCTTTTTTCCTATCATATGCCCTGGTACTTTAACACGGTTTTATGTATTACTCATGATTTTTGTTTGATTGCTGTTCACTACCACATTAGCATTGTGGATTTACTATGGTTTTATTCATGTGATTTGCAATGAGAGCATGCTTTACAGATTCGATATGCTTATGAGTTGCTGACAAATCCTTTATGGAAAAGAGACTATGACATATTTGGTATTGATGAACAACTTGTGAGTACTCTCTTTTCCATCGTTTTAAACTTGTGTCTGTTTTTAAGATCTCTCTTGTAAATGTTTGTATCATCCCTGATTACTATCATCTCCAAATGGTTTAATTAAATGATATAATTTTACAATGGTAGCATATTGTTGAGAGTGCCAGCAAGCAATATGCAGGGAAACATATTTCAGAATTGAACCTCCCTTTACTTCAGGCCCAATCTGGTTAGTCAAAGCATTCATTAGATGTGAAGTTTTTCAATGGATATGTGACATGGAAACTTTTTTATTGATGGATGCAAAATCTTTTACCTCTTAGGATCTGTGGATCATTCTTCTAAAGTCATTACAGCTAGTGACTTCCAGTATATATTTCCAGATGTTAAGCCATGGCTAATTCAGGTACATATGTTGATATGTTGTAACAAATGTGATCACCGTCTAACTTTCATGCTGAATTATTCTTGTTATTTTTAACTCATATTTTTATTTTGTATAACTAAATTAACTGTACTTTTACCACTATTGACCTCCATAACTACTGAATGAAATTAAAACTATTTTCAATTAAATTATATTATATTTAATTGAATGAAAATCTGAGTTTCTGAAACTGTATTGACTATAAATCTTGTACTTTTTTTTCCATGATGCCTTAAATATTGGTTTCTACACTTGCATCGGAGTATTTCACTTACTGAGATCCTAAAGTTTTGGATCAAATCAATTATCCCTAGTTAAACCTGGCAATATAACAAGGAAGAATAAAATCTGATTATACTAATTTGAAAGCGAGTTTAGGCCTAACTTAACTTACAAAACCATGTTTTTAGTAAGAATAATTCACAAGTTAAACAAAAGTAGCATAAATCATGTCTCCTTAGAAAAAAGTACTCTTTGCAGCCTCAACAGTCATTTTCCCTATTTCAATCTCAGACACAATGGAATCAATTTTAGCTTCAATGAGTATAGCCATTACCTAGCAAGAACACTGCTTGCATCACACACTAAATAGAAAGTCACGTCTCCTTAAGATGGTCTTTTCTAGTAGCCTTTGTTGCTACTTTCTCCGCTTCAATCTCACAACAACAATAATGGCATCTGTTTCAGCTTCCTCCAGTTGATGCAGGTCATGCCCTTTTATCACCACAACAACTTCTATGTTCTTCCCTCCACTCTCTACAGCTTCAAGCAATGCATGAATAGCTAATTTCACAATCTCCTTGCCAAAGTTCAATATGCCTGAGGAGTTTGTTCAGTATAGGGAGGGTGTGCTAGTGTAGGGATCAAACCAGCCATGAGGATGGAAAGCCCCAAGGGGTGAACACCACCACTCTGCTTGTGCTTCTAATTAAGGCCCACAATGTAACAAGTGATTTATGCAATGGTAACGGGATCCTCAACCTTACGAGTAACGATAATGAGCAATATATAAGTGTACAAATCTCATTTTATTTTACAAGTCGATTTTATAGGGTTGAGTTAATCTTGAACAACCTTAAAAGAATAATAAACATTCCCTCTCAAGCTGAAATATAAATATCTCAAATAGTAGGGAGCATGTTACATATGTAGCCTATCGAAGGATCTTGTAAGGATTTAGTTTGTCTATCTGCAAGTTGTTCCTTAGAGCTTACAAAAGTAGTCTTGATGATGCCAAGGGAGATCTTCACTCCACTGTAATGAAAGGACAATTAACCTTTATATCTTGTGTATGATAGGATTTGGAGAAATGTTGATTGAAGCAAGTTCTGTGAGACCTATCTTCAAAAATTTGAACAGCTGAAGCAAATGCTTTAACCACAAGATACTCTCTACTTCTGTACTTGATCTTGTACCTACAATTTGCTTCATATTTTTCTTTTTCCAAGAGATCAAGTTTCCACTAGTTAGAACACAGTAGCCTATCATGAATCGTCTATCACTAGCATTTCCTGCCCATTCCACCTTGGATGATAGCGTCACCCCTATTCATTGATTTATCTTATTTGATCAACTGCATTCCTATGCCTATCACTTGGTGAATTGAGAAATTGATTGACAACCCTAATAGGAAATATGTTGTCCTGACTAGTCATTATGAGATAATTTAGCTTCCTATTTGTAATATACTAGCAACATAGTCACTGCATGTATCTTAGCCTTAGTCCTTCTTTAGCCCAGCTTAGTGGCACACCTGTGAGGAGAGTAGATTGCATGCCTTTTAGTCCTATGAAAAGTAGACCAAAAGGGACCCTTAGGAGGCATGAGTTAAGGGGATCTCAAGGTAAATAATATCTTTGAAGATTTAATCTTTAATTGGGCCAAATAGTGTTGGTGTTATCCATTGTAGTGGACCTCACATAGAGGGATAAGGCTCTTGTATTAAATAATAATACATTAAAGTCATGCCTTGGTTAAATGAATGAACCAAAATGGCATGTCTCATTGAAGTGGCTGCACCTTAATCAAGAGGTACTGACTCCTGTTCCCTGATTTTAGCACCTTAACCATCCCTTCTTGCACCTTTTGTTATACTGCTTCAAACATAGGAATTGGGAATGTCACGTGAACTTTCAAGATAGCATTATTTTTGATAATATTGGAACATTATTTTTCCAAAAGAAATGTGGTGGTATGTTTGAGACTATAACTATATGTTGGTAAATTATTTGCTTTTCATCATATTATTCCATGAAATGGAAAACTAGTCATATTTAATCCATTTTGTAAATTGGAAAGATATTCATCAGCTTTCTTTACTTTTTAGTAACATGATGTCTCTTGAAAGATATATTTGATCAATCTTTCTTGTAAAGATTGTATATCACCATTGTTGCCTGCTTCCATAATTTTTATCTATTTGATTCTTTTAAAAAATTAACTTGAATTTGATGTTGGATGTATTTGTATCAGTTGTATTCATCAGGGAGTGAAAATTGTGCTCAATTTTCCAAGTCCTGGAATAAAATTGGTAAGTTTTTTAAACTTAACTCCTGGGATAAATTTTTTTCTTTATGCACGTGATATATTTCTGTGGAAATGTTACCCTTTTCTGACTAATAGCATTTAATTTTTCTTGAGTTAGTCACTTAGTCTTTAGGTTTTTGAATTATATTGCTAGAAAAGGGAGAGAAATTTCCTTGTCACAGTAAATTGAAGTTAAATGAGAAATATGCGAACTTGTTTCAGGTGTATCTTTCCCCTTATCTCTGTTTCTGTCTCTCTCTTTCTCTTGGAAGTTTCCACTTAGTCTGTTTTTTGGCAGTGTTTCCTTCCCTAAACAGTGATAAATTTATGGCACTATTCTTTATATTTTACATGGATTTAATCTAATTGATATCCAAGCCCTTTGTTATTATTTTAGTCACCAGTTCAATGACCAGTTTATTCTGATGAATTTCTCTGCTTTTAGCTTCTTTATTGGATGTTGTTGCAAACATTGGTGTGGTGGAACTTGGTGAGAAGGAGCTTGCCATATACCTTGCAGATAGAAGATCAACTGGAAAACCATTTTTTAGAAATGGTATGTGCTGAATACAGTCAAATTTTTGTTTCTGCCCTTTTGTTTTTGTGGGATCCCTATAAAAAATGAATGTTCCCTTGTTTAAGTAGTTGTTTTATTTGACCCTTCTGTTATATATTTATAAAACAGTCCAATATAAGGAGCATTCTATACAAAACGTGCAATTATTATTTGTAAATTCACTGTAAAGATTGTTCCATTTTATCCAAATCAGACTAGTTCAATGCGTGCTGTTTCCGAGTATGTTTCTTTTTGTGTATACTTAATACACACTTGTGTGTGAGACTTGTGAGTATTTCTTTATAACAATCGTGTTGCATCTATCCATGGATACCTGTGATAAAACAGATTTATTATTGGTGGTTTCCTTCTATGTTGATTAACTATAAATGATTAAATATAAATACAAAATGATGACCTTATAATCAAATTAAAATAATAGTATACTTTTTAGACAGAAAGCTGTGACTGGCCTAGATTTTTTTGTGTAATGGGAGAAAAACACAGTTATATAGATGATATTCCATAAGGTACCACACATCTGTATTTGGCTGCTCAATAACAGCAAATTTAATAGAGAATTACTAACTCTTCAGAAGGTACATCTTCCATTCAGTTTCAATATAATTTTCTTTCAATATGGTATTAGAGCATAGTGATCCATGGCCTAAAAGAATATTCCACAACGTTCCCCTCTGCTACCTGCGGTGACTTAGGCAATGTGGTTTCAAACTCACAGAACTGCAACTAGCAGTGGTTGTCATATTTATTCTGCTGCTAGATCCAATCACGTTTTCTCATAACTTCAGAGAAACTTGATGACGAAAATTCTTTGCTATGGTGATGACAAGTCAAGCACATAGGTTGCATAATTTAGTTTGACTATGAAAATTCCTCTTTATTTTCTTTCTGAACAAGATCTTTATCTTAATTATGTGACTCCAAATTATCTTGTTTGGAGACAACAAGATCAAATGTTTAGTCTGGTTACAATGGTCTCTTTCTAGTCCCACTCTTGCTCTCTTTATTCTCGCTCATGAACTGCGACAACATAATTATAAGAAGAGAACTATTTCAGACTGTTAGAATATAATCAGCGGTTACAAATTTCTAGAAAATCAACCGTTACATAATATCGTAAATTAGGATGATTGATTCCATATTATTATGTGCCTTTATTGTAATTTGTTAAGATATCATTAATATCCTATTTTCTGTTTCTACTGTTATTAGTCTTCATATGTATTTTGGCCCATATTTTCTTTATTATAAATACAATCCCTATGTGTATTTTCTACACAAAGGAGATTATTCTCAAATCCTATTTTTTCTATATTCAACATAATTGATTCTATTCAATAGTATAAATACATATTGTGTGCTCTGCATTAGACACACAATACAATATAAATACATATTGTGTTCAGAACATATACAATTCTATGCATTCTCAGTCTTCCTTCAATGATGAGTCTGTTCAACTTGATAGCAATGTTATTGAAAAATGGTCATGGTGGAAAGCGACAGTGGATTTTCTGCTGCTCGCTACAACATAGACCTGAAATATGTAGGACAATAAATAATTATTTTATTAATTACAATCACACTAGTTACATTCTCGTAGTCTCTATTTGTAATATCAAAACCTTTGAGAAAAGAAAAAAAAATTATGCTGAAATGAATAAGAAGATTCTTAATATTTTTCCTAATTACTTTGAAGATATTGAGAATATTTTTTATCATGATAATATGCTATTTACAACACTCCCCCTCAAGTTTGTAAATAAATATTAGTGTTGTTACTAGAGATGCAATATTAGAAAAGGGGTTTAGCTTTATAAATTGCCATTACTTCTAATTTCTAGTTGACTTACAAATGCCTGTTTCTGTCTTCAATGGTAGATGTCTGTTTAAAGTTTTCCATGATAAAGATAGCATTTCCTTGTCTTGATGTATTGAAAACAATGGTCCAGGTGTTCCATCTCTTGTTGCCATTCCTGCAGGATGTCGTTCTCCTAAATGTATTAGAAGGTGAGTTTTATTATTTAACCAAGGGTTCATTTGAGATTAGAGAATAGGAGTTTTGATTTTTTTTAACTTTACTGACATGTTAATTCACATTTGGATAAGTAGGTCAATAATCATTATTATATCATGTTTGTAGTCTACTTGCACTAGTCATTTCTACTACATGGAGTTACTATAAATTATTTTCTTGTGTCAGGTTTAATGGTGAGCTTACGGTTGATAAGGTTACAAATTGGTTTGCAACAACTATACTGGCTTTACCTCAAATTAACTACTACTCAAGGGAAACTCTGGTAAACGTGTTAAAAATATGATTTAAATATGTTAAAAATATGAATTGATTATATTAAATATATATGATATTATTTGATAGGAAAATATATTATCAAATATTTCCCATTACATGGTATTGTTTTCTTCAGTATTATTGTATCTCTACTTCATTATCAAATATTTCCCATACTAAATAAACATGAAAGTGTTTCTCCTTCTTTCATCTGGCCTTTCTTAAATTTCATTACCAAATTATCCAGCATTAAACAGTCACATATGTCCATGCCATACAAATTTAGCACTGTTTTTATGTTAGAAGTTGACTGCCTAACACAACCTCTACTTTTGTCTAGGCTCAGGATATGCTTTGTAAATATTTAAAACAATACACAGAAAAGGGTGGAGTTTATGAAATGATGCCTAAGTAACCAAAAACAAAGTGAATAAGTGATAACCAAATACATGATAATATTTTTTTATTTGGTCTTTAGCTTATAGAAATAGGTATAGCGTCGAAGATTGACCAATTCAGTTATTATTCTTAGAAAGGTTGCTTTTAAAATAATGAAAATAATATTTTTTTGGTAGAAGGACAATTGAACAAAGATTTTAAACAAGTTCATGGCATATCTAATTTGAAAACTAACTCCTATTGGGTTATCATGCTTTCATTGTTATTGTCCAATGTCCAACTAACTTGATTTGCTTTTGGAATATAAATTATCTATTGTGAGTTTTAATGGTTACTAAGGGTATTTGGAATGCCACTTCAAAATTTCAGGTGCCAAATTTTCTTGGTAAAACTAGTCATCATAAGGTACAATTACATTGCTCTTCTGTTAAAAAAATCTACATATTTTGCTCTCTGACTTTCTTAGCATAAATATCGTTCTTATATTTTCCACCTACTAGTCAACTTCTGTACTTTCATCACACATTTTTTTATTGAATAAAGTTTAATGTTTATTTAAGTTGTTAATTGTTTGAGGAAAATTATATTTAAGGAACCCTACCTGAAAATATTTCAAATTACAGAATGCCACACACTTCATAACACGATTTTCATATTATTGTGTGGATCTTTTACTGGATTTCTGGTGTAACTGATTGAGGTTACTGAGAAGTCAATTTTATCCAATATAATTAGGTTACAAATGGCTGTAATGCATCTGTAAACTGTTGCTCAGTTTCCTTGCTTAGTAATTTGTAACCTGTACAGTTTGCAATAGCTTAAAGATATGGCTGAAAAATAGTGGTCAGTCAATCTTTATTTAAAGAAAATGCTAAACTTCTTTTGTCCAGTGGTGTAATATTCTTTTTGAGCATGTCATCGGAAACACATTAGCCACTTTTCTTCTGTATCTTAAGTTTTCTGCCCTAATTCTAGCCAATGAGCAACAACTACTGTTACACTACCACATCTTGTCTTGTGGCAGCAATAATGCATTTAATATGTTCAGAAATCAGTCTTCTACCATAATATGCGTAAACAATAATTTTCGAGTCATGAATTGTGACATTCAGCTTGTGCCTGGTTGACCTGAAAATATGCTGGTAGAACATGGTGCTATGAAAGGTTTGAAATAACTATTACTTATATTTGGCTTTGATTAATCTTGGAGAAGAAAAATCCTTTTGGTTTCAAAAGTTCCATTTTTTACACGTTATACAACTTTTGTCCTCCTTTGCAATTAGCTTGTAGATGTTCAAAAAATAATTTTCCACCTCTGGGCCAAGTTTCAAGGTTAAGGAAATAGTAATTCATTTTTGTCATCTTTATGGTAGTCTTGCTAGAAAAATAACAATTATTTCCTTGAAATAATATATTCCTAAGACCCACTTAATCTTGTTTGGATGCCCTCTGATTGAGTAGATCTAGAATTTATCTGTTTTAAGGTTTATTTTCTGTGAATCATCGCATATAGGTAAAAGTCCTCTTTTTCTCAACATTTGGTGAGCGTGCTGCCCCATTTATACGACAAGCAGCTAAAGACTATTGGGCTTTTGCTTCATTTGCATTCATTCTCTGGCGGGAAGAGGAATCTTCCTATTGGTTGGGAGCGTAAGTGACAATTTTCAGAAAATATGAATCAGGAAAACAATATTCTGCATTACATTTTCTGTACAGAAGAGGATGGTGCTATGAATATTGTTATATTCACCAGCCTATTGGTTCATTGCTTGATCTGTCATTGAAGTGTTGAATTTATTTTGGTTTATCTGTTTTCAAATTTCAGATTTGGGGTGGAATCTGCACCGGCTATTGTATTTCTTAAAGACCCTGGTGTCAAACCTGTGGTTCACCATGGTCTGTTTCATCTTTCATCATATTACTCCATTACCATACGAATATACATCTGCCCTTCCAATCAACTGACTGTCTATGCATTGTGTATTGCAGGTTCTATCAACAATTCAATTTTTCTGAACTTGATGGAAAATAATAAACAGCAAGGTAGATGCAAATTCATTGTTCACATTCGCATGTTTGATAGCCATAATTTTTCCTAAATGAAAAATTACGTACCTGTAATTTTTAAAGGTAGGTTGGGAAAATTGGGTGGAGACTCTGCTGTGGGACTAGTGCACTAACTTCAATTGAGAGTTCAAAGATCTAATCCTGAAATAGATGGAATTACCTTCTACCTAGATTGGAATAAACCAAACGTTTTCAGAAAACAAATATGATAGTTTACTCCTGTATGACAATACATTATAAAACTTTAGTATCAAGTTCATTCATCTGAAGAGAAATGAAAATAAAAACTGGGATGTCCAATATCATGTAGGCAATGACTTTGACTAATTTTTGTTCTCAACACATGTGGCAAGGACCACAATATTAACCCAAAACTGTTTGTCTGTTTGCATACTATGTGCCTTTGGGCTTTTTCTTGTCAATTTCTTGTGACTAGGTACTAGGTAGTGATTACTATTTTTACTGCGTATAACAACAAATACTCCTTGAATGTATATATAAATAAATTAGTTTGTCCATCTGATGCATGTCTTATTCTATTCAAGGCATTATTAATATTAACTTTTGTTAATATAATGGTAAATTTTTGTTCACCCTTTTTGCTTCCAGAGCTTCGGCAACTAAGGAGTGTGACATCAATGGAGCTAGGTTGTGATCCTCATGGCTATTCTCGTGCTGGTTATGATACAATGATATGGTATTGTGCTATTGTAGTTGGAAGGCCAAGTCTGGAGCTGAACAGAATGCGTGAAGTATGTCTTCTTAGTCTCGTTTTTGGGCATAATTTGTTTATATCGAGAATTATGCTAATTTTAGTTCCTTATAAAAGTCAAATCACTGTTATAATAATTGATACTTTAAGTTTTGATAGGTTCCTAGTAAAGTAAACTTGAGGCTCTATTCTAGTTTTCATTTTTATTTTGGGTAAATAGCTCGTTCGAAACAACAAGTATGGCTATATTTTGTTTTTAGTACAGTGAGAACAAAACTTACAATCTTAGTAAAAAACTTTAATTCCATTAATATTGTTTGAACTCTGTAAATAGTTAAGGTAAGTCCACAAGTATGATCTTCAGTAATTGTCACTTGTGTTTATTAAGAGGAAAGTTAATGTTGACATGCAATTAACTTTGAAGAAACCACTAAGGGTTAAATTTATAAAGCAAAAGGCAAAGAGTCCTTCAAGGTTAATTACATATTAACATTAATTTTTCCTTTAATAAACACACATACCAATTACTAAAGACCAAAACACATATTCAATTACTTCAACCATTAACAGAGTTTAAATAAAATTAACAAATTAAAGTTTTTGTATTAAGAATGTAATTTTTTTTTTCTTGCTGTACTAAAAAAAATATCTCAATACTTATTGTGCTAAACCGACTATACCCTTTATTTTTTACAGCTTCAAATTTGGTAGAGTTGTAATTTTGTTCCATAGACTATGTACAGGGTCCAAGAAACATTTTCTAAGTACAGCCAAGTGGATGCATCATCTGAAAATCAATCCTTAGCTCCAGCTGTGGATGCATTTAAGGGAAGGCGGTTGACATTTGCTTGGCTTGATGGTGAAAAGCAAAAGGTATTTTTTTTTTCTTTCATTTGAATGATTTACTTTTTAGCTGGTGTTTCTAAGTGAATTACCCTTCTTTTTTATCAGAGTAAATCTCATAATGCTGATGCTTGACATCAGTGATTGATTTAACATTAGAGAACTTTTTTAAGAATACCAATTTCATTTGACAATGACCCATGGGCATCAAAGCAAAAATTTATTCTAAATTGCTGCTTTGACAGCATCTAATCTGCAAGATGATGGCTGTATTATACGTCACTTTGATGAACTAGTCACATGACCTAATTTCACTACTAAATCATTAGAATGCTTTATTATGCATATCCATCCAGATTTTACCACAGTATAATGTCCTATTTTACATATTCATCCAGGTGTTACTTATCTTTTTCGGATGATGCACTTGTTTTGTTAAATATAAAATGTATTATCTATTACATATGGACAGAGATGGTTTTGTTCACTAGCCTACAGTGGCTTGGAGTATTGGTTTTGCCCTTTTTAATGGAAATTATGGAAATAGGGGCATTTGAAAAGGCATAGGTTCTTATATTCATTGTAGATAATGTAAAAGGGTTCACATTACAGTTATGCCTCACCTATTACTTCTACTCATTTATTTCGTGACATTTATAGTACTATTGCTTTGGCCCACATCCCAGTGCTTCCATGCTAACACAAAACATTCGGAACTTGACCTTTTCATTTTGTTGAGAATCAATTTTGATTATTGTGTACTTATTGTATAACGGAAACAATATGTGATTTATAGGAACAAATATAATCAATTGTATTTATCATTTTCAGACAATATAATAAAGTCACCACCAAGTATCTAAGACACAGTATTCTCTAAATGTGCTCTATTTTTCCATTTCAACGTCGTGTATGCCAGATTTTTCTTTTGTTTTCAGTTTCATATACAAATATTTGAAATGAGAAACATAATGAAAATGAGATTTTTTATGTCTTTTTAATTGTCTCTTGAACAGGAAATGAAAGCAAATTCATTTTTCAAACTAAACATGCCCCTAATTCTTATGTTCTTCATAAGTTATTGACAATATTTGCTTAATATCTTTTATTTAAATCAGTTTTTAAAAAATCTTTTAGTTTTTCAGAAATATCTTTTACATAAAGATAAAAATATATTTATTTATTATTTAGATTTAGGAAGATAAGATTGGGGTATTGTTAATATTTGATATTGTGTTACATTTTATTCTATACAACAAAATAAACCAAAAGCTTCTCCAATAACATATCTTTCATATTTTCAAAATCCGAAATCCTAAAATAAGTGAGTTATTTCTTTAAATTTTTCTGATGTATTTTGAATTGAAAATACTTTTACATCATCTTTGCCACTATTTCTAACCTGAGCTATTTACCTAAATTGATTGTGTAGGATTACTGCCAATTTTACCTTGGTCAAGCGGGTAGCGATCACACTTGTGGGCAACGACGGAGTGTGACTGATATTCCTAGGTTGTTTGTCATTCGTTACCTGAGGAATAGTAGTGCTGTTGATTTGAGAAAAGAACAAAAATCCAACTGGAAATCATCACTGGTCCAAGATCTAATTAGTGATTCTGATCTTGCAGGCCAGTTTGTCGCTGGGTACAAGGGCGAAGATGATGTTTCACAGGTTTGCCATTTTGCAATAAAAGATTCACAATGATAAACTGCTTTTACATCTCTTTTATAACTTAGTGCATTGTCATCGTAAAAACTAATGATGTACAATGACGTAGATGCACAGTTCTTTTAAGATATTTTCTATTTTCATTTGCAGATTACCCACTGGCTTGCAAACATTATTTCTGATGGTGACTCTAGAGACTTACCATTCTTTGTAAGTTTTATTACCTTTTGAATAGGTTTTGTAGGTAAGCCTTATTGTATGGGACACATTCAATGTTGAATTAATAACCTTGGCCCTCACTCGAGTATTTAATTTCTGTTTACCGGTTTTCTCTAAATGTCACTTTACATTCATTATTGTGATCATTTGATTTCACAATTGCCCAGGTTAATATTTTAAAATGAGAGGTTGTTGATGGGATTAATTGTGTAGTTTACTGATTAAGAAAATACTATCTCCTCGTTGCAGTCGCTACGAACTCCTGAGCTTGTCCCTGATGACACAGAACCTATTTCACAAAATATTCCTCTGAACAATCTGAAGCAGAGTATTCTTGGTAGTCTTAGTGGACTCTCTATATACCGTGAGGATCCTAGAGTTGGTCCGTTTTTGCTTTTGGGTGCATTAATTTCTTTGGGTACTATATGGCTGCGTAGGAGCCAACAAGTTCATCCTTCTGAACCAAATCAACCTAGTTCCAATCACCCATCTGAATCAAATCAACCAAGTCAACCCAGCTCCAAGGTAACTTTTGCCCTGATATCTAGCATTTTTTTTTTTTTTCAAATTTGTTTATATTTCTTGTATAATTTCATTCTGACAGATGTTTTCACAGGATGAAAGGGAAAAAAAACCTAGAGACCGGGTCAGGAATCGGTCAAATAAAAAAGCACCCCCTTCTATGACTGATTTTGAACCATCGAATTCTTACCAGGTTCCACTATCAGATTCTGACTCAGAGTAATTTCAGTCTGGTTGCTCCATGAAGGAAAGGAAAATACACAATGTTACATGGTCTGAAGGTGGAGTTCTTCGTTTGGAGCAAGATAATTGCTTATTTTCAAAATATAATTGATTATTTAAAGATTTTTTAATTGTTTGCGCAGATAATTAATTATTACTTAGAATGATTTATGAACTATTTTTAACTTGTCTCGTCATTAATGTTTGTTGTGTTGGTTAAGTAGGCTTCTACACTTGGTAGTTTTTTAAGGACGGATTTTCAAGAAAATTTGACCGTATTGCATAATGTTTATAATGTTTATGGTGGAGTGTATTTAACTAAATTGAACTTTCAAGAGTGGTCAAGCAATTCATCACATTTTTTAGCGAAAACCAAACAAGTTTAAAAGCTTGAATTCATCGAGCAAATTATCTTAGCTACATAATTGCATTTTTAGTTTTGAAACCCACACTTATTCAATGTTAACTCCTAAAATAGTTTCAATGCTTTTCAAATTCTATCAATTTAGGTTTTTCAGTATTTTCCACTTCATTCATTGGCTTCTAGTGAGCTTCAGAATCAAAGAAATGAACAATCTGACTTTAATGGAATGCATAATGGGATTATTTCGGGGGTATGCATTTGACCATGATTTAAAACAAGGAAGGCCTCAATCATTTTGAAAATTGCATAAAATAAGTTTCAATCCAAATAGTCAAGTTAAGTTCTAGCATTAATTTACTTTAAGCATTTTAAAGTGAAGCAAATTAAATTGATAAATGCAACAACAAAGTATCATGAAAAGGAATCGTGATGTAGATTTTACTATTAATTAAAAATAGTAAATGGTTTCGAAACTAGAAAAAGCACTTTCAAAACAACAAAAACACAAAAAACAACAAAATGCGCATGAAAAAGTGCAAATTTACAAGTATATAGTAAATATGCTTCCCAGACTTGATTCTTACAATGTCCTTGGTGTAAGCTAAAGCAAATGTAGTTGAAAAAAAAAGATAAATAACAAAAATTGCAGTTGCTAGAGGTGTCAATTCGGCCAGTCCACAGGGCTTAGTCCTGGTCTATGTGGGCTAGGGTCAAAAAAACCCACATTGAAAAAAAGTCCTCATCAAAGAAGTCTACAGGACTAAAAATCTCACAAAAACTCTATGGATCAAGGTCAACCTATGAGCTTTCATATTTAACATAAAAAATATATTATTTTTTAAAATATATATTATTATACGTGGAATGGGCCTAACGATCTGGACGGGATCAATGATCCAGACAAGCATGGCGACCCATACAGGTCCAATGACCCAAACCTGCTCGTGGACCCTAACAAGCACGATGACCCGGACAGGCTCGACGACCAAGATGGGTCCAACGACCTAGACGAGTCCAACTAAACTTGAAAGGACCCGATGATCCAAACGAGCCAAACGATACGGACCAACACGACAACATGAACTTTCCTGACAACCCGAACATGCCCGACGATTTGGACTGTCTCGACGATTTGGATGGGCCCAACGACCCAAGCAAGCGTGACAACCTAGATGGGCCTGACAACCCGAATGGGCCCAGCGAACCAGACGAGCCCGATGACCAAGCTGAGTCTGACGACTAGAATGGGTTCGACGATCCAGACGGGCTCAACGACCCTAACAGACCCGACGACTTGGACGGGTCCTACAACCTTGACCGGCCAAATGACCTGGATGGGCCTGTCCAAACTATCGGACCCATCTGGGTCATTGAGCTCGTCTAGATCGTCGAGCCCGTTTGGGTCGTTAGACCCGTCTGGATAGTCGAGCCCGTCTGGATCGTAGGGCTTGTTTGGACGTCAGGCCCGTCCAAACCATCGCGCCCGTCCAGGTCAGCGGGACCATTTGGGTTGTCATGCCTATCTGGTTCGTCGGGTCCGTTCGGGTCGTCGGACCCACCTGGATCATCGGACTCTTCCAGGTCTTCGTGCTTATCCGAGTCGTTGGGCAAGTCTGGGTTGTTGGGTCTGTCCGAGTCGTGGTGCTTGTTCAGGTCGTTGGGCCTATTGGGCCCGTTTGTCTTGTTGTGTTTGTTCGATTCATCAGACTTGTCCGGCTCGTCGGGCCCATCCGGCTCGTTGGTTTATAAAGCTCAATAAGGTTCAGGTGTGAGCATTAGAAGGCAAAAATGCAAGGATCTACTTGAAGCCTAATCAAGGTATTACAAATCTCTTTAAAGATAAGTAAAATCAAGTAATGAAAAGCCAAGCATAAAGTTAGGCATGACAAGTGTGAATGAATCATGGAAAGCGTCACTTTCTCTCTACATTGTTTAGGAAACAAGAACTAATAAGCACTCAAATGTCATAGGAATGAAAGCTTGTATATGTGTATATACGTTATCAAAATTGTCATGAAATTTCGTTTGTATGGTATGAATTTTACTTATAAATGTGACAAAAATATTTATGTTTACCAAGTGCTTTTAATTTGTCATTAATGTTTATATAAAAGATTTTTTATTTTTAACTAATACTTACATTAATTGTTACGCTCCTTCTATCGAGGGAAAATGCATGTTTTATCGTAATTCATTAGGAAAATACAATATCAATGAGACCTGAGCCCAATCACATAATAGAGCTTGATTTAGTCCCACATTACTTAGTATTGTGAGACGTGGTTCTCTATTTTTCTATATAAGCAACCTTATGTAAAGCTTAATATACACATACAAATAAAATACTTCCTAGTGTAGTCGTGGACGTAGGCATACACACTATATGCTGAACTACGTTAAATTCTTGTTTCGTTTATTTTTCTTTCATTTATTCTTTCCTTTATTGTCTTGTTCCTAACAATTGGTATCAAGAGTCATTTTCTTAGTATGCTTTGTGGTTGTAGCTTTGTTTGATCTTCCGCATTAGAAAAAAAATGTTTTCCTTTCTTCTTGTTAATCTCAGTTTAGAGAAGTAGTGAGAGCTTTCTTCAAAAGCAAGAGTAATGGCATTGGAAGAAAAGAAGGTGGAGATTGAGAAGTTCGATGACAGTGACTTCAGGTTCTGGAAGATGCAAATAGAGGACTACATGTATCAAAAGAAGTTGTATTTACCCATAATATGGTAAAAGCCAAACGACCTAGAGCAATCAGAATAAGAGTTGTTAGATCGGTAGACACTCGGTATGATCTGACTAACATTAGCTAAGAGTGGTGTGTTCAACATCATGAACAAGAAAACAACCGTAGATTTGATGCATGCGTTGTCAAATATGTATGGGAAGCCATTTGTAACCAATAAAGTATATTTGATGCGCAAGTTAGTCAACCTCAAAATGGGTGAATGTAACTCAGTTACTAATCATATTAGTGAATTTAATATAATTATTGCACAATTAACATCAATATAGATAGCATTTGATGATGAGGTGAAAGCATTAATTTTATTATCATCTCTATGAAAAGTTAGAGTACAACTGTAACTGTAGTTAGTAATTCTGCAAGTAATAGCAAGTTGAAGCTTGATAACATACGCGACTTGATCTTAAGCGAAAATATTTGTAGGAAAAGTTTAGTAGAATCTTACAATTCTAATTTTGGTTCAGCATTAAGTACTGAAACTAAAGGAAGAAGTATCTAGAAAGGTTGTACTCAAGACTGAGATAGATCAATGTCTAAAGGGAGATAACAAACAAAAGTCTGGAATGATATCACTTGTTGGAATTGTTAGAAAAAATGTCACTTTATAAATCAATGTAGGGCTCTAAGGAAGCACAACAACAGAAAAAAAAAGTAAGATGATGATCAATAAAAAAATTCAACAACTGATGAAATTGAAAATGCATTATTATGTTGTTTAGATAGTTATATTGACTCATGAATTATGGACTCAAGTGCGTCATTTCATACTACACCTTATTTAGAACTATTATCTAACTATGTTTTAGAAAAGTTTAGGAAGGTCTACCTTACAAATGGAAAATCTCTGGATATTATAATAAGAGGTGATATTAACATCAGAACCTTTAATGGAAGCATGTGGAGTTTGAATAATGTTAGACATATTTCTGCCTTAAAGAGAAACTTAATATCTATAGGCTAATTGGTTTACGGGAGGTAATGAAAGGTAATCTTATTGTTGCTCGTGGAAAGAAGCGATGATATCTTTACATGATTTCAGATAAGGATATGATATCAGTTGTAGAAGATGGCAACAATTCCTCTTTGTGGCATCAGATGTTTGGGCATATGAGTGAGAAAGGAATGAAGCTCATGATCTCGAAAGGTAAAATACCTAACTTGAAGCATGTTGACGTTGGACCTTGGAAACATATAGATGTTTAGGGGCCAACTCCATTGAAATCCCTTGGAGGTTCACAATATTATGTAACCTTCATTGATGACTCTACAAGAAAGGTATGAGTTTATTTTCTTAAAAATAAATCTGAAGTGTTTTCTATGTTTAAAAGGTGGAAAAATGAGGCTGAGACTGAAACAGGTTTAAAGGTTAAATGTTTGAAGTCTGACAATGGTGGAAAATATGATAGTAGTCAATTTAAGAAGTTTTGTCCAAAGAATGGGATCAAAATGATCAAGACAATTCCAAGAATACCAAAACAAAATGGTGTGGCAGAAGGAATGAACAAAACCTTAAATGAGATAGCAAGATGTATGAGAATCTAGTCATGACTACCCAAGGTATTTTGAGCAAACGCAATGAACCCAACAACCTATCTCATAAATAGAGGACCATCAGTTCCTTTAAACTATAAGTTACTTGAAGAAGTATAGTCTGGAAATGAAGTAAATCTTTCACATCTGAAAGTTTTTTGTTGTGCTTCGTATATTTTATTAGACTCTAACAGTAGAGCTGAATTGGATCCTAAGGCAAAGCGATATTATTTCATTAGTTATGGATCTAAAATGTATGGCTACTGGTTTTGGGATTACCAAAACAAAAAAATTATCAGAAGTAGAAATGTTACTTTTAATAAAAACATGTTCTATAAGTAAAGGACTATAGAATTTGTAAATGCAAATAAACAGCTAGAGCAAATATCATTAGAAGAAATTTCATAAAGTGATGCAGTCAACAGAAGGCAGAATATAAAAGTAGAGCTTAAGTTAGAGCCTGAGTCAAAACCTGGACAAATAGTAGAGTCAACAACTCCTTGAATCTTGATTAGAAGATCTAGCAAAACAATTATAGCACCACAATGGTATTCTCCTTCATTACATTACTTGTTGTTGACTAATGTCGGTGAGTCAAAGCATTTTGTTGAGGCTATGTAGGGAGATGAATCAATTAAGTGGGAGATAGCAATGAAAAAAGAGATAAAGTCTCCTCAGAAGAATAAAAAATGGTCTTCAACCAAGCTACCAGAAGGAAAAAAAGTTTTGCAAAATAGGTGGGTCTATAGGTTAAAAGAAGAACCAGATGGCAATAAAAGATATAAGGTTAGACTCGTAGTAAAAGGTTCCAACAAAAACAAGGAATTGACTTTACAAATATTTTCTCTCCCGTTATCAAGATGACTACCATCAGAGTTATCTTGAGTATAATAGTTGTAGAAAATCTTCATCTAGAGCAGTTAGATGTCAAAATTACATTCCTATATAGGGATCTTGAGGAGGAAATCTTTATCACGCAATCAAAAGGTTTAGAAGTACAAGGCAAAGAGAATCTTGTATGCAAGCTTCATAAAAGTTTGTATGGATTGAAACAAGCATCAAGATAATGTTACAAGAAGTTTAATGAGTTTAGAAACTCAAAATTTCACAGATGTGAAGAAGATCAATTGTTGTTACGCGAAGAAATATGTTGACAACTACATCATTCTTGCCTTTTATATTGACGACATGTTGATTGTTAGTGCTAATATAGCAAAAATTGACAGGTTGAAGAAACAATTGTCAGAAAATTTGCAATGAAGGATCTTGGTCTTGCCAAACAAATTCTTGGTATAAGAATCTCTAGGGATAAATCTGAAGGTATTCTGAACTTATCTCAAGAACATATATAGAAAAATTGTTTAACATATTTAATGTTGGAAATGCTAAAACTAGGAATACACCTTTGGGAACTCACTTAAAGTTTTCAAAAAAGAAATCTTCTCAGATAGATGAAGAAGAAAGTCACATGTCTAAAGTGCCATATGCATTTGCAATAGGGAGCTTGATGTATGTTATAGTTTGCACCACATCTGACATAGCACATGCAGTGGAAGTTGTGAGTAGGTTTCTATCAAATCCTGAAAGGAGCATTGGGAAGGTATGAAGTAGATATTGATATATCTGAAGGGCACTTCAAAGATGCATTTGTCTTTTAAAAGAAGTAATCTCAGTTTACAAGGATTTTCTGATGCAGACTTAGGAAGTGATCTGGATTGTAGAAAGAGCACAATAGGTTACATTTTTTACATTGGGTGGTACGATTATCAGTTCAAAGTCTAAACTTCAAGGAAGAGTCTCTCTCTCAATCATTGAAGCTGGGTATGTAGTTATCTCAGAAGCAGCGAAGGAGATGATATGGTTGAAGAAACTTTTAAAAGAATTAGGAAAATAACAATGTGACTCTTTGTTGTTCAATGACAGTCAAAGTGCTATTTGTCTGGTTAAAAATCCAATTCTTCATTCTAGATGCAAGCACATTGAATTGAGGTATCATTTTTTTAGAAACCTGACAAATGATGAAAATTTGTTTTTGTTGAAGATTCTAGGTGCAAATAATCCAACTAATATGTTGACCAAGAGTGTCACAAAACACTAAGTTGAGGCTTTGTATTACCTCAACTGGCCTTCAAGAAAATTGATGATGAAGGCACTACACTAGGTGGTAATGTAGATCAAATTCCAAGTGGGAGAATTGTTAGTATTGTTATGAAGCTTCCTAGTGTAGTCGTGAACGTAGGCATTCACATTGTATGTTGAACCACATTAAATTCTTGTGTCGTTTATTTTTCTCTCATTTATTCTTTCTTTTATTGTTTTGTTCCTAACATGAAAGATTGACATTATTCTCAATCCAAAATCTCAAGACAATGGTTTATAGTTCTTCATCCTTATACAACTCTCTAGTTTCTCAGTTATACCTAATATGAGACTTAGACTCATACTTTAATTCTCAACGACTTCATGTGACTGTTGTTGACTATTAATTTTATACGTAATGTATTTGTTCTTGCTTTGAGCTTTTGTATATCTAACGTTTTATCAGAATTCGTCTATTTTTGATAATGTATGCTTTAAGATACCTTAATTGATTGACACTTCAACAAACTTAAAGTTTAACAAAAACTTGGTATTACTTATTATTTGTATAAACCATTTATGCCTTAACACGGTCGGGTTGTAGCTAGGAGTAGTAGTTTAAAATATTCGTTATAATAGTTGTTAGTGGAACTTGACTAGTAAAATTGAGCGTAATCTCATATTAAGACAAACCATTATCATTTTTGTGTTCCTTGTTCTCTCATTTTATTATTTCATATATTCTTAGGTTTGAGTTCTTTTATTTTTTATGTTGTGAAAATAAATTTTGAAGATGACATCTTACTACCTTCTCATCATCTGAACACAAATTAAATTATAAGTTTAACTCTTATCTTATTCAATACTAAACTACAGACAATACACTCTCCTTCTTGAAAAAGACTTGTAACATTTTTAAAAACATAATTCAACCCTTATTTTGTGTTTCATACGATTTATATTTTTTTTTGTTTTTATTATATTAATTTAAATATTTTATTTTAATTTCTATATTTCAGAAAATGTTCTTTCTAGACACTCATCACTATCAACATTATGTTCATTCCTAACATAACTAATGACATCAATATCAACAATAACAGGTGTCCCTTTAAAAACTTTTTAAATTTGTGACTAAATATTGTAGTCTCTAAAATTTATAAAATTATATTTTAAATGTAAGATTTTATGCGGATGAAAACTCACTCAAATGCTAGAGATTGGAAAGGAGACAAATTTGGAAACCAAAGTGTAGGGACTTGGAGGAACGAAGAGTAGAGAGGTTTTTAACGTTTTATTTATTTATTTGGAAGTAATTCATTTTGATTTTCAAAGTTGATGTTATTGAAAATTTGTTGATGTAATTAACATGTATTTAATTTGTGAAAAATCATTTAATAATTGGCTCATATGATAGTTATTACAATTGTAATGATTTCTTCTTTTCTTATTACACTACTAGAATTTTTCATATCATATGTGATTTTTCTTAAAAATTTGTTAAAAAAATTTATAAGAAAAAATTATTTTTTATTATTTTTTAAGAATTTTAATTGATAAGTAATTTTTTCGTGAATAATTATTTTTTACAAAATTATAAAATTCATAATATTTTTTATAATTGTATTTTTGCATAAAGTATTTTACAAAAAATATTTTGTAAGAAAATTGGTAGAATTTTTTTGTAATTTTATTTATAACAAAATTTGTGAATATTTTTAATATAAATTTTTTCAAAATAAAATTCACAAGAAATATAAATTTTTTTAATAATGTATATTTTACTTTTCTTGTTTTTTCTCATGTTGTCATGAATAACGTTTTGATTTTGAGATTAAAGTATAGTTATTACGATTAGAATGTGTATATACAATATTTCTTATTGTTTCACTAGATTGTGAAAATTTAAAATTATTAAAAAGTTTATCTTGAAACATTATTCGTTAATTTCAATATTTGAAGTTTTAAATTGTAACAAATCTCATATCTAAATTCTTCTGAAAACATATCGTTACTCACCTAAACTTATTCATAAAATACAAAAAATATTGAAGTAAATATTACGAATAAATTATTTTTTAATTTTTCATCTGTTTTTTCTTTTCTAAAGAAGTCAAAGGAAACAAAATAGCTTTACATTGATTCTACAGTTAGAAAGTTGATCCATTTGTCGAAATTGAGGGAGCGAAAGGTCCAACTTTAAATTTGAGAAACCAATTACTAAGGTGGGATATCAACAGTCGCACTAACAACAAATATAGCACTGTCGTATTAAAGGACCTGAAGCAACATTAAAATTTCTAAAAACAATTTAAAAAAAGAATACTAAGGGGTGTCATATGGACATTAGTTAATAAATAATTAAGATGAATTGATTTCATCATTTTTATTTTAAAAGTAAAAATAATTAAATATATTAATTAAAATAATATAAATACATATAATAGATTTTATAAAGATCAAAATATTTTTTAACTTTTTAGATAATAAATTTATGATATAAAACAGGAATTTTGATATTTTTAAAATCTTTACTAAAAAGCAAAAAAAAAAATCTCTACTTTAATCTTTTTTAATTTTTTAGATGTTTAACACTATTTTTTTTTAGTTTTTCTATTAATTTAAACTTTTTATATTTAATTATATTTAATTTTTTACAACATTAAAATATACTTATTTTATTATTTAATTATTTTTTCATTTTTATTGGTAACATTAAATAAAATAATAAACACTGTATAATACTTATGGACATTTTTGTCTTTTAAATAAAATAAAATTACATTAATAATTAGTAGGTTAAATTCTATTTAATATCACACCTAATTATGCACTTTTATAAGATTCAATGCATATTAATTATTTATTGAATTTTATAAGAGTTTATAATTAATTTTAATATTAAATAATATTTGATCTAACAATTATTAATGCAGTTTTATTTTATTTAAAGGACAAAAATATTTATAAATATTATAAAATTGTGTTTAATATTTTATTTAATATTCATCAATAAAATTTTAAAAATAATTAAATAATAAAATAATTATATTTTAATGTTACTAAAAATTAGAATATAATTAAATATAAAAAAGTTTAAATTAACATAAAAATAAAAAAAACAATGTTAAACACAAAAAGTTTATTAAAAATAATAAATTAATATATCAATGAGATTCTTTGACTTGTGGATAACTTTTTATAACATTCCTCGTAACTTAACACAATTTTTTAGTATTAAAAAAACATACAATATTTCAATATATAAAATTATTAAGTATAAATAGATAAAATTAATGATATATAAAAAAATACTTTTTTCTTACTATATTTTAATGTTACTAAAAATTAGAATATAATTAAATATAAAAAAGTTTAAATTAACATAAAAAAACAATGTTAAACACAAAAAGTTTATTAAAAATAATAAATTAATGTATCAATGAGACTTTATTGAATTTGTTTTTCTTTGACTTGTCGATAACTTTTTATAACATTTCTCATAACTTAAAACAATTTTTTAGTATTAAAGAAATATACAATATTTCAATATATAAAATTATTAAGTATAAATAGATAAAATTAGTGATATATAAAAAGATAATTTTTTCTTACTTTTTAACATGAATCTTACAAATTCTAAAATATTTATTTTGTATCATATATTTATTGTTTAAATATTTCAAAAATACTTGTGTTTATAAAATCTAGTATATACATTTATATTATTTGAATTAATAAAATTAATTATTTTAATTTTAATGTAAAAATATAAAACCAATTCATATTAATTATTTTTTAATTAATAATTTTAAGAGACTTGTTAACATTCCTCTAGAATAATAATAAGGAGAATGCTAACCAGTGCTCACTGGTTAAGAAAAATTAATTTGCATTGATTTTTCAGTTTTACATTAAAAATTTAAATAATTAAATACATTAACTAAGATATTATAAATGCATATAACAAATTTTATAAAGACAAAAATATCCTTTTAAATTTGTAGATAATAACATATGGAAGAATGACTTTGGAATTTTTAGATTTTTACTAAAGAAAAAAAAATCTCTAGTGACATATCAAAAGTTTTTCAAAGTGAAAGTTTTAAATGTGAAGACCATAAATCTTTGAAAGATATGTCTTTAAGTTTTAAAAAGAAAAATTATATTTTAGTTGTTTTTTTATAAATCTTTTATATGTTTAACACTATTTTTTTACGGATTGTTATGTTCATTTAAATTTCTTTATGTTTAATTATATTTAATTTTTAATAACATTAAAACATAATTATTTTATTATTTAATTATTTTTTAATCGGTAAATATTAAATAAAATATGAAATGTATAATATTTATAAACAATTTATTTTTAAATAAAATAAAATAATATTAATAATAATTAAGGCAGATTTAATTTAATATTATATTTATATGTGCAATATTTTATACAATTCAACATCAAGTGCGTAATGGCACCTGTCAGCAAGATCCTGATAATAAAAAATCAGAAATATATTTAAATCTGTTTGTTATCACCCTGTCTCCCACCCATTTATTTCCATGAACCCAAGAAGATGAGACAATAAATGACCCTATATATTTTTGTCTCTGGTTTTCCTATCATCCTATTATGTTTTTTCTTATATCCATATTTTTTCGTGTGGTTGTTATTTAATAAGTGTTGACCCCGTTATTACTTGGGCTCCACCAAACCTTCCCATGGATTATTGGAGAGATGCGTGGTCACTTGTTTTAACGATGTGGGTCCTAATTACACACACCTTAATTATATCTCTATGCATTACATTTTTTAACCTCTTTTTGTCGTATCACGTGTTTTGTGCTAAATGTCTCTTTTTTCCATTCTCTTGTCTCTCATCATAACACAAAATTTCAGAAAGGAAAAATCAAATTTCTTATTACAAAACAGAGAGAGATGATACATAGATACCTCTGATAAACACCTCTGCAGAAAAATCTCCATTACATTGGGTGTTTTGTTCAGTAAACCTTTTTTTTTTTTTTCTTTTCTTACAAATACTGAATGTACTTGCTTATTTCATCATCACAGGTTCCAAGATCAGCATTCTCAAACAGAAAACATGATGTTGAACCAGAAGACTCACCCAAGTTGAGTTCAGAAACAGTGCATTGAGCAGCAGTTGGAGGAGCACAATGTCTGAAAGAAACGTAGTTAGATGAAACACTTTGCCAATTATCTTCATTGTCCGAAAAGCACGAAGGTGTGGTCACTTGATTGAATATGAGAGAAGGACTAGAAGGGGACCCAACCACGTTCGTTATGTGCGGTCCATCCTCAAAAGGGCTTAGAGCATTCAAACACTCTCCAATTTCATCACTGCTAATAAAGCTACCATCACTTCCACTGTCACCTTTTTCACTGCTCTCCAGTAATTTTGAAAAAACAGCTTTTGCAGATTCAAGACCGTGAACTTTATGAGGGAGTGAAGTAGCCATCTTGTTCAGTAACTGAGCAGAAGAAGTTACTGAATTATTAGCCACAAGAGGCTCTCTGTTACCCTCCTTTTCCACTCCAATTCCGGTTTTAACCACACTGTCACTGTTTGTGTTCCCACCAACCACATGTTTATATGATTTAATCGCTTCTAGGTACCCAGATGAAAGAATTTTACTAGCAACTCGGTTCAGAAGCTGAGTTGAAGATGACATTGTCTTTGGTATGTTGGACTGATTCGATTGGTGTGTAGTGGCATTTGGTCCATGGCAATCGGTTTCCTTTGGTGGAACCTTGCACAAGTCACTGGATTTTGATTCTGTGGAGCTAGCAGTGCTAATTGGTTTTGAACCCGATGGATCCACATCATTCTTTTCATAGTGCCTTTTCAGATACGAGTTCCAATAGTTCTTGATTTCGTTATCAGTTCGCATTGGTAAATGCTTTGCAATACTTGACCATCTAAAAATACGAAAGTGATACAATGTATTAAAAAGTTATCCACCATTTCCACTCGGTAAGGTCCTACATATAAAATACGTTGCTTTACCAATTACGATTCAGTTTCATTAAAAGTGCTTTCTAACTATTTTATTCAAAAAACTCACTTTGTTTTCTTTATATTCTACTCATGGAATGAAATTAATTCTGCAGCAGGGCACATAACCAAAAACATTCATAGAGATCTTTCACCTGTTGCCAAGAACAGCTTGAAGTTTTATAATCTTCTGCTCTTCTTCTGGGCTCAATTTTCCTCTCTTAATGTCTGGTCTGAGGTAGTTAAACCATCTCAGCCTGCAACTCTTTCCACATCTCTGAAGACCTGTAGTAAACAAGAAGTACTCAAAAACGTCATTGCCTACATCATCTTCGAGATCAAAACTAATTCTAAACACCTCCGTCCCTAACCTGTTCCAACCATCTTAAAAAGATGAATTTCAACTTCAACTCAATCCCAAATCCCAAAAAACCAACTTGAAATGTGATATTTGAACACACTCCAACAAATCAGAGGCAATGTTCAGTGATACGAAACCCTCACTGAGATATAAAAGTTGTTTACCCAAATACACGTCTAAATCAACAGCAACAACATAACCCTATGGGTGAAATCGGAGTAACGATGGTTTAATTTAAAAAAAAAAAAAAAAAAACTGACCAGCTTTCTGGGGCAAGGTGCGCCAGCTTCCAGTGCCATGTTTGTGAATGTAAGCAATGAGTTTCTGGTCTTCTTGAACAGTCCATGCACCTTTTCTAAGTTCCTCGTGGCTGCAGCAAGGAGTTCTTCCCATTTTACAACATGACGAGAAAGAAGAAGAAGAAGAAGAAGAGAAGAAAATTAGGAAAAAAGAATGGTGAAAAAGATGGGAGTAACTGTGTGTCTAGGTGAGAAAGGGGTGTGACTATGTATTGTATATGTGTGTACTGAGATGGACAAATTAATGAGGGCATTGAAAGTGTGGCTGTAGCTGCTGCATGTGTTCAATTTAAGCCTCTCAGTTGTACGATGACTTTGAACATTGATGGCATGTGGGGACAAAACATTGCTGGACTTATGGAGATACGATTATTGACAATGTGACAAATGGTAGATGTATTGTTGCTACCACTGGATGGTCCTCAGAGTTTCACCATGCTAACCTCGCGCTGCATGGAGGAGACCGTCATTCACCAATTATACGTTATTGTCTCATACGCACACATGTATACATCCATGCTCAATGCCTAGGGACCAGAGTTGTTGTCCACAATAAATTCTCATATATCACACACCACCTTGATCAAGACATTTTTAAAACATCTATTTTTGTTTCCTAACTCTTTATGTCTTCAACTTTCCAACTTTTCTACTTTTGTTCAAGAATGTTTCTAGTTTTTTTAGTTTTGAAATTAAATTAAATTTTTTTAGTAATTTTTATATATTTTGGTTTTAAAATTTATAAGTGAATGAATCTATCTTTTTTAGCCCATTTATTTTAAATTAAATTTTGTTTTGTTAGCGTGTTTAAAGTCTGGGTTTAATTAATCGGATAATACTCATTTTTATTTAGATGTGTCAGTTTTGTACTCGCTATTAAAAAAGTCTCAATTTCTTTTTCATAAAACAAATATTAACACCATTAACGATATTGATATTTAAAATGACTTACAAAATTAAGTATTGATATTTATATCAAAATTTAGTGATAAAAAGTCATGAATTAAGTTAACTATTTCAGTAATTTTTGTTTGGAATGAACACTTTTTCAAAATTGGAACTAAATTGACATATGTTTAAAAATAGGTACTAAACTGACACATTTAAACGAAAGTGAGATCTAAGTAATTAAACCAAAAGTCTTGTACTAGTATTTGATTATTTTTTACCCTATTTAACACCTTTACTTTAATATCTTGACTAAACTGATTATTTCCATTATTTTTAAAATTAGAAATTAAAATATAAAAAAGTGTTTAACTTTTTCTTTTTCGTACAAGAATACAACGGCGTAATTAAAGTTGCTGAAAGTAAATGAAAGTACTTTAGACCGAATGTACTGTAATATTAAATCTTGGTATAGATTACGTAATGACCTTAAAGATGAATTATTTAGGAAGGGATGGTTCTTTTTACCATAATGGTATGATTTTAGGTGAGTTTTACTGAATGGACAAAATTTTTAAAAACTTACAAGAACTGTTAAAATCGAGCTTGGGAACATAATTTCAAAGTGACGGAATCTTGCTGATAAAGTTAAAAGCACGTTTTTACTTTTTTTTTTTTATTTTTTATGAAATTGGAATTCAAGGTTATTCTATGAAACCGTTTCACACGCACGAACTTAGTGCAACAGTTCTTTTTTCTTTTGTTTTTTTTTTTAAATCGTGTTTGGAGAGACGGATTTTTTTTTCTTTTAAACTATGCACCCACAGACACGTTTTCACTTTTCTTTTTTCTTTTTTTCCATTCATTTTTGTTTTTTAGTACATACTTTTTAAAAGTGTGCGCGTGTTCTAAGTTTTATATTTAAATTTTCTGCGTAAGATAGTTTTTTTGTTTTATTATAAATTGTTTTTTTATTTATTTAAAAATGTATTTTATTGCTTTTTGAGAAATGTAAATTAACAATATATGGTGTTTAATTTTTAATTAATATTTATAGTTTAAAAAATGACTTTATTGTTTTTTTTAATTGAGTTTATGTCATTAATTTATTTTGATATAGAAATAAAAAATAATCCATTATGAAAAGACAAAACTTAAAAAAGTTTCCTTTAAATAGTGAAAAACATTTATTTTATATGTTCAATCTGCTTATTATTTTTTATTCAAATTATACGTCTACTTATTCATTTTATTTCTCAAATTACATTCAATGAACTTTATCATTTTAGTTAAGAAACCAGATTGTCTAAAAATATACTAATAAAGATGAATATTATTTTAAAACTAAAAATCATGCATGTTTATTTTGAACTTCTTAAGAAAAACGATATAAATTACAACTTTAAAGAAGTATATATATATATATATATATATATATATATATATATATATATATATATATATATATATATATATATATAAAAAAATATATTTTTT
>Ga0099822_1000881_pt1 | contig 32025 bp, 20 predicted proteins | sample CowpeawhiteBW_FD_76839 | JGI IMG/M metagenome (GOLD analysis project Ga0099822, IMG submission 76839) | Root nodule microbial communities of legume samples collected from California USA - Cow pea white BW | ecosystem: Host-associated > Plants > Roots > Nodule | place: USA: California | collected... | reverse complement strand
TAAGTATTTTTATTATATTTATTTTTTTTTATTTTTTATTTATTTTGCTCTCACTTCTGATTTATTTTATAACAGATATCACCTTTATATATAACTTTTTGTGAATGAAAATAAAATAAATATATATATATATATATATATATATATATATATATATATATATATATATTATGTTTTTATTCACATAAATAACAAGAGTAGTTATGATTCTATAATGTTATTTGTAGAAATAATTTATTGTCAAAAGAAGATTATTTACTATACCTTATTTGTATTATGTAGATTGTTTTTCATGTCTACTTCATCTCCATAATCTATTGAAGACATTTCATTTACTAAATTAAATGCTAACATCTCACTGCTTTCTTCATTTATTAAAAGAATTATCTTTCATGCATAATGTAATTGGCAATATGGTTGAACAAAAAATATATTTTTCTTGATCGATTGAATTAATTTAAGATCTATTTTTTTAATTCAATTCATTTAAGATCCATTTAATTGAATATGAATTTCAAAATATAATCTACATTTTATATATTTGATGGACTGGATATCCATAATCTAAATCCAGATTTTAAAATATAAATAATCCAAAAAATTCAATCAAAATTTTCAATCTAAACTGTTAGTTGAGTTAGGCATAAGCTAGCCCAACTTTAGGCCTTATTCGATTAAGTTGGTGCGACCCAAATATGACCGTATTTAATCGAATTCAATCGAATCAGTTCTGATTGAAATTTGGTCCATTCAGGCTTGGACCAAATATGGTTGTAGGTCGAGTCGACCTCAACCCAAATTTGACCACCTTGGGCTGAGTTGGCCCCACACAAAATTTGGCCATGTTCGGTCGTGACCAAAATTTGGTCAAATTCAATTGAAACGACCCTAACAGAAATTTGGCAGAGTCGACCTTGACCCAAATTTGGAAATATTCAACCGAGTTGACACCAGACAAAATTTGACTGTTTTGGCCAAGCCAGTCGGCGCCGCAATTTGGGAATATTCAGCTAAGTTTGTCCCGTTCAAAATTTGGCCGAGTCAACTCCAGACAAAATTTGACAATACCAAAAAATCATAACTATAATATCTTAATAAGACGACAGTAAAGAAACTGAAGTTGTCTACCTTAAATTCCATGTTCTCAAGAAATAAAAAACTTTGTCATATTTGTTTTCTCTTCTTTCAAAATTAAACTATTAAATTTATATCATTATATTATTAAAAGTTCTTACTAGAATAAGTTATAAATTATACCATTCATCAAAAATATAGTTTAAACTTAACCTATTGAAGAAAGTATGAGTAATAGAAGAAGAAAGAACATAGATAAAAACATGGCTATTATTTCTTGCAAAGAACCAAACGGCTAACCTAGTACCTCAAGGTGAGTATTATTTAGAAGGTCCTTCTCAATCATCATCTACTATTCCCATTATCATTCCCAAAGGCAACTAAGGATATACTCAAATCTATGGATATACTCAAATCTATGGACCTGGACCTGGACCTGACTAAAGTGATATTTTTTCTTTGATAAAATGACTATTCTCATACTCTTTCTTGCAATGGCATTCATTCGTCATTGGCTTCTTCATCACTTGACATTACAAATGCAACAATCTAGAAAATGAACTCTACATAGAACAACCTCCTAAGTTTATTGCTTAACGAGAGTCTAGTTGGATTTGTAAGTTACACCACTTTTTTTATAGTCTCAAGCAATCTTTACAGACTTGATTTGAAATATTCAATTACATTTATCAATCTTTCATGCTAAAACACAACTAGACAAACCACAAAGTTTTGTATTGTCATACCTCCCATGAAAAATGTGTATACATAATAGTGTATGTTAAAATCTTTTAATTAAAGAAGTATTTATACAATCATTGATCTTAAAAATCTCAAATATTTTTTAGAAATAGAAGTAGCTCAATCATAAAAAGGATTGATAATTTCTCAAAAAAATTAATATTCTTAACATCTTAATAGAAACAAGTATGTTGATTGTAAATCAATAAATTGTCCCATGGATCCAAATCAAAAATTAAAGACAAAACGAGGAGAAACTATTTATGATCTAGAAAGATATAAAAGAATAATCGGAAAACTTAGATATCTCACTGTTACTTTTTGTTGAGTCAACTGATGCAAAAATAATTCCAATTAATTTCATTTTTGAAACTCAGGTGTATTTTATACTAGCAAATGTTAATGGTTGATTGATCAACACGCCTAAACTCTCATTCACCAATTCTAATTTATTTCTTTAATGTTATACACTCAGAAAAATAAAACTCAATCCGTTATCAACATTATTTTACCTCAATTCATATGTCTAACAAGGAGTAAACCTGTTGACATGCCCAAAAGAAAAGAGTCATGGTTCCATCAACATAGCTCTATAAAATTATCTAAACAAGTGCTCAAATAACGATAATCCGATTTCCCACAGCATACAGAATGGGAAAATAACTCCAAAAGCAGTCACAGGCAAACTTGTACATCTATGTGAAAGTATATACCACTTCGGAACAAAAAACTTTATTCCAAAGCCTAAAGGATCCCAGATCAAGCCATACAAAATCACCCATAATCTTTCCACAGGAAATGCTCAAAATACAACCTGACAGGAAGAGAAAGAGAGCACTCTACAACCATTTCCACCTATATCCCTTCGGATCAGAAACATTCTGTAATCCAGTGAAAAACAATATCACAAGGGCGGAATTAAGATGCATGATATTTATGACGATAGTCCATATGAAAGTTTAAACAAAAAACAGTATCAAAAGTTGTTAACAACAAGCACTTTGGGCCTAAACAAAATGAACAAAGGAAAGAATAATGCGCTTAACCCCATCCCATGACAATTATAAAACAAAATTATTTTGCATCCAAATGCACAAAGTAGGGACAAAAAGAAGCTAACCGCATACCTTCAGAGACACGGATGAAGTGATGAGTTGTCTCCAACTAATCCTCTGCCCAAAGCACCAACAAATATGAAGTTAATTTTCAATTTCACAAACAGCATAAATCAATTGCAAGTCAATGAAGAAAACCAAATATCAACAATCAAACATAGTGAAATCAAGTGCAGATGTGACTATTTAAAATAAGTGGAACATACAAATCATGATGATCTGTTAGAAGACTTCATAATAACCAAAGCATACTTAAAATGATTTTTTAATAGAAATAAATCAACAGAATCAACATTCAACCTTAAAATGATTTTTTAATAGAAATAAATCAACAGAATCAACATTCAACCCCAGAAGTACATTAAATATTCATATTAATAGAAACTACCTAGTTTTCATCCTGAGTTTATTTATTGCATATGCATTACGAACTCCCATTTACTCCAAATCCAGAACAAGAACATGTTTATCAAGCATGTAGTATGAATGGTAACTTAACAAGCATGTACACACAGCAGAAACAAAACAAAAATAGGGACAACAGAAGGCAGGACTCTTCTTATACCTTATTACCTCCTACACTTGCCACGAAATAGGAGTAATGCAATTCTAGTGTAAAATGCCTCCGTGGCAAACCCATAGATTTATGGAATACCTAGTCAATCAATTCACAATCAAAACCCATAGAGCCTAAAGAACTCATACTAGAAACATGGCCAAGAAGTCTTTACTTTAAATGCAACAACTCAAAAAAGTGTTGCACTAGCTACAACATTCAAGAGGAAGAAAAAGCAGTAACCCGAAAAGCCCATACGAGTGTTTGTTGATGTGAAAAGAGATTATGTTTGGGTCAAGTTGTTTCAAGTTTTCTTGCTTATAGTAAAGACTTCAATTCAAGGCCATGTCATCTCCTTAGGCTCTATATTTTAAAAAACTTGAGCTTGTGGTTGTGAACAGTCTAGTATGACACATTGTTTGGATGCGGAAATACCAACACTTTTGCTCTCTATGTGTATCCTTATACCAACATGACCTATGAGTGGTATTTGGCAACAGTTTTGCTCTCTATGTCTATCGTTAGGATGACATGACCTATGAATCAAGCAACACTTCCATGAATAAAGAAATGGGGCAGTTAAGATAAGAGATAAGGGATTAAACAATAGGGACTGGGAGAAGAAAAGAAACCAGATTACAAAACACAGCTCCATAAGACTATAGTGAATGCTTATGTCATTAGGCTCTTCAACTTTTTGCTACAAAAGCCAACATATCCCAAAATTTCAAACAAATTTCAACCCAACCACAGTAGTTAATTAATGTATTCAAAAGACAAAACGCAGTTTGAAGCCGTGAAGATAAACTCAACTAATGAAGAAGCTGAAAGCCCCTAACCTTTCTTGTGGGGCTCATCCACCTCCTTCACCGCCACAACCGCCTCAGCCGTCGCAGCAACATCATCAGGATAACGCACAACAACCACAGGACAAACACAGTGATGCACACAGTAATCACTCACACTCCCGAGCCTCCCATCGCTCCCGCGCCTCACAGCACCAAACCCGCGGCTCCCCATGATGACCGCGCTCAGCCCGAGCCTCTCCACCTCCAGACACAGTCTCTCCTTCATGTCGTGGTCCTTCACGATGTGGATCTTGTACGGAATCTGCACTTCCCTTAACGGTTTGGCGAGATCCGCGGCCTTCGACGCCGTGAACGCGTCGAAGTCGTCCTCGAGTTTGCGCTTGGTGCTGTGGTCGTTGTTGTTGACGGCGTTGACGGCCTCCTCGTCGGAATTCGGGTCGGTGTTTATGGAGAGGTCGATAGAGCCCCAGTCGGCGCCAAAGAGGACGTTGGTAGGGCTGACGTGGAGCAGGATCACGGCGTCACCGGGGCGGATGTAGTGCTGCACGGCCCAGCGCACCGCGTAGGCACTCTCGTCGGAGAGGTCCACGGCCACGCCGATTTTACGGCGCGCGCCAGCGGTGGGCGTGGGGGTGGCGGCCGCAGGGGAGGGGTGTCGGGGGGAAGAGGGATGGTGGATTTTGATTTGGGGCAGCTGCGGGTCGGAATCTAGTGCGGGAGGGTTCAGGTAAGGCTGCATTTTTTTCAAGGTTCTAAAGATTTTTGGTATGTTTAGCTCAGTTAGTGAGAGAAGGAGTGAAGAAAACAATTTGAAGCACCGTGTTTGTGTTTTTTGTGTAGGGAGATTTGAAGTGACGGAGTTTGTGTTATAAATATATAGAAGGGACTACGAGTTGGACTTCGGGTTATATCCAAGGCGTTTAATATACTTTTTATATTTTAAAATTTTAATTTTATTCTGAATTATAAAATAAAAAATATTTACAATTTAAAATATAGGCTTAAATACTTTTTTCGTCTTCATTTTCGTAATATTTATTGTGGATAATCATCATCTTGACAGAATTTTTAAAATGGTTCTCATTTTTACGGAATGTTTAAAATGTTTTTCATTTTTGCAATTTGTGTGTTTTATTTGGTATGTAATGCCGTTTAAATCAGTAACGGATAATTGCTGTTTGTATTACGTGTTGCATTGGGGTGTGTTACGTGTACAGTACAGGTCAAATATGGTAATTTAGAAACCATGCAGAACATCACAACAATCCAAGCACAAACAAACCCCAATACAGAATTACGAAAACCCTAACCCATGAGCAAACACAACTCAGAAAACCTTAAACTCACTTACTTGGTTGATGATGATTAACTGTCAAATTGAAATGGAAATGAAGAGCGCAACTGCAATCCAACAATGAAATAACAAATATTATCTGCTTCCTCTGCAAATTCGAGCTCAAGCAAGACGAAGATGAAGAAATCGCCTCCAACTATGAAGAGCGTGATTGCAATCCAATTCAAGCCCTATTTGCAAAATTTCCTTCAAAAACAAAACACGAATTGCAAGAATGAGGACTATTTTAAACATTCGGTAGAAATGAAGACCATTTTACATATTCTGTCAAAATGAGGACCATCAGCAACAAACACTACGAAAATGAGGACAAAAGAGATATTTAAGCCTAAAATATAAAATTAAATTATAAATTATATAATTTAAAATATATTTTTTATATAATTATACAATTTAGAATACCTAAAAAAAATACTTCAAACACCTTTTATTATTGCACCACCACCACTAATGCAGAAAAAAATAAAAACTCATTTAGGAAAGTTTTTTTCGAAAAATATTTCATATATTCTGGAAAACTTTTTCTATATTTATACCACATATGAATATTCCAAAAAAAACTGCAAAGACATTTTATGAGTTTTAGAAAGTTATTTTCAAAAAAATATTACGAAAAATCATTCCGAAACACATTTTATGTATTCTGAAGATTACATTCTAAAAATTTTATTTAGAAATTTTGGAAAACTTGTTAATTTGAGGGGGTGAACGAAGAAATTGAGAGGTGCAGGAAGTAAAATCCTAAAAGCGGTGGGCTGGCCCATGTATGCATGGAGAAAGCGGTTCAAACCCAATAGAGATCGGATGCGACGGTTCTGGCGGTTGTCCTCGTCTCAGCCTCGCGTGTTGTTTCTATGCTCTTTCATCTTTCTCTGAATCTCCTTGTCCAAACTTCCATAGCATTCAAAAAGAACAATTATCACGATTAGATTCATGCAATTAGCCGATTAACCAATCATTAGTTCTTATTGTTGTGGTGATTCCATTTTCGCTCCCTTTCGGCGCCAGAAAGCATGGCTTTGGGATCGGTGTCTCGACGGTTGGGGACTAAACTCTTCCCTGCGTTATCTTCCACTCCAAGGCTATTACATTCTCACGCCACCAGTTTTGGTTGGTTTACATTCTCTACTATCCTCCGCAATCAAATTTTAATTCTCAATTAAAAAGTGAAAAAAAAATGATGTTATGGCACATTTTCAGGGTTTAAACATGTAAACGAAGAAGATAAGGCTCGCATGGTTGGTGATGTCTTCACGAGCGTGGCTTCGAGCTACGATTTCATGAATGATTTAATGAGTGTTGGATTGCACAGATTGTGGAAGGATAGGTTTATATTACATTTTGATTTCTATAATTAATAATAATTTCAAGCATATCTCAATTGCTATTGGACTTATTTGTGATTATTTTCTGCTCAGGTTAGTTTCCAAGTTGAATCCGTTTCCTGGAATGAAGCATCTTGACGTGGCTGGTGGCACAGGTCTGTCGCGCTATCACTGTATTTTTAAACTGTTTTCTTGGCGTTGGCTTGAGAAGATTGCAATGAGAATTAAATTGACGTGAAAAAAAAAATGTTAAAGTTTTGGATTTGGTTCTGGAGCTTAATCTGTCAAGTGAATGAAATAAATGAAGGAATTCTGAATTGGTTAGTGGGAGAGGTTTTAGTTCACCAACTACTTGATCAAACATATTGTCTGTGTTCCAATTTTGCTGATTCATCTAGCTATTTTTTTTTTTGTGCTGTTGCATGTTCAAGTACTCAGAGCATAAGAAGAGATTGTTTTGATTTGTTTCTATAATACTTAATTATTTGTTACTGGGTACAAGTCATAAAGTAAATATATGTATGTGCTTCATATGATGGTATTTTAACTTTTTGAACAGTTAGTGTTTGCTTCATATGGTGGTATTTTAACTTTTTGAACAGTATTTATGTGCTCCATATGTGTTTAAGGCTGTTTTAAGGAATGTAGTTGTAAGATGTTTCTGTATTTATTTAACATAAACTTTGCTTCTTCTCAATAAAATTCTCAGGAGTTGAAGTGATATTGCTGTTCATGCGATTCTTAAAAGTTTTAAGGGTTTTTGTATCAAGCTTAAAGTTATTGATTTTACAGGGGATGTTGCTTTTAGAATCTTGGAGAGCATAAACAAAGTTAAACTGAGAGGACTTCAAGGTGTTTTTCAAGATACTTTAGAGGCAGAAACTCAGATTTATGTATGTGACATTAACCCTAAGATGTTAAATGTTGGCAGACAGCGTGCCTTGGAGAAGGGTAAATGAGTATGCCTTAAACTGTCAATGATTGGTTTAATGTATCTTCATTTGCTAGGAATGAATATTTTTGTGCTTATTATAATAGGTTTTGGAGAAGATGGTTCCCTTGTATGGGTGGAGGGAAATGCTGAAAGCTTAAGTTTCCAAAATGATTCAATGGATGGTTATACTATTGCATTTGGGATAAGAAATGTCACACACATAGAGAAAGTACTCAGTGAAGCTCATAGGTAGGTTTGCACTTTTTAAATAATTTGCTATAACTTGTATGCTCCGTGATGGCAATCAATTAAAACGTATGAGGAATCATCAATATACTTATTATTTCTTTTTTTCTTTAACAGGGTATTGAAACCAGGAGGAAGGTTCCTTTGCCTTGAACTTAGCCACGTTGCTATTCCTATATTTAAAGATTTGTAAGTATCATTTACAAGATTGATGAGTATTTGTGGGTTGACATATGATAAGGAAAAATGGGAATGACGATATACGTTTCTACTCACGTTTGAGAAAGAAAATATAACATGGAAAATTCGAATTTGGATATTATGCTGGGTTTTTCCTGTGCCGTTCTTCTGTGGTGTCTATTAAAAAGTTTTTAAGCACCAACATCAGTAGGCACAACAGAAGATAACATAATCTGAACCAGAAAATTCTGGAAACCCCTTTGAGATAGATATGAATAGATGATGGGATGAAGTGATAGTCCTCAAAATACAGGCATTCCCTGCCAACCAAATGTAACTATACTCCATAAACTGGCCACTATTATAGAATCACGGCCTCCTTTTGTACTCAAAGTCAACTTTCAGCTTGATGTTACTCATCTTCTTCTGCATGTAGGTATGATTATTATTCTTTCTCAGTTATTCCATACATGGGCGAACTGGTTGCTGGTGATCGAGAATCCTATCAGTACTTAGTTGAGAGTATCAGGCGTTTCCCCTCACAGGTTATCACACTTTCCACTATTGATAACTGTTTTTTACTGTTCATAATTCTACTCGTGTTTTCTTATTGTGTTAACGAATGTGTTGTAATTGATGAATTCCAGGAAAAATTTGCTTCTATGATAGCCGATGCTGGGTTCCAGAAAGTAGAGTATGAAAATCTAGTCGGAGGAGTGGTTGCTATCCATTCAGGGCTAAAAATCTGATATCCTTACGAACCTTGCTCTCTATTATTATATCCAATAATTCATGAATTCAGATTAAAGATCAAACGTGATGTTATCTATTAGAACTCGTAGAGAAGATTTGTACTGTTAGAATGTGTACTGTAATTTCCACCGGATGGCGCTTTCAATTCTTTTACTGTAAACATATTTAATTTTTTTCCAAAATAATAAATTGTTTCATACCGAAGTTGAATTCATCACTTCCATTGTTAGTAGTAGAATTCGATAACCTTTTTTATCTAAATTATTTTTTCAATTATGAATTCATGCTAAACTTTTCAATAAAATTAAATATGCGAAACTTTAATTAAAATCTCATTGACCAGTGGATTTTAAAAATTTCAATATGAAATCAATTACGCACTGAAGTGTTGTTTTAAGAGAATTCCGTCAATTATACACTTTTAAATTTGTTGGATTGATTCGTGCAATAGCGTAAAGGATGAATGGTTAAGTAGGATGGAAGTAGAAACAAACAAGTGATGCCATGATTGTTAATTAATAAATGGAGGCATAAATTAATTTAATGAATAAAAAATAAACGAAGATATAATAAAGCAATGGTTATGTTAAGTAGCGTGATGAACGAATTGAACGAGCATCATTGCGTGCACACAGTTCGCAAGGCAACCGAGTGGGTCCCACCTACTCTTCCAAATGGATAAAGTCATGAGAGTTCCACCTTCCTCTCAATCCCTTACCTACCATTTTCGCCACGTGTATTCCGATGTTTGCTTCGGACGGAGCCTCGGTTACGAGCCACGTCCCCACCCACCACTCTTTTCTTCTCGCACTCACTCCCAGGTTTTCAACTTTCACCTGCAACTTCTTCTCAGTTTCCCTTCGCTACAAACTCTCTCTGCTTTTTCGGTTCACTCTTTCCACAATCGTCTTTCGTTCTGTTGTTCTTTACCTCTCTGCAAATCTTCATTCAACAAAATCTGTAGATTCTGCTGTTCTCTGCAGTTCGATCATCGTTCGTAACTAGCTATTATGTTCCGTTTGTGTTCTCTGCAGTTCGATCATCGCTCGCAATTTGTTACTTAGCCGTTTGGGTTCTCTGCACTTCGATCATTGTAAGTTGCTACTATGCGGCCGGTTCTTTCATCGCTACTATTATTTATTTATGTACCTGTGTATGCTTAAGTTTATTTGTATATGTATTGTAATTTTAAACCCTCCTATTTTAGTGTATTTTATGAGAATTTCGTTGTTTCAGTTTTTTACAGTATTGTTACAGTACTATTGTGCCGTTCATATTAGTTTTTTTTAAGTACTATTTTTATTTGCAGTGTCCTTTTTTTAGTGTACAGTGAGGTCCTAGTGTAATCTACCCTTTTCCTGTTTGTGTGTGTGTGTTTAAGACAAATATGGCAAGTGGTTATTATTGTGCAATTGCTGATATTTCAAGCTGATTTGGCAGTTTTGGTCTTTGGATTTTAGAGGAGGTGGATGTTGTAGATAGAACTTGTTAATGGATTCAAGAGAAGTCAATTCCTGAATGCTCAAGTTGCTGAATCTTATTCAGCTATTACTGTGTCTGGCCTTTTTAATAGGATGAAGTGATGCGTTAGTTCCATATGTTAGCTGTTGGTTATTGAATGGATTCGTCTAGTGTTGTGCTGCAAGTTTTTTGACATATATTGGTGACGGGAATATATCCTGGATGGGGGGAGCTTGTTCTAGGAAGCGAGAGCAGGACAATGAAGATAGTATTATCAGAGGTCTATCACGAAGATATTCTAAATGTGGGAGTTTGAAATGGTGGACATCCTCTTTTTCTTATCCATCTATTGATTTTCAGTTACGGAAAGGAGAATGTCCACCATTGTTGGACCTGTGTATACAGAAAATAAATGAGGTATTGTTTTAACAAAAGATTTGTTACTTGTTCGGACCCTATATATGTTGATGATTAGATCTAATCACTGCAACCTTTATCTGACAGGACATTGATAAATATAACTCATTTTCTATGCTGCCACGGGATATAAGTCAGTTAATTTTTAATAATTTGGTTTACTCCAGACGTCTAACCAGTGTTTCCTTAGAAGCTTTTCGAGATTGTGCTCTACAGGTAAATAATTAAAGGTAATTATGAACCTGGTTGATTATGTGTTCTTGGTCTAACAATTATTTTTATCTCTTTTTTTTTTTGACAGGATCTTTACTTAGGAGAATATGATGGTGTTGATGATAATTGGATGGATGTAATCTCATCCCAGGGTTCATCTTTACTTTCTGTAGATCTTTCTGGGTCTGATGTCACTGATTTTGGGCTGACATACCTTAAAGATTGTGAAAGTATAATTTCTTTAAATCTAAATTATTGTGATCAAATTTCAGATCGTGGACTAGAGTGCATTAGTGGTAATCTTTCTTTTCCTGTTTGTTATAAAATCACGCTCAATGCATCTGCAGTTATTCATTTATTTCTCCTATTTGCTCTTGGGTGTTAGTCCTTTGGCATTTTATATATTATATTATTTTCTTCATCTTAAAAAATTTAAAAAATATTTTAATATTCTTTGGTAAACATTCTCTATACATTGATGTGGAAATGGGCTACGTATTGCCTTATTTTTAATGCTATGTGAAATATTTAAAGTTAGCCTAGGATACTCTGGCTGCCAGTTCATAATTTTTTTTTCCGGTGATAGTTAGGTCTTTTCAATGAAAAAATTTCAGTGAATGAATTCTTGGTAAATGATTTTCAATTTAAGAACTTTATCCTTCAAGGGATCAGTATAAGGAGTAAGTATAAACTCATTGTTAGTTTTGAATGTCATTAACCACTTTGGTTATTACTTAGAAACTTTTTTACCAGAATTCTCCGCGTAGTTATCTTTATTCTTTTGGCAAATTTGTTTCCTATTGATGCACCTATTTCTCATTTTCTTTTCTTTTAATATTGAAAAAATGAATACATGAATCTTGTGCCGATCACCTGCATGCTATTACATTTTAGGTGCTATTTTTACTATAATGTTAAATATTTTAATATATCATGTTCAAAGAATTTAATTCTGGAGAGAAAACGCAGATGATTATTTTACCTGCCTTGGAAATTCTCTTTCTTTTAAAGAATGAAAATGTTTTCAACAGCCACCCATATCAGTTAATCCAATTTGACACAATGAATTCTGAACAGGGAGGTTGAAGTGGTTTGCATGCATTTTTGTGTAATATATTGTTTCTGTTTACCTCTGCCATCTGTCTTAGCCTTTTTGCTACATAACGTATTCATAATTTTCATGTGTCTTACATATAATGTAGATATTCATGTGAAATTACTTACTTCTAGGAGCTTCGTCCATAAGATGCTTTTACTGAATGTTTACAACAACTGTGATAAAATATTCCAGGCCTGTCAAATTTGACAAGTTTGAGTTTTAGACGAAATGATTCAGTTTCTGCTAAGGGAATGAGTGCCTTTTCTGGTCTTGTTAACTTGGTCAAGTTGGATTTGGAGAGATGCCCCGGGATTCATGGAGGCCTCGTTCATCTTCGAGGTTTGTTCTTAGATGCAATTTTTGTGTGAAAGTAAAGCTTTACTAACCAGTTATTGTAAGACATTCAAAACTGTGTTCAAATTTGAACTTCCAACTTATTTAAGTCATAGGCTGCTACTATATCCTATGATGTAGTATTATTGTCTAATGTCTATCACAGTTGTTGGATCTTTCAACTTACAATTGACATTGTGTTGTCAATGAAGCAGAGACAATTAACTGAACATCCAAATAGAGTAATATTTTTTGTCCTACCTTGTGCCTCTATTCTTGACAAGTGCTATGGAAAGCTAAAATAAGGAATCAATAACTTACTACACTTTTTCATAATATTAGCTGTTTCATTTACAATTATGTATTAGTGAACAAGTGCACACTGTAAAAGGTTGAAGGAGTTCTATTACAGTAGCTGTGATTATGTAGCATGAACTCTTGGACAACAAAACAAACTTGATATCCATGTAATTTGTGTCAAATGATTTGGTCCGTATTTTCAGGTTTGACCAAGTTGGAATCTCTCAATTTAAAGTGGTGTAATTGCATAACAGATTATGATATGAAACCTCTTTCAGGTTTGTTGCAAAACATCTTGCTTTCTTTTGATTACAGTAACTTAATTTTTACCCAAGATTGATTGTCTAGACTTTCTTTTATGCAATTAGTATGTTTTCTACTACAGAGTAGTTTTTACACATATTCTGCAAAGTTTATTTACCTTGAGTTTAAGGGTTTTATATCACTTGAGAAGATTAAATAGCAAAAACTGTATTTGATAACAAAGAATTGTCAGCATGCATGTCTTTATTTTTATAGAAGTAAACATTGTCATCTTATTAGACATATTTTTCAGTAATCAACAATACAATTTATCTGATTCAATTTACCTCCAGAGCTTGCTAGCCTGAAAAGTCTAGAGATTTCATCCAGTAAAGTGACTGATTTTGGCGTCAGTTTCCTGAGAGGTATTGTTTTCCTCAAAATAGTTTTATATGTCTCTCTTTAGTCTTGCTACACATGTTCTATGTGAAGATGCAATGGTCAATTGATGTTTTGTGCCCACTTTTACTTTTGTATGTACCAAGATTTTATTCAATGAAGTTATTAATAGAACTTTATAGGACTTCATACTACTGTATGCAATTATGAACTGTTCGTGTTTTATAGAGTCGAACTTTTATTTTAAAGACCAAATTAGTTATTTTTCTTTTAATTTCAGATTAAAATACTTTGTGCTTCAATTTTAAAATGTAGACTCGTTTTGTCTAAGAATGCTGATTTAAAAATATGTTCATATAAAGTCCACCTCATGATGAAATATTTTGTCAATTATTTTTCCAAGGTTGATCTTTGTTAAGTTGTTTAATTAGAGAAATTGCACAGTTGGGTGTACATCCAAGTTACAATGCACTAGCGTCCCAGCTTACCTGTTGAAAGGAAATTTCATAATTTCATATTAACCTGTCTCATTTATTTTCAACATTTTTGGTTCATTACAGGGTTACAGAAGCTTGCCCTGTTAAATTTGGAAGGGTGCCTTGTAACAGCTGCATGCTTGGATTCTCTTGCAGGTATTCTTTCATAGATTTTTATGCCTATTGTATTAATCCGTCTTGTTAGAACCAGTTTGGTAGGGGTATAATCTCTTGGTTATTGGCTTAAGTATTTGTTGGAAATGTTATAGCCCTGCTCTTATATTTGAAGGGATGAATACTTTAAAGCTTAAAGCATTAGTTTGGATCCTTTTAGCATACTACTGCAAGAAGATTGTAATTTGAGAAGGGAAAGTCTACTAGCTGTGAAGCTTTAGAAACAAAATGCTTGGGTTGGGATGTGATTCCAAGTATTTAAACTGAGCTTTCTTAGACAACGTCACCATAAAATATATATGATTACTAATAACTTTGCTAACTTAAAAATTAAAGTATATGACATGCATGAATATTTTTAATATAAAACAAGTGAATTTATTTTATTTCAAGCACATTGGTCTTACAAACCAAAATATATTGTTATATACACAGGTGGATGTGCCGATACTATTTCAAAACATCACAAATGATCATATCACATTCTATTTACTTGCTCACGCATTAATATATGATATCTCATAGCACATACAAAGCACAATGGTAAATTGTTATTATTTAAATTTAATATACAATTCCAATTCACCATTAAAAACTTCATATAAACTTTTGTTACCACGTAGAATTATACAATCAAATTATGAATCAGTCTATCAATCACAATCCTAGCTTTACTCAAGGCTCCAAGAAATTTAAAGAATATCCAACTTGACTCATGACTCGATAACTTTAAGAAGATATATCTTAGTCAAGCCAATTACAACATTATTGGCTTCATTACTCAATATGCACACTACAGCTTAGTCACCCTAATTACCACCTAGGTAATCATCACTTTCATAAATCCAACTCAAATTTCATTTTAAAACTCAATTATCATTAAATAACTAATTATAAACATTAAAGGTAACATTAAAAGATACACTCATTTATTTAATCAAATTAAAACTATAAATATGAAGGTCATTTCAAAAACATAAGCAAATAATTAAAGGTTAGTTTTTTAGGAATCCGTTTAGCGAAATTAAAAGTGGCTAAGCGAAATTTGGCTAATACAGAGCAGTAACATATTTTTGCAGAACCAAATAATCGAGCGAAATTTCAGTCCACCAAGCAGTTTTTAGCTAATGCTTTGATTACCCGCCAAAGGAATTTGGTCCAAGCCTTAGTTAGTACCTTTTCAGAAGAAACCCAGTTATTTGTTTCTAATAATTTATAATGTTAGCACAGTATTTACATTTTTGTTTATTCAGTAGCTTTGAGGTTTTAATTTTACGAGTTTAATTGACTCCAACCAAAAAGGTTTGAGCTGACATTCCTATTATTTTGAACCACCTACTATTAGGGTTTTTATAATCAGTGGACTGTTTGTTGAATCTAAGTCTAAATTCATCATGTCTTTCTTGTCAATAAATAACCTATTGAACGTGAAATGTCCATTGATGATTGATTTGATGTTATGTTTTGTGCCAGAGCTTCCTGCACTATCAAACTTGAATCTTAATAGATGCAATATCTCTGACAATGGGTGCAAAAAATTTTCACGTAAGTTGTTAAGAATTGCATGGTTACCTCTTTCAGGCTGTAATTTTATATTTAATAATAAGCTTTTTGGGCTGTTTTTTTGACACCATAAATTTTGTTGGGGGCATTATGTTTGTAACATTATCCTTTTTTTTACAGGACTGGAAAATTTGAAAGTATTAAACTTGGGATTTAATGTCATAACAGATACATGTTTAATTCACTTGAAAGGTGATTTCGAATCTCTTGCTTGTTTTATTTTCCTATATTCATCATGGTCTATTGTGAAGATAGAAGCTATTTATAAACTTGTAAGTGGACACTAGTAGATCTGTCTAATGGAATTCTTACATGCCATATGGGCTGCTAGGTAGTTAAACCTATCCTTTTCCGGGAATGTGAAATGTGGAACCAGGAATTTAATGCTAAATATCCTAGAAAAAAAATATATTTTTGTCCCTAATTATGTGGCATTCCAAGTCCTCAGTGTCATCCATCCATCAAATTATATATTAGAAAAGTATACAATCTACCTCTATTCCGACTTCAAATCCTAACTCAAAGGAGAGGATTGCTTGAATCTTGTAAGGAGTTTGGTCATATTCCAAGCTTACTGAGGATATCTAAGCACACCCATCTCACATCCAGGATTGGACTGTTTGGACTTTGAAGTTTGCAAGACGGAACATTTGTGGGCAGCACAACTTCAAGACTGAACAAACTATAGTCTTATATTAGAAACGAACATATTGGTTTGATGGTGTGATACTGTTTTCTTTGAAATTTCCTGAAATCGGCAATAATTTTGGCGCCAATTTTGGAAGATGTAGTGTTACACTAATGTGTTGACTCTGTAAGACTACTTTTATAGCAATGATAACTGATTAATCTCTACTTCACATATTACCTTCATGAGTTACACTCTCAATAGTATAGTCTTACTTGTAGTTATTGTTCGTGATATAACTTGTAACTTATTATTTTGTACATGTTAAATTAATACATGAGCAGAATATTTATGTATTATTAAAGATATAAAGCAGTAATCCTAAGACAGTGGATATATTTGAAAGAAAATGGCTGTATCTAACGGTTTGATGTATGTTTTCAAGCAGGATTGACAAAGTTGGAGAGCTTGAACCTTGATTCATGTAAGATTGGTGATGAAGGGTTGGTCAATTTGGCTGGTAGATGCTTGAATTCTCACTTATTTTATTATATGCTATTTCTATTGTTTTCTTTCTCTTTTTTATGACTTCCTGGATGTTGTTGCTGCCTAAATGTTTTGGGTAAAGAAAGTGAAAAAATTAACTTAGCACATTATCTACTTGGCATAATTGGTTGCAATTAATTAGTTTAAGATTGTTCATGTTATTTATCATTTTAAACGCACATTTCTGCTTGAGTGAACATTTGACTCGTTTTCTTCTCAATGTTTTAAGGCCATAAGCGATTGAACTGCTTGGAATTGTCTGATACAGAAGTTGGAAGCAATGGACTACAGCATTTGTCAGGTTCGATATACCAGATCCTTACTATCATAATTTGTATGTTTTTTTGGTTGAGCTTTGCTTGTACTTCGAAAAAATTGTGGATATCAGTGTATAGTGGCCAACCTCAAAAATAAACAGTATAGCTTATTAGTAAGATGGCCTCTATTTTAAAGTTTTATATGTAGATCAAATAATTTATACTATGTACAAATATAAGTGCTTGCGATTTAAAAGAAAACACTCAACATTGATGACATATTCATATTTACCAATAAAAGGTCATGTCATGCATGGGTTTTAATAAAACGTCAGCTAATAACAAAAGACGTCAGGGAAACCAAGGCATGCTCATTTATCAAATTTTAAAAGGCAAGACATTCAGACATTTGATAAAAAGTGAGGCCAGGGTGGATGTTGCAGAGTTCTGACAGAGGAGGATGAGGGTTCAAAGTAGAGAACAATAATGGAAGGTGAGTATCACTAGTAATACTGCTAGAGATAGGTGGGTGTTGGTTGAAACTTTAGAGAACTACATATTAGGGGTTTTTTTAGTTCTAAAATAGGGGACAGAAATCTCAACTTTGCTCCTAACCCCTCTCCTCCCCTGAAAGAAACTGTAATTTTGTGGCCGAAAGAGGGTTTTCAGAAATGCCTCATTTAAGCAGCACTATGGCATGGCACAGCCACTGTATTGGCCATAATTAAAAAATGCACCACTTAAAAACTTCGTTGACTGTTCTGCTGACTTCACTTCTATAATATTGATAACTATGATGTGGTTATGTTCGTAATTTTGAGAGATATTTTATGCTACTGAATTATGTCTGATCGTTTTACCTATTGCATCTCATCCGATTTGGATATTTGGGACTGATGCTCTGATGCCCCATCTCTATAGTTTGTGTTTGAAGTTTCATTCTTTCTTTTGAAGTTAGTTTTATCCCTTTTTACATTTGAAAGTTGATGTTATCCTATATACTAATCTCGTGACATGGTTAACTGCTGATTAATGAATAAACCAATGAGGAAGAAATATGACATTCTTTGAGTTGTGATTCTTACTATGCGAGGTGCAGTAAATGCTTGAGATATGTAGAATTCTGTGACGATTTTTTTCATTGATTATTTTTTTATTCTATTTGTTGTAGGATTGTCTAATCTGCAGAAAATAAATCTTTCTTTTACCATGGTTAGTGACGGTGGTTTAAGCAAATTGTGTGGACTCTCATCTCTGAAGTCCCTTAATTTGGATGCTTACCAAATTTCTGACATCGGCCTGTCAAACCTTACAAGTACGTGTTTCTATATGTGAAATATTTTACACATGCATCCCATATGATAATGTAGCGATAGAGTGACTTGAGTTGGCACAAATTTTTCTATTCTTAGCTTAAGGTTTTATTTTCTAATCTTAAAGTTTAATTTTGCAGCATTCATAATTCTGAATTTGGCAATGCAGGTTTGACTGGCCTCACTGACCTGGATTTGTTTGGTGCACGAATAACAGATTTTGGTACAAACTATTTGAAAAGTATGCAATTCATCACTAAATATTTACTTCGGCACGCATGAATATTCGTGGATATGTTGATTATTACCTTTTTCCTTCAATATGGTTCTCTTTTTATTTTATTTTTTCTGGCTTTTTGTGTTTCTTATTTTTACATGACAAATAAAAGATGTCTTGTCTTTTCTTTACAGTCAAATTACATGAGCTATATTTTATCTGAAATGTGATTGGATAATGCTTGTCTCTTAATTCGCAATGTTTAGCTCACATACATTATTTTTGTTTAAGTTTAATCTGATCACTAAATGTCAATTTGATGCATGTAATATGCAGTTGCTGGAAAGATTTTTGTTAGTCTCGTGTGAAAAGTATATGCACGGACTGACTAGTTTTTACTGTAAATTGTTTCTTGTCAAATAAGATTCAAATTCAATATTAATTCCCCTATGATTAGTGGTATTTACATGGAATAGAAGGAATGTTAATGTTCTTTGATTGAGCCCATATCAGTTACAAGTTGAATTCGTTGGTTTGCCAACTTTCTTTGTGGTGAAACAGAGTTTAAGAACCTGAGGTCTTTGGAAATATGTGGTGGAGCTTTGACGGATGCTGGTGTGAAAAATATCAAAGAGCTTTCTTCTCTGGTCTGCTTAAATTTATCACAAAACAGCAATCTTACAGACAAAACTCTTGAGTTAATTTCAGGTACTTCCGCATTCCTTTGTTTTATCTGACAAGTATGTTGTATAATTCTGCTTTCGTTTTTTATTCCTTCTTGACCAACTTGAAAACCTAAATAATCACAAAAAATGTGAACAAGTGTTGTGATTTTAGTAAACAGTTTCATAACAAGTTGTCGGGCTTGGGTTATATATTAAACGGGATCATATGCCCTTCTTTTTGAAGGGCGTCTGCTCGTGAAAGTCCTAAATGCTTCAATTCGTTGGCTATTCAAGGGACTCTAGTTGGGAAATTTAAGTCCTAAATGAATTCTGAAGTTTGTATGTAATAAATATTTTCGTTGTGCTGTAAAGTTGAGTTAAATTAGGTTTCCAAGGCAATAACCCAATTTGGTATTAGTAAAAGGCATCTAAATATGTCAGCTTTGCTCTATTATTGTCTTTATTTTCGATGAATCTTTGTCTAGAAATCAAGTATGCATACCTTCATCGTGATATGCAAGTGCAGTAGAATATCCCGGTATACAAGTTATACTCAAGTGGTGATTGGATATAATCAGACCTTGGTCTTACTTTCCTGGTCCTTTGGACACTATCTGTGTTAGTCTAGTTATTCTGTATGTGTAGGTTGTGTCATTCATTCACAAAGAAGATTATTGTATCCTCTTCTTTTGTTTATAGTCAATATTGTGTTGGGAAATTATTCTTGGGAAAGGTCACCTAACTTTAGTTAATTTTCATTGAATGACCAACTTCAATTTTCCAACAAAAAAAATATAATGAAACCAATTAAAAATTGAGCAAAATTAACTAAAGTTACCGTGACTTTTCTTGAGAAAAAGTCACCGAATCCGTTCCCAAATCTTCCCTGCTTTAAATTGGTATTATCTTAATGAAAAATGGTTTGCATTTATTCCTTTGGCCAGAGTCGTGAAAGTTAGGTGATCGTAGTTAGCTATACATGTCTGTGATGATCACACGTTTATGATCATTATTTCAGGGCTCACTGGGTTGGTTTCTTTGAATGTTTCAAATTCTCGTATCACCAATGCTGGTCTGCAGCATTTGAAAGCACTCAAAAACTTGAGATCTCTGACATTGGAGTCCTGCAAGGTGACAGCAAATGACATGAAGAAACTGAAATCAATATACCTCCCGAATCTGGTAAGCTTTCGCCCAGGTTAGTTAATGCGCTATTCTGATCTGTGTATATACGTATATTATATCATAAATACATGTCGGTCGTACTCTGATGTATCTCAGAGAAGAATGGAAAAACGACCTCAAATTGTACATAGCTATAATAATGGCTTTGTGGAAGCTGTAACTCCACGTGTGCTGCCAAGCTTGCTTTTGTTGTTTGGTTGTTTTGTAAATGTTCATAATGGAAAAGAATTATGCAAGGACGTGTTTGCTACTGCATATTCAAGGTGGTGATAAATTCACTTTTCTTGTTTGTCACGTTTGAAATATAAAATCAACTGTTTTGTACAAGCGAGTTCTTGAAGTTATAAAGATGTGTGTGTATTATTATTTAAACGATTTCAATGTGTTAATTACTCAGAAGTGAGTAAATTTTAGTTTTAGTGGTTAAAAGTAAATATAAAAGTAACATTTGTTTCTCTAACAGCAGGTGAAAGTATTCTAATTTTTTAGACGATATTGATGCTGATAATGCATACGTTATATCATATCGATTTATGATTTTCAAGGAGAATTTTAAAATAAGTTTAATTGTTTCTTTTCTGGTTTTTATGATGTTTTAAAACATTTATTATTGTGTTGAAGGTTTTAAATTGTCATATTGAAAGAAGTTAATAGTATCGTAGGTATGATTGATAGTAGCGGTGCGGTAGGTGGCGAGATACTTTATTATTTAAACTTAATTTGTTGATGGGAGTGATATGTAACATAAATAAATTATATATGTCTATGTTTGTATGTTTGTAATTTGTCACTTTCAATGAAATTGAATTTTGAAAACTTAGGTGGTACAAAAATAACTATCAAATCTAAATGTTATTATGTATAGTATATATTATGATGCTAAAATAAGATTGGGAGGAATAAACAATAAAAATAAATACTAGAATCATAATTTGTTTGCCAATGTTTTTAATTTTAGACAGTGAAAACAGAAAATATTGTAAAATTTGAGACAATTTTGTATGTATTGAAATTTTAATTTTCTTAAAAAATGAAATTTTTGAATTTTAATTATTTTTTGTAAAAGAAAGTGACATTATTTTATTTTATAAATTAAATATTAAGTTAAAAATAAAATTAATCATATATAATCACTAAAGAAATCACAATTAGTTTATACTCATACCTTTGTCGTGTTATACATTTATACTGGTTGTATCCAGCGACCTCTAATAATGAAAAAGGTATTTATTAGTCATTACATCTAATCCTAATTAATTAAACTAAAACGCACAAGTTGTGTTTTCTTTTGAAAGTTACGACTAGTTTTAAATCCAATGTAAGGGTTAATATTTACTTGTGTGATTATGTTAAAAGAGAAATTAGGGATTAAGAAAAGAAATAATAAATATTTTTAAATTTTTAATTAAGTTTTAAACAGATATGAGTAAAAGGATAAATTAATTCTCTATAAATATGTCACAGCGAAAAGCTGGAACATAAATTTACTACTACATTTTAATAATATATACAATTAAATTACAAAATAAACATTACATGTTAAGATAAAATAGAGCAGTAAAGTAGTTGTAGTTTCTTATTCTTATGAAATGTTGTAAATATTGATTGCCAGAACTGCACCCACGCATTTAATTAAATTGAAAAACAAAATGAACAAAATTGGTCAGAAAGTTTTAAGGAATAATTTTTATTGTTATTCGTATTGTTTTCCTTCAAAATAGAAAAAATTAATATTAATTTTTTTGAAAAAAAAAATTACTATTTTGAAAGAGTAATGTTAAATTTAAATATTGTAGTATATGTAATTTTTAAGTGTATTGTTAATGTTAATAACTTACTTTTGCTTTTTATTATTATTATGATATTTTTTTTAATGTTATTATTATATTTAGTTATTTGTATATTTTATTAATATGGGTTCAATCACCTATTTGACTTGAATCGGTGTCTTTATCAATTCAATAACCGGTCTGATTTGTAAAAACATATTAAAACACGAGTTATTGGACTATCTTATTATTTTTCAACTTCAATTCTAAAATAATTTAATATGAATAGTTATCATAATACGAAATTGTAATTTAACTATTAAATCAATAAAAAAAGTATATAAATTACTCAAATGTAATTTGATTTATATATATAATGTTGAAAATAGCTGCAATATAAGAAATTGAATAAAAAATATTTTATGATAAATTATTGGATAGAGTGTTATTGAATATATCTAACTTGTTGCTATTGAGGGAGAATGGTCCCTTCGGTCACACAAATTACATCTTCTAGAATATTTTATGTTTCAAAAAAATTAGTTGAACAATTATATCAAATAATCAACATGCATAAATGTTTTTGGATAATGAAAGACGAACACTCAAATTTTTATCCAACTCCTATCTTACACCTATAAAATAATATTTTTACTTTAAAATATAAAATAATTTAAAAACAAATCACCAAGAAGAATATAAATAACATTTTTTTAGTAGGTATCAAATAGGGGCAGAAAAACATAAGAGATGTTCATGATGAAACTTTTTCCTTTACAGTATCACTCAATCATAAATGATCACATGATAAATTTGTCGATTTTTTTTTTCTTTTTGTAATAATTACTTTAAAAAATACATCACCAGTAATATTTTATTAACAATGTACCAAAAAAAAATTATACTAACAATACGAAATCATTAAAGTCAATAATTCATAATATAATTGCATCAAAAGAAACAATAATGTGAATTTTTAAGCAGGTGTAATATTGAGTATTTACTAGAAAATTGCAACTTGTGTTGTGCTCTTATTTTGTTTTTGAGAAATAATTTTTTGACTACTAAATTTTGACAATTTTCTTATAACTTTAGGTGGTATCTTTTAAGTGATTTTTTATTTTTTTCATTTTTTCATTCTTAATAATTTAAAATCACTTAAAAGATGTCACTTCATGTTATAAAAGAAAGTTATCAAAATTTAGTAATCAAGATATCATTGTCGTTTGTTTTTTTGTTGACAGAAAGTGAAATTGATCTGAAGGAAGAAAGGGGGGCCTGGGATTGTTGATGCCAAACAAGTGACAGCAGTGACTATGAATGGGGTATCAAAATAAATCACATATTCATACCCTACCATGGGTAGGTACAGTGGGTCCCAACTCAAATCATGCATTTATGGACTCAACAAATTGCACCATATAATCTAATCACAACACTCGTGGACTCAAGAGAACCTATCTATCCCCAAATTTAATGCTCAAACATTAAAATTGGACATTTTTTTTAATATTTAAAACGTGCCAAGAGGCAACACTTCAGGAGTGTTCTGCAGTGTTTAAAATGAGGGAAAACAGCAGCAATCTCTTTCAGCTTTTCTGAGAAACTAAATTTGACACAAAACTATTTCTGAAGTTAAAATGGTTGTTTCAAACTTTTATGTATTCATGCACAAAAAGGCTTTCATTGAATTAAAAAGGTCACTTTCTTTTTCGAAAGAATTATAACATAAATAACAAGACAACTTTATTACTTACTGCTTCATATACAAACCTTCAGAAATAACAGTAAGAAAAAAAAACCAAACAGCTTTTACAGCTACTAAAGCAAATAACTGGTGCCTGAATCCTGAGCAAAAAGATGGTATAAACCTAAAGATTTAGTGCTTTAGACCTCTTTCTTGGGTACACCACAAGGTGCACATTAAAAAATCATACAGAAAATTTGGGAACGATGAAATATGAAGGATTAGCACAGTGATTTACATGCAAGATTGGAACGGGGCTGACAGAAGGCAACAAGTTAGGATCAATCAATCTAATTAAATAGCCAGAAGCAGTTTGAAAGTGCTGAAAAGAACTTGTACATGATCTGTAGCATTAAACTTAAAAAGAATTTTTCACATCTATCGGCAAATTACAATGTGGTTTTGGCCTTCAACCAAAGGAGTTGCTCCAGGGCTCTGGCATGATGTGATTTTTGTGCACAGCACGGTCGATGGATTTAACTTAGTTGGATGAACTAAAGTGAAGAGTGCCCTGCATTAAGTTAAGTACAAATTTAGTTCTTAAAATTGGCCAGCAAGCCAAGTATGTAAAAGAAACTTGTCTTCGGCTGTGACACGGATCATCTTTGAGGTTGATCTGAAGAAGGTCCAACAGAAGTAGCTGCAACATTGCTTGCTGACCCATTCTCAATCGGAGGAGGCACACCCCACTTCCCTTCAGACTCGAGGGGTTCAAAAACATGAACTCCACCATCCGACAGTCCTACAGCAAACTGATTTGGCTCTTGTGGGTGAGCCGCAATTACAAGTGGTTGTACGCTGGAACTGCTTCACCAAGACAATGTTAGTATTCAACGAAGACTTGTGTCAAAGATTCATTACAAGCACATTCTGAACTAGGAATAATCTAGGGTAACGCAAAAAAGAAATTAATAACAATGCAAATCATATTCAATTTCAGGTTGACTCTCATTTTGGAAGAAGGGTAAGAAAATTAAAGCATTTTAAATCTATTTCTTTTAAGTCATAGAACATTCTTCCCCATGCCAGCTGATACAACTAGTTAATAGAATGATTACCTGACACTTGCTGGAAGATATGCAGAAGGATTGATACGACAACGTAATCTGAGATTTGAAGCACTAAATACACAGATTGTTGCGTCTAAAAAGCTAGCATATATAAGCTGGCTATCACACGAGAATGTTGCATGCGATATTGGAGCAGATGAATCTCGCGGGCACCACTACAATTGAAGCTATTGGCATTAGACAAAATGATCGTAAAAATTATTCACATGATACATTGAACTAGACTAACCTGCTTTAGGCCTTCTAGTTTTGTTGCTTCATAAATGGCAAGTTGAGTTTCATGTACAACCAGGAACTGTATTTGATCTTGATGAAACTGTACACGGGTATCTGATTGTGCCGGTGGTGTCCTCCCAGGAGGAAGCTGCAAGAATCTAGACTTCTGCTTTTCCCATCCATCCGTGTTCCAGACACAAATCTGCATAATAAACAGGGTACAAAATTAACTGCCCATATCATCACAGTAGGAGTTGCATTGCCACAGAAACCAGTTAAAGATCCGAATCCACAAGTTCTTTTATGCAATTGAACCATAGAAAAGCCAAATTCTGAAGACAGATTATAATAAGCAATTATTACCTGAGCATCTGCTCCAGATGAAACTAATACATTCAATACATGAGAGAAAGCAAGACCAGTAATTCTTTTAGTATGGCCTTTGAGTTTACTTTTAACCTGCAAAAGAACTGTGCATTAACAACAAAAGATCTCAAATCATGAGTACAAACTGCTCACATACAGACAGCTCTGTTACCTCGTCAACACGGACATTGTATATTTGAATAGAGGAGTCATCCATGCCTATGGCAATAATATTGTTATCCTGAGGATGGAAAGCAAGAAAGGTTGCCGCAGGTGGTGGAGGCATGAACGTTGTCATAGTCTGCACTTAGCCAAGAAGATTGAAATTGGTTCATTGGCATGTTCCAAAACGTGGTCTTGAATAATGATTACACTCATAGTTTACCTTAAAGGTCATCATATTGAACAGAGATATCTTCCCTCCTGATGCAGACATTACGTATGAGTCATTTTTGGACAATGCAAAGCAGGGTACAGCATCCTCAGGATTGCTATCAGCAATGTCATTGGTCATCAGGATGCCACTAGAAGGTTGCCACAACTGAGGTTGCAAGGTAGCAGTGGCCTACAGGATGAGTTATCAACATCAAAAGGGAGTACAATTCCCAATATCAATTTCTGAATAGAGAATACTTGTCTGACATAAGAAAATTCACATGTTCTCACACCTTGCCAGATGAATTGCGCTCGTTTCGCTGCCATTTCCACAGCAGGTGAATGGCATTTGATGCTAATGCAAGAATAGCATTACCCGAATTTGTATATATCAACCTTGATATCTGTCAAAAAATCACAATTTCCTTCATGGAGATTTGGCCAGAGAAACATCACAAGAATGAAGGTCACAATTGTGCAATCACTTTTTTTAAAATATACCTTATTCAGAGCCATATTTAGGGAAAATATTTTTGTATAAATACTTAAGGATTATTTCACCAACCGTCAACGTTTATGCATCAAGACACAAAAACAGGTTCTATGTAAGATGGTAATACAAACTGAAATCATGAGTTTGGCAATTACAAAATTTACATGAATAGGAGAACATTTCCTGCAAAACTACATGGAAGCAAGAAATCCACAATTCTTTTTTGTTGCATAACCCAAGTCCGTAAGATACTAGCATTACCAGATAATACGAAAAGGCACTTTTAAACTAAGCAACCAAGGGTGTATCCAACATCTACTGATAAAGATTATGTTCACTGAAGATTAAATTAAGGGTGGATGAACACAATTTTAAAAGGGGTTTTCCCTTAGAATTGTGGACTAAAATGGTTTGAGATAACACTACATCTAACCATGAAAACGTCTCTAAGGCTGCAATAAGTTTGTTACTAAATTTCTATGGATATACAATAAAATTGAAGTAACATACCTTAGTAACTCTAACATTCTCTGGTAGCTTCAAGGATCTACATTGAGATTGTTCATTGATTTCAGTGAGCTTCCATACCTTTGACTTGTCATTGGATTCTTCACTTATTCTGGGTTTAACATCACCCATGTTTCTCGTATCCCCATTCTGACGAGATGAAATTGACAGTTAACAAATAATAGTTTTCATAAATCATAACAAGTATGATATTTCCTATTTCCCAATAACTGATGAATAATATGCACTATTTATTAAGTGCAGGTTGAACAATAAAATAAACATTAAAAAGAACAGTACAACTATCAAGCAAATAAATTACAAGTCCCACTGATATACAAAGACAAGATCACAAACCATTCCAGTAATAGCTACTACAGATGAAGCCCTCTCTGCCAGTGCAGCACTGGTTGCAGCAGCTGCGGCAGCAGCAGCAGAAATTGGATTAATTGTAGGCTGCCACAAACATTGTGTTAGATTAGGTTTTATTAAAAATAAAGAAATGGGCAATGTATAACATCTATAAATCTACCTTTGTCAAGGCTTCTGATGCTCTTGAAGCATCATACAAAGAATTCTCTAGTGTGCGCAACAAACGTATGCCATCCCCATTGGCCAAAATTTTGATTCCATTCTCATTTGCAGAGACAGCTAAAAGTGTTCCATCCTTGTTGAAACGAATACGCGGGCTTGCCTATAGTGTAGATCAGGCAACAATTAGCAAACAACTATAATTTCTAGAGGCTAGCTCTCTAACTTTCAATAAGATAATTAACTTACAGGGAGACCTCCATCAGCATCAACAGTTGTCAAAAGCTGAACATTATCCATATCCCAGAATTTGATGGAGAAATCATCACCAGCAGCCAAAAATCGATTTTTGGTAGTATCAAATTGCACAACACCCAAAGATCGCTTACGAAATCCTTGATAAGTCCTTTTCACAGCTCCTTCACTCTCATTCCACTCAACAATAGAGGACTCTCCATCTTTGCTAGTCCCACATGAAAAGAGCCTGCATACATTCATAGCCAATTTTGAACATTGGGTGATGAAAAGGAAATATAATACAACTAAGCAACAAGATTCAGCACAAAAGGATCCATTGTTGAGAGTACATACCTTGTACCATCAGCACTATAAGCCATGGTAGTGCACCAACGACCAGGAGCTTCATAATCAACACGAGATCCTAAATTGTCATACAGCCATGCTTTTATTTTTCCATCTAATGCTGTTGAAAAGATGAACTACAACACCAAAAAGCAATGAGCGTCAGCAAGAAAACCAACCCAACTAACAATCCCTGAATGTTTGGAAGTCAGTTTGAACCTGAATGTTTTCTTTATAATGCGGGCAAACAGAATAAACAGGAGCCTCATGACCTTCAAATGTATACTGCTTTGCACCTGAAGCAGCATCCCATACCTTCAATTACAAAATTTAGTTAGTAACACATTCAGCTTCTCCACTTGAAACCAAGCACACGTTCTGACAAACTTACCCTAATGGTCTTATCATCACCACAAGTTATCACGCATAGTTGCTTATTTGGGTGGGAGAATGCTAGATCGTTCACTCCACCAACATGAGCATCAATCTAGAAAACAGGATCATTAAGTAAGCAAATACAAAAGATGCACATATGCAAATGCATTATGCATTTATGCATGCAAGTGTATACCTCCAAGTGTTGTCGTATTTCATCCCCACCTTGGTAAGCGTATATCTGAACAATGTGCCTTGAGTAAGCAACTCCTGTTCATTGAACAAGCACAGACATTTCGGATTGGTTCAGGTGGCATCTCAAGACAAATATAATATGATTATCAGTATACAAGCATTAAAGAATTAAACATTCTTAACTTACCAAATAAAGCACCATCAGGACTCCAAATCACACGGTTGACAGAAACACCCGGATCTTTAACAAGAGCAGCCTGAATTTATCATAATTAGTTTTTCTTCAGAGATGACAAAATTACAAGTCTTATGGTTCAACTCAGATTCCTATCAAGAACATTCATGCGTAAAGGTAAAGGGACAACCTGAAATGGCATTGAACATGCACTAAGATCCCAAACTTTGAAATTCCTTGAAACCAATCGCTCCCTAGAACCCACCTCCCACAAAGCAATGTCCCCCACATTTGTACCAACTGAAAAATGACATCAAATAAAAGTTAAGTGGAAACTTGGTAGCAAATACATGCAACTTCAAAAACAATACTAAAAGGCCTTAGAAGAGCAGCAGACCAAGAAGTAAAGATTGTTGAACTGGATGAAAGTCCATGCTCATAGGAGCTGACCCCTGATTAAGAGTTCGCACAACAGCCTTGGGTATGTCATCAGGTGTGTTAAAAGCTTGACTATGTTGACCATGACCTGGGAATGTTGCTGATAACACATTGACAGGTAGATTCACCTGCATAAAGTGATGAATAGCAGAAAACATGAGATTAAAACTTGATTTTTCAACCAATGAATTGCTAATTATTTTCATAAGCATAGTCATATTACCTCATCCGAAATTCCAATCGGCCTTGTTCTCTTAGCAACATGCTCTGAGTCTCCAGATGGATAGTCAACAGAAGGATTAGTTGGGGGAGTCCTAGGATGCTTCAAAGCAGCTTAACAAGGCAATGAAACATGTTATAAGTCAAAGATAAATTAGATACGATCGCATTATGACAACACCTCAAGAGTTGGTGAAGAATACCAGGGATCGACGGAGCACCAAGACCTATAGCTCCACCTCCAGAAACCGCAGCATGTGCTACAGTTGTTGGATTCGACATCCAACCAGCCAGGGGTGTTGGCACTGGTGCTGGAGTAGGTTGAAAAGGCTGTAAAAAGAAGCACAGAAAGGTCCAGCACCAAAATAAGAATTGAAACATAACAGACATGAATGATGTTCTCATGCTACCAAAAGAAGGTATAAAATTAGTTCAGGAGCCCACCCCATGTGCACCAAGTGGAGGAAATCCTCCAGCCTTTGGTAAGGAGCCTAGTAGCGGATTATTAGCAGGTGAAGGAGCTCGTGCACCATTTGGTTGTCCACATGAATGATCCACGAAAAGTGTTTTTATATCAGGATTTGGCCTTGGATTCTTGCAAAGTTGATGTTGCCAATTTAGGCTGTAATTAAAAGAAAAAGAAAAGCAATTCTTTGTTAGTAGAAGATATTTTAATCAAATAGTCAGAAGTGTATCTTTAGTACAAAACCTAGCACAGCAATGCACGATCTATAATTTAATAGAAAGGAGGCACAGAAGCAGATAATGCAGTCAAATATTGCATCGCCTTGCACTAGATACAGATTGATGGAACTAATTTTGATGAAAATAATTGTCACATACAAATGGAAATTGCAAAAGATTGAATATCAGTAACATCAAGCTTTTATAAACCAATAAGCACATAAATCTAAATACGACAGATGATCTCCATCAATTGTAAATTAAGAACGCTACCTAATGATTGCATTGGGTACAAGAAAGTTACTTCACATTCAAAGCACAAATATGTGTTCCATACTAAGAAATCTATGCTTGGACATAAAAAAAATTACCTTTGATTGATTAGAGTCCGTAACCTTGAGTTTTTAAGGTTGGGAAATTGCAATTTGTCACGAAATAAGGGATTTGCTTCAATGAGCTTTTTAAGCTCAACCAACATTATTGCTCGTGCAGACTTTGTATCGCCATACTTAGACAGTTGTTCATTCTCCCTGTGTCAGCAGAAACTCATTAGCTGCTTCTTAGAGAACTTTTTCACACTGAAAACAGGAGTAAAATTTAACATTGGTACCTAAAGTTTTCCAAAGTCAGAAGCTGTGTGATTTCCTTGAACAATTCTTCATTAAAAGTGGCAAACACTTTCAAATCCTTCACTAATATTTCTACTGCCTTAGACCGGTCATGCCTACGTAAGAAAATTTAAAACAGTTAATTAAACTGGTCTGCTGGTAGAACACTGTAATTTAAACACTCAGAATCAATAAAGAATCTAAATGTGAATTTGTGGTGAGCTTACTTATCTAAAGCCTCCAGATACTTCTGCTTCCTTATCTCAAAAAATATCTTCATAGAATACCTATTATCATCCACCTTGGTGAAACCAGAGAGGTATTTCTCCACCTCATCCCAATTCCCATTGTGCACTTCATCCTCAAAATATTTCATGTTAAAGAAAAACCCTGATTCCTGCTCAAGCCTATTATTTTTTTAACCCAAAAAAATTAGTTAATTAATGAATGTGGTAAAAAATAAAAATTAAATAAAACACCCAAAATAACCTAACAAAATAACAAACTAGCCCCACTTGTGCACAGTCTCTTTGAACTTTTCCTCATCGAGAAACTGCAAGATCAAGAACACCAATTCCCTACTAAGAGAAGACATCAGAACCCCCTCGTCCTCGATTAGATACACACTGAAATGAGCAACAGTGAACTAGATCTGCAAAACCAAAAAATAAAAGAAAAAAAAATAATAGCAGCTAGGGTCAGCCATGTAAACCACAGAAAATAAAATAAAAATTAAAAAAAAAAGACCAATAATCAAAATCCCCACCGTCAATGAAATCATCTAACCAGAAGCATTTATTTATGGAGAAAACCCTCCATATTTTCCAAAATTAACCCAAGAAAAAAAAAACGATGCGGTTTCGGTGGCCAAACGAAAACTAAGAGAAAACGAAAACGATTTGACTCTATCTACATCCTACACGATCAACAAAGCAGCTTTAATCTAAGATGCATGAACCAAAAGTTTCAACCTAAAAAAAATGGCATAATTTTTTTTAATAAAATTAAAAAAAAAAAAAAAAAAAAAAACCTACGTATTTTTTTATATGTATAATATTATTTTTTCCCTCAGAAGAGAAAAAATTAACTACCTCACACT
>Ga0099822_1000873_pt1 | contig 32096 bp, 26 predicted proteins | sample CowpeawhiteBW_FD_76839 | JGI IMG/M metagenome (GOLD analysis project Ga0099822, IMG submission 76839) | Root nodule microbial communities of legume samples collected from California USA - Cow pea white BW | ecosystem: Host-associated > Plants > Roots > Nodule | place: USA: California | collected... | reverse complement strand
ATTATATATATATATATATATATATATATATATATATATATATATATATATAAAAGTCAATTCATCATGGATCATATACCCATAAGGGACTATCCATATGGTAATAATAAAAATATCATACATTAATCATATATCTCAAAATATATAAATTAACTATAGCATTTTGTATATTATTATCATCATCAATAATTATAATTGAACTCAAGTATACAAATTCTTACATGCATATATCGTTTGAACAAGCTTCTCTTGCTTAAACAACTTCATCCTCCATAATCGGGATAGGTCATTCTTAGTTGAGCGAGATAAGTCCAGAAAAAAGAACTAATCTTTATCACATCAGTTGCATTGAAATGAATGGAGAATAATGAATGTAATTATTCAACATCGCTTAGATATCATTTCAGTGGTGATCGCTTCAAACATCAGTTATGTTTGCCAAAATCAACAAAAATGGAATGACAAAATAAATGAGGAAATTAATACAATACAGATGCCCAAGAACCAGACATTAAATCAGTTGCATTGAAATGCGCAGTCTCAAATTCAACATATAACAGAGTATGTGACCACAGACAACTGTTTTTTGTATGAATACTTAATATTTGAATTAGCGTAGCAAGAAACACGCAAGAATGAAAACATTTCATATTATTAACCATGGCCTACCGCTACTGGTTACACTCAGTCAATATAATTTAGGAGAACATGAAATGCATTGCATGTTTTCGTTCATCTTGATTTTACGTTTTATCAAGACATAGCTTAAATTTTTACTCAACTGACTATGGACTATTCAAACTTCAATAATTTAATGACAATATAAAAGTAAATATCAGTCAGAAGTAGAAGAAAACTCTTCAAAATTAAGCATGTAAAGAAATTTATGCATAGATGGTTTGGATCTTAAGAGTATGCTTGTTCCACTTTATACAGAGAGTGCATCTCACCTTATTCAGTGATCAATATAAATATTCATAACAGTCAACAAGTACAAAATACACAGCAGAATAGCACACTAAGGTCTTCGAGAAAACAGAGTACCCTGTTATCCACTTCATTCAAATTGAGACTTTTGGAAACCATTGTCTCAACTCAACTTTGATAAATTAGTACATGGCCAATCATGCCTCGTTCGAACAGAAAGTTTAAAAGTACTAACTGAGCTGACACTCAACAGAAACAACAGATTAGGTGAAAGTAGCTATGCAGATGTTTAAAGTTCAGTCATATATATGTTGTACGCAAATTTTCCCAAACCTAGGCTCTCTCCCTTTGGTTGTGAGGATGGGAGAGGAAGAATGAAGATAGAATTAAAATAGGGTGTTTGGTAAAAGATAAAGAGGAGAAAAATAATTTAACAAAATAGTAAGACTCACTAATCTGTTTATACTCTTCTCTAATCTCTTCAACCAAACATATCTAGTTTCCACTTTATTTCCTTGTCTATGTTCACTCTAACTATTTATTTCCATCTTACATGTTTCTCTCATCTCTACCAAACATCTTCTTAGAGTAGGTTTGGTAGCGAGGATGGGTGAAGATAGAATTAAAATAGTGTGTTTGGAGAGAGACACAGAGGAGATAAATAATTTTTAAGATAGGACTCAATGTACTATTTCTCACCTATTTCTACTTATTTCTCTCCTCATTTCTTTATTTTTCTTCAAAGAAACACCTTTAAATTTCCCTTTATTTCCCCATCTATTTCCACTCCACCAACTTATTTCCATCCAACCTATTTTTCTCTTTACTAAACAAAACAATGTAATATAGTCTCTACAATGCTGCACTGAGGGCTTCGACAAATCTTCTACCAGTTACCTGAATTACCTTGCACCTGTAGAAGATTGAAAAGATGGCAGACACAACAACCAATCAGATCACACATGGCTGCTCAAAGTTATAAGAAATAGTGCAAATAAAACCCTGCAACTATATTCTAAACACAAATCTTCCCGTATTTTTTTGGTCCAGAAAATTTTTTTACGTTGTATCAGTGATAGTCACAACCTAGAAGAAAGAAAAGGATAATTGTTCCTAAATATTCAAGCAGTAATAATGAACAAGGAAACTTCAATGATCCTTTAGCACTGAAATCAAATCAGTTTCAATAATTTAGCCTTATAAGGATTGCATATTGCACCATACCATCCAGCAGTCCTCCTTTGTTATTTACTACGGATATGGATTACTGTCACTGGCATTAACACTTAGCTCGGTGTCCACAGATATAAATTATGGTAATAAGGAGACAAAAAAAAAATCCAATCAAAATAAGTAATTACTCTCCCATGTATCATCAAACAATAGTGTGTTCAACGCATGATCAAAAGGAACTTCAGCTAAAAATGAACCATAAAACAATCAGTACCTTGTGACAAATTCAAGGTGATTTTCTGCATTTCCTCCAAGTGTGATTCCAACAGGAGAAAAAAATACTTCCAAAAGCACATGTCGAGAAATTTGAGTGAACAATAGCATATAAACAGTTAAAAATGATTAAATGTTGAATGAATTTGAAAATTCAACCACCATTGCATTGGCATGTTGCAGCTCAAACATGTTGAAAATTTTATTTTCCACTGAGCTGTGAATGTTCACTGATTTTATAAATTCATGAAATTATCTTTCATATATCGTGTAAATTGCATCGTTATCTAGTTGTAACAAATAGTAGAAAATCCAGATATGGCAAGATCATGATTATAAAGTCTCTTTTTTTCTTTGTCCCTCCACAGCATTCATAATCATAACCGACAAGCAACAAACCATTTGCAAGTAACCTCCTTCAATATGTCTGAATTTGCACAACTAATTTACAGGCACACCAGATTCTCTGCAAAACTTTTGCTTAACATGCCACCACTTTTCAATAACACGACTGTCAGTATAATAAAATATGATATCATATACACAAACATATATAGGAATTGAAATCTTCCAATTATATAAGAGAATTGAATGTAGACATCTATTATTTTCTTCAGCTTTTCCTGTAGAACTTTCATGCACCATACGCCTACCCTGCTTTTAGTTCCAAAAGTTCTTAGATTACAATCAAATCACATATGCCACTAAGACCAACAAATGTAAAAGCAACTTTTATCGATCAAAGTTTAACAACTTCATCAAAGTGGTTAAAATGGTCAACTAATAAAAGGAGAAAGATGACTACATTCATTCAGACTAAAACCAGAGATAGTGAAATATCAATCGAACAGGATACCTGATAGGGCATTCATGAAAAGAAAAAACATTGTACATTACACTGATGAAAAGATGTGTCAAATTTATAAATCTCACATTTTATTGAAAATAACAATTACAGTCACCAAATTAATTTGCACGAAAAACATAGGGTAAGTTACAGATCTACACAAGACTATAAAACAAAAACACTACTTTGGGTTTGATGAATTGGGACATAGGGACTTCAACCATAAAACTAAAATGACCAGGAAATTTTCAATAGATGTTAATGTGTTATTGATATTGAATTTCAATCAATCCTCAGATTTTAAAAATACATACAGAGCGACCCTGCAGCTCTTATACAAGTCATACTTCCTTGAACCCAGCTACACAACAGTATCCCTGCAAAACTTCCTTAGTTCTTTCTTTTCTCATTGGCTGTAACGCAAACAAAAGCCTCGACATCTCTAGCAATGGCAAATACAGCCAATATAAATGCTAAAAACATACAACAGAGCAACCAATCTTGGGTTTGATTTGATGGTACCCTTGGTTGCAGTTAAATAAATCTTTGACCTATTCGAGCCCTACAAATAGCAGAGAATCCAGAGATAAGATACTTTGAAGATCAAAATCAATATTTCATCTTGAAAGGGCTAGAAGAATCTATTTGTCACCATCCGGCTCATACCAACACAGAACAGGACCACTGATCAACCATTGCTGAGCCATCAGAACTAGAAGACATTTTCACGAAGGTTTTATTCTTCAAACGATTGCATGGATATTTTTTCCAACCACAGTGGCCAATCTTCTCCGAGTTGCTGTGGATTTAGTTCCATGGCAACTTTAAAATCATGCAAAGAAACTAAGCATGCTGGTTTATGTTCTGACACAGCTTCTGCTGCACCATCACACTGCACGTGTAAATGATTGTTTGGCCACATGCCATTGATGACCTTACCCTGCATCTGCTGTTTGGGGGCAGGGGTCTTCCTAGGCTCATTTGTAGACCTAGCTCTAACTAAATCGACACAAGACCTGATCAACCGTTTCAAGTAGACATCCAACATATTATTCAACATGTTTGCACATTCCATAGAAATGGCTCCAAGACCTTGTACTGCAGCAATCTGATCCATGCGCCTCCTGAGTGTTTCTGTATCAGACAACCTGCCACTGTCACAACAACTATCAAAATAGCCAGCACTACTCACTGGCAATGCTTTGCGGGCTCCTCCTACACTTGCTGAGCAGTAAGGAATCCCAAGTGGTGCTATCAAGGGACTTTTAGAAAGACCCAAGCGATTTAACTGATCAACTTCTTCCCCATCTTCAACAATTGACATTTCAGCTGGCCCTTTCCCATGTATTCTTGGCTTTTCTACAGGTCGCCGATCAGCATCTCCTCTTTCATACTCTGGTAGCTCAGCAACAGCTTGAAGATGCTGCATTGGTCTCTGATAATCGCAAGGAGTAAGAATTCCATTCTCCATATCAACCTTACTACCACAATCATCTGTACCCATGGATTGATGAGAAACAGAATCAACCTTCCCATTTGGTCCAAGAGGGCTTGGTCTATCTCTCAGCTTCCGCTCACGTATGCCAGGCCTAACCTTAGGGGATACCGGCAAAATCCCATTTGACCAAACGGGAGCTTTTTGATTCTGATTGTGGAAGCTGCCAACACTCTGTTCGTGCCCATCTTCTCTACCAGCAGATATGTCTGAAGCATGTTCTCCAAACTTCTGGGGACCTGACGGATGAATTGACGGTGGGATCTTGGCTTGGCAGGCATTCTTCAATATTGACTTTATAAAATGGTTGTGCAGTGGAAGATTTTCCCTCCCAAGCACTCGGAAACAAAACTTGTCAAACTCAGTCTTGCTCAGTTTCTGACTCAAAAACCTGTTCAAGCAATAAAAGTACCGCTTTGACTTATCCGCTCCAAGCTTCTTTACAATCTGTGCTTTCAATTCACCCAAATCAATTCTTGAGCTCTGCTGGGGTTGCATTTCTCACCAACAGATTCACAAAAACACCCAACAAATAATAATAAAAAAAAAAAAAAAACCTGCAGAAGCCTCAATTTGAACCAAATTGCAGCTCTTTTCGTTTCCAAATAACACTAAACTTCCCCTCCCCCATATCAAGCTTATTCTAATTCCCAAATCAGATAATTACAATTCGTACATATATCAACACCAGATGTGTGAGTGATACTAATGGCAGAGTAACCCACAGTAAAACTTGCAATTCTGCACAAAAATAGGGTTACCCTTACGCCCCGAAAAAACCCAAATTCAGCAAACGAACAGAACATGCAATGCAAAGCCAAATCCCATCTTCCTCCAACCCAAACCCTAGAGATCAAACAGCAACAAAACTCCCCGACTCCGAGCACGAAAACCCGCAAATCAAACTCAAATCCATTGAATTTAATGGCATATCAAAACCCTAAGTTTGAATCACCAAACCCGGGTCCAAAACACCATTGTCGTGTCGAACAACGCGAAGCGAACATTACACCACTGCACCAATTTAAACCCCCATTGTTTCGCCGAATTCTGTGCCTTCGAACTTCGAATTTCGAAATTCGAAGTAGATGGGAAGAGATCAAAACTGAGGTGCCCCCAAAAAAAATAGGAAGCGAAACCAAAGAAACGAAAAAATTCAAATTGCAATGGAAGGAAGCACAATGAAGAAGAAGAAGAAGAAGAAATACTTAGTGTTTTAGGGAAAAACAAAGTAGTTATACATTGATTGAACTCTGACCTTCGCAAAGTTCACGAATTGCTCACAAATCTCGAACCTCACTCACTGGGTTTCAATCTTCCAAGCTTTGCCTTTGCCTCTCTCTCTTCCTTTTTTTTTTTCTTTTTTTTTTCTCCAATTTATTTATCTTTTATTTCTAATTGTTGGTGATTTTATATTGAGTTTTGTTTTTCTCTTTCTAACTCGATCTGCTAATACTATGTTTCTTCTCTTCTCTCTCTTTCGCACTGGTCATTCTTAAAACTGGGTCTTTTCCTCTTTATTTTAAAAATATATATGTTGTATTTATTTATATTTTGTTAATTAAAACTATATTTTTATACCTGCATAATAACATGGTCTAAAATTATTATTTGTTATTCTAGTTCCTTTTCTTTATATGGTTATTTATTAAGGGGAGTGTGTGTTTATAATTTTGTTTACATTGCATCGAATAAGCTGATAAAAAAAAAACATTGCATCAAATAAATTACTGTTTTATATGATTAATTATTACGATAAGAATTAAATATCTTTAGCAGATAGAGCTAAGTTAAAACAAGAGTAAGTGGAAGTGAGCCAAAGAAAAAAAATGAATTATAAGAATAATAAATAAAATGCATTTTCAAATAAATAAATAGTTTTGAATGGAAGAATGTATTTAAAAAAATAACTAATTTTGTATTTTGATAGAAAATTTTACAATTTTTTATTTTGAAAACATTTAAATACATTATATTTGAATTGATTTTTTTTAATGTTTTGTTTGAATATAACGATTTAAATCTAGTGAATTGTTTTATTTAAATAAAGTATTTCAACTATTATCAAATTTAAAAAATTACTTAAATATTAAATAATTGTTAAAAAATAAAAAATATAATATTAATATCTTTTATAGTTAATCTTTATTTATATGTTTTTTTATCAAAGTTTCTCAAAAAAATTTCATAATGTATTTATAAACTTTTTGATAAACGAAATTGTTTTCAAATTATAAAATGTTAGATTTGATCAAATTCAAGAAAGATAGCATCAAGTTAAACTGATACAAACTTAAACCGAATTAGTTTGAGTCAAAATCAAATCAAACTGAGTTAATTTAAGTCCAACTTAAACCAAGTAGGCTCTCGAGGACCACTAAAGCCAAGGTCTATTATGTACATAAGTTGAGGTATTAAAAGTATAATTAACCTTAAGTTTTATATTACATAGGAAATCAAATATTTATCTTTCTTATATTACACCAAAGTCCTCTCAAATTACTAACTTATGTTGTACCTTTAAAGTACGTACCAGTTTCATCCTCATACTTTATAAAACAATTTAAAACATCTTTGATAACAAACAACGTTAAAGTGTTTCCATCTCTATCATTGCAACTATCTCTCTACAACATAATAATAATAAACAACGCCATTTTAAGTTTTCAATCAGGAATATTGGCCTGAGAGAATTGTTAGTCGTGTGTGAGGGATACAAAGGCACTTACTCCAACCATTGAATCATCAACCTCACCATCTTATGGAGCCAAGTTTGGAAGTAGAAGGAAGATCTTGAGGTCCTTTATTGTATCCATCACTAGGCTCATTATGTAACCTCAACAACCTTACCAACGTAACTATTCTCAGGGTTGTCCTCATAACCACCACCTTTAGGTCCACCACTGACAAGTTTATCACCTATACTTCCCCAACACCAAACTTATCACCATTAATTCCACCTTTATATCAAACTTTAGGCTTGCCACCATCAAGGTCATCACCTTCATGATTGCCTCCAAAATCATTGGGTCTACCACCTTTTGATTCATATATATCAAGTTGATCATGCTTGTTGTTAGCTCTATAGCCATTGGCTTCGGTGTCAGGTTTGTCACCTTCGCTATATAAAGAGTTGTAAAATAGAGAAAAAGACACTCAATCCAACAATGTTTGATTACTTGTAAGAAAAAAGATCCAATTATACATCACACAGACGTTTGATTTGTCACGTTGAAAAGAGTTCAACGTCATTTGTCACCAATGATGTTTTTTTATTAAGTGTAATGACAAAATTAATACATACCTTAAAGTAGGAATGAAAAAATTAGTCAATAGTTTGGGAACGATACACATGTTTAACCCAAATAATAAAATGTGTACCCTATAAACTATTTTTATTCAAAAATTGAGGTTTATGCTTCTTGAAAGTCAATAAACCACTTGAATAAAACCAGAGATATAATGTAACAAATCAAATTATTCATATAATATTGTTTTGTTATCTAATTAACGAAGTGCTTCAATAATTGAAAGCATGTACACATATTACTAATAACAATAAGATGAGTTTTAAAATAAATGTATGTCTTATATGTACGTGTGTATACTCAATTAAAAAACTAGACATTATTTATATTTATAATCAATCAATTGTTACTTTTACAACTTTTTAATTTTCACCTTGAGCTTATTAACTTTTGGAAAATATTCCAATAATGTATATGTGTAGTCATAGTTCTCATTCTTTCATAAATGATTTTTTTTATACAAAATGAATTGGGAAAGAAATGGATTCTATTCACTTTATACTCGCTTAATTAGTATATTTGTTGTAAGGAGTTTGGTGGGAAAACACAAGCAACACTCTAATATTGTGTGTTTTCTCCATGATATAGACATTGCCGCACATGTTGTGTTTGTAATTAAGAAGGAGAATGAGTACTCGTATTTTGTGCCAATTAGTGTAATGCGATATTTGAAGAGAAGGAAAGCTTGTGATTTGGAGCTTCATTGACAGTGGAAGACAAAAGACTACTTAACGGGAAAGAAACCAAATGTATGTACTTTTAGTGTCCGGTTCAACTTTCCAACATAACTTTAGTGACAAAAGTTCTTGCTTGTTGAACTCACTATTATTCTTTTGCTTAATATATTTTTTTAATTTGCTACAAATAAATTTAATAAATGTAAAGAAAATGATTTGTTGTAATGTGATACTTTTATGAAAAACTTTTGCATCCATGTTGTTTGACATATCTAATGTGTTCTACGATATTTTAATACATGGTTCTAACCAAACATAATAGTACTACTATTATTTACAAAATGTCATAACTATAATGAATTATTATTAGTTGACTTTATACTATTAATGTTATTGATATCTATTAATAGAGTTAGATGTGTTTTCGCTTCCTTCATTTTTAGTGAAAATTAGAATTAGTATCTTTTCAAAATTTTGAGTCAATTTAGCTTCCAAATTTTAGAAATATGTGAATTTAATTATTTTAACAATTTTTTGTTAAATTTATTTAACATTTTAAATGTGTTTCATGTCATTTTACTTACGAAGACCAATGATCATAAGTCCATGAACATATAGATATATTCACAATAATATTTTTTAATTCTTCACTAAATTGAGTGGGAGTATCAATAATCTCATTAGTTAAAAAAATGCTAAAAGTAATTTTTTTATTATGTTCTTTAAAATGATAATGGTTTTTAAAATGATGATTCATGTTCTTCATGATTTTTTTTATCAGCAAATAAAACTATAAATACGAGATTAAGTTTTTCTCATAAAAATTTAATATTCTATTTTTTTTTCTACACAATGTGCTTTTATATTTCTTATATTGATATATATTTTCTTTGAATAAATATAAGCATTGAACATCGATGAAAATATGTGTTTTGTTCTCAATGTAATAACTCATACAATTATTAAAAATAATAATTTTTCCTCTATAGTACAAGTAGTTTTCATCCACACAACTTCTAGTACAACAAGTATAAGTAAAAGGCTTTCGAAAAACTATCATGGCCACCAAGAGGTACTTATTCAACCCATTTGCCACCCTTAAATTAAGAAACAACATTTTAAGAGAATTAAAATTTCTTATCACCTCTCAAATTACATAAAAACAACGCAACTCTTGATTTTTTGGAGGCACTAAATTTAAAAAGTTCCAGAATATCTTATTATCATCTTATCAAGTTTATAATTTAAAAAATTATTAATTTGATTTTGGTCAAAGTGAATTATTATAACACTATCTTTCTAAATAATCTTGTTCAGAAAAATCTGAGTAAAAGTATCTTTTTTATAGATTAATAAGAAAGTTATAGACAAACTTAACTCATTACCGTCTGATATAATTTAAAATTATCTTATTTATTGTCAAAGATGATATATATAGAAGCAAGTAGCAGCAATTTTTTTTTTTCACGAGCAATTAATTTACGGGAGTTTTTATTTTCTGACATTTTCATATTTTTCTTCCATCTTTTGTCAATGCGAAAATTTTCACCATGCCTATAAAATGATTTTGGATTATATGATTTGAATTTTTTAATATTAAAAAAGTTTTCAAATGGCATAATCTGAAAATGATTTTTTATATAATTTTTTAATTATACAATTTAAAAATTATTTTTTATTTTCAAATTATTCAATTTAAAGTTTTTATTTTTAATTTTTGGATGTATAATTGGAAAGTCATTTTATATATAAGAAATAATTTAAGTTATACATTTCATAAGAAACTTTTTTATAAAATATTTTAAATTATATAATCCAATAATATATTTTAAACCGTTTAATCTGAAAAATCATTTTTTTTTATTTTGAATTGCATAACAAACAACCTTTTTAATGTTTTTCTTTTTTAAATTTCACAAAACTTTCTTCCTTTACATTCATAACACAATTGATAGATAACACATAGATAATGATGGAAGTAGAGCTGTCAAAACGGATAATCCGGCCCGATCCACCAAGGGTTGATGATTTAGTGAGTCAATCAAACCCGACTCACTTTTAGTGAGCCAAAAAAATTCGAACTCGGTCCAGCTCACCACGGGTTAGCGGGTTAAACGGGTTGGCTCACGAATTCACTTAATTAAAAAAAATACAATTTTTTATTTATTTTTCAGTCAAAACTAAATTATAATTCTAATTAAAATCTAAATAAATTTTAATACAATCCAAATACAAACCAAAATCAACAAAAAATACATATTATTTATGTGTTGGCTAAAAAAAATCTAACATGACCTAAATGTAAAGCCCAACTTAATAAAAATACTCATGTAACCCTTTTATCTACGAGTTAAAATTTGTAAAAAAATTTCAACCCAACCCGACCCGAATCCATGGTGAGTCAGGTTGACTCGCAGATTCCAACCCATTTTGACAATGTCAGTGACACCAAGATAAAGAAACAATTTATTCTTTTAATTATAGAAATTCACATGAAAACTAGGAGGTACAGAAAGAAATGGCCCTAGCTTCTTTGTTTATGGGCTACATTTAGCATGACCCACTTGCTAGTAGGCCGAGCCCACCGAAGAAACTCATATCGGTATTTTATTTTTTTGTTTTTGGGTCGGCACTCACACTTATAGTGTGCCTGGTACCAGTTCGCACAGTGAAAGAAGGCATCGTTTGTGATTGAAATGGAGAGCGATGTGGAAGAATCTCTGCGGAAGAGGCCCAGAAAATATCCTTTCTCCGCCGATTCATCTTCTCGCAAGGTCTCTCTCTTTCTCTCTAGTTACGAAACTGTGTTCCAACTTCCAGGTATTGCTTGCGCATACCTGCAAACTGTAATATAACCGAGTGACTATAAAACCTAGTTTAGTGTTTTTTTTATCTGAATTTCACTATTAATCCCAATTGTACATAGGACTATACCTCATTGTAGAACGTTCTGGAACGATATGCTTGTTTGGTTCATCTTACTTCGTATAGGCTATCTTGATAGGTGCATGATTTCCTTCCCTAACGAAATCGTGAGGTTATTGATATAAAGTGGTTTTCTGACGTATTAAAATGATTTAATTTTACAAGGGTAAAGTTTCGGGTTAACGATCATTGAGAATTTACCCGGGGTGGGTTGTTCAAGTGTAATTACTGACTAGTTACTTGTAAATTGTAATTGTGACATTGTTTTACGCGGTTTGATGCTATTGAGTTGATTTTTTTTTTTGCTGGTTCATGATTACTTGTAAATTGTAATCGTGACCTTGTTTTACACTGTTTGATGCTAGAGTTGATTTTTTTTTTTGCTGGTTCATGATTGATAATTTATTTTTTCTTTTCTTTATGAACTAATTATTATTGAATAATGCCGCAGTTTGAACAATATCCTGGACGGCCGTTTGCAATAATTGGGGAAGTGGTAATGATTCTCACTTTCATGAGATTAAGTTTTAATTTGGATGAACATTTGAAGAAGTATTTTGTTAATTTTCTTTTTGGATTTCTTTCCACTGGCATCTTTTTTTATACTATCTGATTATTGACTTCTTGAGCATGGATAAGGGAAAGAACACACAGATGCAAGGCCAAAATGATTCTTTCCCTTTCGTTTTTCTTTTTTAGAGTGAAAATGCCAAATGGATATGGTAGGTCTAGAAGTTTCATCCCTCTAGTAAATGACTGGCCACTGGTGGGATTGGTTTTCTAATAGTTTTGGTGATCTCTGACCTGTAGCTAATCACATTAGCTAATAGTGCACTATTGTGGTGCTACAGTGGAGTAATGAAGGAGAGGCTGAGAGCAGCCTTGTGATGCCATGTGATTTAAATAATGAATTGGTTTTTAGTAGTGGTGAAGGCTTTAGCAATAGTTTTTTTTTTTTTGCAACATAGCAGTTGTACCACATTATAGGTTTCTATATCCTATTTTTACCCCTGTAAATAATATTGTATGTGAGTGTTAATATTGTGATTTCTCCCCCTTATTCTTATGCATTTTTGCTTTAGAAATGTAACCGAACTTGAATCCCTTCTTCATTAGCCATTCCCAAAAAAATTACTTTTTTGTCCACTTGCACTTTACAGGACATTTTTTTGTTCTTTTCTTTCTTATTCCTTCAGACTTCTTATTCACATTATGCTAATTTGTCCACTTGCACTTTACAGGACGTGTTTTTGTTCTTTTCTTTCTTATTCCTTCAGACTTCTTAGTTCATATTATGCTAATTTGTTATTTTTTCTTTATATTCATTTTAAAATTAATCATTTTTTTTTTACTTATTACTCTTAGAATTTGGGCTTAAGGCCTAACTCAACGCCTAATTGGTCTGTAGGATCGCCCAAGCTTTGTAAGGACTATATTAGCCATATTTCTAGTTGGTGTGAGATCTCAACCCCATCACACCCACCCAAGACTAAACATCCAGAGTGTCGCAAATATTGGTGATCCAATAATGGATCTTGTTATTTACAGTCTAGCATACTCTGATGGTAGGTTTGTAACGTGAGGACTGTCTAAGCCTTAAAAGGATTACTATGGCCATTTTTTGGTTGATTGATGATCTCAATTCCAACCTTCATGCCAAGACTATACATCTGGAACATGGACAAATGTGACCCAATAATAACAACGTTTAACGAAGACGAAGAATTGACATTTAGGGTTCACACATACAATGGTAGCCTAATAACCAATCTATATGGGATGGACTTCTATACTATTTTATGATTTGGTCTTAACTGAATCCACAAAACCATGTCTTTAAGGGGAGCATTATTCAATCCTTATCAGGAATACATTAACTATATTTCTAATTGATGAGAAATTTCAACAACTACTATGCTCTTAATATATGTGAGTAAACTATTATTTAGCGTGAATTTCTTCATTTTTGGTCTGAATATTTATATTTAGTATAATTTTATTGTTCTATAATTATAATACTTAAAATAGTGTTCATCCTACTTGTTTGTTGCTATCCACCAACACTGTGATCTAGTTGGTACGGGACTGCAATTCAGGTTTGATAACTATGAAGCTAAGATGATTGAACTTGAGGGTAAATGATTATTTGATAGAGCAAATCAAGTTAAACAAAATAACTGAGAGTTCATCCCCTCCTTGAAATAAGGCATGAAAGTTATTGGAAAGAGTTAAATGAGGGTGTGATTACACTGCTGCAATATCAGTTGTCACGACAGCAACTCTAAATTGTGATGCAATAAGTCATCATTGCTATACAGTGCCACTCTGCACTGCTTTGCTGCGACAGCAGCTGTTATGAGTGCTATTGGTTTCCTTGATTTGGAATAGTAATACTCGTTAGTTGCTACTATTGCCATCGCTTCCCTTGGAGAATAGATGTTCCTATTCTCTACTTGCACATAATTCTTTCAAAATCTGAATTGCACAATCTCTTGGTAAGAGTATTTGCAAGTTGACTTAGTGGAGGTACATATATACGGAATACAAATCAAACCTCAAGCTTTTCCTTGATAAAATGCCTATTGACGTCAAACCTCTGTTTCTATGCATTGCTAGTACTTTTTCTTTGCTGAAACTAAAGCTGAATTATCCTTTTTGTCAGAATTTTATGCAAGATGATGATAATCGATTGGAGATTACCCGAACTAGATGTAAGTCTATTATCTCACTGGCTTTATTTCTATTTTCTACATTACATATCAGTTATTCTATTCTTTCAATGACAGTTGGAAGTTTGCTTAAAAGACATGGAGATTTGACAGAACGTCTTGCCAGGTAAATCACTGTTGAAGATGCTGATTGCTTTTTTCTGTAGTACAATTTTTCATTGGAAAGTCATCAATGTGCAGATACTTGAACTGCAAATTAATGTGCATAGTATTATCTTGCTGATGCTTAACTTGTATACTGTGCCATTTTTTACTTTATTGGTTACTTGTATACCAGTGGGTGGGATAGAATTAGAAATATACTTGGTGTATTCAATGAGGAAACCATTGAAGTTCTTGGTCTTTTTACGTGAACATGCATAAATTAAGTTTGTGGTTGATAAGAGGGAAATTGGGAAGAATTTAGATAACTAGGGTGGATATTCAAAATTCTGTCAAACCATTTTATTAATTGTCCTAGTATTTTTAAATTTTTTGGCATTTATATATGTATAATGCAATGACTTTTTATATCTCAAACCTATAATCTGTAGTGGTCGTCTCACTGTCTTTTATTAAAGTTTTTTGGGCTGATTGATAAATGCTATATGGGTTTGATAACCGTGACTGATGCAAAGTCAGACCTTATGTTGCAATGAGATGTTGACATCAAAGCATGTGTGAACATTCCAGATTATTAGTAAGAAGGACTCTTCTATTTTTCATTTTTCTTTATAGATGTTTTATGTGTAATGTCTAACATGCTTTGAAAATGCTGTTCATGCAATCAAGGTGCATTTTGGCCACTAGAAGATGTTTAGGTCTCTTCCTCAGTGAATGTCTTGATGCATTCTATGATACTTTTAATACTGTTGTTTCATGGCATCCATTAGTTGTTGTATGCTGTGGTAACATAATCTTTTTAATATTGGGTTCACAGGGATTCGGACAAGATAATATTTGAACGTCTACAGAAAGAGTTTGAAGCTGCACGAGCTTCTCAAACTGAAGGTAGCTTTGACTTTGTTCTTTGGAGATTCTTTAATAAATTAGCTGTAGATAGTATATGGATCTGCCTGGTCTCAATTTTTTTTGTCATTTATTTCCTTTGTTGCACTCTAGTGTAGCTGTTATGATATTTGACCTTTTTGTCAATGGTTCCTTTTTTTCATTTTCAATTTACTGTTTTTTGTTCATTTATTATAAACATTCCAAATTTTTTGCTTTTTCATATGATGCATCCATTCAATATTTTCAAATCCCTATGGTTAAAAAGTAATATTTTTTATCATGGTAAGATTGATAATGAAGATATATATATATATATATATATATATATATGAGAAGCAAAGGCTAATCATATGCAAGATTTTCCCGTGAAATTTTAATTTTGTTTCTGTCAGAATAATTTAATATTATCTTCTGCGCAAAAAAGCTGTTTTCTGATGTATCCATCTGTAAACTGGTATCCTAAGAGTTTCTTTTTCTATTTCCTAGGACTTAATTAGTGCAAATGTTGACATTAATTTAGCCACTCAGTTATAGAAAGGGTATCGTTTGGCCCTCCACATAAATTTGATATTAATTAAGTCCATCTGTTATGGAAAGTAGCACCAATCTAACCCCTTAATCAGATTGTGATTTGTTGCTTCAATTTAGTCTTTAAACCAGAAGCTCCATCAACAGTTATCTCACAGTCTGCACACAAAAGGTCGACTTTAATATTGGTTTTCTTGATTGAGGAGCTAAGTTAATGTCAACTTTCTTTGGAGGATCAGATTGATATTTTTCCGTTATCATATATGGAAATGTAGTTGTTTATATTATCTTATGTGTATGACAAGCCTGTGTGCCAGAGGAGACAGCACTGACTGGATTGGGTTGAAACAGGGTAACCTTTAAAACATTGAATATAAATTGCAATAAGATTTTTCAGTGCCTTTGGCTCAACCCTGCATAAACATTAGTTGATCTTGGTGTTTACCTATCTATTGTTTGAAATATTACTGTTAAAATATCAAAATATTCACTATATATTTTATACCAGTAAGAATTGAATTGGATCCTAATGAAATAAAAGATCTTATACCTTGAATAAGAAAAGGGAACTGATCAGAATAAACGTTCTATAACTTAAAGCATTTTAAATAGGGAAGATTATTAAGACGTTAATCTTGGTTCAGTTGGCAATATATACTCTTTGACATCTGAAATACTGACCAACGTCTTTTGTTCATTCATTTCTATATAGATGTCCAGAAAATTCTTTGTTAACACCATTTTTTCTTGTAGAGATATGTTTAGATGGGGATGCGTGGAATGATGGTCTACTAGCTACAATAAGAGAGCGGGTATTAATTATTGTTTGCTACCTTCTTTATTTCACTTTTTTCTTATATTTGACCTTGGTGGTCTCTGTAATTATGAATTCTTTTCAGTTTCACTTTCGTTGTTTGCGCACTATCAGGTGCATATGGAGTCAGACAGAAAGGCAATGCATGGGGATGCTGACATATTGTCATGTCCTCATGAAAAAATTACATATAAAATTGGAAACAAGGTAATATTACATGGCTACATCTGCCTTTCATTGCAAATGATTTGTTTTTCAGTAAAAGATGTTATACTTGTAAAAGTTTTAGCATTGACTTCAAAGATTCTATACATTACCCCAAGAAGGGGAAAAAAGGCACAAGTGGCAAAGTAACAGATTAAAAGTTCGGGGTCAATTATATTTCAATTGTCTAAGGGAGAGAACCAGAAAACTGAAGTGCTTAAGAGGAATCGGGGGTGTGTTTTATGCTATGTTTAGAAACTACTAGTTTTTATTTCTGCAATCATGTAGTGAGGGTGGACAGAGCAGATCGCTTTCATTTTTATGCGTCTCTCTATTAACTTGTTATTGGATTGGAAGTTATTTATGGCTCCTCCTTGGTACTGTGCTCATGGGTTTTCAAGTTAGTCGCCTTTATGATGTGCAGTGTCTGACTTCCTTGCTACATTCTGTTTTTTCGTGTTTCTTGTCATATCTTGGCGTTCCTTGTGATATTAATATCTTAATTGTTGGTCTGTCTGAGTGTTTGAGATTGCGTATAGATTAGTTGGTATTCTGTCTTAACATTCGAATCAGATCATCATCTTTTAAATATTGGAATTTGGTTGTGTATTTGTTAGCAGGTAATTTGCTGTTTGGAAGGAGCAAGAATTGGTGTACAGTATGAAACATCGTATGCTGGTAATTGGCGATCAAATTTCTCTTGAATAACTTTTCTCAAGCACTACCATATTATTTGGCTCATAAGATTACATAAATAACAAGATAGAGGCTGGACCTTTTATATTTGCCCTTTCCTCCCGTTTTGTCTTTTTCTTTGCCATTAGGTGATGATAAGTGATATAGCTTGTTCATTTATTGCCAGGTGAACCTTGTGAATTTTACCATTGTGTGCTGGAGAGTAAGTCATTTCTTGAAAAAATGACTGTCCTTGAACACACCGTTCCATTTTTCCTGCCAATACGTGAAATAGAAAATGATCTCCTTTCATCCAATGCAATGGTAAAGGCATTTATATATATTGCCTTTACACTGTATTTCAATTTTCATTTTCTAATAACCATTGTTTTATTGATTTGCTTTCAGAAATTCATAGATCATGTTGGAGATCTATTGCAGGCTTTTGTGGATAGACGGGAACAGGTAGATTGTTCATGTATGTAATCATTATGAGAGTCTGATTCGTTTATTTTTGGAATACCAATATTTTGTCTTCACTATCCACATGAATTTGTTTTTATTTATGTGCAAAGGTTTACAGTTCAAATTGTCCGAATCGCATGAAGTTGGAAATGTACAAAATTTCCAGTGTCTTTTGTCCCTTGTGTGTGAGGACTATGATTGAATAATGTCTGCATTAGTGTTAAACGTTGGGTTAGAATAAAACTTTGACATCTGTCCCAGAATGTTTGAAGAATTTAATTAGAATGCTTTACTCAGTCATTCATTAGTGGTTTGTCATGTACAGTGACATTGTTGGTGACTTTTGTAATAATTAATTTAAAAGCCATATTTAGGCTATTTTTAATTGGCTGACAATGTACAAAATCTCTACATTGATAGTACATGAAAACAAATTGTGTTCTAAATAGAAGGCTTAATTTTATTTTCTCTATTAGTTTTATTTACTATTTCTACTATTAAGATTAAAACATGAATATTTACTAAGTATGCGCGAAAAGAAAAAATCTATCAATCATTATTTGAAATTTGAGAAATCTTTGCAATGATAAAGAACCTCTGCTTGTGATTTTTTCTATGTCTAAGTTATTCTGATACAAAAAACACGCATCTTTGTTTGTCTCTTGTGAATATCATGCAGGTCAGACTTATAAAGGAACTTTATGGAAATCAAATTAGAGAGCTGTATCATAGCCTTCCCTACCATATGATCGAACTTGTATTGGATGATTCTGATTGGTCAGTATCTTGTATTAATATTGTTTGTTTGGAACCATTTTTCTTCAAAGTTTTGGTAGCACTTAAAATTTTTCTTCCCTTCCAATTCAATCAATTGTAAATCTGGAGGTTATTATGCTTGAATAATGTAGTAAAATGTCAGTTGAGGTAAATTTGATGAAGCAAGTGATACTGGGGTAGTGATGTGCTTTTATTTTGTTTCCTGGACATTCTAAGGTGTGATGTGACGCTAAAAGTAAAATGTTACTAGTTTCTTTGTTAATATATATTATTCTTGGTTTATATATATATATATATATATATATATATATATATCTGTCTCCGTCTATATTTTCCTTCTATCAACTTTCTTATGCCAAAAATTTTGGTCATGTAACTGGGGTGATGGGAGAAATGGATCTTATGAAAGGAACATTTGTAGTTTTTACAATTTTGATTTGTTGGCACCTTAGTTAAGACAGTTCATTTGTTTTATTTAAAAATTATTAACATTTCTTTCTATGTCAGGTTTATGATTAAAATTTCCTGCAATGAAATTGGATATACATGCGAAGAGAAAAGCTAACAAAAGGTTAAAAGATATTCTGTGCTCAATCAATTTTCTTTTTTGTTTCAGCAAGGTGACAGTCAGCCTTCGATATGCTGATCTAATTTCGGTGCTCCCAACTCGAATATCAGTTCTAGCCTGGCCAATGTTCAATAAAAATACTACAGCAACTTTGAACAGGAAGGAAGATGGACTTTCTGGAAGTCATTCTACTCCAATTCGGTTAACCTACGCAGAAGATGCCTTACGAACCATGAGTTTACCAGAAGGTGCATTAACTTTATTTCTTTTCTTAAATCAGCTTTCTGTTCCGTATGAGCACATGATAATAAGTTAAAAATAAATTCTTTTATGTTGAAAACTTTATTTCATGATTTTGTACCATGTAGTTGTTGGACACACAATAGGCAGTTAATTTGTTAGAACATATTTATTTTTGGCTTTTTTTCATCAGTTGTTCATGTCCTTGTCGGATGTGTGTAGCTAGGTGAAACTATCACACGAATGAGTTCGAGTTCTCAAATTTTTTCATTGCAAGTGCTTTTATTTTTATGGGAGCTTCCCCCAAGTTTATTTTACAAGCCTGCTTCCGTGTTCTTATAATTGTGATGAGTATTTCTTCACTGCTCTCTACTGACAGTCCTCTCTATACTGACCTTTTTATACATTGCTTCCATTCCAGCATACGCAGAGATTGTATTAAACTTACCACAAGCGCTTCAGCAGACGTATCATCAAAAGGCTCCCGCATAGTCTAGATTCATCTGTAAAAATTCTTGGTAGAGATGTTAAATATTAGAAAAAGTAACTTCAAAATTGTTACCTCACAGGATGGTTCATTTTTCTGTACTGTTGTCAGTTAGCATTTGTATCTTGGCCCCTTGTGGCCTTGTTATTCCTTCAATGCCTACTCCGATGTCCTGTATAATTACTACGACAGAGCTAGGTTCATCTTTTCAAACTGTTGTCATTTATTTTTTCTTGTTTATCATAATTCAATATATGTAAAAGTTGGTTTCATACAAGTTCCATCTTTTTTACATGCCAAACACCATTTGCTAATCGTTTAAAATTGGAATTAGAATAAATTCTTCATTATGAAATAAGTAGCAGAATGCAATACTGCTACACTCGGGGTTTGGACGGTTGTGTTGTTGGCACTGCATGTTGTAATGCCAAAACTTGATTTTGATATTTAATTTCTAATTGGTTGCTATTTTCCAGTTGGTGTTAGGCACTCAAAGTTGATGCATTTTATTTGGACAGATTTATTAGTTTTTGTGAGGATTTTTGCCTTCAAAAATAGAAACTCTGTCGACAGCTAATAAAGGAAAACTGGCAGGCACCATATTCGGAATGCATCATTGTACATAGAATGTAGATGGTGCTGTTCGAATAGACTTGCGGTTTCGAAAATCTTTAAAGTGGGATACACATCGAATTTTTGAAATTATCACTTTATTCCTTGGAATCTCTATCTCCAGGTCGCGCAACAAAAAAACGATAAGTATTGTGGGCAAACTTATCTCCAAACCGACAAGCTTTAGTGCTGTATGCCGACCACCAAAATTCTTTTCAAGAACGAGGAAGAAAAGAAAAATTCAGAAATTGCTACAGGAATATTATTAGCTACATTTACCATTTTTATAAACAGCCATGGAAGAATGGATCATGCCGCTAGAGGGTTTATTCCCATGTTTTAACAATTCTCTCCCCTTAAATAAATGAGGCTATCTTTTTTTCTTTTTTTTTTTTAAAAAAAAATCTTTAGTTTTTAAAATCAATTGAACAAGCTTATCAAACAGTAGGTGAAGGATGGTGCAAGCCACATATAGAGTGTGAAACCGAGGGAGAAGTTAAACAAGGCGAAAACAAAACGATAACAAAACTTTTATCTTTTGTTTCTGTTTTTTTGTTTTTGAAGATTATTTTTAAAATTAATAGATTTTAAATGAGAAATTCATTGCTAAGTAGCGTGAAAATGTCTTAAGAAAGAATTTTTGAAACTAAAAGGAGAGAAGAGAATCAACCATGACAGATATTGGTGGTAGTGACTAGTTTCTATTTTTTGCAGAATTTCAAACAAAGTTTAGGGCATCTCCACCTAAAACATTATAAGAATGTTATTCCTTGCATTCATTCACATGGCTTCAGACAGAAGGAATAACTTAGCCCATAAAAAAGAAAAAAAGAAACGTACAGAAGGACGGACCATCTTATGCAGTGGAGTTGGGTTGGGGAATAATCTCTTTATAAGTCAGAATCAGAATCCATCTTCCTTATCTGATTTCAGATTAGCACTTCCCAATTAACGTTATCTCTCACATCCAATTGCTCTATCTGCTGTATCAATTATAATAAACAAAGAAAACACATTTTGTTAAATTCCTCAAAACCCACCTCTAATGGGTAACTCCACCAATCTTATTTTCTTTTGTTTAATTTCAATCGTGAGGTACTGTTAGGTGCTTCCACCATCCATTGATTGTCCCTTTTATGCTGAACACGAACAAATTAAAAAGGAACACGGAGTTGAATTCATTATTGAGCTACGTTGATCAAGATGGGAAATATATCGAGTTTTGTTCATCAGAAAAAAAAAAAAAAGAGAGCTTAACAGTGACCTTGATATCATTTAACACTCTCAAAATAAGACGTAAGTAAATCCTATCTACCATGTTATTTGGTATCTAAAGAGCATAGCATCTCCTTGAGCTACTGACACAGATGAAAAGGAACAGTAACCGTTCAAATTTTCACAAAAGGACCTTCATCCTAATATAAAGACACATTAACTTAGGTCTTCATTATATTTGTTGTTTTTGTTCTTGGACAGCACCAGAGTGGCTTCTTGAAGATTGTCCAAGCTTCTTAAACTGTGTAATGCTGTTGGATTGTGTCAATGTCAAGTCCTTTCAGCTTCACCACTGACTCAACATGTCCTTTCAGAGTATGAAGCTCCCTGAGTCTGTAAACCAATATAAGAAATATCTCTGTAAGACATTATCACTATTTGATAATTACCACTTCATGAAGGACAACTTACATATAGCTCCTTAGGTGCTTTTATTGATGTTTTCCAATTACAATTAGAGTTTCATCTAAGTGTAATTCCTGTAATAAAGGTTTAATGCAGATTACCAAGATGAAACTCTAACTATGATTGGAGAACAAAATAAAAAAAAGTACTTGTGGAGTTATATGTTGTCTCTTCATCAATCATTTCACACACAAATTTATGCCACACAATGGCACTGTGGAAGTGGATTCAGTGTCTTACCTAGCAACCTCAGCACGTCTCTTAGCTTGTTCAGCAATCTCTGAAAGCTCCCTGTAACTGTTCTTGTCATTGAAAAGGTTGGTTGTTTCAGGTGGCTGAAGACCGTGAAGAGTTCTCTGTGCAGTTGCCCATTGTGCTTCTCTCTCTTCTTTTCCATAGTCTTTCTTTGTAGTGAAGGCAGTCTGTGATAAACAAGTTTTGAGTTTTGAAGTTTCTGGTTTAAAGATCAACAATGCCATTAGTAATAAAAATAATAATAGTAAAGATGAACATATTACCTTGTTCTCTAAAAGATTGTCCCAAGCCTTCCCACTGAGAACATAGCGGATTGCGAATTTAAGTATATCAAGTGGAACATATGTCACTAAACTGTAGAGCCAGATTACACCAGCCCAACCCCATCCCATTCCCTCAATTCTTGCAAAGCCCCAGTTAGCATATACTGCTAGAAATGTTGCCACCTATCAATCATGAAGCAAATTATTATAGCCACAGAAGAAAGCCAAAATGCCAAAATATTTTTGAACTGATCAATCACATAGTGGAGTACCATTGAATTGATTTTCATTCCGTTTCAATGCTAAGTTTAGTTAGAGATGTGGTTATTTTTTCTCTTGTGGATGTAAATATTTTCTAGCTACATGGTTTTAGTGCTTCAGTTTATATTATTTTAACAATGATGGATGTGGATGGGAAGTGAGTGACATGTGAAAGATCATGATGACCAGGTTCTTGACAAAACGCAATGACACTGCTCTTCAATCACACAATCAGAAGATAAAGTAAGAAACAACTATATGTACTAGGTGCTGATAATAGGAGATTCTAGATTACCAGCTGTGCAATCATAAAAGCACTCAGTAGGAGAAGACCAGGTCTTTCAACATAAGACCAGCTGCGGGACCTTGTGACAAAAATCAGTGCTTGACTTATAATACTGACTTGTAGGTACAGGGCTGCCATCATTTCTCCGGGGCTATTTCTTATAGACCTCACACCAAACTTGTCCTGCAATTGGGAAAATTGTGCTTATGGCTCTTACAGTTTTCTCCATTTGGTGGTGATAATATTGAGGAAAACCAAAACTATAAACTATTACCGAGAAGAAACTGGTATCCTTAATGAGCCAGAAAAATACCACTGTCATTAGTGCCAAGTAACTACCTAGCACAACACCAGTGGCAAAAATCTCCCTCAGCTTCCAGCTGTCTGGCAGTGGAGATGGTTTCACTCGATCCTTGGAAATTGTCATGATGGTACCTATGTAATAGGGGTGAATGAAATCAAATTAAACTTTTTCACAGAATAGTCTATATAAACAGCCTGAAGGTTAAATAAGGATTATCTTACCATCGTTTAGTATTGCAATAATCAACACCATGAAGGGTGCAAAATCAAATTTCCAAATCAATGCAATAAACATGAAACCAAACTGCCACAGAGAAGTAGATCACATAAATTACATGAACCACGTATATATATGTGTTTGTAAAAATGTTGACATGTTTTTTGAGTTAACATTTTCTGCACTTACCACTATACGAATGGTGATGGACACTGCATAGATCTGCCATAATCAACACTTCTGAGTTAGGTTGTTAAGATATTAAATAAAGTCAATCAATCAAATTATGCATGCAAGGAAACTAACAGTATAATTCTTCATCCTTTGGAAAATTGCCCTGCTGGTCAGCACTGCACTAATAATGACACTCAGACCAGGTTCGGTGAGGACAATGTCAGAAGCACTTCTAGCAGCATCTGTGGCATCAGCAACAGCAATTCCAATGTCTGCTTTCTTTAATGCAGGGGCATCGTTGACACCATCACCTGTCATTCCACATATATGCTTCCTCTCTTGAAGCCTCTTCACGATTTCATATTTGTGTTCTGTCATGTCATAGTGTGAAGAAAACATGAATAAAATGTTGTTTGATATGAAACATGTCACCATGAAGGTTAGTATTGTTAAAGAAAGTACTACGTAGTCCCATTTCACCAGCTTGCAACGAAGCCATGAACGTTGAACAAGAAAAAGGATGTCTAAAATGGATTAAAACAAAAAAATGTGTGACAGTGTGATGCTATCAAGTACCATGATGATTATTATCCTGGACAAGGACCTACCAGGAAATACTCCAGCAAATCCATCAGCTTTCTCAATCAATTCATCAACTGGAAGAGCTGAAACAGAAGCATCCTTGCTCTGTCCAAGCAATGAAGAAGATGGGTACATGTTTGTTCCCATCCCAAGCCTTCGGCCAGTTTCCTTGGCAATGGCAAGCTGATCACCTAGAGAACAAGAAGCCCACAAAGAGTTTCTAAGCTACATGATTCTATTTTTAGTATGAAACATGAACTACAAGAAATAATGGTCTCCCTCCAATCTTACCAGTAATCATCTTAACATTCACACCAAGGTTCAGAGCTCTTGTGATGGTTTCCGCACTGTCGTGCCTTGGAGGATCGAAAAGTGGTAGAAGACCAACAAACTGCCATGGTGCACCAGGACTATCCTTGTTTTTCTCAGGTACCTCCTGTTATGCAGAGACCATGCAAACAGCAATAGATGAAGGAGGGTAGTCAATAATTAATGGGTTGGAGAAGAGAAATGTTAAATATCAGCTTTGCTAACCTGTTTAGCAACACCTAACGAACGGAGTCCACGCTCAGCAAACTTGTCAATCACTCCATGAACCCTCTTTCTGACATCTTCTTTGCAGTTGCAGAGGTTCAATATCTAAGCCAGGAAAAAGAAGTACATTGTTCATCTAAAATGTTCACAAATGAACCAAATAGTGGTAAGGTAACAGAACACATATTTACCTGCTCAGGAGCACCTTTGCTAGATCGATGCCAATTTCCATCAGAATCAATGTAAGTTAGAGCAGTCCTCTTGTCCACAGGATTGAATGGAAGAAAGTGGACCTCCCTGATACCAGCTCGTGCCTGATAAATTCACAGTAGAAGTTAAATTAATATTTCTTTTATCTTCATTTATCCCAAATGACAGTGAGCACTGTTTTGACATATTTACCTCCTTTGGATCAGCAAGCATCCCAACAATTGCAGCATCTATAGCATCCTGATTCTCAGTCCTAGAAGCCCTGGCTGCAAGAAGGATAACATAATCCTTCTCAATACCCTTGGCAAAAACTTCAATCAGATTCTTGTCAACACTGAGCTTATTTAGGGTGAGAGTCCCAGTTTTGTCACTGCAGAGGACATCCATTCCTGCCATTTCCTCAATAGCCGTCATACGTTTTGTAATGGCACCTTGCTGTGAAAGCCTGTGAGAACCAATAGCCATAGTGACAGACAGAACAGTTGGCATGGCAATCGGAATTCCTCCGATCAAGAGAACTAACAGATTGTCAATCCCATCTCTGTACTTGCGGTGTTGTATTGGGTACATGACTATGAGCTCAATGATTATTCCAACCGCAATGGAGCAAATGCAGAAGTTACCGATTGCTGTAAGGACTTTCTGGAAGTGACCAACTTGGTTGGTGCTGTCAACCAGATGAGCAGCCTTGCCAAAAAAGGTGTGCACCCCAGTGGCAATCACCACTGCTTCTATCTCACCCTTCTTCACGGTTGATCCAGAAAACACTTCATCAGAGGGATTCTTTGTCACTGGGAGAGACTCTCCTGTCAAAGCAGACTGATCAACACTCAGAGCATCACCCTCCAGAAGACGGGCATCAGCAGGAATGATATCTCCCAGTTTGATGCTGACTATGTCTCCTGGGACCAAAATTGCAGCATCTTGTTCTGTCCATCTCCCATCTCTCAGAACCTGAATTTTTTTTTTCGGCAACAGCAAAAATTTAAGATGAGTGTAGAATTGAGAGAGTTTGAACAAGATGAAAACAAAGAAGATGAGGAAACATCTATCAATTCATTATGTTTTTCAGATTTTAAAACTTAATATGATTAACACTTAACTACCAAGCAGTTTGAAACTGTTTGACAAAACTCTGCTTAAAACCAAAAAATGACAAGGGAATCTAAGTGACCCTTGAAAATCTGAAAACACTTCATGTTGGATGCATGATATATGGTACAAATTTAGATTATTAGATTGAGGTTACCTTGGTCTTGGGAGCTAAACCAGCCATGAGTGCAGCAGCTGCATTACCAGCATTGTTTTCTTCGATGAAACTGATGGTGGAGTTAATGAACAAGAGAGCAATGATACCAACGAAATCTTGCCAATCCGGAGGCCTTCCTCCACCATTGGCCAGAGCAATGGCCATTATAGCAGCAGCTTCCATAACCCATGACAAGGGGTTCCACATGAAACCCAAAAACTTCAAAATTTTGCTTTCCTGTTCACCATACAACAATTCAGTGAGGGATGAAAACCAAACTTAACTTCTCTGTGACACAAGAACAAACATCAACAAGACAGAAAAACCTTTTTCTCTTCCAATTTGTTTGGTCCAAAAACTTGAAGCCGACTGGCTCCTTCCTCCGATGTTAGACCTGCTCTTGAACATTTCAGCTGCTCAAACACTTCCTCCACCGGAATTCGTTCCTGCAATTATGTGACACTGTCTCGTTATTTCTCCAATTATAAAGATGGTTTACTTTGCTTCAGTTTTTCAGCCTTTTAAAGCTGATTTCATGAACAATCATTTCAGAATTATATTCAGTTTTTAACAAGATTGTTCATTTTGTGACAATTATTTTGAAAGCGATGCTTAAAGATAATTTGAACTGGTTGACAACATTTAAACTCAAGAACAAATAATCAAAATTAAAAAATATAAATTCAGAATTATCAGGGGTGCACGTCATCACAATCAGAAAAAAAAAAATTGAATTTTTTTGTAAGTTGCCTGCACTTGTTGAACAAGTTACCAGTGAGATTAAACGTGTTTTCTCTAAAATTAAGCATGCAACAATATTTTGATATAATACTAATTCGTATGCAAGAGAAAAAGTGCATGGAAATAGAATATGGTGATGGTGTGAGGGACACGCGTCAGAAGCTAGCTGATTCCTTTCTTTCCGTGCCACAGTAGTTGTCACTTTTTTCCGAATCAACATCTATCTCATGCTAACTATACATCCATATAAATAGAATAAAATAAAAAAAAGAGTTATTCAACTCACGTAACGTTTTTTCACTGCAATAATCTCGTATAATAAAAATACACACGTCAAAATTCAATTAAAATTTATGATAACTTTTAATAAAAAATATTAGTTCATTTATTCGTATTGTGCGTACAAACAAAGTGTTATAAACAAGGCAAGATTCGGGAACGAAAGGAACTGTTAGCGTAAAAAGAGGTTTCTGGTTCACGCGGAAAAAGGGTCCATCTTTTTCCTAAATTCACAACTCCAATAAATATTCATTTATATATATAGATATAACGTAAAACTCATTCTTAATTACAGGTAAATAAGACAAGCAAAATATTTTTTTTTTATGATCATGAAACAAACAATATATACAGTCTCTGGAAAAATCACGTAATCAAAATCAATAGAATGGTGATCATTTTGTATACTTTACTTTTGGAATTCTGACATAAAAGAAAGACTGAAAACGAGGAACATGTCATACAAGGTTGTAGTGCATGCGAGAAGAAAGTTAAAAAACATGGTGGTTGGTGCTTAACCGAAGAATGAGAAGAATGAGAATACCAGATCAACGTTCTCGTTTTTGATTTCCTCAAGGCTGATACCGCCCATGTTGGAAGGTGTGGAGTGGTGGTGTTGCAATCAGAATGGAAGAAAGAGAAGGAGAAGAAGATGTTGCAGAGGGTGCAGTGGCTTATGGGGGTGCTATATATATATATATATATATATATATATATATATATATATATGAATGAGTAGTGAATGAATGAATGTGGTTGTGTTTGCAATGGGCAATAGGTAAAGAAGTTGTAGGTGTAAGAGATGTAGTAGTGGTGGTGGGTACCACAATCCAACACTTTTCTGCATTGACCTCCCATGTTCATTGATGCTATCAGGGGTAGGTATTTTCCTTTCAATTAACCTTATTCTACTTCCCCTTTTTCATGGAAACGTTCTTTACTTTTCCACATCACATTAATTTCCCTCTCTTCATTTCTAACACTTCTTTTTATCTTATTATCGTCTATTAAATACATAATTAATGTTTTTGGTAGTGGGTTTTGTAAAGTTGAATTAGGTTTGTTTAATATAATATTAGAGTCGTGGGTTAAAGTCTATGTTCCGATCCGACTCAAGTTCGTTTGATAGTATCGGAGTAATAACTACGTTTTTTAGGTATTGCCTTGCCCACTTTGAAACGTGGAATTCCATCACGGTTTTATCCTTAAAAGACACCACAGAAAATAGGGAGAGGAAGAAATATTTTTTAAATTGCGCGCCAATATTCCCACCGCAAGTCTGGCCGACATTGCTAGGATTAACCACCATGTTTCCGATATATTGTCCGTTTTGGAGGATGGAACTCCATCTTCCGACACACCCAATAATATTTTAATTTTACTTTATTTATTTATTTCTCATATAACCAAATAATATGTGTTAATTTATAATATTTTTTATTATGTAAAGTGGCATTCTAGTTTTGTTGGAAACTATTACTCACAATATATATGATTGTATTTTTAACTTATGTCTTTGTATATATATCCTTCTTACGTACCAGTTTTAATTTGTTATCTAATATGTTATGTTTATATTTACAGAAAATTTTAGATTAGAAGATGTACTTAAAAATCCCTCTTTACTAATATTTAGCAATAACATCAAAACTTAGTTTTTCTCTTAAAAAAGTAATGTTACCCTCATTTTTTTAGTAATGTTACAAGCATGTTACTTAAAACCATTTGAGAGGAAATAATAATTTCGACATACTTATACAAACCTACTATTTTTGGAACTCACATTCTTAATATTATTTTGTTATTAATATTTCTATGAACATTTATTTATTTTTAAAAATGGCATTTTTTTTTGTCACGAAATTTTAGAATCAAAGCAACATTTTTAATCCTATTTTTTCTTCAACATGATAGAATGTTTGTGACTTATATATATACTATATGGATTAACAAGACATGGAATCTTTTAACTGGAAATAATTCTTTCAAATTCAAAATTATTCATCTTGAATTTGCATAATATTCTATATTTTAACCATTAAGTCAAGTGCCATTGATTATTTAACATGTGAAAATTAATTAAATAAATATTTATAAGTTAATATGCAATCACGATGACTTTAAAAAGTTTATGATGAAGTTGATTAATCAAGTATAATCTTTAAATTGTATGAAAAATGTTGTAAAATTAATGACCATTATTTAATAGTTACATATGCATAAAAAATTAATGATCAATTAATTAGGTTTGCCGACACTTGTTCCTTGATAAATGAATCCTTGTCCCTATCTATATGTTGATTTTATAACTTTCTATTAGAGTTATTCTTTTAGACTCTTGAGAAAAGGAAATCAATTGTTTTTTTTTTCTTTAAAAACTATAAACTTTTAGATATATTCTTAATTAACGATTTACAAGAATAAAGAGGAAATTATTCTATTTTAAAAGAAAAGACATAATAAATCAATATGAAGTATTAATTTTAATTTACCTAAAAAAATATATATGACTATTCTGTGCTTAAGGATCGAAAGAGTAAATTACTATAAAGCAAGGAAAGTTATGTGTATTTTTATGATAATAGTGAAAATGAAGAATAATTAAATTCTCATGCATTCACCTTAATTCTACCATTAGGGCACGCGTAAACTGGACCAATCACGTTATTGTTTCAAAATCTACGTTTTAAAAACGATTTTGATCTGTTGGTGAGAAAAAAAACTCAAAAACTTGATTATTCTGCAACATCCTTCAACAATGAACACATCATAAAAGACGTTATACATAGTTTAAGATACCATTTTTTTTTTCTTTACTAAAATTATGTAAAAATAAGTTGTCTAAAAATTGTGAAATTAAGATTATTATTTTTATATTTTTTAATAACATATGACTATCCATGTTTCTTATACATTCAAGAAAATCAAGAATGATAACAATAACTAAAATGTTGGATCGTAAGAATATTTCATGTATAAAACCTTAAAATAATAAGTTACCAAATTATTTTCAAAATCAATATTTATTTTTACTTAATGCTTGAATTTTAATATAAAATATTTTTTAAGAAAATACTATCACTACTAGAATTACATAATAAGATTAATTCCATCTTCAATTTAAAATTTTGAAATGATAAATTTATTAATATTGAAATTTCTTATTTTTATTAGACATGATATTTAAAGTTGTACTTAAATTTGATGGATGAAATTATGTAATTATGAATATTAATCAGTTGCTTAAACCGACATTCTAAACTGAAAGTTTTTTTTTTCTTGTCATTAAAGTAGATATAGATAAAAAGTTTATCCCCTATGGTTTTAAATTTATTTGAAAAAGAGAAATGAGTTTGGTTAATTGTTTGGGCATGGAATATATAGACAAAAATAGGTGTTGTCTTTTATTTGAAGAAGAAAATGGAAGCATAATTGCATTTGGAGAAAAAGTTAATGGAGGAAAATAAGTGAGAATGAAGATGAATCACGCAACACTGCAAATCATTATTACACTCTTCCACACAAAAAACCTAAATCATTGCGCAATAATCTTTTTCTTCTTTCTTAATTATTATTATTATTGTTTATCTCAAACAAATTCTTCTTTTCAATAAAACAGAACCACGTGTATGTTTCATCATTCTGCACTTTCCATGTTCTTATTCTCATAATAAAGGCTATTTTTGTCATTCACAATTTGTGTTTAGAAAATTATAAGAAGTGATGTAAGAAAATTATAAAAATCAGAAGTGAATTTTGAGTCACGTTGAATCTTAAAAGTCAGGTTATAATGTGAGATTTTGATTTTATTTTTAATAAAATGATTTTCGACAAATATTATTAATTTATATGCTAAAATTATACTTCAAAAACATTAATTAAATGTATTTGAAATTTAAATATATAAATTGAGAGAAACATTTAAATTAATGATAATAATTAAGTGCATGGTTAGTTGAAGCAACTTTTCAATGTAGATTAGAAATTCGCATAATTAATTTATAATTTATATAATAGAGATTAAGAATGAGATATATTATATTTAAGTGAGGATCTAATCTAATAATGTTATATGAAAAATAAAAATTGTTACGAAAATGTAATAAATTTCAACAGAACGCGGAGAAATAGTGTAACGCAAATCGGATAGGTTGTGAAAGAAACATCCAAAGATGCAGCAACAGAACGTGACATCATTTCATTTTGTCTTTTGAGCATTTCGATGTATTTAAAAATTAAAATAGATTATATTAAAAAGAAAAAGGTAAATTTGAATATATATATATATATATATATATATATATATATATATATATATATAAAATATAAAATAAATATATAATAAACT
>Ga0099822_1000869_pt1 | contig 32127 bp, 18 predicted proteins | sample CowpeawhiteBW_FD_76839 | JGI IMG/M metagenome (GOLD analysis project Ga0099822, IMG submission 76839) | Root nodule microbial communities of legume samples collected from California USA - Cow pea white BW | ecosystem: Host-associated > Plants > Roots > Nodule | place: USA: California | collected... | reverse complement strand
TTGTATCTCATGTTCAATAAACCCAATTATAGGAAATCCCAATTAAATCAATCTTTAAGCACAAAAATTCAATTAAATACCTAGAATTAAACATTAAATGAGGGCAAAAATACGCACTCATCAATGTTGGAAGGAATGTCATTCGTTGAGTTCATTGCTTGAATGTATTATTTGATAAGTTGACGGGTTTATGTTATGGAACTTTATTTTTCAAGCATGATGTGTTAGTGTGTATTTGTTGCGGAACTATTGTTATGCATGATGTGGTGGTGTGTTGTTAGGAATCAGTAATTCTCATGTGTTGTATGTTGGAAGGGTTTGCCTTGCTTGAAGAGCTTTTGGTGGAATTAAATGTTGTGTGAGTTTTTCCGTACCTAGGAACCTAATGAAGACTCTTTCGCCTGTGTGAAGTAGTGGAAATGGGTCATCTTCGCCTGTGTAAAGTAGTGGTAGAGGATTGGTTCGAGTGTTGTACCCTCTCGCCTATGTGAAGCAATGGGGAGGGGAAAGATGTTTCACCTTATTTCAGCTCGTTGCGAGTATAGTGCTCGATGTGCGATGCATCAACGTTTTTACTCATAATTCCTTGAGGAATAAGGGAGACAGTCTGGCTGCGATAGTGGGACACATAGAACCACCTGTTCTAGGAAACTAGATGTTGTTGTGGGGTGAGAGGCCGCGAAAAACCAAAGCTGGATTATGATTACTATGTTTAAGAGTTTGAGATGAATGTGATAGTTTGTTGGTTTGATATGGTTGTTTGGATGTTGGGGGTTGTGTGTTCAAACTAAAGTTTGATTATGATCTTAAATGCTTAAGTGTTACTTGAATGAGATGTTGAGTATTATTTGTCGTGTTTTATATATCATTGTTTATGGTTAGCTTACCCCTATTTGTTTGTTTGTGTGTTTGTTGTGTGTCTGATGATCGTATAACGTGTGTGTTATACGGAAGCAGATAATAATGCAGATGCTTTTGGCATGGAGTAGATCGACGAGAGTCTGGGGTGAACTCGGGAGTTTTTATAATTATTTGGTTGTTTTAAATCAGATACTAAAGTATATGTAATTTTCTTTTGTTCGCAATTGTTATTTGAATTTATTTGACAACTTGAGTTTTTGGAATACACAATTTATATTAAAATATAAGTTTTTTATTAGTACATTTTCAATGATAATCCTTTTCCGCTAAACACAAAAATTTTCTAACGTTCTGTGACATCCCAAAATTTGGGGTGTTATAATTGTTGGGGACATGGCAACTTTAGGTGATTAGTTTGTGTATTGAGTTGTGTTTGATTGGTTTTGATTTTTGTTATTTTTCTTTTATCTTTTCATTTCCTTAGAATAAGAACTCTAGGTTCAAAGTATGCACAATTTGTTGGTGCATTTCCTTTAGTACTTTTGTTGTTGATTAGGGAACAATTTTGGTTTGTGTTTTGGTTCCCCCTACACATTGAGGACAATGTGTAATTCAAGTGTGGGGGTTGGATTTTAGTTTTTATTTTCGTAGTTTTAGTTTCCTTTAACCCCTTATGAGTGTAGGTAAATGGTTTGACATGATAAGGATGTCAAGTGAACTTGATCTTTTCCCAAATTATCATCCACCATATGTCCAGAAGACCATTGGTCGGTAGGAAGTCAGAAAGATCAGCTTCAATATTGTTTTGGAATGAAACAGTGCACCAGTGGAGGAGCTTAGGATCAATTGGCAAAGAGGGAGTGTTTTCCATTGACTAGTACAAACAAGGAGAATAATTCAAAAGTTTGCATTTCTTTTCCTTTAGTTGTAAATTCTCTATGTTTTGCTTCTTGTGTGTCTGTGTGTATGTTGTTGAGGACTCGCTTTTTGGGTTGCTTATTGGATCTGCATGTTTGACTCCAATTTTGGGTTGTCCTGTCAATTTTAAAAGTCCCTAGGTTGCATTGCATGTTGTTGTTTTGCATTTGTGCATGTTGTATGATGCTAATTCTAGCAAGTTTGCCATGCTTTGTTTTCAACCTGGTTTGAGTGGATGAAATTTAGTGAGTGTGTGCATGAAGCTACATTTCAATTGAGTGGTTTGAGAAAAATGAGAGGTGGCAAGGCAGTATTGACATGAGCACCCAAGTGAGGTTTTGAGCCTTAATCCTTGAAATATGAGTGTTTCGTTGCTTGAGAGTGGTACTTAGGATTTTCTTTGATTCTCTTTGGTAAACTTGACCATTGTGCACATTCCAAGTATAATCTAAGCCAAGTTTGCTCTAGCCATTTAGCCAAAAGTTGACTCACCCCTTCATTTGACCATTGCACCTTTGTTTTGTGCCGAATTGACCTTTCTTGATTAAATTACCCATGTTACAAGCCATGAGACTGAAAAACCATGAGTAACCTTAGGCTTGTGAGCATGTGAGGGGCAATGTGCATTGTAAAATCTAAGTGTGGGGGTGAGAAAATTGTTTTGAAAAAGAGAAGAATGAAAACAAAGTGGTTAAGTGAAAATGAGGTTGAAACATGTTGTCTTGGTTGAGAAAAGTTTAATGATGAAAAAGGAAGGGCCTATGCTAAACCAACAACAAAAAGGTGAAGGAAAAAGGGTGAATTAAGGGTGAATTGAGGTTGAAACCATGAGGAAAAGAATGAGGGAAGATTGGTTCTATGAGTTTTGTTACAAGTTGATACATCACATTGCCTTGCTCATGACCACAAGCCCTAGCCTTGAACTCCTTTTTGGATCCTACCCTAAGCCTAACCACATTACAAGGAAAGACCTGGTGATGAGGAGAGAGTGTGTAAGATCCGAGAAATTTAATTAATTAATAAATGCGGGTAGTGGGAGCCTTTATGGCATTTAATGGTGAAAAAAGTATTGCCACTTGCAATTAGTTCTCTAACTTCACTCTCAAGCTTAATGTCTAATGGAGGTTCAACTTTAGAATTTGCTTGCCCCTGAATCAATATAGTAAGTTTTCCTTACACTTGACAAATAGAAAATACTTCCTTAGCTTCACAAAGTGTACACGCCAAAACTACATAGGCAATATCTAGTGCATTAGTTAAAAAAATATCATGAGAGCAAGAATATTGCATATTGATTAAGCTAACTATTAACAAAATTCTATTAAATAAAGGCATACTATTTGGGATATTATTAAGTGTCATAAGTCCCTATTTATTTGCATCACTACAAATTTTGTGAAATATTGTTGTATAATCAACACCATTAAAAATAAACATAACAGAAATATTATGATGGTTAATTGAAAAGAATGCATTACATATAGTAAACCTCACACTCATTCTCTTTTCCTCTTCAAAAGTGCCCTGATCAACTTCCACAAAGACACTAATATTTTTTTCATTCCTCTCACACTTCCACCTCATTGTAAACATATTTCTTCTCACTAATAATTTTGCCTGCATTTGTTTTAGTAAATAAATCCTCTACATCACTAAACAACCACTTAAGAGACATATAGGAATATTCAAAACTAAGGTTCTAAAAAAGGTCCAACTATAATTGTCATGGCAAATTTCTTGTTGTCAACAAGATTGAAAATTGAGGTCGGAACAACAATTGTAGTGGCACTTGTCTGCAATTTTCCACATTACCAAGAAATTTGAGAAATTTGTGATAACTTACCTAAAGAACTACAAAGGCGCATCAGAACACGCAAATTGGAAAGTCATCATACGTTGCTTTTGGTCGAAACTTATGGGAGGCGTTTTGATGAGATGGTGATGAAGAAACTTCCCCAAATGCCTCTTGTCCTCTGAAAATAGAACATTAGCTAAGTTGAGTAGGCAAAGAGGAAAACCGAATGACCCATCAAAATTAGGAAAATGAAGAGTTAGATGGTTCATACCTCTGAGTGATATCTGCGAGATTTTCGATTGGTGTTCTGACAAGGTCAAGATCGGGTTTCAGAGATTGCAAGTGACGAATATCAATTTCTTGACCTACGAGTGGAAACTCAAATTAGGTGAGTGATGCAATAAAATTATATCGAAAAAACCCTAGGCATGTCGTGAACACAAAATTACTAATTGTGGAGGGAGATTGATGTTGGAGTTATAGCAAAAGCAGTAGAGAGAAGTGTTAAGTTGCTTGCGAACGAAGACGCTTAGGAACAAGAATGGATAACACCAACGGAAAATGCCTTAGAGAACTAATTTTGTGAGTTGGGATTATCTGGAGAATTGAAGTGTGTGAGTGACTAGGGTTTTGTGAGGGTTTCAACGACTCTAGGAGTGTGAATGAGTGTGAAGGTTTTAGGAAATCAATGAGTGTTTAGATTGTTGGGTGGGAAAAGATAAATTGGAAAAAATAGTAAAATGAGGGAACAAATTTTATCAAAAAACAAAAGCGGACTTAGGAAAAATTCTAACCGGGAATAATTTTTTAAAATGAGAAAAACATGTTTTATGAAAAGTGACATTTTAAAATGAGACAATTTTAAATAATAGTATGACAATGTAAAAGATGGTGGTTATAAACGTCATATTATACATGTATATTTCGGCAATTATAAAACTAACATTTTATATCGTAAAAAGCGATGGTTTCACATAACCGCCATATTAAAAATGTCGTTATATACATTATTTTTTGTAGTGTAACTTGTATGATGTGGAAAAATACTATCTCAAGTGGTTGAGAGTACTTGGTTACGTCGAGAGGACTTGGGTTTAAGTCCTATATATGTCATTTATGTGTTATTTTTATTTGTGTGTTATTTGATAATATAATTGAGCATGATGAGTGATACTGTAATCTTAGAATTATAGGAATTATCATGAAACATGAATTGGTTGAATTGGTTGTGCAATTGCTTTCACATTTCATGGTTGTGTGTTTGAACCTTGGCCTACGCAAAATAATTTTCTTTTTGCTAAAATCATTTTTGGCAAGAATGTGAAGGGCCAGAAACCCTAGCTGTTTGGTAGAGGGCTGGAAAATCAAGCTTAAATGGTTATTGAATACTCCTTAAACCCACTTTAATGGAATTTTCGTTTTGCTACCATTAAGTCAAATTAAAGCATAGTTAAGAGCTTCATTAAGGGTGAGAGAGAGTGTTATTGAGGCTGTCATTGAAGCATAGTGTGAGGAGAGAAATTTCAGAGAAATTACATTGTTGTGGTGAGTGGAGGGAAGAGTTGAACTGTGGAGAACAAGGAAGGTTTTGGGAATCAAAAAGGCAAACTAAGTTTTGCAAGTGAAAGCAAGAATACTAGGTTAGGGGAGTTCCACTCATGTTTTTGCGTTTAATTATATAAGTATGTGATGTATGAAATGCATGAGATGTCATGTTTCTACCAAAAAAGTAATTAATTGCTCGTGTTTCTGGAATTTTCCAGAAACCGCCTGGCGGCGTTGAAGGTCTACCAGACGACTCATGCTTCTAAAGCCATTTTTCTAGGTAAACAAGATGAATGGGTTGGATTCAAGATCAATGGTAGTAGCCAAGCTCATTTCACTCATATTTCCCCATTTCATTGCATTCTTACTACAATTTCGAGTTTCTTTTCATTCCACCACTTCACACACATCATTTTTAAGTTTCTTTAAATGTTTGCAAACTTAATTTGAAGTTTCCATCATCAAAACATCAAAACCCCAATTCTACACCATTTTCAAGTTCACACACGCCTTAGTTACTATTTCATTAAATTTCTCTCTCATTTCTCAATCATTTTGAGTTTTGTAAATTCGTACACACTCATGGGATGATTCCCAAGCATTTCGAACCATCACACACCCAATTCCCTCACCATTTCACCAATTCACGTTTCTCTACATTTTCTTGTTCACGTTCAACATAGATACACTGTTCCATTCGAATTTCGCGTGATTTGAGCTTTTTTATTTGTTCTTGAGATTCATTCATCATCCTTGGATGTTCCCCAAGTGATTTGAATCATCAATTTCGCATTTCCTTCCATAAATCATCGAATTCGAATTCCTGCATCTCGTTCATTCGCAGTTCTGCATAATCTTATAATTGCGCGATTTCAATGAGTTTTGGTGCAAATTGGCTTGTGGTTTTCATTCATAGCATCATGACGAAGCTTTCAACACTTTTAATTACCTTTTCATATCACAAGTTGGTCGAATCGATCAAAATCTCATTTCTGCTTAAATTTGGCAAATAAGGTCCATGAAATTGGGAACTTTGTGTGTAGTGCACCAAATCGAGTGATTCCAGTTTCTAAATGCAATTGAGATCAATTATAATCATTCTGCATCATTACATTTTTAATTGCATCTTCAAAAGATCCCAATTCGAGGTTACCATGCACTTTGCTCATGAACATGTTGTTGATTTTGGGCATATTTCGAGTTTGATGAATTTTGGCCAATTTAACCATTGCATTAGCTTAGTTTTGATCATTAAACATGTTTTGAGCATTTAGTATTACCTAATTCATCATTCCCTACCATTTTGTGCATTGCATGTAATGCATTCATGCATAGTTCATAGCATTTCTTGTATTTGATGATTTTGAGTTTTCTGTTTTTTAAGTGTTGATTTTGACATTAGCCATGTCACGAATTGATTCCCAAGGTTCTCCCTATACTGCATTTTTAAGGGAAAATTGGTTTTGACTAAGTCTTTTAGGCGACAAAAAGGCTTTATCAGCCACGACCTCCTCTAAATACACTTTGACCTCTTTCATGGCTTGATTTGTCTTTTTGGGACATTTTCAACATATGTTCCTCCTATTGATATCCCAACATGTATAAGTAGGCTTTAATGCAACTTATCAATGGTTAACGTACTTATATCGTTAGACTCCTCTATTGAACAAACAACATAATTGAACTTATTCGTTAATGAGCAAAGTCTTTTACTAACCATTGTGCTTTGCTCAATTTTATCACCATTGGTCTTCATCTTATTTACCATTTTCAGGGTTCGACTCAAGAAGCTATATACTTTTTCACCTTCTTCATAACAAGCAACTCAAAATCCCTTCTCAAGGCTTGAAGTTGTCCCTTGTCACTCATGTGGACCATTGATATTTCAATTTCATGGACTCCAAATTTCGTTTGATGTTCCCTTGTCAAGAATGGTTTCTAGGATTTCCTTATATATTGCTTGAATAAAAAAAATGCTTGACCTTCAGATCTTTGATTTTGGCTTCCTCCACAACCTTCCTCTACGTGTTACTTATGAGTCATGTTCCTGTTGCTGGGGCAGGAATACCTTCGTTTACTAAGTTCCGCATCTCCTTGCTCCTTAGGAAATTCTCCATCGTCATCAACAAAAAATCGTAATGGCCATCAAATTTGCGGATATATGGTTGCACAATTTTTCTATGGTTGACATTCTTAGTTTTTGAGATTTCACTTTCAGACTATGTTTCACACATACACACACACACATAGTATATATATACACACACACACACATAGTATACACACACACACACACACTCACACTCTTTCAAACACTACGCACACCCTATCGGGCCAATTTCAAAGCTCTAATACCAGATGTGAAGACTAAATAAATGCATAGGTAGAAGGAAAAGATATTTTTACTCATTGCTTTAATTTCATCAGAAGTAGAGGTATTTATAATGAATGAAAGAAAAAAACCATGTTTACAAAAACCTACATCATGGTTCTAGAATAGTTTATACCGTTTGATGTGTTGTCGCTTCAATGTCAATTGAAAATGCATTTGATACATCAACAAAAATTTAATGTAATTGAGTAAAATGACTATATTCATTCATAGTTTACGTTTAAGGATAAAAATGTATCAAAAAATTTTAGACAGTGCGAATTCCAATTTTTTGTCAAAGTTAAGGAACTAAAAACATATTTAAGTTTTGAATTTTTTTTTAATCGAGTAGGAACAATCACAAATGGAAAGCTTGATAATAAAACCTTTTTCTCATATTTTAAACCCCAACCAACATTAGTAATTGCAACTATGGGCTACTTTGAGTGCATGTTCTGTGTTTAGAATTCAAGGAATATAGGAGAAAAAAGGTTTTAGAAGGCTATATCTGGATGACACAGTTTTGAAGGTTCTTAAATAATACATTGGGAAGAACAACTATTTAAATATTGGGCTGGTTATGTTTTATGCATATGAGAATTTCATGAGGAAGCAATCCTCGATTTTTTTTAGTAGTGGCACGATTTCACATTAATTTTAATGAAATGGCATACTGTAGAGAAATATTACAAGGATAGCACGGTTTTGTGATTAGGTGGGAATTCGGTTCCTTGGAACCCGAAACGCAAACTTAAAATATATGATTTTGCATCACAAAACCAGTCAGAATTCAGTTTTTGAAAAACCGAATTCTAAACTCGAATTTAATTTTTTTTTTGTTTAAATTAAAAAATAATATTTTAAATAAAGAAAATAATGTAGTGATATTTTTATTTTTTGTTATTTTACAAAAAAATTAGTTTATTTTGTTATAATGTAGTAATTGATAAAGTATAAATTGATGCAATTTTTTAACAATTAAATATTGAAAAATGCGTAATTATATTTTTAAATAAATTAATTATTAAAAATTGGATTTTGAAGATTTCTTGTTGATGAAAAAAAATATTTAATTGAAATTGTTGGTATAAATAAGCATTGTAAAATTTATTTATGTTGTATAAAATGTAGAATTTTTTTATTTGTACTAATAAAATTCAAATGAATATGTAGTAATGAAATCGAAAAAGTATAAGTGAGTAGGAAATATATTTATTGAATAAAAGTCATTATACATAATATAGTTGAAATAATTAAAAGTAACATGAAAATTAAAAATTAATGTGGAAATGGTTGTTTAAATCTTAGTACCCATCTTGGATATGCGTTTTAAAGTAATATATCAAATAAAAAATATATTTTGTATTAATTTGTTTGTTTCTGTTTTATTTTTTTGGCATTATTTGTATGAATCACAGAATATGTAGAATTGAAATACATAAAGTATAAGTGAATAGGAAATATATTTATTGAATGAAAGTCATTACTCGTAACATAATTGACATAATTAAAAGAAAATGAAACTTACTAGAACCTAAATGGATATTTAAATCTTGTACCTCTTGGATTTGTATTTAACAAGGATTCAGATGTTCCCTTATTTCATAAACATGGATGGACGTGTATATCTGTTTGGATGATCAATTTAATATATTGCCAAGTGTTAGTACGATCCACAGATGAGTCCATATGTTGAACTTTTTTTCCAGCGCTTGATCATTTATGCAATATCATTATCTGATTTGATTTCAACCGTGTCATGGATAAGTTTGTTATTAACTACATTGACGAGATGAAAGTAGTCAATTTCAGTTACTACAAAATGGTCCCCACATATTCTTTGTGTGATTTTTTGTAGAAGGTCATTGAAGGTTAAATTGTAGGGGATATATGGTCACAATAACGTCTGATTTGAAGTATAGGTCAAAATCATATGGGCTATTTGTGATGCCTGCTCGTTTTAAAATTCCTCTATAATATAACTTTGCTGGTGAATGCGGGACATGGTTTGGGTTTGTGGAAGAGGATGAGTGAGTTGGGTGTAAAAGATTAAGTATTTCCTCAGGCGACCTTGTGAAGGTAACAAACAATTCCATTATTGTGTTAATGGATAAGTGAGACTTACAATTAGTCATTTTTGCAATAGGTTGGGTTTGGAGTTTTTGTATTTATGGGGGAAGCATTTATGGGTCTTGTTATGGATTCAAATAAAGAGGACTCCACCCATCAACTTTAATATCTGCCTTGGCACGATATCCCAATAAAATTCATATGTCTTGTCTTAGTGGCAGAGTGCATGTGAGAACATTCATTTAGAGTGTGAATTAGCCTATGACTATGACTTTTCATCTCTAATGAGTGGTCTTTTTAGTGTAATAAAAATACGATAAGCACTCTTTTATAAGTATTCCATCCAATAAAGACATTGGATTGAGTCTCGGGGCTATAAAAAATTAGTCAGTTGATGTTTAATTTAGTCAAAACAGCATCAACATCATTTAAAAAGCTTGAAAATTAATACGAGACTATGACTTGTCATCTATAATGAGTGGTCTTATGAGTGTAATAAAAATATGATGAACACTCTTATCATAAGTATTCCATCCAGTAAAGACATTGGAACGATTTTGGAGGTCATACAAAATTAGTTCGTTGATGTTTAACTTAGTCCGAAACAACAACACCATCATAGAGCATCCTTAATGGAAGCTTGATCAAGATAATAAAAATTTTAAATTAAACATGACACTTAGTCCATCATACACATCGACCTAAGTTTTATAACTCAGAACATTCATATCGATAATTCAATCTTAGTAACAAACATCCAACAAAATACAAATAACAACTTCTCAAACTTCCTTCTCTTTTCCTGCAAACAAAGGTCCTACAAGATGTTGATTCAAAATCAAACACCCACATAGTGATTGAATTTGATAGAAATACAACAAGATACAGAGTGGAGGAGATGGTAAACATGCACATCACGACTTCAACATGTACATTAGTCACCATTATAGGTTTGATGTCGTGATAAAATTGTATTACCACATGTTCAGCGAATTAAGGCATGAAGAATATTGGGCATCGTAGTTTGGCCTCATTCGGCCACAAAAAGGAGCGAAAGGGATTGACCAAAATCATCTAAAATAAGGACAGAGATGGACATCAAGGAAGGACGATAACAACAAAAATGTTCATATTATAGAATAGCATGAGATGCAAGAAATCATTGTTCTAACAACCTTGGCCTTAGAGGATCCCCATCCCACCTAGAGCGTTTAATCAACTTTTGTTGTATATTTCGTCTACTAAATAAAACTTCTATTCACTTTTACCTTTCATTGTATCCAATCATACTTTCTCATATTCAATCATACATCACTTTTATCCTCACGTCTCACATTTAAAATTTTAAATTAATTAATTGACATCAAATTATTAATTTCCATTTTATCATTAAAAATAATAAAACTCTACAATTTATACACCAAAACATATTATACAATGCTTATTTGAACCAATAATTCTAAATAAATATTTTTTTTCCTTCAACAACAAATAATGTATACATTGCATATCAAATAATAACAAAATTAATTTATTTAAAAATATAATTATACATTAGTAGTGATTTGTAAAATTTTAGAAAAATAAAAACAAAGTTCTATGTATATGAATTAATTTTTATATTTACGGTTAGATTTTGCAAAAATTAATTTTTGTAATTTTTTTTATTAAGAATAGTTATTAAATTTTAATTATTAAAAGTTAATAATAATAAGAATGAATATTTTGGAACCGATGAATGTATATTTATAGTAGAAACAAAATTAAAGGAATTAATTAATGTTATGTAAAGAAATTTTTTAATTTTTTTCATTTTAACAAATTTATTGAAAAAACTTTCTTAATTACTTTATTTATTCATCTCCTTTTGTTTAATATTTAAAAAAAAATTAAATATACATTTTAAAAATTCTATTTTACATCATCCAACATGAATTAAATATATTGTTAATCTAATAAACATATAATTCTTTCTAAAAATTATAATTTTAAACTGCACAAATTTCAAATAAAAAACTATAGTTTTACATATATATTTTTTACTTATTTTTGCTTCTTTATAAAAAAATAAAATACAATTTAAAAAAATAACAAAAAATGAAAATATCAATATTTTTGTAATCTTAGAATATAATATTTCTCTATTTAAAAAAATAATTTTTAATTTAAACAAGAAACAAAAAGAAAATTTAATTCAAGTTTAGAATTTGGTTTCCTAAAAGCCAAATTCTGATTGATTTTGTGACGCAGGATCATATATTTTAAGTACTATTTTTCTACCTCAATTTTTACGGGCTTGCCCTAATCTATTGGGCCTAAAGCTGGCCCATAGGGTGTCCAAAACCTCTAAATCAGCCTTAACCCTCTCATTTTGCCCACTTTTCAGAAAATGGCTCCCTTCCTCCCTCTTAAAGATGCAACAACGTGCTCTGCTAGGGTTTGGCCCCATTCTTTTTCAAGCTAGCTCATTCCATTTCTATCCTATGTAAGTTGGTTCTCAACTCATACTCTTTCTTCTCCAGCTTGATTTTTCGTGGTTCCAGCTAGGGTTCACCATAGTAACCCGTCTTTGTTCTGGTGTTAGTGTTTCCAACTCACAAAGTTGTTCTTGGAGTTGTGTGCCTTCTGCTTGTGCCTACACCCCCTCATAGTAGCTTCTGTTAAGGTAAGGGAAGCTAGGGTTTTCTTGTTTCTTTCGATATTCTGCTTGCTTTGGTTTTGTTTCATGATTGTGTGGCTTGTTTGTTGTTATAATTGCTTGGGAACTGATAAAACATTGTTTGGTTTCAAATGCCTGATTGTGGCACGCGTGAACAGTGGAGGAACTTGGTGTTTTCGCCCAGGCGAGCGAGTCTTGCCCAAGCGAGAGTACCAGAAGTGCTCCTTGGAGCTTGCGCGAGTTGTCACGCAGGCGACGAGCTCCAATTTTGAGCGAAAAGCCATCTCGCTCAGGCGAGAGGGTCTCACCTAAGTGAGAAAATGTGAAAGCGCATTGTTTCACTACTCGAGCTCTAGCCTAGACGAAAGGAGCTCGCCTGAGCGTGGGAACCTCTCTCGCCTGAGCGAGGGCTTCTAACTTGAGCGAGGACTGGGCAAGGACGTGCTCATGTGCTGTTTTCTTCTCTGTTTTTGGTGATGGTCATATGATTAATTGAATTGCTTTATTTAAAGTATGGATTGTGTGAATATGCATGTATTAAATGATTTATGGGTTGGAATTGATGAGCTTGGTATGATTATGCGTATGAAACATGATTGGACGATTGGTTAAATATTGGCATGAGATTGGTATGCATGATAATTCTATGATTGGTTGGTGAGACATGGCTATGGTATGGATTGGACGTAATCCCATGATTCTTTTGGTAAGATTCATGGTGGTGCCTTGCGTAATGGATGTAATTCCATGACCCTCTTGGTGAGAGCTCATGGTGGTGCCTCAGGTAATGGACGTAATTCCACGAACCTCTTAGTAAGGTTTCGTAGTGGTGCCTCAGAATATAATTAAGTAAAGATTCAAATAAGGATTGCATCCTGAAGCTCTAAAGAGTTAGTTAGTCTCACCTAGAACGTACTGACTCAAGTGGTGAGAGTAGCAGGAGGCCCTAGTCTTTGGCAAGATAATGACCTTAGATGTTTGAAGGCTAACCTTGTGCGTGGTAGGGTGAAACCCATTAGCAATGGCTCTGCAAAGCAGTAGAGGCCACCACAAGTAAAAGCATACAGTGAATCTGACTAATTATATGTATTCGGATAATCGAGTCTTAAAGTCTTACTTATTTGCTATCACATGATTGTTTGCTTATCTTGTTGCATGTGTATGATCTATTTTAAGTGTATGTGTTTCATAACATGTTAAATTGATTTATACTTTAGCTTGCCCTTTCTGTTTGCTTGTGTTTGCCTTGTGTATGGTTCTTCCTTTTTGCAATGATCATCAATTTATTGATGTGAGCAGATGTGAGAACCCCTAGTGGTCATCAGGGTGATGAAAACTCCACTACGTAGTTAATCTTGGGTTGGATTCCCTACTCCGAGTACTCTTTAAGGCATTGTGGCCTATGTACTCTTCTTGCTCTATGAGCATGTATTCTGGAATACTGTCAAACTTTTATTCTGTTTAGTTAATGGCATCGTGGTATGCCTTAGTTTTCTCTCTGAGTATTTTGGATAACTGTAGAAGTGACCCTTATACTCTATGACATTGCTCTTTATATTATATCTTATGTGATGTTTCATTTAATTAAGTGTATTTATTAAATGTGACGTTACAAAATTCCTACATGATTACAAAATCATACTATCCTTGTAATATTTCTCTACAGTATGCTATTTCAATAAAATTAATATGGAACCATGCCACTACTGAAACAAAAATTAGCAACCCACTTATAATATAACGACACACATTTTAGATTAATTATATCATTCCCACGTGTATGAAGCAAATTAAATTCCAGTTTTAAAGTGACCGGTGTTAAACAATATTATAGGATTATATATATTATCAGCAAAAAATATAAATATAAATATATATATATATATATATATATATATATATATATATATATATATATATATATATATATATATATATATATATATATAAGTAAAGAGGCATTTTAGAGTGGTCAACCCTTATACATATCATATTTTATATTAAAGTTTTTGGATAAACTAAAACAACCTAATAGATGTGTACATCAAATAGAGGTCCTTACATATTTAAAGTGCAACTAAAAAAAGTTTCAACTTAAGAATTTTTGCTTGTAAGGTACTTGTTTAAGTTGGTAACCATTGACAGTTACTAGATTCATTCTCGTTCGTCCAATGCTAGATTCAAATTCATTTAGAAGCTATTTGAGAGTTTTCTTATCAGCAAATAAATGTGTGTAACATTTTTGTTTCCTGACTCTATTAGTCAAAATTAAACAACAAAGTATTGTGTCCAATATACCATTGCACCTTTGAAGATTTTTCCAGTGAAATTTTCTGCATAAAATGAATGAGATCTCTAGACTTAATAGACTCAGTAGGTTATAACTTATAACACATGTTTCCTCCACATCATATTTTGATTAAAGGATTTTACATTATTAATTTGATACACTCAATGGAACATAAATTCTAATCATTATTAGAAAAATGGACATGTGAAACTTTATATTTCATTCATGTCCAAATATTCTGTTAATCATTATATAATTGTTATGATACAATTGCGGGAAATATCATAACTTGAATGATTCAAATAATAGTATTACCATGTATTTTCATTATTCAAATAATTCAATGTAGAATTTTATGATTCCTTTTACTTTAGTTTTAATAAAACAGTTTTAACATTTTATAAATACAATATAAAAACAATTAGAGATGTAGTGAGAGGCTCATGTGTTAAGTGGTACTTCTTCCCACAAATTAATGTTGGACTGAGTAGCGAATAAATTGGGCCTGCCCATTTTTCTATTCTATTCGATGGGCCTCCATACAAAAGTATACAGTTTATGAATGCCCAGCTAAACGACATGGTATTTCACATTCAATAAACTAAACGACGTCGTATGTGAGTTCTTAAATACCGAAAAAGCTGAAACGGTAGAGCGTTTAAGAGACGGGTGTGGCTATAAATAAGGCTGAGTACAACAATTTAGAATCTCAAAACCCTAGCAATGGTTACGCCTCTCACTGACGACGCGTTAGAGATCAATTTGTACGTTTTTTTATCTCTTCGTTTCCGATTATAAACCTAATTCTTTGTTCGTTTTGTTTGTTGAATTGAAACTGTGAGGGGAGAAGGTGCTATGATGATGAGATCAATAATCTCGTTAATCTGATGAATAAATCATTCATGAGGATAGCTTTTCTCATCCATTCAATATTCTTTCTGAGCACACTCTCTCCTCGCCTTGTTATAAGAACTATTTGATTCACTCCTCTTTAAAATTATTTTCGTAATAGTAACATTCACCACTTTTGGTTCGAAACTGACGGTAGGTTTTGAGATCTGTTATGACGACATTTTTGTGGAAAATGATTTGAGTCTCAGTTTATACTTTTTTACTTTTATAATTCTAGAATAAATGATTAAATAGCATGTAAGGTAAAATGTTATGTTTTTTTTTTTCTATTAAAGGGGTTTGATGGAACTTGTAATTACTTGTATTTTATCATCAATTGAATCATACTAAACATATTTGAATGAAGTGTCTAAGTAGTTTTTAAAGTTATTACAACGTATTTTTGGAATATAAAATTAATTTTAAATTAAGATTTTACAATATATTTCTTTTTACTTTTTTTATGTTCTTTCTAATTTTTTTTTATATTTTTTCATTTATTTTTTTGCTAGATATGATAAAATTAGCGAGATAACGTTATGAAAAACTGTTTATTACAACATGTAAGGATGATTGTTTATTTTAGTTAAAATAATTATTTTTTATTTTTATAAACTTTCAAGCTTTGTTCATTGTAGATGTGCTGGAAGGTAAAAAAAATCAGTGGATATTCAGATTAATTCTTTAATATTTCAACTTTTTGTTCAAAAATAATGTAATGTACAAAATCGGATTCAAAATGAAATTCTAAAATTGGGATGTATTTTATAATAATTTAGAAACCATCTAACAATGAAAGAAGTTAAAAAGAGTTAATAAAATATATTGAGTTATGTTTTATACTTAAATTGTTGTTGTAACTGTTTCAGAACTAATGACCGATAAGTTTTTCTTCGTCTGAGTAGGCATTCTAATGAAATTTAGGCATTTAAAATGATAAGTTTTTAACCAATGTTGAACATAATGTGTAAACCCTTCACGGAAAATAAATTATTCCAAGAGTGAAGACATACTTTTTTCAGAGGCCATCTTCAAAACATTTTAAAAAGTGTTTGTAAACTTATCATCAGATAACTTAAAGCTTTTCTCAATTTTTCCTTGTAGAGCTAACATTATTTTCAAATATTACATATACTAATGTCCAAAACAAGTTTCTTGGCACTCTCCACTGCAATGGAAGATTATGACTTGAAAATTTTGTTGTATGTTTTATGACTTTTATCAACTCACTACTTTCATGCTTTTTAGTTTGGATGACTAAATAATTTCTTGTGCAAAAGCTCCAAAGGGTTAGAAGTGTAAACAACATATTTCATAATAAAAAATACCTTTTTTTTCTCTTTGACATGCTTAACTTATTTTATCCATTTCGAACTTGAGTTTTGGTTAATCAATCGGTAGTGTACCATATAATCAAAGTTATCTAAATGATGAATGTTATTAACATTACTATTTTCTATTATCACCATAAGTGACATTCTTCGTTCCTAAGTGATTTAGGTGATTAAGAAAGCTGAAGGAAGATTTTCACTTGACATTAAGATAATCAAGGTTATCTAGACTTGAAAGTTCACTTCCTAAGTGCTCTAAAAGAAAGAAAGGATTTAATTAAGAATTACTAAACCAAGAACACAAAAGAGAACACAATTGTCGAATGGAAATGGGCATAATATAAACCGAAGTGAAGAAAAGATGAAGTAAAAGATGGAAGATTAGAAAGGGGTAGGGGATGAAGATGATGACTATAATTAGGGATAAAAAAAAAATCTGTACTCGCCTGTATCCGCGGATAAAATCTGTGATGGGTAGGAAATGGATATTCAAAATGTATACCTGCAGGTAATGGGTACGAGTATTTTTAATACCCATATGTTAAGATGGATACAAGTATTATAGTATTCGTACCTATGGATATCGTACCTTATTTAAATTTAAAAAAAAAATATGATTAAAATATTAACATATTAACTTCAAATTAGTTATTTTTTTATCAATTAGTTTTTAAAAAAATTATTTCTTTGTAAATTGTTATTCAACCTTATTTAAATGGGTTATTTGACTTTGTATTAAAATTTATGAATGTTTTGTATTAAAATATGGGTACCCGTGGATATTAAAAAATTATGTGAGTACCCGCATAACGGATACCTGACGAATATGGGTACGGGTACGGGGCAAATATTTATCCAATGGGTAGAGTATGGGGAAGCTACTACTCGTACCCGTCTCGTTGACATCCCTAACTATAACGTCCTAATCAAATATTACTTATTTAGAATTAAGATAATAGAAATACTCTTGCATTTTTTAATAAAGTATTTTCCTAAAAACGCGGAAAAATTAAAACTATAGTTTATATACGCCAAAAGATCAAATCCATAAATGTGTTCAACGCTTACAATTATTTATATAGTTAACGTAAAATGATTACAAATTAAATAAGAAAATCCATGAAAAAGTCCCCAAGTTGACCCTCTTCGGCTCTAAGTATCCACGGGCTCACCTGCATCAACATCTGCTCATATATAACAAGTTACATGATGATTGCCAAACACGCACAGATAGGGTGAGCTCAAATAAAAAGGAATACAATGCACAATAAAATAATGATTGTAAACCCAATACTCTAACGAAAACCCAACCGTCAACCCAACATTCACATCTTCCTTTGAACGCCTCTTGATTCTACACCCTTTGATGATTACATTGATCGATCTTTGCTGCCACGAGTGTCTATTCGCCCCTCCGACTACAGGCCACCACCTATAGTCCACATGCGAGAATAATCTTGTTGTGGCCATAATCCGCAACACCAAGTGGAGTTCCCTAATACGAACTGCAGTCTGTATTTGTCCCCAAGACTACTAAACTCATCGGATAACACCAAGGAGGGCAATCTTTCGGAACCCATCCGTACGAGTTACGATCTTGCACACTCCACTAGACTTCCAAAACCATCAGGCTACAACCTCGAGTGGCCACGTGTTTCCCCAATACAAGCTACACTCGTAACTGAGCCCAACAAAACATTGCATCAATACCTCCATCCAAAGCTGTGTAGAAACCTCCTCGCAGTCCAATTTTGTACTTGTAACCGCCTGGTGGGCATCCCACGCAGCCAGGCGCCAAGCGCCTTCCGGTGCTCCTACCAAACAACTTCTGCTTAGCAAGACCACCTCGACCGCTAGGTGCCACACAATTACAGTGGCCATTGCCACTAATTTTAGTCTCTATTGCCTGACGGCTCACCCCGCGTCACTAGGCACCTTCCCAACAGCGGTAGTGTTAATGGTTTTGGCAATTTTGGCAGGTTCTAATGAACCTCAATCACTTCCCACACAATTCACAACAAATATAATTATCCAATCATAATCATATGACTGAATCACAAGTCACGCCTTCTCGGTTTCACAATTAAGGTTATGCAATCATTCAATTATCAATGTAATTTCCTCACACATAATCTATTACCAAATACACATACCATAATGAATTATAGCCCATTGAACACAAGTAAAGACTCTAAAACAAACACTGTACCACATCACATTCCACATTTGCATCACCTTTAACCTCTTTGAATCCCAATCATCACATTTTCATACAAATACTTTAATTTATTGACATACATATATTTCCTTCTCACACCCTAGGCCCAATTACCTAGTATTATGTACAAAATTTTCGAATAACGACACCCAAAAACCCAACGCGAAATAAAATCAACCTGTCCGCCTACACCTGATGTGTCACCTGGCGGCAATTCATGTACTGCTAGGCGGTGCATATAAATTCTGGAAAATTCCAGATTTTTCTAGCACCTGCACGAACCCCAATTCCCCACCTATCAATTCAGTCACAAATTTTGGCATGTTTTTAGTGTTAAACCGACTGATTAAGTTCATGCCTTTTCAATTGGACACAATTTTCATAGCATTAGAACATTATTCATAATAAAATCATGCCTTTTCATCCTCAATCCATCATGAACCATATCCCTCAAATTATACCAAGATTCATACCTTTCCTCCTTTAATACAATCCCAAACATATAATCTCCATGCCAATCATACAAATATACACAGAGAATCAATCCATACATCTCAACATCACTGAAAAAATACAAGAAATCAGAAAAATTGTCGCATCACCTGGCGAATAGCACACAACCGTCAGGCGCTTCATAGGGAAACCCAGAAAATTGGGTTCTAGAGACATGAGTCGCCTGGCGGGCCTTTAACAGTGCCAGGCGGTTTCTTAAAAAATTCAGAAACATGAAAAATTCAAGCATAAATCGGCAGAATCCAAGGACCACGTACATACATCACAAAATCATTTATCAAAAATTGAAACACGAGATGCAGCTCCCCAACCTGTAAATCCCGCTAAAATTGATCTATCGACGATCCTCTTTAGTCCAATGTTGATCTCCCCTCTTGAGGCCTTCTCCCAGTAGTCAACACTCTCCTCACTCAACTTTTTAGGGTTTTGGACTCTCTCGATTTCAGCCACGCGAAAATGAAGTGAATTTTCCTCACTTTTCAGCTCTAAAAATTAATTAAATTAATTTAAAAACGAATAAAATTAATTCTGCCATTTTATTGGGTCCTTAAAGCCTAATTAAGCCCAATTAACCTCTTTGTCTATGTCTAGATTCATGGAACCTATCTCCAGCTCTTCATCTCCTAAATTCATTCCCGAGGCATAAAAAAATGTTTAGATTTTTTTCTAGCCAAGGTTTGACCCACAACCTCCCAATTACCAAGTACATGCACAACCATCAAGCCAATTCATGTTTCTTGATAATTCATACTTATCTATGGTTTTATCTCACTACTCTAGTCTCCAACATACACGCAAAACAATAACATAATTAAATTAATAAACAATTAGCATACTTAAGACTCAAACCCAAGTTCTTTCAACACAATCAAGTACTCTCAACCATTTGAGTTAGTACTATTTCATGTCATAATTCCCAACATTAAATGCCATAAAGGTTCCCACTACTCTCATTTATTAAATAATTATTTATTTAATTATTTAAATTCCTCAGCTCTTACAATGACACGCCACTTGAGGGGACACAAGACTCACTAAACTCATGATTAGTGGTGTATACTGCCACTTGAATTCTAGGCTCAAGATAAGACAAGAGAAGATGATACTCTAAGGAGAGCACTCTCACAAATCGTCAAATATAAGGTAATTTTACTCAAAATATTCAACTCTTCTACAAGTCTAAGAAAACCTAAGTGATAGAAGAGGTCTCCCTACAAAAATACAAAGCTAAGGACTAAGAAGCAAAAACACAAAATAATGTTTTAGAAACTAGGTCAACTAAAGGTGGTGTCTTGAAATGGAGAGTGACCTAGCTTGGTGCCCTAACTTCTCCTTATGAGCTTATCGACCTTCTAGAAGAAAAGCTCAACTCCACTTTCAACTCTCCAAATTTGTGCCTAGCATGTGTAGTTCCAAGGTTAAGGTTATCCTCTACTCTAAATAGTGTTATCCTTCTCCAAGTTGGCACTAGCTTGACCTATAAAATAAACACTTACGATCAAGGGTCAACAAGTCAACAAAAGAAAAATAAACACAAAACTAAATCCAATAAGAGAAGGAAGGTGAAGAAACTTCCCTTCTAAACATGTTTATTTTTCCTAAGCATGTGCCTCCATCCTTTGTAGGGGTTAGGTGCTCATCAATGCATCATTGTCCCCATTTTAAGGGTGATCATGGATCAAATTTTTGAAGATCCAATCTAGATCCAGAAAATTAGACCAGATTTTAGATCTAGATCTATTTTTGTTATGAAACCAGTTTGTATTTTCCTAAAATCTACATCCAAATATTTGGATCAAGTTCTAAGTTTATATCCAAATATTTGGACCAATTTTAAATCCAGATCCATTTCTAAATCCATTTTTTTACTAAAAATTATTTTTTTATAACTATAATTTTAAATCTATATTTTTAAAAATATAATAACTATTTCATTTAATACATAAATATAGAAAAAGTTAAACAATATATAGAATATAATATATTAAAAATTAATCATAATATTTATATAAATTCTTAATATTAAAAAAAAACTAAGAAATTCATTGCTTTAACTTATTCATTGTGGATCTTGATATGTAAAACTTGCAGCCTATGATTAGTCAAATATTTGCAAGCTCATATACATAGAAATACTATTCTACTTGATCTAACAACTTAAAATTGTCCACATTCAAGATCAACAACGACTATTTCCAAATCCAATAAACATCAAAACTTAAAATAGACATATCCATATCAAAAGTTCATTCACCATAAATGTAGTAACTAGAATTTTGCAATAAACATCAAAACTTAAAATAAACATCTCCATTCCAAAAGTCCATTCACCACTGGCTAGAATTTCCAATAAACATCAAAACTTAAAATAAACATATCCATACCAAAAGTCCATTCACCGTAAATGTCGTAAGACCTGAGGAAATTAAATAACTAATTAAATAATTATTTAATAAATGCGGGTAATGAAAATCTTTATGACATGGGTTGTGTTGAGAGGACTCGGGTTCGAGTCCTGTGTATGCCAAATTGTGTGTTAACTTAATTCCTTGTTGTTTTAGTAATATATTTTATCTTGGTGTGTGATATTAAATTGCTGAAGATGTAGGAATTATCACGAAACAGGAATTGGTTGAATTTGTTGTGCATTGACTTTGTAATTGGTTGTGAGAAGGGTTAAAAACCCTATCCATCAGAGTATGAAACCAGGAGGTATGTAAAAGCATCAAGTTTATTAGAATTGATGGCTAATAAACCTTAAAATAATTATTTTCGTTTTTTTAATTAATTTAATTAAAATAGAAGTGGAAAAAGGAGAGGGAAGGGAATTAGGTCTAGAAAAGTGCAGAGGAATTTGGAGTGAGAGTGGAGAGGTTCTGGGTGCGTGGAGAAGTCAAAGAGGAGGAGATTTCTTGTGGTTATTAGAAGCAAAGGAAAAAAGGATTGGGAAAGAAGAGTAAGGAACTCAATTGGAGCAAGGATTCTAGGTAAGGGGAGCTGCTTTCGTATGTTTTTAATCGTATATAATATATTGTGCCTTGTATGAAAAAAATTGCATGAAATCCTCTTCTATTTACGTAGGTTTTTGGGTTTTCGCCTAGAAACTGCCTGGCGGTCATAGTGTGCCGCTAGGCGATGCACCATTTTGCCCAGTTTCTGGGTTCTGCTATGAAGAACCTGGCGACTATGAATACCCGCTAGGCGATGAGAGTTTGATTTGTTTGGTTTGGCTATATTTTTCAATGTAAGATATTGGTTTTGGAAAAAGTAATAGTGATTCTGATTACCAGTGTTAATTGTTATATATATTGTAAACATGACATGTGTAATGTGTTCCTCGTGCTATCTATGAATTTGGCCTAATTGCATGATTGGAGTGGGTTGGGACAGATTAAAAAGGTTTGCACCGAAACGGGAAAAACTGGGATTTTTCTCAGAAACTGATAGCAAGAATTTTTCCAATATAGGGTCCTGACTGGGTTGAATGCAAGGGTCGAGGCTCAGGGCCATTATTATGGATTTAGGTGAAGCGAAGAGTGTACTTAAACTTGGTGATTGAAAGGAGTAATGAAGAGAATATGATGATGATTATTCTAATGTGCAAGTGAGAATTGATATTAAATGTTAATTGCAAAGATATGGTAATGGGTAATTAAGAATCAATATGGGGGTTAGTGTGAAATGTAGAAATTCTAGATTCTAATTTTTGTTGATCTTATTATAAGCATGATTGTGAACTTTAAGAGTCAATGTTAGTTGCATGAGTAATGAGGTTAATTGACCTATAGGTAGGAAGGAATGTATTATTAGGCAGAGAGTAAACACCGCATTACAATAAGGTGAATTTTGCATTGTGGGATGTGATGCTATATATAAGTTATGGATGTGAGTTATTCTTGATTGGAATAAAGTTTTGGTATGGTTGCAATTTATGGAACTATGTTGACCTTGAGTAGTTGAGATATATGTGGTGTAGTAATGTAAAAATGGAGTGTGGCATAATGATGGGACATGTATATTGCTAAACTAGAATTAAGCATGAATAGTTAAGTCAGACAAATCTATTTCTGGGGTGCTAAACCAGTAACTAGCACACTACTGGTATAACGCTTGGCGGCACGGTGAAGGCTGCCAAGCAATAGGACTATCAAAGGTGTCCTTGCAACGTGTGGCGCCTGGCGGTGAGGTGTGACCCGTCAGGCGATAGACCTAAGACAATGGGTCTGGAAGCAGCCTGGTGTCTGGCGACGATGTTGTCCCACCAAGCAGTCTGCGTAGGATTGTCGCCTGACAACGCTTAGGCAATGACAGGCGATAGCGCTGCAGCCAGGAACTTTTCTTGTTTTCGTTATCATGCTGTGATGTGAGACTTGGAAAAAGAGATGTTGTGCCATGAGCAAGTAGGTTCATGGATGGTGGTGAACACGTGATGATATGAGCGGGGAACTTCATATCTTGATACTCTCGTGTGGGAATACAAGCGAGAAGGTTCATATGTTTCGTGCTCACACTTGAGAGATGCTGCGAGTAGGGAGGTTCGTAGTTGGTGGATCACGTGTGTTGGACTATAGGTGGGGAGGTCTGTAGAGTTGGACTACGAGCGTGGAGGTTCGTAGAGGCAGGACTACAAGCAGGAAGGTTCGTAGAGGTAGGACCAGGAGCGGGTAGGTTCTGGGAGTATCATATATCCTGAGTCCATGGTCAATTAATTGTGTGAATTGAAGGTTGAAAAGCCTTGGGTTATTAAGGTCTTGGCCAAGAACTAAATAGAATAAAATAATTGGGTGTATCTTGATTTTATTAACTTATATGTTAATTCTTTATGAGCTCACCCTTTTTGTTTGTGTTTAGCGATGATCGTGTGACGTGTCACACAGGAGCAGATGATATTCCAAGTGATGTTGTTGATCCATAGTGACGGAGAAAGGGATAGCATGGGACCTTTTGGCAAGAGATTTTGGTTATGTTTTGTTTTCATGTAGTCAATGTTTTGGCACTTGTAATATAGTTATGAACTGGTTTATTTAATTTTAAGCGCGATGAATAATTTACAAATTTTCTAGCGTTTGGGAATAATAAAAATTATGACGCTTGATTTTCAATCATTATTTATTTATTTTAATTAAGTAATTTCCAGTAGGGATGTTACAAATGTAGTAACTATAATTTCCAATAAACATCAAAACTTAAAATAAAAGTCGTTACAAGGGGAAACATGGAGAGTCATTGGGCATAATGTCACTATCCATCTCCACACCACAAGTCCATTCACCACAAATGTACTTGCAAGTAAAAATTTAATCATTGAAGGTATCATTATAACGTCAAGTTACTTAAATCAACGATTGAATGTGTAAAAGACATTACCTTCCACCACACTTATCCATATCCCACCATAACAATATCAATCATTGTTACATATTTTCTTTCTCCTGTGCCTTTCTCAAACAAGTTAGAAAATAACATTTATTAACATGTCAACATTTATTAATATGCTAAAGAAACAAAAGGCCCCCACAAATTGTAAGAGAAAATACTTAACTAGTTAATGTACTTACTGATTGCAAGCATGAAGATTGGGCTTTAACTCAAAGAAATCATGTTATGGTCAAAATTTTCTTGAGAAATCAACTCTATAAGAAATGAAAAGATTATCATTACTTAATACATATTTAATTGTAATATTATTACATAATTGAAACATCAACATACCTTGGTCAACACATTCAAGCTCTTCAAAATCATAGTCCAACAATGATGGTAAATGTGTGTCTCTTAACCAATCTTGTGTACATATAAGTGCCTCCACTTTTTGATCCGATAAAGAACAACGATATGGATCAAGCACTCCTCCTCTTGTGCTAAATGAAGACTTAGATGCTACCGCAGAAACATGCATAGCTAATAACTCTCGTGCTATGTTTGAAAGGATTGGAAATCTACATGAACTAATTTTCCACCAATCGAGAATGTTCAAATTTTTACTTGTATCAAGCTTTTCCTCTAAATACTTTTGAAGCTCAGATTTGTTCGAAGAGGTTAGTCTTGTTGTTTGCAAAAAAAAAAATTTCCAACCATACGGATCATGTTTATAAGAAGTTATCTTTGCATGTGGTTGTTGTGTGTCACTTCTAGCTCTGTTTCGAATTTTATATTAATCAAACAACAAATTCAAAGAAATATCCAATCTTGACTTTAACACACATCCATCATTTGTCTTTTCAGGATCAAAAAATCCATCAAATACCCAATTCATATAACTCATTTTGTATCTAGGATCTAAGACAACAAAAATCAACAACAACATATTGAACTTATTAAGTTCACCCCAATATTTCCCATATTTTTGTTTTTCATTTTTGCAGCCATTTTATATGTAGAAACTTATATCATTTGACTTAAGGAAATGGTTGATCTCATTCCAAATTCCTACCACCTCCAACATGTACATATTGCTAGTAACATAAGAGTTACTAGAGATGCGCAAAGTAGCTTCATAAAAAAATGCTCAAAAAAGGTAGAATAAACTCAACATATTCCCAATCTTCATAAGAAGGCAATCCAATCCCCTTTCCTAACTCAGTAGCATATTTTGTATCATAAAACTCAAGCTTATCAAATGCCTTTTTATGCTTGAAAGCAACATCTAACATCAAATAGGTTGAATTCCACCTTGTTTCAACATCCAACCAAATATGACCCTTATAGTCAATATTTTTTCTTTCAACACACTCTTTGAATTTCATAAATCTTGAAGGTGATGATCTAATATATTTCACTGTAGCACGGATTCTCAAAACAAAATTATCAATCTCTTTTAGCCCACTACTCACAATTAAGTTCAAAATATGTGCATAACAACGCATATGAATATAATCACCTTTCAAAACTAAGTTATTCCAAGACAATAGTCCTTTCTTCAAGTTTTGAACTCCTGTTCCATTTGATGTAGCATATCTACTGTCAAGGTCAAAATGCGACTCAACCCCATTCATGCAAGCCTGACTCAACAAATTTTTTCGTCCCTCATGAGAAAGTCTCACATTTGTAGAGCCACTAATAACTAGTGGGATAGAAAGTGTATACTCAATTGATTTTGAGATGGAACAATTATCTTCTTCACGCACTAATGATATTTTTAGAACAATATTGCAATAATAACTAACCAAGAACATAACCTAGTAGATATGAGAAATCAACAAATTCATATGTACTAACAAAAAGGAGGCAAAAATTTGCATCAAACTCAGAAATATCAAGGAGCGAAAATAAGTCATATCATTTGTGTCAACACAAATAGATAGTGTAATGTATAAACAACATTTATTAGGCATGATATGGGATAAGATCTATTTTATTATTTTAAATTATTCAAAAAAAGTACATTTGTTCTTATACTGTTCGCTCTGAAAATCATATATAAGATTTTATTATTATTTATTTATACATAAGAGATCTTAAATAATATTATTAATTTTCTTATTTTCTCCTTTGTTGCCAAAGTGAACTTTGAAAAGTTTATTGACTTCTGCTTATGATAATGGCACTATTTCTAATCCAAACTATTAATTTCAATTCTGATTTCTTATCCCAACAAGACTATAATTATTATAGCTCAATTATTGATTATGAGTTAAGAATACGTAATAAAAGCAATGATTTAAAGTTTAAGTGCATTTATTTTATAGTTTAAGTGGGAAAAGAAAAAAATTTAAAGAGAGTTGTTATCTCTGTGGAATATATGTGTGTGGGACGTAAACCTATGATTGACTAAAGTTTAATATATTTTTTTTATTATTATTGTAGTGAATCTCCTTGACAAGAGACAATGACCCATTCATAAACATAGAGTTTAAGAGTTTCCTATGTTGAAACATACAATAAAACTCTGCAAGTGAAAAAGAAAATACCTTAACCTTTTAAAAAAAATGAAGTTTTTTAACAGATTTAAGCAAGAGAGATTATGAAATGTATAAACAGAAAGTCATATCATCACCCATGTTAGAGAAGAAAATGATCGTTTGACATACTAAGAACACTAATTTGATAACTTTAGCACTTTTAACTAAGCGTTGTTTATACATTCAGACCAGAACTATAAATTTAATTTTATCAAGTCCCTTGATTTAGTTAAGATTATAACTTATAACAAAGATGAAAGAGTTTTGCAAATTGACAAATTGCTATTTGATATTTAGTGGTGAATTTATTTTATACGATAAAGAAACACTATCTTAAGTTAACAGTGCATCAAATGTCTCCTAATACTGGTAAGGTAAACTAAGTTATAATTTTATAAGGATAGTAAGAATTGGTCTGAGATCAAATTGCGGAGAATAAAATAAAGGAAAAGGGTGATCAAGTGGGGAAAAGGATTCATGGGTGGGGATCTATAAGAGTTTTTCATTCCTTAACAATCATAGGCAAAGTTCTTAAACCGTAGAATCCATACTATTCTTTTGTGTATTTGGAACCTGCATTGGAGAAGAGACTTGTTTGTTTGGGAGAAAATTTTGATATAGAACTTTATGGCAGAAATTATAAAGCTCGAGTGGTGCGTAACAATGACAACTAGTGGATTCTAGTTAAAGAGAGTTGTGTTGTGGTAGGTATATTGTATTTTCAGTTTATGATATGCTTCATGGAGTGGATTGGATTCATAAATAAAATTGCAATATGGGCTGATATATGGCAACTCAAAGTAATGGCTAAGGTTGTGCTTTTTCCATCTACAGATGCATTAAGATTAAGATTGTAACAAAAGACAATTTCAACATGATGAACAAACAACAAAAGACCCGGTAATATGTTGTTTGGCAAACCCAACCTAGCCAAGCGCACACATCAAAATCAAATATAAATTCATACAATGATCAACCCCAATCATCATATAAAAATAAGCACACCGATGATATACAATCATAATATACAATCATAAGCACACTTCCACAAAATAAGACACAAAAAATTAACAAAAGGGAAAAGAAATTTGAAGACTAAGGAATGTGAAAGATGAAGGTAGGTTTACATACCCTAAGATGAAGGGTTACATACCTTAAAACAAGCTTCCAAAAATGCACGTGCCTCGAACTTGATTGACATCGATCTTAATCTGGAGCAAAATCTGAAATCATAATCAATATAAAAAAGGAATGAAAAAGGGACAAAAGGAGAAATAGCAAGGAACAACAAGAATGAGAAAGGAGCAATAAGAACGAGTAACAAATATACTGTGTTACTTGAAGAAAAAAGAGAAAAAAGGATTTAGGATTCTATGGTTCTTCAACGTGTTCCATAGAAAATTTGGGACTTAGGGTTTAGTGAATTAAAATTTTGGAATAGGATAGGGGTTTTCAGGTTTTAGGTGGTAGATAATGTAGTTCAGATTTAGCTCATATTTGTCTGGATCCAGATAAAAAAATTTAGACTATTCGAATGTTAAAATCTATAAAAGTAAAATAGAAAATTTGGTTTAGAAAATGATGAAATATGGATCAAAATTAAAATCCAGATTTTAAAAAATGGGTTTTTTGCAGATCGGATCAGATTAAAACTGGATCGGATAAGGCAAAACATATTTTTTGCCCACCCTTACTCCACTTATATATCTTAAACAACTACTATAAAGATGTTTCAGAGATTATTTGGCTCTCAAGTACACCTACATAACAAATTTAGAGAAAATTTTTTGATATTTCCATGAATTTGGATCTTGAAAATAAGTAACTTCTCCTAAATACTCTGGCATTGGCACAAACATACCACTAAGGATGTCAACTTTTCTTATTTGATAAAGTTTTGAAGTATGACCTTTCTTCAAGCAATAAAACATGTCATGAATGATTTTTTTGAAGGTTGTCCAAAACTTAAGAATGTTTTTAAGACTTTTTCTTTTCTTTCAAAACCAATTTCATAACCTTAAAGAGCTTTATCCAAACTTGTATGGTGAGTCACTAATTTATTGGACTCACACTTATTTTATTAACAAAAAGAAAACGAGCCATTTTGTATTCATGGGTTTGTAATCCATTATGCAATATAAAAATAATGTAACCTTTTGCATCAAGTTTAGAGGGGAAAAATAGAGTGGGAGATAGACAAACAAAAGCTGCCCAGTGAGAAAAGAAAAGAAGCCACTAGAGAGTGAAAAAGAAAAAGAAGAGAGCAACTAGTGTATCTTATGTAAGTTTGTGTAGACAAGTCAACTTGGAGAAAATGTTTTATTTCATATTTAAGATATTGAGATTCCCTATGTTTTTTAGTTAAGTATCCATTGAGATTTTCTTGTGTTGTTATCCATCTTGTTGGTGAAGAGAATATTTTTTCTTCCAAGAGAATTTGTGTACCCATTATTTATTATTAGTGGAAGATTTACTAAATTAGTTTGTTGTTTAGTTAAGTATCCATTGCGGTTTTCTTGTGTTGTGGTCCACCTTGTGGGTATATTTTTTTTCTGTTGGTCTTTGGAAACTCCAAGAGAACGTGTGGTGTACATAATAATAATAATAATAATACTATTACTAACAATAATAATAACAAAAATAACAATAATAATTAAAAAATAATATAATAATAAAAATAATAACAAGAATAACAACAACAACAATAACAACAACAATAATAATAATAATAATAATAATAATAATAAAGAACGTTAACCCACACCTTGATTACTTCATGCCCTATAGTGCTGGAGATTTTGGATATGTGAAAATGTGAAACCAAGGGATAAGCAAGGTTGTTGGTGAAATATGACAATAAACTAATATCAGATTCAAGTTGCATTTGAAGAACGTTAGACATATCCCTGATATTTCCCTCAGCCTTATCTCTATCTATGTACTTGATGAAGATGGTTATCATAATTTCTTTGGTGATGGAAAATGAAAGTGCATTAGGGAAAATGGTGGTAACAAAAGGAGATAAGCAAAATGCTTTTTATTAGACATCAACAAAGTTCTCTACACCCCAAGTGAATATAGTTCAAGATTGTTCCACAAAACTATGGCCTAAACAACTTGGTCACTTTAATGAGAAAGATCTTGCTACACTTTCAAGAGATGACTTGTTTTCTATTAAAGGTACATCACTTGAAACTTGTTCTGATTGTCTTATTGTAAGCAACATAGAGTTTCTTATCGTATTTATCCTCCACATAGAAGATCACATGTCTTGAATTTAATTCACACTGATGTTTGTACTATGGATGCTAAATCAATTAGTGATTACTCTTATTTTGTTGCTTTTAACGATGACCATTCTAGAAAGGTTTGGACTTTTGTTTTGAAATCCAAAGACCAAGTACTTGATGTGTTCAAACATTTACATAAAGACCCCTCAACATAATGGGATTGTAGAGAAAAGGAATCGCACAATTAATGATAGGATTAGATGCATGCTCTCTCATGCAAAATTGCCTAAAGCTTTATGGTGTGAGGCAGTTAGATTTGTAATGGACCTAATTAACCTTTTTCCTTCTATTCCTTTTGATGGTGAGATCCTTGTGAGGGTACAGAAAGGGAAAGATGCATCCTATAATCATTTGAGAGTGTTTGGTTGCAAAACATTTGTGCACATCCATAGAGATGAAGGATCCAAGCTTGATGGAAAGTCTAAACAATGCATCTTCCTTAGTTGTGGTCATGATGATTTTGGTTACAAATTTTGAGATCTAGTTTGTAACATCCATATTTTTCCTGATATTTTTTTAAAACCATAATGTTTAAGAAAACGAGTTGTTAATCCAAGACTATAAAAGTTTGATTAAAAATCTTTTCAAATCTAGCCTCGTCTAATAGTTGAAACACGACATCTAATCGTTAAAACACAACGTCTAATGGTAATGTCGTCTAATGCATACTATACGTTGGTAGGAAAATAAGACCTTTTAATCAAATGAATTAGAGTCTTGAGAAAATTTATTAACACTAAAATCTTTTTAAAGAAAATGTTCAACATCCAGAATGTTTACATCATTATTCTTAAAGCAAGGGAAGCAAAAAAAAAGTGAAAAGCCTCTAAAAAATATGATCATCTAGCTCGTGTTCTAGCCTACAGTCAAGCCCTTCATCAAATATTGGCCTTGGCTCTACTTGGCTACATACAAAGGATTATGGAACTATTGGCCTTGGCTCCATTCACCTTCATACCATGGATTATGGCACTCCAGCCCTGACTCCATGAGCCTCTAAAAACATCATCTCAACATACACGTAATGGGGACATGTTCATGCTCTCATGGTACTCATCGCAAGATGCACTCAAGGGGACATGCTCATGCTCTTAACATACTCATTGGAGCACTCAAAGGGACATGATCATACTCATCATAATACTTAAGGGGACGTTCTCATACTCACAAAAGGATGAAAGCACATAATGATACTCAACCCACAATCAACATGCAATATTCTAGTACGTAACACTTCAAAAGCTTCTCATCACGTTCTCAATTCTTCCTTCAGATCTACTTAGTCGCGATCTTTCTCATAAAGCATAACTTTTCACTCACTCATTTTTGTTTATTTATAATTTTCACTCGCACCCTTAAAACCCTAAATAATCTTAAGAGATTTTATGTAATCCATCTAATAACCACAAAATATCATATATATATATATATATATATATATATATATATATATATATATATATATATATGTGTG
>Ga0099822_1000860_pt1 | contig 32214 bp, 19 predicted proteins | sample CowpeawhiteBW_FD_76839 | JGI IMG/M metagenome (GOLD analysis project Ga0099822, IMG submission 76839) | Root nodule microbial communities of legume samples collected from California USA - Cow pea white BW | ecosystem: Host-associated > Plants > Roots > Nodule | place: USA: California | collected... | reverse complement strand
TATATATATATATATATATATATATATATATATATATATATATATATATATATATAAAAGTATTTATCATTGAAGAAAATATAATTTTCACTATATCATCTCTTCACATGAGAAAAATAACGAGTTTATACATTTCAGACCCAACAAAAAAATTGAACTTCACTCCCACCCTCCCACGTCATTGTTATTCAGAGGGGAAATTTTGTTTTATTGTCACAAAAAATAGGTTAAAAAGATTTTCTTTAGCATGTTATTTTTTCCAGTCATATATATTATTTTTTTCATAACCGCGTTTTTAGTCTATATATGTTGTCGATTCCGCGTTGATGTATATTCATTCTTATTCATTGTCACCACTTTTTTAGTCCACATATTCTTGATTTTGTATTTTCCAATTCACATTTTCTTCACTACATTAGATACTTATTCTTCTATCTCACTATTATCTCTACATCATCAATATAAATTTAATATAAAATGATACATTAACTCATTTTAAATAAATTGAAATCAAACTCTCATCTTCTAAAACTATAATACTCTATTCAAAAAATATAAATGTAGGAATAAAAAAAATCTAGGAATCACATCTTTTAAAACTTGATACTCTATTTGAAAAAAAAAATCCAAATACAAGAATAAAAAAACCTAGGAAAGACGTTTCTCTTTCTTGTTTTATTATCATCCTTTCCTTTCTGGATATTCACAAACGTATTTGGAATTTGAAGTAATTAGTTTTTTCAATTGAAAAAGTAAATCCTTAAACACTAAATTCAACGTGTAAAAAATAATGTCAATCCCTAAAATTTACATCACAAAATCATACAATTTAAATAACTCGTTTTACCTTCTCAAATTTAATATTTAGATTTTTTTTATGTATTTATATTTTGAAGGATTAAACAAGTTTTCTAAACGTTGAATGATTTTTTCCTGTTTAAGGTGCGTGTATTTTTCTAATTAGTCATTAAATATTTAAATCAATTAAAATTTCTTCAAAATTAATTTCATATTTTACAATGTTTTGAATAGATTTTATATATTATCATTAAAATACAATTTAATCCTTTTATAAATAGACTAAATTATACGTAATGTAACATGAAACTATACAAAAAATGAAAAAATAAGTGTTAAATATATTTTTTGTCCCTTGACAATAAAGTTTGGAATTAATTTATTTTAAAGTTTTAGACCAATTTAGTCTTTCATCTTTCGAAATACGTTAATTTAGTCATTTTAATCAACTTTTGTTAAATTGATTTGACATTTCAAGCACGTAAATTTCATAATAGTTTCATCAAATAAACTTAACAAAATTTAATTAAAATGACTAAAGTCACGTATTTGAAAAGATGGAGGGCATGTAAGACAAGAATTCTACATCCATTCACTTTTATTTTAATTACTTAAATTTATCACTCAATTAACCATCGTACTTTTTTTTTAATTAAAATCCCAAAACTAAAATTATGCCAAATTTTAAAAACTAAAACACTTTTTTATGACGCCATTTATTATGTAATTTATTTTTTATCCATACAATTTCATATATGTTAAACATATTACAACCTAGGGATGTCAACGGGGCTACCCGAATAAATATTCGTCCCGTATCCGTACCCATATCTGTCGGGTATCCGTTATGCGGGTAGCCGTCTATTTTTTCCATATCCACGGGTATACAAGGGTATTCGCGGGTATTTACAAAAATATTTTAAAAAAATAAATATTTAACTATAATTAGTGTTTGGATCAACAAATCCTCTTTCTCCGATTGATTATTGAAAAATAAACAAATAAAAAATAAACTACCAATTTATAATGTAGTTTATTTTTGAATAAAATATTAAAGAAATTACTAACTTACCCATGTCCACCTCTTGCAACATTGTATAAAGTTTCATGTTGTCCAATTTTAATCTAGAAGAGCCTTAAAACATAAGAAGTCAATAAAAATTTCTAACAATCACTTAATTAAAATATCTAAGTAAAAGTGTTAATTTCATTACCCTCCATGTTGGTCCATAACCTATATTAGAGACACATCAATGTCTCCACAGTATCTGAAAGTAATTTACTCTGTTGTGGGGTAAGAATCTGACCATCATTATTAAATGAAGACTCATAATGTTTTTACTAATATATATATATATATATATATATATATATATAAGGGTATTCTGAATTAAAGTTTTGCGGGAACGGGTATCCACGGATACAGATACTATGATACCTTACCTGCCCCGTTAACATGCGAGTATCAAAAATATCCATACTCGTGGATAGCAGATATCCATTTTTAATATCCGTTTCATACCTGTTGCGAGTTTTATCCGCAGATACCCGCGAATACAAATTTTTTTGACATCTATATTACAACCACTCACTCACTAACAAATCTCAACGTACAAATGAACAAAAAAATCCATTACAATGCGTATGAACTCTTCTCATTTAAATATTCATTTTTTTCCGTCCCTCCCCTACCAATATATCATTTCTACGTCTAAGATAATTTCCCATCATTCTTTCCCTTTAGTTTTTTAATTCATTAAATATATATTGTGTGTATATAAAATTGCGTACGACTTTCAGACATGTATTATCAATTATTAAACTACATAATTAATATCTTTAAAAATTAAAAAATATTTATAGACTAAATTATATTTTTATGATTTTAAAGATTGATCCGGCATCACTTTACATATTTCAGGATTTTAAGTTGCTCGTTAAATAGGATAAAATTCATTTGTTTTATTGTAAAATCGTTAACTTTGATAGATTTTATTGCTAACGTGGGAAAAAATATTTTAAAGTGTGAGACATGTTAAAATTAATAATTTATATATAAAAGTATTAATAAAATAAGTGTAATTGGTATATTTTATAACTTTAATAAATTTTAATACTATTTTTTCAAAATAAGTAAAAAAAAAATGTATCGTTAATAATTGTGATTTTATTTACAGATATAGCAGGTAAAACGGGTTAAACCTAGCAAGTTGATCCCCAATCCACTGCTAATTTAGTGGAGGGATATGAGATAACATTTCATTATTCTTTAAATTATTATTTAAAAGATGACAGTATGATTATAATTTAAATAATGCAAATTTGTAAATTAAATTTCAACTATTGTTTGGAATTAAGTAATTTAATATATTAGAAATAATATCAATTAATACAATTAAAAGCATTAACTAGCAATTTAAAACTTAAAAAAAAATATGCACATGACTAATTGACTTATAGAAAAAACTTTACTACAAAATTACCAAAATGGGATATCTAGCTTATCCTGGGTGTAATGTTACAAACTTGGTATATAACCTATCAAAGGCCAAGCAAAATAAAAGTAAATGAAAAATTTTAAATTTATTGTATTTAATTATAGACAGTGCTTTAAAAATTTTAAGTATAAAATATTTTTACTTTCAATATAAAATTATGCTTTTATTTTCTTATAAATAAAAACCGAGTTAATTTATTTAAAATAAACAAAAATTTAAAGGAGAATAAATTATAAGTAAAAAAAAAACTTAATTATTTAAATAAACTTTCATAAAATAACTATCTCTCTTACCTGGATTTTACTGACTAGCATATAAAAATATAATTTGTGGTTCAAGCTCTCATTTAAAGTAAGTTGTTGTTTTTTCTTTTATTGTTTAATAATATGTGGAAACTTTGGCATAATATATTTTCGATTGATGAAGATGTATAGGATAAATGGTTGAATTTATGTTTAATGTGTTTTCTTTATAAGGATAAATAAGAGTTTATTGAGTATATTTTATTTGAATGGCAAACTACTTATATATTTGGTATTGAAGAATATTTCTTTCGATTTGCATAAATTGTTTATGAATCATTTAACTGTTTTTATTAAGTTCTTAGATGGTCCTGATTAAAACTCATTTGATTAGTTTTGTAATTTATATTATTTTGATGAGTTGGAGTATAAGAAATACAACATATTTCTGCAAAGTATTTTATCGTAAATTATTGTACACTAAATGATAAAGAAATTTGAAGACTAATTCATATATATATATATATATATATATATATATATTAGGTTTTACAGAGTAGGTTTCATTAAGACTACGAGTACTCTTTTTTTGTCCATCTCTATATCGTCGTTATTTTTTTTAACGGGACACGCTTACCTGACTCATTATGTCAGGAAGACTTTCGATACTAGGACCATACTGTACTCGTCTGACCCAGTTTTAACCATCGACTCTGATACCACTTGTTAGGTTTACAGAGGGGTTTCACTTGGGAGATACAACACCAATGAGACCTAAGCCTAACCATATAAGGTATTAACACCACTCTCAACCCAATACCTTAAGGCAATGAGTTTATGTCTTTATTCTTATATAGTGCTCTACTTTCTCATTTATGGTCAATTGAGATATAGACTCACATTTGGCTTCCTAACCATATATATGTGCACAATTTTTTTATGTTTCAATCTTTTGATATAACAACTACTGTGGTATGAAAAATACTTATCATGTACAAGTTTTTTTTTTTATAATTTTCAAACTTTTATTGGACGAAGGTGAATATTAAGATATAATTTTCGAAAGTCTTAGTTTTGCGGCTTGTGTTAATTTTTTTAAAATGATATGGGTGAAATAAATTGGTAGTTTCTACAGATTTATTTTGTGCAAACCTTTAATATGATGAAATTATGAGAATTATTCTTAATAGTGAGCATTTTCGTAGTCTTGCGGTTTGTGCTAATTTTTTCAGAAATAATATCGGTGAAATAAATTAGTAGTTTCTGCGGAATTTTTTCGATGCAAATCTTTATATGATGAATTTATGAGAATTATTCTTATTAGTAAGTATTTTCGTAATGTTGACTTTAGATGTGTTCGGTTGAAAGTGATTTTATATTGTTATATAAGACTTCTTTTACATTTCAATTTATTCCGGATATTTTAAAGGAAAATAGAAAAAATGTTTCGAGATATGTAAAATAGTGGAGTTTGAGTGTTTCTTATGTTTTTAGGATAAGATTTGTTGTGCAAATAAGTTGAGTTCTTTAGTATTAGAAAAAAAAAAATCATTATAATTGGTATGAATCATGACAACTAAGATTGCCCTTTGGTTTTTTTTTTTCATAAGTATAAACTTCCAGTTTTCGAAGTTCTTTAACTGATTTTGAAGGAAATTCGATATGTATTTTTGATACATGAGTTTGGTTTGCTACCTGGCATTTTTTGTTTTTATTTGTCTTTTTTAATAATATTTTTTTATATGATAATAAATGATTAGTATGTTTTGCGATGTCTCCTAACATATATATCATAATATATAATGACATATAACACGAGTTGTTAAAAAATTATACAATTTTTTCTCCAAATCTATTCATTAACTTTTCATATGAATACTAAAATCGATGTTAATTGTGAACAATTTTATAATATAATATATACTCTTATATTTAAATTAATTATGATTTAAGAAATAAGTCATTCATTTGCAGTATTAATACTTTATTTTAAATGGTTGGAGGAAACATATTGATTAGGAAATTGATACGAAGAGTGACAAACATGTAAAAAATGATCATTATAGATCTTATGTTTGAAACAAATACTAGGTCAACAAACTTGTTATGCAAAAAAATAATAAAATTGTTAAGAATGTTTTTATTCTAGTCAGTTCCTACAAAAATATTAAAAGATATTGCAATAATTACTGTAAATAATGAGTTTGGTCACCTTCATCTATTTAAGTTAACATTTTCAAGTTTATTTTTCATGTACAAGAGTAGAAAAAAGGAACCGAAAGTGATGTCAAATATAATGTAAAATAATATTAAATCAAAACAATATAAAATGCCTTTTTCAATTTCATCAATATATTCCATTTTGTTCTATATTAAACAGACTTTAATTAGTTTCCTACTAGCTAATTAATACAAAATATCTGTTTCATGGTCAACAATAACACAAGATTATTTCATCTTAAGAAATATAAATCCATGTAAATTTCCAAGTTCATGCCATAAACTAAATGTGATAAAAAATTTATTTATTATAATTGTTAATATCTTTATGAAAAATTCAGATTATTTTTATTATATTTATTTGCCAAAAGGAAAATAAAACACAAAAATATTAAAATCAAGAAATAGTTTTGCAACATTCAGTTAAGAAAATAAAATAATATTGAATTTTAAAAGATAAAAACTAAATTGATCTAAAATTTCAAAATTAACTAATTTCAAAATTTATTGAAAGTTAAATAACAAAAATATATTTAATCATTTTTTAAACTTAAGCTTATAATTGTTTATATAGTCATGTCTATTTTAGACAAATACAAATATGTATGAAATAATTTACTAAATTATTTTGAAAGTTCGTTTGCATATTTACTATTAAAATTAACTTATTCAATTTTCTTACTTTATTCAGCTTTACTATTTTATGATTGTTACCTAATTCCAATGATCTCATCGGAGCATACAACAAACTACATTACCTATTTAAATGTATCAAGTATCGATGACTATGAATTAGCAATCCTTACACCATCTGCAAGGACCATGATCTTATGAAGGTTTTTCCACCGATACGAAATAATTTGCTTATAAATAAAATTATGAATCAATTGAATATTATTTTCAATCTTTAAATCTATATGCAAAATGAATATTTTTTCATTTCTCAAAATTTTGCATATTTAATTTTTAAATTTAACAAATAAAAAGATATAATCCTTTTAAATTAATAACATTTTTTGTTAAACGATGTTCTAAATTAATAATTATATCAAAACATATTAAATAATATAAAAAGTTCAACGTCAATCTAAAAGGTAATTTAATACGTATTTTTTTACATAATTAAGTTAGGAATTATATTTATTTAACTTTTAAATTTGAGATCAAAATTATATTAAAATTTTTAATTCTAAATTTGAGATCAAAATTATATTAAAATTTTTAATTCTATATTAAATTCTAAAGAGTAAAAACATATTAAACTTTTATAAAAATGATACAATATTTTAAGATTTTTTAAGTTAAACAAATGGTGCTAACGACTTCGAATCAAATACAACCAAATAATTTGAGACTTAATTTTTTTTTTATGAAACCGTGTCTATATGACAATGTATTATCCGACTCTAATTTTCGTTTCAAATTACACAATTCTCGTAATTTTAAAAGTAGATTATCTCATATTGATTAAAAAATATGTTAACTGTAATTTGAGAATATTGGTTAAGGAATAATTAATATGTATTGTACCATATTTTTACATTAAAAACTAAAATAATTAAGTAAAGTAATTAAAATAGTATAAATGCACATAACAAAATTTATAAAGACAAAAATACCTTTTTAAATTTGTAGACAATAACCTACTAATACAAAATAAGAACTTTGTAAGTCTTTATTAAAAAGAAAAAAAAAATCAATGAAGTCTCAAATTTAAACTTTGTAGGATCTTATGTTTATTTAAATTGCTTTTTTTTTTTAATTTAAACTTTTTTATGTTTAATTATATAATTTTTAACAACATTAAAATATAATTATTTTATTATTTAATTAATTTTTAACTTTTATTTATAAATATTAAATAAAATATTAAACACACTTATATAATATTTATGTACATTTTTATCTTTTAAATAAAAAAAAATTATATTAATAATTATTATGTTATATTTTATTTAATATCATATTTAATATATTTTTTTATAAATTTTACATACATACTTTTATAAATTTAATATATATTAATTATCGTTAAGACGTTGAAGAACAATAAAATAAAAAAAGAAAACATCTTACAACTATAATTGCGATTCATACAAATGAAGAATGAAGTGTTTGAGTTTCGAAAAATCTACCTCCTTCTATAGACTGATTTTATTTATTGGGAAGGCACATGAATTGGAATCAAATGATGTGGGTCCGAGTTTGGTATATAAACCGTGTTTAAATTAAAGGCACAACTCAACTCTGACCAAATTTGCCACACAATAAAGAAAGAGGTTACCATACTAATTACTTCTGCTGACCCCCGACACTTTTCTGGGTGAACAAGAAACTTGAAAAATGCGCATTTGGAACCAATCATATTCAAGCCATTCAAAGAAACTAATAATACATTCCACCCATTTCACAACACTTTTAATGAATTCTTATTTGGTTTTCTCTACTTTTTTTTTTTCGTGGTTGATGGAGAAAATGTTCGAGAGACCGGAAGGAAAGTACAAGAAAAGGAAAACAAGGATGTTTGTAAAATTATTTGGTAAAAACAAAAAGTGAAAATATATGTAAAATGGCATAAATATCTCAATAAGGGAATATAATTTAGTGTTGAAGTGTATATGGTAGTTTTTAGGGATTTAGGGTATGTTTGGATTTAAATTGAAAGAAATTAAGTTTGGTTCAACTTATCTTTTTGAACTTAAATTCAGTAAAAAATAAATTGAGTATAACTTGATTTATTTTTAGATACTTTTATTTTAAAAGTATTTTTATTCAAATGATAGTTTTTGGATAATATTGATGAAAAGTACTTTTATATGTATAATTACTTGGGTATGAATTTTATAATAATATTAATATTATTGTAATTTGATATTAATATTATTAGTGAAGCTTATTTTAATAATTTTGTTATATTAAAAATAAAATGAAAAATCAACTTACTACAATAAGCAAGGTGAAAAAAGATAAAATCAACTTTATTTTAATATATGTATTTCATTATAAGTGTATTTGAATAAGTCTACTTGTAGTTTCACATATTTTGGAATGCTCCCGTAAAAGTCCCCTAAATTAGCTTCACTCCATTTTTTGAACACATTCTCTATAATTAGTTGAAATTTATTAAAAATCCGAATTTGATGAATCTCACAATTTAATTGACACATCTCTCTCCTGATATGTGTCTTCCAATAAGTTTTAACCCATAATAAAGGATATGGGAAAACTAAAAGACACCATTATAATTCAAACCAAAAGACCCATCAGAAAATCAAATAGAAGAAAATTATAATTCATGGAGGTGAATGAATGCATGATAGTGGAGATTTAAAGTTGCTTTGAACCGAAGAACATCCTTAAAATTACTTTCAATGCAAGTGACGTTTTGTATATTTTAGTATTCAATTAAACTTGAAATAATTTTATCAAATGACGTTTTGTATATTTTAGTATTTAATTAAACTTGAAATAATTTTATCAAAGGAGTAGACTCAACTTTCAAAGATTTTCTATCTTTTGGGATTTTAAACGTAAAACAAACACACTCTTAATGTTTAAGAGGATAAATAAACCTTGTTTATTTCAATAGATTATAATTAATTTGTGTAGATGAATTTAAAGACGAATGAAATATTATCATTCTTACATCAATGAAGAAACGAAAAGAAAAAAACAATTCAAAAATATTTAAATAATCATTGGCTTTTTTAAATTCTAACTTACCAAATATACTTTTACTTAATAATATTAGTTATATTAATGATAATAATAATAATAATAATATTATTAATATTAAAACTAATAATAATAACAATAAAAATATTACTAAAACTAATAATAATAATCATATTATATTAATTTAAACCACGAAATACAACTGTAATTTAATAATTTTATCTATTAAAATATTATTTTATATTTATCATTAACAAAATTTACCTTAGTTATTTTTACATCTTCGTACCTTCGCATAAATAATCTTACTTACTTTTCTATATCTCTTCAAAATTATTCGTTTACTATTCCTCAAATCGATGATCGAAAGCAAACAAACATGAAACCTTATTTTGATGGAATGGATGTGATTCTTTAGATGGAATGCATGTGATTGTTGTGGTAAGATCCTTCCCAAAGTGACTCAAAAAAAATGATGTTGACACAACATTGAAACCTGGCTCTTGTGTCATTGAGATTTGAACCAGATGCTGAAGGTGTTCGGTTAAATGCCTACGAGACCAGGGTGTCAGCTAGGTGGTGTTGAAAGGCGTGGAAGTTGATAGCATGGGGAGTGTCAATAAAAAGTGCCAATAAGGGTTCTGAACAAGGAAAAGAAAAAGGTAGCACCACCAATGCTAAAATTGCATTCCACGAGGACTCAGAATACTGATATCAATGATTTTCGAAGTGACATTGATTTGCAAAATAATTATTATGGATACATACATTGTATCAATATTTTCATTTTTCTAATAATTTTAGTATAATAGTTTTGTTAATGTAAAGAAGACGTAATATTTCTTTACATTATATTATATCACGAATAAGAAAAACGAAAAAAACAATGAAAGAAAACGAGATGAAATAAAGTATAAATGTATTAGTTTATTTGAAGAGAAAATAAAATAGATTTTTCATTTTAGAAATAACAAATGAATGAATGTTCAATAGGGAAACGAACTACCAATCAAGATTGAATAATATTTGAATACCGATAATATATCACCCAATAATGCAATTCGAATTTTTTTGAAAAATAATAAACCATGGCCAAAAGCTTTTTCAAAACCGAACTACCCCATCATTTGAAAAATAAACTAAGCTAAACATAATGACCAAGAATAATTAAAAAGTATACAAGTATATTCCAACAGGCCAAACTTACAAATCAGTTCGCTCATTCCAACTCGATTGTAATGAATCAAACTTACGAATTAGTTCGCTCACCTTATAGAATTTCAAAATTAAGAATATATGTAATTCACCGTTCAAGTCAGAAAATAATATTAAATAGATATAAACATTTTATAATATAATGTCTATATATTATTTTCATAATAAATATCACATTATTATAAATATAATTATGAATATAATATGTCACAATTTTCATTAATATATGATATTAACATAAATAATAAATAAATAGCAAATATTGTAATAATTACATTTTCGTCCACTCAATTACTCTCATATATACTCAGTCTACATATTCATATATCGATGACTTCCTTTCTCATATGGGATAAACCATTCCACATCATTTTGGAGGACACATATTCTTTTATGATGAAAATAAGATTTATTCTATTTGATGATAAATAAAATTTTGGAAATAATATTATATTTAAAATTCATTTTTAAACATAAAATCAAATATTGCCTTTTTTGTAAAGAAAGTTTACATAAAAAAAATCACAAGTACATATTTCACTCAATATCATGATATTATCATATTAAAAAACATATATTTCTTGATAATTATATATTTTCCTTTTAGAAAATATTTATAAATTTTGATATAAAAAACAATTTGCAAACAATTGCTACAAATATTTTTTATAAAATATTTTGTGCCAAATATTTTTTATATAAACTTTTGTAACAAATAAAAACTTCAAGTTTTTAAATTTTGTAGAAAATAATTGTTCACAAAAAATTACTTACCAATTAAATAAAGAATTATTTTTCACCCAAAATTTTATAACAAATTTGTAAAAAAATAAATCATTAAGAATGAAAAATTCTACTAATATATTAGACATATGGTAAAATGTTACGTGTAAATCCAATTTTAAATATTACAATGTTTTAATACACTCTTACCTTGCTTTATTAATTGTAAATAATTATTGTTATTGTTTTAATATTTTTCATTACATACATTAATTCGTTCATAGTTAATTTTTTAAATAAATATACACTTCTTCTTTGTTTACAACTAAGAATAATATGGTAATACAATTAATTTAATTATTTATTATTATAAATTTTCTATTAATCTTTTTTAATTATGAATCATTGATCGTTTGATCTGAAATTTGGATCGATGTCTAACACATATTGTCTTTAATACTTATCAATAAAGTATCTAATATATAAAATAGTATTAATTTTACAATAATGAAATAGTATTAGTTTTACGATAATAATTAATAATTTTTTATATTGACAACTTCGATACATATAAATTTAATTTGAATTAACATGTTAATAATCATATATTTACATATGTTTATATGTTTATTGTATTTTTAAAAATTATTATAATTTTTTAATATAAATATATAAAGTATCGTATGATATCATTTTTCAAAATAATATATTAACGTATTAATACGTATCAAATCTGATACAATAATAATATCCGTGGATCATAATTTTGTATTTGTGGATCATAGCTTCTCAATAAAGAACCTTACTTTTAATTCTCTTTCTCTATATCTTCCTTTATTTCCTCTTTCACTCCAACCTTAGTCCAATCAAACAAAAACGGATGTATAAGAAGGAAATAATTAATGGACGTGCATATGTTAAACTCATGTAATAATAATAGTAAAAGCCAGAAAAGTACGGTATAAATGATACAAAAATAATTGTTAATATTGCATTTGCACTATTTGTGTTGCTGATTTATTTTCTCGCGAGATCTTTAAAGATAAAGTAACAGTAAAAGCAGGGAGGGAAGTAAGAAACGGGAAAGAAACACAAAAGGAGCTTTTGGGGGTCGTTGTCAACGCGGGCGCCGCGATATCTCGCGCTTTAATTATCAGTATCGTTTGGCAAAGTTGCAAATTCCCACAAACCGAAAAGTAAACCCATTGACATCGATTGAAAGTGGCCCAAGGTTTCTGTCTGGTTTAGCTCTTCCTGGGTCCTTTCCTCTCTCTTCTTTTCACCACTGCACCCAACCCCTCCCTCTCTCTCTCTCCTAGAGTCTTTCACTACAACTACCGGTGCCTGTTAGGTTTCTGTCGTTACTGGTTTAGTTCTCACGCGATCACGCAGGCACTCGTCACTGTCTCCTTCACCTCCCGCACTGTGCTCCGAATTTGATTGAGTTGTGGACGCGATGGCTTCCAATTCCGATTTGGTGCGCGCCGTTGAGTCGTTCCTCGGCGTTTCTCTCGGAGATTCCGTTTCGGATTCGCTGCTTCTCATCGCCACCACCTCCGCCGCGGTCGTAATCGGTCTTCTAGTGTTTTTCTGGAAGAAATCTTCGGATCGGAGCAAGGAGGTGAAGCCGCTGGTTGTGCCGAAGGGGTTATTGATGGAGGAGGAGGAGGAAGTTGACGTTGCCGCCGGCAAGACTAAGGTCACCATTTTCTTCGGTACTCAGACCGGTACTGCTGAAGGCTTTGCGAAGGTTATATTTCTCTCTTCATTGCTGTGTTTTTTCTTTCAATCTGCTGGATCAAGGAGAATTCAATCGAATGTTATGGATCTTTAAAATAGAATAGGAATATTCTTCGTGTAAAGAATGATTGTGATTTTCTCGTGCTGCGTATTTAAGTTTGATGAATGGAGTAGATATTGTAGTTTTGACTTGTGCGATGACTTGGTTAATCATAAGTTATGATAATGATGATATTTGTGATGGCGCGTATTGTTTGGCTAGATTTTTGTTAGATGTGACTGTGTTCATTTTGTTATTGAAAACGCCAAGGAGCGAGGAATGATGTCGTGTTCTTCTTACATTTTAGTGTCAATTTGATAGTTCGCCGTGATAGTTAAAAGGCGTGGCTACGGTGATGAGCTGACAGTGCCTCACCCTGCATGGCGTGCCTTTCTATTTATTGATACCTGTGGAAAATCCTAAATCGTGCCGCAATTTCTGTGACGTTGGATAGTGTGAAGTTGTCGAAAACTATGAGTTCTGTGCCTTGTAGTAATTAGTACGGGAAATGAGTTCAAAATAATCTAACACTTATGTTTTCCTCCTATTTTGTTGACGCCTCTCTTAGGTGAAGCAAATCCTGAACTTTCGTGCCTCTTTTCTTGGCTAGCTGTCCCTCCTGTAACTGTAACATGTTTTTCAAATATAATTTGTGTATAGATGATGCTTACTTCCTCTTTTCTATAATGCTTGAAATGGTTACCCCTGGGACAACCGCAGCTTTAAATCTGAAGGAAGTTATGTTCCAATTTTGTATGATTGCTGCATTTTTCTAATATTTATTTTTAATTACAGGCGTTGGCAGATGAGATCAAGGCAAGGTATGAAAAAGCGGCTGTCAAAGTTGTTGACCTGGTATGTGGGATTGAAAGGAAGTTTTGGCATTGTCTACATTCTGGTTATAGATATATGGGTCAAACATCTTATTTTAAATGTTTGATTTTTTACTAGGAGAGTTCTAGAAAACTTATGGTGAAATTGTACAGAAAGTTAAGAATTTTAATTTTAAAATTTAAGTTTGGCTAATGTCTGATGTCTATTTAATTTGAACTAGGATGACTATGCAGCTGATGATGATCTATACGAGGAGAAGCTGAAGAAAGAGAGTCTTGTATTTTTCATGCTGGCAACGTAAGATTGATGTACATAAAAATGGATGAAATGTATTTATTTTTTGATTTATTGAAATGTGTGGTGAATATGATGCATTTTGACTTGACATGACAGTTATGGGGATGGAGAACCAACAGACAATGCTGCAAGATTCTACAAATGGTTTACTGAGGTTTGTAGTTACTTCACTTTAAGTAAATCCTACATCTTAGGCCTTGCTCTCTCCTCGCATTTTCATTATTCACATGGCCTACATAAAATGATTCTATGTTTCACTGGACATTAATTTTAGGGGAAAGATGAGAAGGGAACCTGGCTTGAAAAACTCACATATGGAGTTTTTGGCCTAGGTAACAGACAATACGAACATTTTAATAAGGTAAAATCAGATGATTTTATTTTTATTTAACAAAAAAAATTCATCATTTGATTCTATTATGTTTTTCTGATACAGATAGGTAAAGTTGTGGATGAAGATCTTGCTGAACAAGGTGTGTAGTTCCATCTCCTGTATTTTCGAAAGTATTAAATTGGTTATCTGCCTCGTTATGATTGCATAGAATCATTGCCGTTTGTCAAAGCTAAGTTGCCTTATACATCTCGTCATTTTTGTCATTTGTGTGCTTTTGAATTTTGTTTCCTTTAATTTTGTCCTCCTTAACTGTAAAGGTAATGTACTAGTGCTACTTTCTTTTTCTCTTGGCTTAGTCGAATGGTGCCTTACATTGTTAGATTCAATGTATTTGATAAGCCTTTCAAAAAGTCTAATGGGTGTATAATGTTTGAATCAAACTTTCAGAATAAGTCATTTATTAGTCAATCTTATTACAAACTAGGAAGTACTGGTGGAATTATGTTACTTGGTTGTTTACAATCTAGGAAAACGCTGTAATATTAAGTTATTTATTTCTGCAGATTTGTTTTAGTCCTTTGAAGTGAGATGTATATTAGTAAAACCACGTTCTAATAAAGTTCTGAAGTTTGTAAATTAGACTTGAGAATGGAATTAAAGTAGTTATTGACTTTTAATAGATATATTCTTACATAGTTCTGTTCGCTGCAGGTGCAAAGCGTCTAGTTGCACTTGGATTAGGTGACGATGACCAATCCATTGAAGATGATTTTTCTGCCTGGTAACGATAGTCCTCTGATTCCTCTCATCACTGCTATCTAGCTATTAATTATATTGTTGCTACCCATAAAATTGTGAAAAATATGTGTACTACTTTTTGGACATTTCAAACACCATGAGTTGTCTTGGGTTTACAGGAAAGAAAGTTTATGGCCTGAGTTGGATCAGTTGCTCAGAGATGAGGATGATGCTAATACTGTCTCTACCCCCTATACAGCTGCTATTCTTGAATACCGAGTGGTGATTCATGATCCCACTGCAACATCAAACTATGATAATCACTCAACCGTGGCAAATGGGAATGCTGTGTTTGATATTCATCATCCTTGCAGGTGCTTGGAATTTTATACACTGATAATGTTGTTCTTACTAGTTCAGTCTGTTAAACAACCCTATTGTTTCATTTCTTGAAGGGTGAATGTTGCTGTACAAAAGGAGCTTCACAAACCTGTGTCTGATCGTTCTTGCATACATTTGGAATTTGATGTATCAGGGACGGGCATAACGTAAGTTAGTTATACTTCCTGATGAATAACCGTATCATTTTTTCTTGGTAAATAAGAAAATGTAGAACAATTGCATCGGTCAATTATTACTAATTTGTTTTATATAGGCTTCAAATACGTTATGCTAGTAAATATTGTATATATGTTTAAACTTTTATCTAATTATTATTCAAAATAATCGAGTCCTGCTGGATTATATTATGTTATTGAGTTTTGGTATAAGGTTTTGTACTTGTTTATAATTCTTACGAAATATTAAATGTTTTTTTGATTAGTAAATAGAGATATAGAGTAATGAAAGCTTGTCCGATATCCAATTTTCCCCACTCTTCCCCAAACGGGAAGACTATGAAATTGAGGGTGAGATTTTCTGATGAAGTTATTGTTAATGATTTTGATCTGTTCAAACATATCTGATGTGAAATGCATGGCGTTTCTCATAAATATTGGCAGAGTTATCATGAAATCTCTAGCATACTCCTCTCAAAATTCTCATTGTTTAAAATTTGTTGAAACCTTCAAAATCACAAGGGAGGTTCATTAAATATGGAACGAGTTTCACATAATTTTGTAATTTCTAAGAAATTTCAGACAATAGGGAAAAATTTGTTGAAAGTGTGTTGTCAACATTTCTCTTTATGGATTGAGGTTTTCTCATGCTTAACTAGATGGCAAATTGAATATCCTGTTCCAATTACCTTAAAGTAATCAATAAATCTGTTGATGGCTTTTGCGTGATATTTCCCAGATATGAAACTGGAGACCATGTGGGTGTTTATGCTGAGAACTGCAATGAAACTGTTGAAGAAACTGGGAAGTTGTTGGGTCAGAATTTAGATTTATTTTTTTCTCTTCACACAGACAAGGAGGATGGCACTTCCCTAGGTGGTTCTCTCCTACCTCCTTTCCCTGGCCCTTGCTCACTGCGAACTGCATTAGCACGTTATGCTGATCTCTTGAACCCCCCACGAAAGGTTTTAATATTATCTTCTCTTTATGTGCTTACAATTTCTTTTTATTTTTGTATCTTGTACTTGTTTGGGTTTGATCCAATAGAAATTTGTACTTGTTTGGTTTTACTGCTTATAAGAGTGTGATTCAATAGGGATTTGTGCTTGTTTTATATAAATGAAAATAAAGAAATAATTACACGTGCTTCTATTCCAGGCTGCTTTAGTTGCATTAGCTGCTCATGCCTCTGAACCTAGCCAAGCAGAAAGATTAAAGTTCCTTTCATCTCCTCAGGGGAAGGTAAAAATTCTGTACTCCTGTTTGTCATTTTTTTACTGACACAATTTATTTTTTTCCCCTTCCTCTTTTGATGATGATTTTCAAATTTTCGTTTTCAGGATGAGTACTCCAAATGGGTGGTTGGAAGCCAGAGGAGTCTCATTGAGGTGATGGCCGAGTTTCCATCAGCAAAACCTCCTCTTGGTGTTTTTTTTGCTGCAATAGCCCCTCGTTTACAGCCTCGTTATTATTCTATTTCATCCTCTCCTAGGTAGTTATCATATCTCATTTAAAGTATCAAATGGACCCTTATAAGATAATTGGCGAACAAATAATACTGTATTACTTGATTATCCAGGTTTGCTCCTCAAAGGGTACATGTAACTTGTGCTTTGGTGTATGGTCCAACTCCCACTGGTAGAATTCACAAAGGTGTATGTTCAACTTGGATGAAGGTATCAACATGCAATTTATACACTTCTCGTGCAATCACATGGTCCTCTTTTTTAACTTCTTGGACTCGCTGCTCTCAACTAATTGTGTTTGTGATTCTGATTTCTTTCCTGAGGGGTGCATTACCCAAAATTTTCATTTTGTTTCTAACTTAAATCTCTTATGAATTATCAGAATGCTATTCCCTTAGAAAAAAGTCAAGACTGTAGCTCGGCTCCTATTTTTATTAGGCCATCAAATTTCAAGCTTCCAGTTGATCATTCAGTACCTGTTATTATGGTTGGACCTGGTACCGGTCTTGCACCTTTCAGGGGATTTTTACAGGTTTGTGAAATATGTTATGTGTGTATTTTTGCAATTATTATAAAAGTAAGGTTGCTAGAAAACAACTATATAGAATGAAGAAGGGATGGTGGTTGAACAGTTGAATTGAATATAAAAAGAAACATAGGTATCAAATAAGTACTTATGTAATAATCAACTACGAGTATGAACTAAAATTCAAAGCACCTTATTCTTTATTTTGTTTCAGCTGGAAAGATCCACTTTTCTGTCTTTTTGAGCTCTTTTGCTGTGTTGTGGAATTAACTAAAGCGATAAGCACTTAAAAATGAAATTATTTTAGTTTCTTGAAGATACATGGCTAAATTGCTTTCAAGTCACAGCTGAAGGTGAAAATCTGCTTTTAACAAGAGGCTAGAAAGTTGTGCTTGTCAAATGAAACAAAAGTGGATTACTTTTCCAAATCCAAATTGTTTATTTTTTTTCATAGTGCTCTTTTAAGGTGTATCTTTTAAGGATTTTTTTTAAAGCAGAAAATTCACATCATTTGCGAACAGGTATCTAGTTTGTTGTAAAAACCTAGTTTACCCTTGTTAAAATAAAAGAGAGAGAGACACAGGTTGAATCCTTAATGTGTATAGAACAAATAGGGTTATGCATTTATAAATAAGAAAGTACAAAAAGATAGGCCTAAGCCCGTGACGTCTAACAACACTATACCAAAAATTTAAAAATTGTTGTCCAATCCATTTCATAAATGAAAGTTCAGGTGAAACTGAATTATTAGAGACCTATACTTCTAAATGCTTACTCACTCTATCTTTGATTTACCAGGAAAGATATGCTCTCAAAGAGGATGGTGTTCAACTTGGCCCTGCATTACTCTTCTTTGGATGTAGAAATCGTCAAATGGTAAATTAATTTCTCTTTGTGCTTTTTAAATGGGTTTTCAGAGCAATTTTTGATTTTCCAATTATGTTGTTTATATAGGATTTCATTTATGAGGATGAGCTAAAGAATTTTGTGGAACAAGGTTCTCTTTCAGAATTGATAGTTGCATTCTCTAGAGAGGGGGCTGAAAAGGAATATGTTCAACACAAGATGATGGACAAAGTAAGTACAAATAGCAGCTTAGTAGGTATCAAATGAAACTGGACAAATTATTACCTGCATTAATTTTATACGTGCAGGCTGCGCACCTGTGGAGTTTGATTTCTCAAGGAGGTTATCTTTACGTCTGTGGTGATGCCAAGGGCATGGCCAGAGATGTTCATCGAACTCTTCATTCCATTGTCCAGGAGCAGGTGCTGATTATCTTTCATCCTCCCTCCCTTTTACAAAATACTTGAGTATTGATTTTCAACGAACTTAGCCAAACTAGTATGAGAAAATAAAAGAAGCTTTTCTATCTATTGCTTTTGTCTCTTCACCAGGAACAGATGCCAATAATTATATTGCTAAGCAGTGAGTATAATAATATATTTATGTGATAGGAGAGGTGTGACTAATTTTTAAGCCTTTTCGTTTGTATTACAAACACAGAATTTGGTTGGATTTTCGAAAAATTTGGTGCTGAATTAGCATATTTGAATTTTTCAATGGAGCCAAAGCTATTTGTTACATTGACTTCGTTTTTTCTTTGTTCTGCTCTTTTCTTCTATTGAGTTTATTATAGTATTTCTGGGGTGTTTAGTATTTCAAATGTGGGGGATTTTAACATTCTTGTGTTTGTGAGGATGTGAACTTTTGTGCCTTTGTGCTTGTGATTAAAAAAATTATTGTAAGTTCTCCTTACCACATCCAATGGTAGAGAGAAAATTATGGACTATTTTTTGTGCAATATTATTGAAGAAATTGGTTGACAAATAAATAGTAACGTTGCTATTCTTTTTTTACAAAAGTTATTATTTGGAAAAAATATTGTTTAGCTTATTTTAAAAACGGGTTGATTCCCCTACTTAATGCCTCAATTTTGTTTTTCAGTGCCATTTGGAGGAACTCTCTCTTCCAACCTGGAAGGGTTTTAAAATATCAATTTGGAAAATCATTATCGACTTCATTCTAACCTTATGAATGTATTGATATCATTAGTTTTTTCTTCTTTCCTATTTTTAGACTCGACTTTACCTTTCACAACTTGAGTGGGTGTGAGAGAGCCATAATCGTATGCTGATTCTTGCATGCTTGGTTACACTCTGTCTACATTTACATTTATGTTGTGTTTAGTGTATGAAGAGACTCGACAATGTAAATTTTCGTCTCTAAATTATTTCTTTTTAAATCTTTTTCAGAACTTTTATTTAGAAATGCTATAGTTCTGATGATTTCTTTTTTTCACTAGAATATACACTCCATACCTATGTAATGAAACTTTCTTAAAAACTTCGTTTCTGCATTGAATTACAGGAAAACGTGGACTCAACAAAAGCTGAAGCTATAGTGAAAAAACTCCAGACGGACGGACGTTACCTTAGAGATGTATGGTGATTTTTCTTGTTGTTCGTCTGTTTTGATTGTGGTATCCTTGCTATTTGGTATGCAAAATTCAAGATTGGCTGGAGGATATTTTTGAGATTAGTAGCTGCCTTTACGGAAATTTAGGAACCGACAGTGGAGGCTTATCAGGTTTCCTTGAGAAGAAATGCTTTTCTGGACATTTGCCCTTTTTCTTTCTATTGTCTTTACATTATCTTATGATAGGTTGGATGGATCCCTCTAAACTAGGATTAATTTTAGGGGGACTCTGATGGTTAGTCTCAGAAATCGGTCAACACATAGAGGTTACAGTGGATGATTGTGTATCATTTAAGTGTAGAAATTCGTAACGAATAATTATTTTTTATTAATGAAACTTGTTTTTTTTAATGCAGAGGATATTATGTTCTTGTGTTGAACACAATTTATTTAAAAAGGTTGAATGTAATATATCAAGATCTTGATATTACTGGTGCCATAATATTTTAATAATGTTATAAGTTTGCTGTGTGTTGGGGAATTTCAAAAACTAAGACTGGATCTCTTAACAAATACTTAAACGTTTAAGTTTCTTCAATCCAATGGGATGATCCAACGAGTGGGAGAATAATTTAATGTCATATGAGATTGAAAGACAAGTAAAACTAGAAACTAACATCTTGTTTGTTTTCTTCTAAATTTAAGCATTTGACGAGTAGTCAGTTGAGATCCATGTAATTTCTGCATATAGATGAAAACAATTGGTCTAAAAGATTAAGTTACAATTTTAATTTCTCAAATAAGATTGTTAAAACTTAATAGCATATTTTTTAATGAGTTGCTTTTCTTTAATTAAACTTTTACCTAGATCAGGAATTACTAGGTCATGCATTTACCTTTATGAATGGCTTATATTACCTAAAATAAGTAAATATAATTTTTTTTATATTTTTATGGAATATAGTTTTTGTTTATTTTGTAATGATATTTTATTATAAATAGCTATTTTAGTTAAAATAATACTTAAAATGTGTTAAATAGTTAAATTTAAAAAAGAATGATTGAATTAAAAAAAGTTAAATTTTAAAAATAGTACTTAAATGGTAAAATTGGTAATAATTATTTATTAAACGATAAACTTAAAAAATGTGTATAACAAATATAATAATCTTTTTATTTATTTATATATATATACACTAAAATAACTAATTTATCATTAGGAACTAGTTTCATGTGTGAAAACAAATTATAAATACAAATTTTTGGATTATGTTGATGACAAATATTGAGAGGTAAACACTTTAAAATATTAATTATCATGACTTTACTATTTTTTATGATTTTAAATGTGGGATTTCATTTATAATAAAGACAGAATATGTCCGATATGAGTTAAAATAAACGTCTTAAAACACGTCAACTAAAGAAAGAACGTTTTCATTTGTGGACAATATCAAGTAATGCCAATATAGTATATTGTGAAAAATTGAAACTCTAGATTGATAATAGAGTTATGTATATAAAATAAAAAAATATTTAATAGTATGTTGACATTTCAAAAATTACATTTATTTTCTAATCATAACGATTTATACATATTTATATAACATTTCGATATTCTGTATTAAGATTTCAATGATATTTTTAAAATCTCTTTTAGTTTTTAAAATTGATCATGGCTTTAATATTTTCAAAATCTATTTGATCAATTCAAAATATGAAACTTGTTTTATTAGATTTGTTTGCATATAAACTTATTTTCAAACCAAGAGAGCCATAAAACTCACACGAGGAATATAATGCACACATTTTTATGTATAAATCTTCTCTCAAGGATGTGCTTTCTTAATTTTCATATACCATTATATAGATTATTGAGTAAGTATTAAAACAGTTCAAAAATTGAAGATAGTAACAAATTTGAAAGGACTGTTTTCATTTTCATTTCATCTAAACTGTAAATAACCAAAATTATTATTTAAAATATTAAAGATCAAAATGAGTCTTAATAAATACTTATCAACAACTTAGAACCCTTTTAAAGAGTAACAAATAACATTTTTAATGTAATCATATATTTTTATTAATTCACATCTGTTTTCCATAACATACATACTTTCATATACCTATTATTAATGAATAAGATTAATTTTGTTTTTCTATACCATGTCAATAAAGTACTCAGACAAGTTGGGAAATAATTATTTTTCGTCAAAGAATATTGCTAATATGTACTAATTGAAGCATTTTTTTTTCACTCAACTTTTGCTAATATAGTTCCATAAATAAAGTAACACCAATGATTTTGTATTCTTGTTCTGTCTTCTTTTCCACCTCTTAATTTCTTATTATCGGTCCCCATGATTCCAGTCAAGAAGGGAATCATCTCTATAAGTATTCAATCAGTAGACACAGTTTCTCAATCTCCATTTTTCTCCTGCACACTTCTTCTTCTTCTTCTTCTTCTTCCATCAACATCTCTGCAGTTCCCTTCTGTTTCATCTATCTGTTGCTAGGGATTGTTTTTCTTTTTCACTCTTTTTTTCTGCTTCTACTAAGACACGGCAATGTCGGAGAAGAAGACCAAAGTGTCTTTTACAGAAAAAGATGCTGTGGCGCTGATGCAAAGGTATTTATTTATTTATTTAAGTTTATAATTTTGTTTGTAATTCTGTGTTGCGACTTCAAATACTTCAAACGATTTGGGATTTTGTGCAGGTACGACCCAACTACAGTGTTCACTCTACTTCAAGAAGTTGCGCATTACGCTAAGCCAAAGATTGATTGGAGCGAGTTGGTGAAGAAAAGCGCAACTGGGATTTCTAATGTTAGGGAATATCAAATGCTGTGGCGGCATTTGGCCTATCGGCATTCTTTGTCGGAAAATTTTGAAGTTGGGGCTGAACCTCTGGTCAGTATAATACTCTTGAAATTTCTTTGATATGCTAATATGTTATTAGGTGAAATATCTTTTGCACATTAGTTTAGGGTAGGTTTGAAAGAACTTGTTTACAACTTTTTGGAACTTATCTTACAACATAGACCCAACTTCGGTTGATATGGATGGCGAGTTGGGGAGATGGGAGAGACTATGTTGCTTAATCAAAGTGCTTGAGTTTGACTCAACCTGGTTGGGATGTCCACCTATTTGGTGTCTGTCAAACCCTAAGCTAGATTAGTGTGTGTTTGACAGGGAGATACTTTTTAGTAATGGAAAGAACATTGACTTTTGTAGAATGGATAGTTTGGTAGAACTTATAAAATGTCCATGATAACTCTTGAAAATAGCTATAGTTTGTATGAGAACAGTTTGGTTGTTCTCCCTCTTTCAAGTATAGAAACAACTCACTTAAACGTAAGTGCGTACACGATCAATATTTAGGAACTCTTAAAAAGAACCACCAAAATAAAAATGTAAATTGAATTAATCTTCATATTTAGGAACTCTTAAAAAGAACCACCAAAATAAGAATGTAAATTGAATTAATCTTCTTCCTGTAACATATTAAACTTATACATGAGTTAATTAACTTGTGAAAAACTTATTTCAGTTTGTCTTCTCTGTATATCCAAATGTAGCTCTATTCAATAAGTCCTTAATGAAGCTATTTTTACAAACAAGTACACAGATGCTATGTATGTCCATCTCAGTACAATTTTGTGCATTCATGGTGAATTTGCTGGTCATTCATTTTCAAAAGGGTTTTCGGTCATGTGTCAGCATCGAAGTTCCTTGTGACTGTTTTGTGGTTACTTTTGCAATATGATGATTCTAGTTGGTGCTAAATAAGGAAGAATGAAGTTTGGTTACTTTATAATATACAAGTGCAAGATCATTGTGTTTATGATTTAGAAGTCCTGAGTGCAATCATGTTTTACAGCGTCTCCTATCTTCGGCCTTATAGACGTGTGTCCAAATACAAATAGCCAATATTATTAGAGTACATGAAAATCCGGGTAGAAGGTACTGGCTTAATTTTAATTCATAAATATTACCATGAGTTCCTTTATGGGTCAGATTGACAAACTCAGATGACTGACAATGACTAAATAGTCACTCCACTAATGATTATATTAGTGGAGTATCCTTTACTATTCAAATTTCTATCCCAGATTAGTTTTTCACAACATGCTGTATTACCATATTTTACTGGATTTTTCTGCTTAGGGTTTTGGATTAGTGTTAGATATGTTCATATTTATTTGGAGCCTCATTTCCAGGATGATGACAGTGACTTGGAGTGTGAGCTAGAAGCATTACCTCCTGTTAGTGTGGAATCTGCATCAGAGGCGGCTGCATGTGTGAAGGTACATGTGCTTGCCCTAGTTATTACACATTTTATCTCAATATCTTATGCATTGGGTAGTTGTATAATTATTGTTTGTTAGATTCATCAACAACTATCAACAAAACGGGTCTTGTGCCTTATGCTGCTGGATAAGGATATGGCTGGAATCACAAGTGTAAATTTTACTAATTTCATTCTGATTGTAGGGGAGATTTCTACTTATAGTAACAAAAATAATTTTATCAGTAAATACATGATTGCAAGTTAGCTTGCCTTCACTAGACGACTCACTATAAGAACTATAATGCTGTGTGGTTGTGAATGGTAGGCAGTAAAGTGCCAGTAAGAGCAACAAATAGATGTAGTAAAGTGAGAATGAATATACAAAAAAAAAAAACACAGGATTAGGAATGGAATGTATATGAGAGGAAGTTGATGTAGCACCTGTAAAGAAGATGATAGGAAAACTCCCCAAAGGTGGTTAGGTCATGTGAGAAGACCAGTGGAGTCTGCATTGAGAAAACTAGAACTAGTTAAAGTTTTTTTGATTAAAAATTGATAGGGGAAGACCTAAAAATTTATTAGAGGGAAACAATAAAAAGCCTTTAAATTTTATTGAAAATTTGGTATTTTGTAGTATTCAATGATGTTGATTCATCTATGTAGACTGTACCATGTAGTGAAGAATAATTGAGTTCTCTTTACGGTCCATTGTTTAAACTTTAAATTGTGTTTTTTCTTGATATTCAATTTTGAACCGCCTGTTTTTGGGAATTTTTATTCATCAGGTAATGATTGCTTCTCGCACACTCAGTGACTCTGCCCCTAGTAGCTCAACAATCGAGGCTCCATTGACTATAAATGTTCCAGTTTGCCATTCATCTAGAACTCTTATTGAAAGTTCACAACCCTCTAATTTGATGCAAGGGACAAACATTGTTTTTCCAGTCACTGTTCAGAGACAAACATTGCCAACGCACCCTGTACCACCAACAGATGGTATCGAATCTAAGGGGTTAGTTGGTGGTAATTTGGCGTCCAAAAGAAAACGGAAAACATGGTCAGAGGAAGAGGACATACAACTACGAGCTGCTGTTCAGAGATGGGGCGAAGGGAATTGGGCAACCATGGCAAAAGGAGACAACTTTCCTATTAAGAGAAGTCCTACACAGTTAGCACAGGTGGTTTTCAAATCAAAAAAATTTATAATACCAGTTCTCTTAGTAATTATGTGACTATTTCATTGGTAGTTCGTAAAAGACAGACACTAAGATTCATTGTATGAATGATATGTCATTACATTTGAAAACCGGTGTTATTTTTTCGTAAAATCCAAAATTAACAGCTTAAAATTATTGTTTGATTCTTGGGATTTTAGGGGGTTTAATCTCGTGCTTGTGCTTGTTCTGTGATGAGTTCATCAAAAGTTCATCCTCTATTCTGGACTATTTCAAAACACTCAATTTGTTAAAATGTGAATATTTATTAAAAATATTTTGTTTTACATTAACTAGTTGAGATCCCACATCGACAAAAAATATAACCAATATTGTCCTTATAAGGCTTGAGTAACTCTTGTATTGCAAGCTAGTTTTAATCCCAAATTTTAATTTTATTAAAACCCATCTTAGATTTGTTGTTGAACCGCCCACATTTATCTATGCTGCAGTTTTGCGTTTGAGGGATTTGTTGAGATTCCACATTGAATGGAGATATATCATATATGAACAATGCTGTCCCTTTTAGGCTTAGGCAGTCCTCACATTATTAGTTAGTTTTTGGGATTGAGTTATGTCCTAAGCTTAGGTTCTGATTTGTTATCAAAGTCTGTCTTAATTCCATTAATGGGTCACTCATATTTGTACACACAATAGATGTCAATTGCCAGGCATAAGGGATGTTGTTATTGGAGCACTTGCATATTTCCACACTCTAGATGTTTAATCAGGTATGCGACAATGTGTTGAGATCCCACATCATTGCTAGTCTTGACAATTCTTATCTTACAAGTTGATTTTGTAGGATTTAGACCTTAATTCTGAATTGTAAAATTAACAAATTAAGTAGCGATGAGTTACCTATTGATAGGAGGCCATAATATTTGTTATTCCATTGATATGCTTGATCTGTGGATGCAAAGAATGGTCTTTAGTTAGTTGAAATCTGATACCCTTATCTACCATAGCAGATTTATACCCATTAAATTTATTATTGGGAGAGGATACTTTAGCTTGATTATGCAGCTGTTGAAGTTGGGCCTGTTGAAAACTGGCCTTTTTTTGGTGTGTCATCCCTTCTAAAATGGTAAAGGAAAAACGAAAGTTGTCAGCTATGTTTGATTGTAATACAAGACTTATGGCACTGAGTCTATTTTTATTTGTTATCCTCTATCCATGTAACATGTCTGCTTATCACCTTGTTTTTCTAGGTTCAAATCCCATTAATGAATTTTTTCACGTCCAACTCTATCAAGAACTTCTCATTTGTAATATTTTTAGTTGTAATGGATGAATCTGTGTATCCTTTTGTGTACTGATTATTTTTATGAATATTAATGTCATTTGATAACTGATCCAGTCCTGTTCACCTTTACTGTTATTTACTTTATATTCTACATATTGGCATAGGTTATCCTAACACTTGCAGAAAAGGACCATTTTACTTTGTATCTTTTTGAATATTCATGTGATTTAAGCACCGTACCATTTTACCCTTTGTTATTTACTTTTTGTTTTATTTAATTCTCATGGGTTAACTACAATTGTTTGCAGAGGTGGAGCATTTTACGAAAGAAAGATGGCACTGTCAATTCTGGAACCATATCAACCAGCACACAATATACTGCTGCTGAACAACTGGCAACCCGACACTCTTTATCTTTAGCCCTTGATATGCCATTCAAAAAGTTAACTGCTCCTGGATTGTCAGATCCTGGTAATTGTACTGGACCTTTTTCTGTTTATTTTTATGTATCTTCATATTAGTTAAATTCGGATTTTCTATATTTGTCCATTGATTTTGCTCCATTTTACCTCCTATTTTCTCCATCCATTTGTTTGGATGTGAGAAGTAGGGAGGAAAGAAATAAGAGAGAAGAGAAAAACTGTGTTGGTATTTTAGGTTGTTTGGGTTAAGAGAATAAGAAGAAACAAATAAACTGCTCCATCTCCCCTTATTTGGTTAGATAGAAAGGAAAGAATAAAGAAAATATACTCATCTCAAATAACATTTTTGCCTTTACGCTAAACATAAAATCAACATTATGATATTTTGGTCATTACATCAAACTCTCCCCTCTTCTCACCTTTCTCTCTGTAAAATAGAGCTCGATTTCTTTGCTATCTGCACAACATTTTTCTTCTTTTTCTTTGTCTCTGTTCACTGTTCCAAATGCGATAATATTTTCTTGGGAAGTGTCTTATGTTCCCAACCCAGTTCTTCCTCTTCTAAATCATTGGTTCCAAACAAATTGTAAATCCTGAACTGACTCTCAAAGTTCTACAACTCTCAAATCAATTTTAGGTGATTCTTAAATTTATTTTAGGATGATTCTCATTGATAACTGTAGACACGTTTAGTGCCTAATCAGAGAAACACTAGTTAATTACGCACTTTCCATGGGACTGGTTATAGTCCCCTGTTTCATGTTGTGTACTGTGATTATGAATATTATTTGCCAGTGTGGTTTGAAATGTTCATGATCTTTCAGATGAATGGCAAGATGCAAATGTGATTTGAAATGTTTGTTTTAACCTAAAAGACCACGAACTTAATTAATGTATTGCCTGTGTCACCTCCCCCCTAAAAGTATGACTATTTTTAGATTATCTAGCACTATTTAATACAACGAAGCAATTTTCTAATATAAAAGCACAGATTCAGAGTGACGTTGAATTAGTGCATTGCTATCAATCACCATTTTGTTGGTGGACTTCTTGCATTTCATGGCTGGAGTGGGATAGCCAAATAGCTTGAGTATGACTTAGTTGGGGTACAAATTCACCAATTCAAGGGATATATGTATCTTGCCTTCTATAATTTCATTTAATGGTCTTCGCAAGCTTCCCGTGTTTATAAATATAATCTCTCTATACCATCAATACTATCTTCCTTCTGCCATCTCTCAATACTATCAAATAATAATGTTTATTTGGTCTTTTAATACATTTTAGTTTATAGTATTAGTGAGAGATTTAGAGAGTTAGGAAGTTGTTGATATATGTTAGTTTGTTGGGCTGAGATAGAGAGGAATTAAGGCAAATTGTCTATAGATAAGAGGGAAGGTTGAAACAGAGATTGTCTTGTGATATGCGAGAGAACTGAGGCGTCTGGTCAATAGAACGCATAGACCCTCAAAGTTCTGCTAGTTAGGCATTATATGCAGGAGAACTCCCTTATTCTTTTCTTTCTAAGTAGTATCGAATTTCTATCAGCTAGTATTTTTATCTTGGAGCTGTGGGTACTGGTTTTTGAAGATGATTCCAACATTTGATGGAAAATAGGCTTATTGGTGGTTTGAGCAATGATTTTGAAGCCAATAGTGCATATGAAGAAGAGAAACTATCAAAGCCAGTGAAAGCTCTTCCAGAGCTCATGTTCTGAGCTGGTGGCTAACATGGAGATGGAACCATCTGAGGGCAGCCTGGTGGACATTTGTGAAACTGCTGGTCAAAATATACTAACTGAAGTATGATTTTGGTCATAAGAACTGGGAGCAAAGATAACGAATCTTGGGTGGAAGAAAGCATAACAAGATAAAGGTTTGGAGAGAACTAGCAAGAAAAAAATATAAGAAAGTTACAAGAATTAGGAGAAAGTAGAAATCCGGCAAAAACAACTAATTGGAATTCTGGACCAGAAATCTGAAAATAGAAGCAAAAATGAAGTTCTTGGGATCAAGAATCATCGTGGCAGAAATGAGTCTGATGGGTTGTTTTGGGGTTGCTAAGAGGATTGGGAGAACACCTATGGTTGATACGGAGGAAAGCAAGGAACATCATGCTGGGGAAAACATCCCTTAATGAACCAGAAACAGAAACAAATCTAGACATCAAGAATCAGAATCAGGCCGTGCAGAAAAAAACATTGAGGAAACAAAAGAAACTGAGAACAACCACCTTTTTGATAATGGCAAGAACAAAATTTCCTGTCAATCCTGTGAGAAGTGTTGTGAATCTGCGGAGTAAGAGATTACTGGGAATAAGAGAAACATTTACAAAGAATATGGAGGAAGAAACTGATGAGCCAATAGCCAGATGGAGAAGCAACATAAAAGGAAAACAGAGGAAAATATGCAGGTTGCCACTGTGATGACCACCTTTTGGGTTGCAGATTGAAAAGAAAACTCAGATTCAGGTAATAAAATGGAAGTGAGGATTGAGAAGGAAACCAATCCAATGGGTTGAACGATGGGGAGGAGAAAATGTTTGGGGCTGGAACTTCTAGTCTTGGTTTCTCCAAAGGAGGAGGATGTTTTATTTAGTAGTTGATACGGTCGTCTATGGGATGTGGAAGATCTAACATGTTCAATCCAAGAAACTCAAGAATAATCATGGAATGACTCATTATAGTTTCGATTCAAGAAAAGAAACAAGAAACAATAGATGAAATGGAAAAACAAGGAAAGATTAGCGTTTGACTTAACTAAAAAAGACTGTTGATGTTGATGAAGGAAATATTGACTAACAATGACTGAAAAATAACGTAACATTGAAATTTTAGTGTCTTCTAAAATTTACTTCTTTAATAACATATTTTGTCCTTAAGCTTTTAAAATTTCCCTATTGTCAAGCACTGTATTTTATTTTGAATGTTCAAGGAATATATTAAGAATATTCTAGAAAACTCTTTCAGTGAAAAATTGTAACCCCAACGTTTAAACGAAAGTTACATAGTCACAAATACGATTTGTATGGTCTAAACTATTCATTTCAATCTCTAATTTATTTTGATAATTCTTTCCATTCTCACATTAGTAGTTCTCCCTGTTTTATTAAGTTTATTACTTGAACATTACATGTAAGACTGATCAATCTTCTAGTAATGTTACTTATAGTTTATTGTTCTAGTAATGTTATTTTTCAATCTTACGCAAGGCATTTGAATAACCTCGTTTTATATATGGTTGCAGCTAAGACATCCACATCAGTTAAAAATCAAGTGCAGATTAGAAATACTGTGGAGAAGGTTGCCAGTAGTTTCGTACCACCTCAACAGCCATCTCAGCAAGCTTCTTTGTTGGGATCTGATTCTCATGTAAAACCTAAATTAGTAGATGAAAAACTAGTCTCCAAGGGTAACATAATTTCAAATCCTGTGCTAAAATCTACCACAGCTGCTCCTGGGACAAGAATTGATTCACCTTCAACAAATACTGTATCACAGTTAAAAATTGCTCCAGTAAAACACAACATAGACACTAAGCCTGCAGTGAGCTCTTTGACAAGAACATCCGTTTCAACCAATTTGCCTTCTGACCCAAAGGTTCATTTACACTATAAATTGCAAATCTCTTGCATTATGCAATAGTTTGACAAATTGAAAATTCACTCACTTTATTTATATTCTCTCAACAGAACAAACCGGTTACACCTTTAGCTGCTGGTAAAGTTCCATCGGAGCAAGATGCTAATTCCACGAAAGAGTTTAGAGCTTCCGATCCCAGTTCCAGACCGAAAGATCAGACACAAGAAAATGAACCTCCTAAAGTTACTATTGGAAGCCAGGTCAATAACGACTTAGAGAAGGGAAGATTAGATATAGGTCAAGCGAAGATCGTGCCTATTAGTAATGGAGAGGAAACTTTGAAAGATAAAGCAAATCCAGTCGCAGATGAAAAACAACCAAGTGCTACTAAAGCAAATGCAGTGGTGTGCGAAGACCAAGGAAGTGTTAAGAATGCTACTGAGAATAGCAACCTTGACAAGGGAAGCTTAAATTCTAATCAAGACAAGAAGAAAACTTCAATTAATGAAAGTTCAAACAATCAAAACATGAATGACAAAAATGTAAATTTGCCCGTACAAGATGAAGGCAGCCAAAGTGCCAAGGTGGTAAAAACTGATGGAGAACGTTGAGTGATTAGTTTGTGAAAATGAGTAGTTTTTTTTTTTTTCGATTGAATTCTAAAGTTTTGATGAAATTGAAGTTCTTGTAGGAATTTGTAGCACATCAGTATAATGTAATGTTTTTGAAGAAAAATTTGCTTAGTAGTAAATATATTTTGACGACCTGCAAATTTTCATGATTTACTAAATGATTTCTAGAAGATATATTTTTGTAATCACTTGCTTTAGATTTAATTTTTTAAATTTCAAATAAGAGATTGATGGTACATGTATCCTTCTCATTAAAGTATATAATTTTTCAGAATTTTTAAAGCTTTGCAAAATAAGACTGGCGCTATTACATTGGAAATAGAAAGTTTTTCGTTCAAGAATTGTAAAAATTGGATGCATATATATTTAATAGCTGTATTTTTCCTAAAACATCCATAAGTAGTTTTTTTTTTTTTTTTTTTTTATTTTGGGTGTTTTTAAATTTTTTTTTTTTTTTTTTTTAAATTAATTTTGATAAAATTTTTATACTTTTATAATCCCTTATTA
>Ga0099822_1000856_pt1 | contig 32283 bp, 26 predicted proteins | sample CowpeawhiteBW_FD_76839 | JGI IMG/M metagenome (GOLD analysis project Ga0099822, IMG submission 76839) | Root nodule microbial communities of legume samples collected from California USA - Cow pea white BW | ecosystem: Host-associated > Plants > Roots > Nodule | place: USA: California | collected... | reverse complement strand
TTCTATACAAAATATTAGACTTTGGTTTTGTTTTGAACTTGAAATTTAGTTCCTAAACTTATGTGTGACAAGTTATTTGATTTTTAATCTTCACTAAGTTTGTATAATATGATACACTTGATACCTTTATATATGATGACAAAATTGTTAATTTTTGAAATTAAGTTTGGGGTTTAACTTTGTTTAATAATAAAAATAAAAAAAAAACTTGTTTAAAAATTTTTCTACAAATATTTAATAAAAACGTCAATTTTATTAAGAATATCATCATAAGTTATATGCAAAGATTAAATTGAGTGTCAATCAAAGGAGGGACAATATTGCTTCATTTTTACAAAAATTGAGACTAAATTGAAACTAAAAACAAATATAAGAACCAAATTGAGTCATTTTGACATGTGACACAACTGTGAAGTGACACGTGTAAAAGATAAAAAAAATTCAAAAAAATTAGAAATTGACACGTGGTGTTGACTTTGACACTGTCTGGTCAAAATTAACAGCAATGACCAAATTGAGTCATTATTAAGAAAATGAGGATCAAATTGAGACAACAAAAAATTTGAAGACCAAATTGAAATTTCTTAACAAATAGAAGGATCAAAAGAATAATTTAACCTAAAATTTTATAGGTAAAGGAAAAACTCAACCTTACTTATTTTCCAAAGAAAAAAAAATGATTATAATCCATACGTCAATTTTATTAAGAATATCATATAAGTTATTGATGTATGGATTATAATCATCAATTTTTTTTTATATAAAAATTTGTAATCGCTTGATGTATTTTGAATTAAGTTGATATATATATATATATATATATATATATATATATATATATTTGTGTTATAATCCCAATAATATGATGTTGGGAGAAGTGTCTATGTATGACGAAGTCATAACATAAACTTTCATTTATAAGCCAAATGAATTATTTATATTTGACATTAATGAAAATATTTTAAACTTTCTTAAATTGTATCCTTTTTACTAAAAAACATGAAACAATTTTTTTTGAATGAATGTATAAAATAAAAAAAATGTTACTGTTACTGTTAATTTACATATTTGAGATATTTAAAAAAAAAAATTATATTAACTACTTGATAACTTTGATTTCATAGTTTTAAAAATATTTGCAAAAGTAAAACAAAAGGTTAGTGTTAAATTTAAAGAATCGTTGAGTTTAATAGCGTTAACTAAACTATTTCAAATTTTCAAAAACACTTAGAATGAAATCTTTATTAAGCCGCTTAATTTTAGAATTTGGTTGCTTTTAACACTTATATCGAAACAAGATAATTTTTTTTATCAATAATCAAATGTAAAAGAGATAGGAAGAGAAGAGAGATACGAATAACTACGCTACTCTATTTAAGAACTATGTCTAGTTGAGTTTTACAAACATGGAACCAATACAATAAAAGTAAAACACTCAAGTACCAAATCTTGAAAACCACAAGATTTGATTGAGTTATGATAGGTTCACAAAGCTTTTAACAAAGTTTTTGACAAAGTTTCTTGTTCAGGTAAAAAAAACATTATTTTATTATTTTATTTTAATTAAAAAATAAAAATTTAATCTATTTTAATTCTATTTTTAGAAACTTTAATAAATTTATCAAAAGGTTTTTTGTCAAGAGGTAATTTTCCGATTTGATTTCACACTTAACAACACAATATTACTATACTAAATTTGAAACACTATTTAAAGATTGTCAAAAAAACACTTGGAACAAAATAGGCATAGTAGAATAAGAAAAACCAAGTGAAGAACTATGTTTCTCTCGAAAACACATTTTTTTATCTTGGTTTTGTATAAAGAAAACTCTAAGATAAGATTTTAGCTCAGTATGAACTATCTCTCAATAGTAGAAACGTTTTTAGAGACTTGGGATTTGATCTAATGTTAAAATGAATTTGAAATGAGAGTTATATAGATTTCAGGTTGTTTATTTTAATGGATTAAAACTACGTTTTAATATGTTAATTTTATGAAATTGATTGGTTAACTCGTTGTTTTACCAAATGAAAACAAAAAGAGTTAAAAAAATTTTACCGAGCTAAAGAGATTTTAATATATTAAAAACTCATTTTAACATATTAAAATAAAAAACCTCAAACTATGCATTGTTTTAAGTGATTACAATCGATTAAAGCAATTATATAATTGATTAAAATGTTTTCTACAATTATTCCAAACCTAAATAAATACATTTTAACAAATTAAAATCATCTTTTAATAAATTAAAAGCATCTTAAAAATAACACTAAAAATGTTACTAAACAATGAAAAATGTTAGTAACATTTTATCACATGTTACGTATTTCTTATGTTACCATTAATTTTTTTTAACATTTATACATAGTAATAGAGACATTTACATAAATATTATTAAAGATTTTAAGTAACATTTTTTTTAATAAAAGTATAACATTTTTAAAATGTTACTAAAAGTTTATAGTAACATTTTTTTAATAGAAAAGTGACATTATAAAAATGTTATTAGAAATTTTTAGTAACTTTTTCTTAATAAAAGGTTATAGGTTAAAAACGTTACTAAAACTAACATAAAAGTTCACACGTGATTGAGCAGCGACAAAAACCACAATTCCATGGCTATCAAGGGCCTGTTGGTAAGATTCTTTAAAATTTATAAATAAATAGTATTAGTCAAACCAAAGTGAAATTAAAAAACAAAATTCAACAGAACAATATTAAATTCCACCACACTATACTTGTTGGACCAGATAGCAAGATAAACCTGCTTGGTAAGAGATTCCTAGTGTGCTTGGAAATAATGAAGATGCTTTAAACGAATATATATACACATGAAGCTATTTGATATATCCACAACTTCACTAGATACACGTTCACATAAACAAACATATTGATCACTTGGAAGTATTATCATTTCAAGGAAAAAATCCAGAATTTTAAGATATGCTAAAGGGCTGTCATATTAGCCGACACATACAACATTCATTTAAGCAACCAAAGCTAAATGATCATAATTCAGAAACCAAAAGATTAACCAAAAACATCTAAAAGAGAGGGGAGGATAACCCTGGAAAGAACAAACAAAACCTTAATCTCCTATGACAACGCAACAAGTGAAGTCTTGTTTAGGCAAAGGCCTTCCACCTTTGGCACACGAAAGAACACATCTAAGACCTGTTGAATAAGAAAAAAGAAACAAAGCTCACGAACAACACCAATTTCAATCATAAACCAACACAAAGGCACACTTATAAAGAGAGTGTGTGGAGTCATTAAGTGGTTTTGAACTACTTCATATAACTTATTTAAATTTTAAAATTAACAAAGGTAAAGTCTATTCATGCAAGTTTAAAATAACTAAAGAAAGCTAAAATCAACTCAAAATTAGAATTCTACAAGAAACTCAAAATTTCACTGGTCAAGAACTAAAAAGCACTCTAAAACTAGGCAAATATTAAGGACTATATTTAAACATAAAGAAAATAAGTAAAGAAACTATCTACACAAGTTTTAATGGACTAAAAATAACTAAAAACTAACTCAAAAACTGATTCCTAATAGAACTCCAAAAATTCACTACTCAAACCTCGTATAGATTCAAGTTTGAACTTTGTACCCAACTAATCAGATTCAGAACCTAATTAATGTAGTCATGACATAAGAAGGATGATTGGAAAAAGGGAATCACAATAAAAATTAGAGATTGTAATCCCTACATGGATAACACATTGCTAAAAATTAATAATGTAGATTCAAGGAACAAATTTCAGTGCTTACTTACAAACCTTCCATCCTGAAGCTCAAGAAGGCAAGTTCTCTTCAATCACTGCATATATAATAAAAGGGCCAAATAATGGTTGTGAACCTTCGGATCCAGCATCAAGTGGGATACAGATTATGGCCATTGCATATGCGACACCACCAAAACCTGTGTGAGATACACAGTTGAAAACCAGGGCCGAAGAAATGAATCAAATTGATGCTATTTATTCACACGTTGGTCATTAAAAACTATCAAGCATCAACGAGACAACTAGTAAGCAACTAGGTATCTAATTTTTCATTTGATTGAACTATTGGATACATAAAGTCCTTCATGAGCAATCTTGTTCACATTATTCACAACAGTACCCAGGGGAGTTTCTGAAACTCATTTCATCGATTTAAAATTTTTAACTATGACTAAGGGCTAACTAAACTGATGAAATTGAGAAACAAAATAATTGTTTACGAGCATGTTATTTCTCAATTTCACATGCATTTAATTATCAACTTCAGGATATTCAAATGCATTCAATTATCAACTTCATGATATTCAAACAGCCAATTATTCAATCCACACTAAACACAACATTCCCTCAACGTAATTATAGGAAATTCTTCTATAAGCAAGCATAGTTGATTCATTTCTATTACATGTTTAATCTAAACAGTCCCAAAAATTTTGATTAGGAATAAAATCACCCATACAAATCATTCATTTGCCTGCACAAACCTCGTATGCAGCTAGAAATTGCTTAAATCGACGAGACGCACTGAAATCTTTACCTGACTCAGAGGTCTGGGTTGTTGAACGATGCTACGATCACGAACACCGTTCTCGCAGCAATCAACTCGCTAGTTACCATACCCCCGACGATATGCCTTTGTCGTCCAGAGAGCGAGATGACGAATCCGTTGAGAATTGTCGGTGACCATAACGTTGGTGTCGGGTGTAAGGTCGTAGAGAGATATTACTTATTTAAATAAAATTAATAATAAAAAACATAAAGATCACATTCATACAACACATTTCCCAAATCGCGAGAAAAAGAAACTTTACTATAAGCGTCAAAATGTTTTAAACATAAAATTAACTCAACTTTACATATCTAAATCCAAATATAAATCCAGATTAAAAAATAGTAAAAATAACTGTAGAAATAATCAAATATATACGATCATAACCTCAACTCAACCAATCGTCGATGATGAATATCACTTAGTTCAAATCACATATTGAATAACTACTTTTTCTTAATACCTAAATGTAACTATCTTCTCTACTCATGAATGAATTGTGATTGCATAAAGTTCATATATATTTTTCATATTTACTACCCTTTTCGTATAACACACTAAGCTAAAATTATCATTATTGTGTCATCTCAATCTCAATCAAATAAACATCACAAAAAATTCACATTCATATTTTTAAGTATTGATTTGTTCATAAAATCAATGTCAATTCTTCCTATCGTCAACCAATATAAAGAGCTCGTGGAAAACAATGAAAGAATTGAAATCAATATTTTCATGTTTTATCTAAAACTTTAAACTTTTATTATTTGATTATGTTTGTCTAATTTTTCAACTGTATTTATTATTATTTTAATATGCTTTTAAAACTTTGTCTATTTCCCTTACCAAATGAAGAAAAAATATGATGTTCTGATTGATTGTTGTTCTTAAAGTTAATTCTTTTATATGATATGATCAATCATTACCTAGTCATGTATTTTTTTTTCTTTTTTTATAAAAGTGCAAGGAATTGCTGTATTTAAAGTTTAATTGAAGATATTTTATTTTTATAGATTACTGCTATTGATATTAAGCCGTTGATATACTGATAAGTTAGTCGACTATTTTATTTTCCTCTTCTTAATATCTTTTCGTTGGTAATTTGTCTTATGTTATTATTTTATTGGTGTTTGTGATATTAGACGTTAGCTACGATTATGTATTGTTATATTGTGATTTTAACTTTTGAATATTTTAAACATGTATTTTCTTATGTTTTTATTTTTATTTTTTAATCTTAATAACTAAACTATCCATGTATAAATGGGGTAATGTTGCAACGAAGTAAAACATTTACTTTATATTTTAGATTTTTTATATCCTATGAATTCTATCTTTTTTATATACAGGCAGAACTTTTAAAAAAAGTATGATAACAAATTAAATATTTTATTGAATCTATTATTTGACAAATTTATTAATTTTTAATAGATAAAACTTTTCATTATTATTGTTCTAGTGAAAAAGAAAGTAGATCTCTTCACCAAAACACTTAATTGATATTGTTTGTCCTCTTTTTCTTTCTCTAGTTCTCCCTCTATATTTTTTTCGCAGACCTATTTGTCCTCTTCCTTTCGTAACTTTCTTCCTTCATTTAATCCTTATTAAAGCAATGAAATCTCTTTTCATAATAATGTCCCTTTGTCTTCACTTTACTGTTTACTAGAATTTTCGTATGAATTATTTAACTAATCGGGAAAAAACCTATCACCCTCATAGGTATTTGGCCCAATAAAAAAATCTGAAATATTTTACTGATAGGGAAAGATCCTATCACTTTCATTGGGAAAAACCCTATCACCACATACCTCCTTAACTAAAAAGTTACAAATCTATCATAAACATGGGTACATCACCACATGGTTCCGTTAGCTTTTAGTATCTTATACTAAAAAGTTACAAACCGATCATACCAATAGATAATGGGCCTACTATAACTTTTCTCCTTTGGAACCTTTCAAAATTGTAAAAGATGGAAAAATAGTTGAAGAATAATTTACCTGCTTATTATATATTTTGTATGTTCTACCACCGTTGAATACATTTATATGCTTTGTTTAAGCTATTAACGTTCCTGTTTCATCATGCTCAGTACAGATGCACTATTCTTCACTAAAAACTATTTCACAACTTTCTAATAACAAGACATACTAAAATAAATGTTATGTTGTTCTTCATTCCATGTCAAAGTTGCTACTTTTTTTTACATTTTTAAATACAATCAACATACCTTCTTTCTTTCAAGTATTTTGTTCAACGATACTCAATGTGTAAGTACTCATAGTCAATTAATTCAATCAAGTATGATCGGATGATAATGATATGCTCTTGTTGATAATTTCGATCAATAGTGACCGAATAATTGTAATCGTCTCTCGTCCATAATTTAATCAATAGTGATCAAATGATAATCGTCGTCTCTTGTTGATTAATTCAATCAATACCGATCGGACGATAATCATCACCTCTTATCAATAGTTCAATCAATAATAATTGGTCAATAGTCATTATCTCTTGTCAATAATTTGATTAATAATGATTGGATGATAGTCATCGATTTTTGTCGATTAATTCGATCAATAATAATCGGATGATAGTCATTATCTCTTGTCGATTAATTCGATCAATAATAATCGGACAACAATCATGACCTCTTAGAAACTTCAATAATATATCAAATATGCAACTTCTTACTTATTTATGGTCTCAATAAAACCTTTAGGAACGTTTGTAAGAAAAAAAATATACACAAGAACAAAAATAAGATATAATCAATTGTAATGAAAATAAATAATAAAAGGTTGTTGGATCGACTTTTCCGTCAAACAACTCTGATTGATAAATCTCCTCAGTATAACTTCAGGTACTCAATAAGAACTTATCGATCTTAAATATAACCGGTTGAATTATCATATTTGCTTCATGTCCTTCATCTCATAATTGCCCTTCTAGTTGTTTTCATTTCTTAAGAGCCAAGAAGAAAATAGATCTCTTAGACAAAAATAATTGATATTGTTCGTTTTCTTTCCTTTCTCTAGTTCTCCCTTTATATTCTTTTCTTAGACCTTTTTGTCCTCTTCCTTTCATAACGTTCTTCCTCCTTTTAATCCTTATTAAAGCTATTCAATCTCTTTTCATAATAATATCCCTTTGTCTTCACCTCACCGAATACAAAATCATTTGCATGAATTATTTAAGTAATCGGGAAAAAATCTATCACCCTCGTAGGTATTTGGCCCACTAAAAAACCTGGCTTATTTTACTAATTGAGAAAACCCTATCACTCTCATCCAAAAAAACCTTATCACCACATAGCCCCTTAGCTTGTAGTATCTTGTATTAAAATGTTACAAATCTATCTTAAACATTGGAAACGGGCTTATCACCACAATTATGATTTGATTTAAAAGTTAAAAACTTCGATAAACTAGAAGTGTGAAATTTAAAAATGCAAAATCCGATCTAACCCATAAAATATTAGTTTAACTAATTATTATGTATGGTTAAGAAGTGCTTTAAGAAAGTGATCTAACCAAATTTCATTACAGATACACTATCTCGGAAAGGCGACATTAATTTGAGCAGTGATGTCAACAGAGATTATTGTATAGTGTTCCGTGTTATACGTGCCATAAAATCTGTCAGAAATATGGGTATTCATCATTTGTAATTAGATTGCACGATTTTAGAAATTAGAATAGCTGTCATTTGTAGCTGTTTCTGTAATATTTAAGGATGATATCACCATCAATGAAAGACAGAAAAAGCAGAAATGTCGGCACATGTGAGTCATTTAAAAATGATTAGAAGCAAGTTAAGGTCACTAAAACTACAGAAGAAACTATACAAATAGTGCTTCTCAACAAACAGCAATTCGAAGTAATGTGAATTTTCCAAAATCTTCCCAAGTTGGATGTGGTGTTATATGACCCTTTTGTGCATTAGAGTTAGTAATATCTTCGCTTTGGATTACCCAAATAGATTTCACCTGATGAATGTTGTTCACCTGAAGTGTAGCTGGTGCTTGCTTCATCAACCCTGGTATCCCCAGAGAAGCTAGCTTTTGCAAGCTCCCTTAACATCTTTAGCTCTTTTCTTAGCCCAGCCTTGTGCCCCTTTAGCCATTTACCTTCCACTTCAATATGAGAGTTTGCATCTATCTCTAAGGTTGTAGGGTGTGTTCTTTCAATGACATTGTGGCTGGGTGTGCTTGGACTTTGCACAGGGACTACAGTAGCAGTCATGGCACTAATTGGATCCATATATCCATTTCTGTTTCTTCTTTCAAATTCTGTGATAGGATTCACTGAAAGCTGGTCTGTTTCTGGTTGGGAGAATGTGGATACAACACTAGACCAATGCTTGCTTGGAAGAAAAGGCAGGATGAGTCCCTTGGCTGCAGACTTTAATCCGTGTCTCAAAGTGTTATTCTGAGACTTCGAGAATTTCAATAGGGTATTTACCATAGCATACCATTGGTTGGTGAGCTGAGCAATGAAGGTAAACAGCAGAAGAAACAGAATGACCAATTCCCAAGTTTCATCTTCAACTGAGTTTGAACCATTCTGCAGGATTAAAATAGCAAACACACCTACCTCACACAAGAGAGAAATACCTTCCACAACCTGTACACTTCTACTGATATATGGTTTGGTGGTAAACAGATAAATGAACTGTATTGATGTGATTATCAAAGCAAAAAGGCTTTTATTTGAATTTTCTGAAGGGTAAGCTACTGATATTATTCCCAAACCAACTCTTCTTAGTAAGTCAATGATGATATAGGATGCTCTCATGCAGCCCAGTACCCTCTTGAATTCAGAGATTTTGGTTTCCTCATTACTGTCTTCTGAAGTCACTGTCTTCGTTCTTGTGATCTCACTTTGGCCACTTTCAGTCCACTTGGTTATGCTATTTGATTCATTTTGATCGCCTAAGATGAATACTGGAGGACCCTTCCAATCATCAAAGAGAATTCCAAAGCGTGCAAGGAAAGAGGAAGGTAGTCCATTCCTGTCAAACCACTTGCCAGTAGTAGGCCTCCCAATGAAAAAGAACAACAAATTTCTGTACCATTTTTCTTCATTTGTTACTTGATTGCATTCATTGTATTGGGCAAAACTTCCGGAGTAGATTGCAATAATAAGAAATAGAAATACTGAAGAGATGAATGCTACAGGAACTGCTAGTAACAACACCCCAGTAATGATTCCCCCTGTTGTGCCACCTGCATATAAATGTAGTCTCAAGGGATGAAATAAATTTGCACATGAATCTCTACTCAAATAAAAGTTTTAATCTTGTAATTTAGATGACTGGAATAGACAATGTTGTAACCAGTTTCTTACCTTTTATTACAAATGTTGATGCTTGAGAAAGACAAGGTAGCATGAGAATCAGAAGAAATAGCTGAAACCTGGGGACTGCTAACCTGCCTTGAGGTGGTCTCCCTGTTCTCTGTCTTAGGAAGAATAAAATGAACACATGAACTAAAAGTAAACATCCTCCCCCTACACCAAGCCAGAATAAGTTCATCTCCATGTCCTGCCACCTGTTTATAAGAAAAGAGATCTCAAATGTTCTTAAAAATCCTGCAAATTCCAAAACTTATTTTTCTTGTCACTCAAGAACACAATCAATAAGTCCAAGTCCTTTATAAGTGACTATGTTCGGTGTGTGAGTGAATGTCTTGAGCCTAGTACTGTTTAAACATAAAAAGATTGAGGATAACTACCCTTTGTAACTCTCCATTCCTTTGATGACGTTGCTAGCAGACAATGGTTCTCCTCTCTACAAGGCAGTTGAATCAGTTGCAAACAATTGTCTATTCACATACTTCTTTTAAAGTTGATGTTAAACTCACCAAGAAATAAGTGAAATATTCGACTGAATTGAGAGGTAGACCATACAGTGTACTTGTCTTACTTATATCATGCTGATTATGAAGCCGACCATATTTGGTGGTATTTTCAGATTGAAATGATAGTTTGTGATCAACATAAGACAAGTTCATGAAGTCACTATGTTGTTGATCTTTATTGTAAGCATGTTCTACTGAAGATAGGCCATTGCTTCTCCCTTCAAGTTTCTCTCTTTCCCAGACAAAAAACCAAGTGTCATAGTTTTTCCAGGGAAGCTTGTGATGAGGTATGAGCCAACGCAGACCTCTTGTTGTCTCAGAGTATTTGATATACTGATTAGTTGAAAACCAACTCGTGAGAGCAAAGACTTGTAGGTGTCCAACCATGCCCTGATAAATGTTCCAAATGTTTAAGCCATGGTGTATGTGCTAGAAAAATCCTAAGAAATTGAAAAAAAGAGTTGTTTGTTATAGTACCATACATTAGTTTCTTTACTTACTTGTAGGTTAATGGATGGACTGGAAACGGGACTGCTTGTACCTCCCAAAGCAAGAATGCTTAATGCTTCTAAATTTGCTGAGGAAAGTGAAACCATAGCAGCTACCAACGATGTTGCTATTGTTCCGGCATTGATAAAAGAGTACAGTGCAATGGATATTGCAGGGGTGGAATCTAAGATATGATATTAGAGTTTGAGTAAAAAACACAGCGAACAAGTGATAGTACACTGATTCTCAGTATCATTCGTTGATGCTTTGGTAAACAATTCACATTTGATTTTTGAATAATAAGGGAAGTGTGATATAATAGCCATTTATCATAAGAAACAAATAGAAGGAAAAGAGATATTCATACAATGCTTGATATCAAGCTGGTTAGATGCCAAATTTTCATTTCCTGAAATATCAGTTACCTTCCCTGCAGGAATGGTAACTGACACCTCCTTTGTCACTGCCTGGACACTCAATGAGTATAAAGCCCTTGATAGTTCCTTAAACCTGCATGAAACAAACAAATTTTAGATGTTTTACATTACTTGAACCATTAATGAAATATAATGTTAATAAACTTTATCTGTTGAGACATTATGCAAAGAGAGTAATATATGTTCATAACTGAACTTTATGTGTTGAGCCATTATGCAAAATACTGGTTTGCTACACCTGCCTTGTCAATCTTCCCCCAGAGATTTCTACAGTAGATGCCCCAAAGTCAAATACTGGTTTTGTGAACTCAGCAATTATGTTGATGTTGAAATCCCTTGTTTCAGTGAGGGAGCTAGTCCTTAGTACCACCTTGGGTTTCATGGAATCTACAGAAAGATTAGGATTTGGTTTAAAGTTAAAGTTATTAAGAGAAATGATTATTGGTAAGTACAAATTATTGCATACCATAAAGATTAGGATTTGGTTTAAAGTTAAAGTTATTAAGAGAAATGATTATTGGTAAGTACAAATTATTGCATACCATAAAGGAATGTGATAGGAGAAACAGGAGAGACAGGAGTGCCTGTCCTGCCAAGAATGGATGCAGCTTGTAATTCAACTGTGATAATCTCAGTTCTTGACGTGTTCTTGAGCTACAAAACGAGGCTAATTAATAAAAAGGAATGAAATATTAAGAATTTTTCAATTCCTCTTCTAATTTTGTTAGCATATGACTTCTACCAGTGTTCATGGTAAGAAAACTATATTAGTATATCAAACTCAAACAACACTTTCACTCTTACTTCAAAACTAAATCTGCGGGCTCCATTGCTTCTACCATGTAGAGGAGTTAAAACACCAGAGTTAACATGTAGTGCATTTAGAACTTGTTTAGTTGAGTTTCTTATAGGAATGCTGAAGTCCAAGAAAATTATCAGGTCTTCTGGTTTGCTTGTTGCAACTACTGTTCTTGGGATACCGTTAATTTTCAACTCATAAGATGGAACAGATGTCCAAAAGTCCACCATCACCGGTCTTCTATCTAAGACAAACCATTTGAATGTATAAGAGCCCTTAAAAATACTCTTTTGTTCATAGAACCATAACAGCTTTGAAAATGACAATCAGAACCTCACCAAAATGAATGGTCAAAGTAGAATCATTGGTTCTTGTGAACCGATTTCCAGCCTGGTCAGTGCAAGTATTCTCCGCCATTGTGATTACTACACGCCCATAGGTAACTTCTGAGGAGATAATCACTTCAAGGCTGTGTTTGGTACCTGGTCTAATAGTTTGTAAAGAAGATGCATCCACTTGGGCAGGACCAGCTACCATAATCTTGCATGTTAAACCCCAGTGAAAATGTTGTCAACGTTTTCAAGGAAAATTACATAGCAAACAATAGATACTTTTAACACAATGTTCATCATGAAAGCAACTTACATCACAGTTTGATGAGTTTATGCAATGAAATCCTCCTAGTCCAGTGCACGGTTCACTGAATGTGACATCAATTGGTATCCTTTGTCCATTTGTATGGCTCTGTTTACTAGTAATGGCAGCAGTTGGGGGTATTGTATCTGTTTAGTGAAAAGAAAATCATTAGCAAAACACCAAAGGGATTTTACTGAAGTTTAGTATTATTACCAGAGAATCAGACTTAAATGGGGTGAGAAGAAAGGAAAGAAATTGAGCTCACCAATGAACCATGAGTAAAGTGATGAATTTCTCTCTCCTTTGTTTGTGCTGACATTGAGAAGAAAGCTATGCTCATGATTTAGAGTTAAGTTGGTTAACACAATGCCATTATCATGGCAAGGGTAAACTCTGCCATCAAGCTGTCAAGCAAAATTCAAACACTCAACATCAACAAACTCTTTTCACACTTCAATAGCAAATAAAAGTACACATTTCATAGCCAAATCATTGCCGCAGCATGGATGAAAACAACATGTGCTACTAGTGTACTATAGTAAACCATGTCCATGCAAACCATTCACCCCCGGGTAAACTTACAAAGGAATATAAAAATGGACTATAAAAAGAGGAATTTCATACCTCACATGAAACTGAACAAGTTTTTCTCTTGCATGCATTGGAACTATCCAACCCCTCAACTAGATACTGAAAAACTGCATTGGGAGACCTAGACCGAGGTGGAGGAACACGCTTGAAATAAACCAGAAGGGTTGATTCAGCAGAGATAAAGAACACACCCACCATCATCAATGCAACAACGCAAGCACAAAGCTTAAGAGAGTTGAGTGTAGCCATAGTACAAGGTGATTTTAGCATAACATTGAAAGAGAAAATAATGAGAAGAAAAGCATAAAGAGGAGGAGTTGAGGGTGTAGGTAAGATAACATAATGCAGTTGGTGGCACATTTAATCATCCAACGTTCATCGCTGCTATAAATGGAAGAGTAGACATAAGTAAAAGCAACAGACAACTACCTCAACTATTTACTGTCACCCTCATAACTGCTTTTCTCAATACCTCTTGTTATTCAAACTATGAAGACACATTTTCTCCATAATTTATGCCAGACAATAAAAATTGGATTAATTGAAATAGACCAACTGTATCAAGTGTTTTTTCTCCTTGCCATCCAATCATAAATTGTTGCAGATTCCTAAAACATATTCCTAGGTCTCAGAATTTCAGATTTAAAGTTTTTACACATATATTGAGAATAATAATAAATATACATTCAATAAGTTATTTACATCATTTAATAATATTTTTCTAAAATAACCAATTTTAAAATTTGAAGTTTGGTTATACATTATATTACTTTTTTTTTACGAGAATAACAAAGATTAGTAAAAATTTATATAACTAGGTGATTTCTTTATGTGAAGTTAGATTTTTTTTCTTTCTTGTAAATGGGGACGAAATATTATAAATATATATATTTTTATATATTTTACCGAAATAGTCTTATTCTCTCAATAAATACACCCTTTTAACATTGATTGATGAAAAACAAAGAGAAACAATTAATGGACACACTGCGCTCAAAATTCTTGGGATAATTTATGTGAAAGCAAATTATTAAGATTTTCGGATTTTAAAAATATAAGATATATGTTATACGGATAAATTTATTATTTTATTTTTATTTATATATTTTATATTTTATATGTAGAGTAAAATATGATAAAATACTAAATATTTATAATATTATTTTTTAAATCTAAATAATAAATAACTATGTTTTTAATATAAAAAATATTTTAAAAGATAAAAATATTTTTAAAAATAATTTAAATAAAAAAGATATTGAGCAAATATTTTAACATTTTTACTTGTTTTATTTGAATTCGGAATTTCAAATTTGATTATCTTTATTTCTAGACATGATTTTCACTTTCTCTTTTGCTTATAAGTCATGTCACGCCATTTTTTTTCCTTAAGATCACATCTTTATTCAATTTAAGATTTTTCATTATATATCTTCTTGTATTAAATTTATTTTCTTTGTCAATTATAGATTTCACACTAGTAACATTACGCCTTTGATGGATGATAGGTTGTGATTTTTCATCTATTTTCTCCTCTTGGATATCCAACTTCTTTGAGAGATATTCATCTTCTTTTAATTTTGATCCTTCTTTTATATTTGCACTTTCATGCCTCAAATCTTCTTGTTCCATTCATATTATATGTTCATGCACGAACAATAGTAGATCATTATAGCACTCAATCTTTATCTTACCACAACCTTTGAACTTCTCATATGAATATTCTTCTATTCTATTTGTCATGTCTTGACCACTCAACACTTGATAGAGCGTTGGGGAGTTACCTACAGAAAGGACTCCAACGATCAAGTCAGCAAAAGCTCTCAAAGTCAAATATCAAATTATGCACTAATGAAATGCATACCTTTAATTGTTGGGGTCCACTCTTATTTATAGAAGACTAATCTTATTTTCCTTGATTTAGACCATGGGTTGGGCCTTGATTATCTCTTTGGTGGTCTAATCCTTTATTGAGCTTATGTGGGCTTGGTTGGGCTTAGGCTTCAAGTCTAACACTTTTTCGTAATGGGTTAACTGGTTTATTCTAAGTTAGATTATGCGACATTACTAGTTACGATAGGCGTTTGAGGAGGTCATATAGTTAGTGAACTTGGTTGTGACATAGGCTTAGTTGATTCATTATTTTTACCATTATATGTTCAACCATTGATTGTGTGGTATTCCATTAGGCTTAGCGACTATTTGTAAGTTAGTGACCTTTAGGATTGACGACTTTCCTAAGATGGCAGACCATATGAGTACTTATGATATAGTGGCTAACTCGACCATTGTGGTACACATCGGCTAATTTGGCCACTATGGTACATTTTCCTTTCAAATAATCCCAATTTTCTTTGGATGACTTTAGGGTCATGATTATGGTGAGGATAATTTGTGAAACACCAATAAATTAACATGACTTTATCTTTGTCTTCTTTCTCTTTTGGGTCATAATGAGGTTTTCAAGCAACGAATCAACTCCACAATTTTCCATAAATCTAGCCTTATAGATAAGTTTGCATTCTTATAACCCCATATTTTATAACTTTCATCATCAAAGAGTGAACTAATGACTTGTAAGAAATTTTCTTCAAGTTCCATTCTATAAGTCCTCTAAGAATGATGACTCTTGATACAAATATAGGAATTTTTAGATTTTTTAAAATATAAGAGATATAACAAATATGTTATATGAATGAGTTTGTTATTTTCTTTTATTTAAAGTAAAATGTAACAAAACATCTAATATTTAATATTTTTTAATTGTATGTAAAAGATATTTCTAAAAAATTAAAAGGTTTCGTAAAGGCTAATTTAAATAAATTACACAACTATTCTTAACACAAATTAGGAAAAAGATAATTAATATCATATTATAAATTGAAAACTTTAGATTAGGGATGAAAACAAGTTGGGTTGGGCGCGGATAGTGCCTACCCGCAACCCGACCTGCACAAGAAAACCCTACCTGAAACCCGCCTCGCTACTCGCCGGATACTTGCGTAAAAAAACCTACGAATTTTTTTAAACCCGCGGGTATCCATGGACACCCGTGAATATTTTAAAAAAATATTAGTTTTTAAATGAAATCTAAATAAAATTTCAAAAGGAATTGAAAAAATCAAATAGTACTTAAAACATACATCCAAATAGGAGGCTCGGGACAACTAAATATATTTAAGACATAAATCCCAATTGATAGTACTTAAAACCTACATCCAAATTCAAATAGAAGTAATCTATAAAACAATTCTTATAAAAATAACACTCTAAGATTTATCCTCATTATCTTCATCTTGACCACTTAATTCCTCATGAAACAAATAATACACAAAAAAGTCATCAAATCCCTAACAATGACACTGTTAGTAAAATTAGAATGAAATATTAAAATAAAGTACTAACATCATCATCAATTATCTCCTCCAATATTGTATTAAGTTTCATCTTGTCCACTTTCAATTTTGAAGAACTTGAAAATGAAATCAATTATTTATTGTAATAATTAATATGAATATACATAAATATGTAATTTGAAATGTTAATTTAATTACATTCTATGTCAGTTCATAACCAATCTTGAACACACATCAATGCCTCTAAAGTGTATGGGTGTAATCTATTGCGATGTGAAGTGAGAAATCGATCACCAATACTAAAGGAAGACTCAGAAGTAACAATTGAGATAGGAATGGCTAGAAAATCTCTTGCAATCATTTGCAAGATTGGATATTTTAAGCTATTAGCTTTCCACCAAACTAAGATGTCAAATTCTTCATTTGAATTAGGTAGTGTTGGTTCCTCCAAGTAATAATCAAGTTCTAACTTAAAAATCTCTTTGCAATTTGATGTTTTGCAAAATCTCTCCTCCAAGCATCTTTTCTTCCATCAAGACTTTGGCTTGCATTTATGTTTGGATTCTGACACTAAGAAACTAACTTCTTACCTTTCATGTTCATTTCATACTCTCTTACCAAGTCCTTACAAAGAGCCTTCACTTTTTCAATTTCACAATTAGATTCCTCTAAACATATCTCAGGGAAAACATAATCCAATAAATCAATTTTATACCTTGGGTCTAACACAATACCTATAACCATCCCCCCACTGGTCACACCCCAATACTTGTTAAATTTTAAAACCATGGATGAAATCATTTGATGAATAATAGAATTTGGAGAGTCAAGCCATTCCATCAAAGCCAACTTAATTTGGCATACCTTTGGAAAGAAAATATTAGCAGTTGGATATGAAGTACCAGAGAACAAGAGTGTTACATCATAAAGAATTTCCAACTTTTGACAAAATTCACTTGCCATTTGCCAATCATGTGCACTAAGAAAAGCTTTATATTAACTCTCTAGTTGTGACAGTCGATCAAATACATCTTTGTATTTTATGGCTACTAACGCATTAAAAATGTAGAATTTCCACCTAGTTTTGCAATCAAGAACCAATTTTCTAATAAATAGAATACTCAATTGAGCACATGTCTCTATAAATTTCTCTTCTCTTTTAGGTGTTGTTGTCTAATAATTAGCACTTTCTCTAACCTTTTCAATGGCATTACCAATTATGGACAAATCGTCCTTCACAATTAAATTCAATATATGTGCAACACATCGCATGTGAAACAATTGGCCACCCAAAATAAGAGTCTTGGGTGAAATCTTATCTAAAATGTGTTCAATCATAGCATCATTTGTAGTGCAATTATCAACGGTCAAAGTAGAAACCTTTCTACCTAGATTCCAATCCATTAAACATTGAACCAATACTTCAGCAAGAACTCGACTAGTATGAGGAGCAAGCACATACATAAACCTAATTTAAAAGACCACATTTTAATAATGTAGTAAGAAAATGAAGTTAATGTAAAATTAGTGTTATAGTGTTATTACCTCACAAGTCGACTTTGTAGCCTCCATAAATAATCAATAAAGTGAGTTGTTATAGTCATGTATCCTCTATTTTGATTACTAGTAGTCCACATGTTAGTTGTAATTGCAACTCGACTTTGAATCCTTGACGATAGTAACTTCATTTTCTCTTTTTTTTCATTATACTCTTTCATAATATTATATTTTATAGGGTTCCAAGAAACCACCTTGAATAAAGGTTTTAGAGCAACACAAAACTCTTCAAAACATTTGTGATCAACTATTGATATTGGATACTCATGTAGGATTATCATCTTTCGGAGTGCATGCCTAGTTGTTTGTTGATTAACACATAATTCCCAACAACCAGAGTTTCATTCTCTACTTCCCGAGTTTTTAAAAATGATTGTTTAATGTCTCGTGTTGTTCGAAACTTACAAGTCTTGAAATGATTTTACAAATGCGATATACCTTGCCTTCCATCACCCAAAAGCTTTTTTTCCAAATAATTGCACACAACTCTCCAATTTCCATCTATTTTTTGTCTCTTAAAATGATTCCAAACATCTAAAATTATCAGTTGGAGTTGAGCTTTCTGTTTCCCCTGGAGTTGAATTAATAGGAATATCATTTTGCTCCTTCAGATTTGATTCACCCACCTTTGGTTCTTCAAATTGTTCTTGTTCTTGTTGATCATCTATAGGAATAGGAGTAAAGGTTTCTTGAATTGATATTGATGTTGGGCACAATTGACATGAAGTGAGGATAAGTATAATTAGAAAATCCTACAATTGAGAGAATTAAAAATCACATCTTTTTCTAGGCAAAAGGTGAGACAAAACAATTAACAAACTGCAACTTTTTTCTTAAAATATTTTCATGAATTTTCAGTAAATAGAGACAAAGAAATATCAATAAAAATTGGATTGGTGGTGAAATGCCATGGAAAGCACTTTGTACGTGAAAAACCCACATTGTAAGGATCATGGAACTAAAATTTTTCAAAAAATAATAAAATAATATATGGTTTTATTGACTGGAATGTAGAAAGTTGCAAAGTAAAAAGCATCACTTTTTCCTTAAAAACTAATAAAATAATACATGAACCATACATGATATTATATTCATGCAATATTTATCATATTCATTCATCCCATGTTTTCACTAACCGTAGATTCCCCTTTTTTATTCATGCAATATTTGTTTCAATTTTTTAATTTCATTTGGCGTGAAGCAAGCAACGCAGTGAAGCAAGAAAAAATTTACCTTTTAAACGTGAAGCAAGCAACGCAAACACAATGAAGCAACACAGTCACGTCACGTGCATGAAGAGATGCAGACCTAATCACCAACAGTTTCAATAGGAAGGTGAATGAATGTGGGATTAAACCAACTTTTCGAATGAGGCGTTAAAATGAGATGAGAAGCAAGCAATTAATTTTTGGAACGAGGCTCCAGTAAACCTAGGTCAAAATTATTCAATCGAGCAAAAGCGGAAAACTTAACTTAGACATGACTTATGACTTTTAAATTATTTTTTTTAACGGGTAACAGGTACCCGTGGATACGGACAATATGATACCCGCACTTGACCCGTTTATAAGCGGGTATTAAAATACCCGCTACCCGTGGGTAATAAATATTTGTGGGTATCAACTATCTGCAACGGATTTTACCCGCGGATATCCATGGGCACGAGTATTTTTGCCATTCCTACTTTTGATACAAATTAAATATGTACAACTACATTATACTTTAGGGAAAATGGGTAATTTTTTTTCTTGGTAGATGACTATAATATGAGAAAATTTTCAAATTAGTTTTTTAACATATTAAATTTAAAAGTGTTGAAAAGTTATCTGTCATAATCTTTTATATTCTTTAATCACAACTTCACAACTTCTGGTATCGAAATACAAACTCTCTCCAAAACTCATTACGATTGAACTCACACAAGTAGGTACTCACATAATTACTACAAATTGAATATATTTTAATTGCTTCCCTTCATGTTACCCTGAAAGTGTTTTTATACAAATTTCTCACCCTTTATTCAAGAGTTACAACACATTATTTTTTTGTTAAAATCTTGACTATTGTAAAAGAATTTATTTCAAATTTTCCCTTCATCATAGAGGACTTGACCTCAAGTCCAGGTATTATTTTCTATCTAACTCTAAAACGAAACTCAAAGCAATTAAACTCAATGGCAATTATTATTAGTGTCCAAGCATTTACCATACCAGTAACAATACAAAAGCTTAACATAACTCTTTTAGCCAACCACATTGTTTTTCTTCATCCTCTACCCTGTGATAGCACACAAATGCACACATGGGGTATGTTCATGGCCTTTGCATTTACAAAATGTTCAAATTGTCTAACCAAAGGTGCCACCCAACCTTTAGCTCCAAAGGCAATGCCAAAATTAACATAACTTTTGTAAAGATTTTGAACTTCAGCTTGTAAGCAAGTAATATGAATTACTGTCTGAACAAATGTAGGACTATTAAGGCTGACTAAATTTTCTAACTCAACCATCAAACAACTTTTTTGAGTTTGAAGGGTTCCTTCTAACCTAGAAAATCGTTCTAGCAATGAATTAACCGTCTCCACAAATTCATCTTTTGTGTCATCATCTCTAATGGCTTTTCTTGGTCATCTTGAAAGTTGAAATTGTTGTTGTGAGGCATGCAATTGGCGTTTTACCATTTCCAAAGATTGTCTCCCTGATCCTAGAAGATCAAAGAGCTTATAAGAATCCATCGTCACACAATAAAATTGATAACAATAGGATAATGTTTTATATTCTTTAATCACCATTTTATCGCTTATTATCTTTTGCTCAACACAGACCACACCACAACTCTAGATACCAAAACAAAATCTCTCTCCATAACTCACTACGGTTCAACTAACACACGTAAATACTCATAATATTACTACAAACTAAATATTTTTTCATTGATTCCCTTTAAGTTACCTTGGAAATGTTTTATACAAATTTCTCACACTTTATTCAAGAGTTACAACATGATTTTGTTATTGTAATTTTAAATAAAGAAATGACCAGAATGACTTTTGAGTTTCCCTAAGTAAGGTCCTGAAGATCTAAAAAGTCTTAATTAGTGATGGATGTCGAAAATTCCATAGTGAAGTTTTAATTAGAGAAGCTCCTAGAAAAGAGTGAATATCTCTTCATTAGCACCTATAAATAGCCCATTGTATTTGCCATTTTTCAAGCAAGGAAATTTGAGTTCTCTCTTCTACTTCTCACCTTTCCCTCTAACAAAGTGGAATCACGAGCTAGGTTTGATCTAAAGAGTGGAGAGAAAAAAAGAAGATTAAGAGAAAAAAATAAAGAGATTTAAGAGATGGCAAGCAATGGGTATATTGCCTTCCAATTTCCTTGCCTTACAAAAGAAAATTATGAAAAATGGTGTCTTCGTATGAAAGTGTTAATAAATTTTCAAGGTGCTTAGGAGGTTGTACAAAAAGGCTATGAGGAGCCTAAAGATATAGAAAGATTGACTCAAGAGGAAATGGAGACTTTGTTATTGATAAGGAAATAAATATGTCAAAACGGGTTAGAACTCGTGAGCCAACCAGACTAATCATAGGTTCGAGCGAGGCTAGAATGAGAAATTGAATTTTTTTTTCGATTATAGACGAAAAGGGGTTCGACTCACTTAACCCGCACGTCACTTATTTTTTAAAAAAACCTATTTTTTATATTTGAACTAGAAAAAGAAACCCTGATTTCATTGTATTTATCTGCATTTCTTGATATCTTTGAGTTTAAGGAATCAACCCATTGTCACACTTTCAACATGTGAGTCAGAATATATGGTTGCAACATCATGGACTTGTCATGCAATTTGGCTAAGGAGATAATTGAGAGAACTTTATGTATCACAAGTGGAAGCTACAAAAATTTGCATAGATATCAAGTTTGCTTAAGCACCAACAAAGAATCCAATATTTTATGATCGAAACAAACATATAGACACGAGATATCATTTCATATGAGAATATATTTCTAGAAAGAAAGTAGATCTTAAATATGTCAAGACTCAAGATCAACTTGCAGATATCTTCACAAAGGCATTAAAGTTTGAAGAGTTTCAAAGACTAAGAACAAAGATTGGTATGCAAAAAGAAATTTTAAATTAAGGGGGAGAAATGTTATTGAAATTTCAAATAAAGAAATGCCTAGAATAACTTTTGAGTTTCCCTAAGTAAGATCTAGAAGATCTAGAAAGGCTTAATTAGTGAAGGATGTAGAAAATTTCATAGTGAAGATTTAATTAGAGAAGCTCCTAGAAAAGAGTCTAGATCTTTCCATTAGCACCTATAAATATCCCATTGTATTTGTCATTTCTCAAGCAAGGAAATTTGAATTCTCTCTTCTAGTTGTCACCTTTTCCTCTAACAAAGTGGAATCAAGAGCTAGGTTTGATTTAGAGAGATGAGAGAAAAAAAGAGTTGAAAGAAAAAAAAAGAGAGAGTTGAGAGAAAAAAACAAAGAGATTTGAGAGATGGAAAACAATAGGTATACTACCTTCCAATTTCGTTTTCTTACAAAAGAAAAATATGAAAAATGGTTTCTTCATATGAAAGTGCTACTAGACTTTCAAGGTGCTTGGGAGGTTGTACAAAAAGGCTATGAGGAGCCTCAAGATGAAGAAAGATTATCTCAATAGGAGATGGAGACTTTGTTGAAGACAAGGAAGAAGATATGTCAAAACGGGTCAGAACTCGTGAGCCAAGCCGGCTCACCACGGGTTCAAGCCGGGCCGGGTTGACAAACTAAAATTTTTTCCGATTATGGATGAAAACGGGTAGGGCTCAATTAACCAATGGGTTATGCGACTTTGAATCGGGTTGGGCTCACTTAACCCGCAACCCACTTATTTTTTAAAAAGCTTATTTTTATCTATGAACCAAAAAAAGAAACCTCAATTTCATTGTATTTATCTGCATTTCTTGATATCTTTGAGTTCAAGGAATCAACCCATTGTCACACTTTCAACATGTGAGTCAAAATATGTGGTAACAACTTGATGGACTTGTCGTGCAATTTGACTAAGGAGATAGTTGAGAGAACTTCATTTCTCACAAGTGCAAGCTACATAGATTTGCATAGATAACAAGTCTGCACAAGCACTAACAAAGAATCCAGTATTTTATGATCGAAGCAATCATATAAACACGAAATATCATTTCACAAGAGAATGTATTTATAGAAAGGATGTAGAGCTCAAATATGTGAAGACTCAAGATCAACTTGTGGATATCTTCATAAAGGCATTAAAGTTTGAAGAGTTTGAAAGACCAAGAGGAAAGATCGGTGTGTAGAAGAAAATTTTAAATTAAGGGGGAGAAATGTTATTGTAATTTCAAATAAGAAATGACTAGAATGACTTTTAAGTTTTCCTATGTAATGTTTAAAAGACCTAGAAAGTCTTAATTAATGAAGGATGTTCAAAATTCCCTAGTGAAATTTTAATTAGATCTATAGGAATCTAAGAATGTGAAGAGAGGAAATATTCCTAAGGAGCCACCGTAGTCACTTGCATATATGAACATTTAGAGGATGCGTACTTTGTCCAAACAAAGCAATTGGATGATTATTTGGTGCTTATCTAGGTAAATGTTATGCAAATTGAATACAATTTTCATTTTTTTTGGCATATGAACACATGAATAATGTTGTCTTAAAATTATAATAGGCATAGATATATGAGAACCTCCCTAGGATGGGAAGGAAGGATATCCTTCCCATATATAGAAAGTTCACCCGTAGACAACATGATACATGATTGGACGGCATATTTCTACTCTTGGATTTGTTCATATGTAGTTATTTGGTCTAACTCATGCTAGAGTCATATGGATCCCTTATGAAGGCCACACTCATTTTAGGGTCATATGGAGCCCTTACGAAGATCACTATCTCACTCGCCCCGTCGAGTCCCTATCCTTATTCCTTGGATTCTATTTGGGGGCATGTATGCATTGTCACATGCCAAAGTGAGTGTTGTAATAATATGGATATGAGCAAATCATTCCAAGGCCTTCCACAATAATTAACGGTGTTGATTTGACCTTCATGAGTAGTGTTTGCACTTTGCAGACCACCTCATGATAGAGGTCACACTGGCTACCTCATCATTTGCTTGTGCATCTAGTTACATGCATTGGTTTTAAAAGTGTATCACACCCCTATATAGTTCTAAGTGCAGAGGAAGATCTGCCTAGTGTTGTACCATGTTGTTGCCTTCATAGATTAGGTAAGGGAGACAGAAACCGAAGATCACAACAAGAACATGTATGTCTGATAACTTATTTTCTTCATTTGTATCTATTGTTTTTATACTTTGATGTTTAATCTAAATGCATGATTAAGAACTGTGTTTTTGATTAATGCAAGACATATTCAAGCACATTGACAATGTCTTGCAGAGATTGATTAAGGTGATGTGGTTGAAGACACTCTAGCATGGGAAAGAACCCATATTGCAAAAAAATTAGCCTGGGGTCTGACAGGCAACAAGAGTTTTTATATTATATATCCTTATACTATATATAGGAACGAGTAAGGACATAGTAGTTTAGTTTGAGTTGCTTTGTAAGATCTATTATTGTTAGTATATATCATTTAACTTGGAATAATATGTTATGGATCTTATTTTCATTTTATTCTTATTTTGAGGAACTTGTTTTTATTATATGTAACTGTTTTAAGTTGTTATTTTTATTAAAGTTACTCCAAAATGCAAAACAATTTCGGTATACATATGTGAGCTTCTGCTGTTGCATCTCCACCCACCAATACTCTGTATCATCTACTAGCAGAAATGTAGCATATGTGAGCTTTTGTGCCTCCGTCCAATCAATCACTCAAAAAATTTTCTCGCACTCCTTGAGCCAAGCATCAGTGTCATCAGGAGTGGCATTGTCGTTGAATTTGGCTGGTTTATGCCTCATGAAATCCTCCATAGTAGCCACTCGTGCTGGAGGTTGTTGTGGCATCATGGACTGTGATTGTGCTGGAATTGGTTGCATTGCATCCACTAGACAGTGGATTGGTTAAGCAATCTCGTCAACCGAGTTATTGTTTTTGGTTCTTCTGCGTGCCATTGCCTAGATACACCACATATTTATCTAACACAATCAAGTACATCTTAAGTAAAAGATATGCATGACAAGCGTCAACCATCAATCACAACATACAAAATTTTGCAACCGAAACACTACAAGCTCACTCCCCAAGGCCCAAAATATTTTGAAAATCAAAGGCTCTGATACCAAATGTAACACCCTAGGCAGATATTACTTGATAAAGCAAAATATGTAGTTAAATTAAAAATTCAATAACTCATATCATTCCCAAGCGCGGGAAAGTTAAAAATTTTAACAGCGGTGGAATGAAAATATTCCATAGTTGCTTTATTACAATCCATAATCCAAAGCCTGAATAAAATAAAATTACAAGATAACAAAAAAAAGTTCCAAAATAAAATCTCAATAGCTATTCCCCCCGCTTTGTCTCTACGCATCGCCATCCTCACTTGGAATCACATATGCTCCCGTGTGACAAGTCACATGATCATTGCCAAACATAAACAGAAAGGGCGAGTTTAAAAGAATTGAACATGCATAAATAAGAATATAACCCCTCCCCCAAACTAACTTAACCATTTTATCATTTTGTCAATACCTATACACTAGAAGGTACGTAGACAACCCTAGTCTTATACCTATATGAGATTAGCCCATACTCAATCATGGTCTTAGTGATTTCATATGCTTCCACGAACCTGCCCGCTCATGGTCCAACTCTACAAACCTTCCCGCTCGTAGTCCAAATCTATGAACCTCCCCGTTCGTAGTTCAACACGCATGAACATATCCTGTTATGAACCTCCCCGCTCATAACATCCTCAAGTGCGAGCACAGAACACTCGAACCTCCCTACTTGTTTCCCCACACAAGAGTACATGCAATACAAATCTCCTTGTTCGTATAAATCGCGCGTTTCCAACTCCATTACAAACCTCCCCACTCGTAATCCATATAAAGATATCCCAGACTAAACCATCACCACGAGACATGCAAAACCCAACTCAAATGCACACTGCCCTTACACTATCACATGGCGCTGCCTAAGCGTCTCCAGGCGAAGTCACAGCGTAGATAGCCTGGCGGTCCTAATCCACCATCGGGTGCCACGAGCTGTAGGATACCCTTGTTGGTAGCTATCGCATGGCAGTCCAGTCCGTACCACTAGGCACTACACTAATAACGCAATTTTCCTGGTTTTTTAGGCAATGCAGATAAGCTCTAACACACTCCAATCATCACAGGCACAGAACAAAATATCAAATGCATGTCAATATCCTTCAACATGTCTCAGATTTACACAATCATACCTCACTACATTCATCCATATATATATATATATATATATATATATATATATATATATATATATATATATATATATATATATTCCACAACTTAAAGCCATGCCCACATTCAAATTCAACTTAGAATAATGCATGCTCATAGCAAATATGAAACAGTAACACTCAGATGACTTAAGTACCAGTTTCTGTACACCAAGGTGACTTAATATAGAATTTCACATCTCCTATGCATCAATCAAAGTTATCTTCCCAATTATTCATCAACTTAAACCATGCCATACTTGATTTAGGCAAAGAATACAACTACACATAAAGAACTTTCCAAAAAGAAAGACTTGATATTGACCTCCATTTTAACTTAAATTCTACCTATTACATTTCTCTATTCCAATATTTTATGCCCAATCAAGTTTAGCATCAACATATAATTTTTATACCATGCATTAGACCTTTCACAATACCCTTTGTCCAATTTATACCACTACCACATACATAAGTCCAGATAAACCCCACAAGAAACCCAACTTGCAACCAACATAATCAAAATGCAGAGTGCACAATTGCACTGGACTGTCGCTTGGCGGTAGGTTAAGTATTGCTAAGTAGTGCATCAAATCCTAGGCAGAACCAAGATTTTTCCTACACCTACGAGAACCCTAAATCTTAAAACTCATTCCATTCATCCAATTTCATATATTACACATTCAATCATGATTCCAACCTCAACATATGACCAATTTAATACTCAATTTCATAGAATATTACATAATTCACAATTTGAAATCATGCTTCAACTCACCCCAAGCCCACATGAACCCACGTACTAAATCATGCAATAGTTCACTCAAGTATAGTCACCACAAAGTCATTCCATACAATTTATATATCCAAAACATTCATCAAGAGTACAAGAATCCAAATTAATCCAAAAATTTCATAGCATCCCACAAAAAATGTAGAAATGAACCCAAACTAGTTTGTGTCGCTTGGCGGGCCTTCAATGCCGCCAGGCGGTTCTTTGTAGAACCCAGAAATTGGGTTAAACAGCTTGAGTTGCTTGATAGACCTTCATTGCCGCTAGGCAATTTCTGAGTAGAAACCCAAAAACTTTGAAAGACAATGCGAAATGAAGAAGTTAAGCAATCAGGCTTCAACATACCACGAAACACATAATTGAAATTAAAAATATTAGGTACAACTCCCCTTACCTGGATTTCCTACTCCAAATACTCTCCTAGAGTCCTTCTTGATTCCAATTTGGTCCAACGCTTGCCTACAAGCACTTTTTGTAACCCTCTGAGTACTCTTTAGGTCAGACTTTTAGTGCTCTCACCACTCACTCTAACATCCACATGAATTCCCAATTCTTTCCACTTCTCTGGTTCACTTCCTCACTCAATTTTCCATCCCAAAAATAATAATTAAATAAAAAAACGAAAATGAATGAATGGTCTTCAATATGCATTTACATGAAGTTTTCTGTCCATTCCACTCATATAACTGTTACCCCTCTCCACCTCTATAGACGGCTAGGGTTTCTAGGTTCTCCATAACATAGCAAAATAATAAAAAAATAAAAAAAAGGATTATTTAATGCTAGCCAAGGTTCAAACTCACATCCACCCAATTACCAAGCATATGCATAACCAATAAGTCATTACATGTTTTATGACATTTCATGCACATAAATAATTACAAGGACAGACCACACATTCATGCATACTTGCAAAATAAAATAAATACTTAAATATCACCATAATTGCATAGGCAGGACTCAAACCAAGTCCTTTCCATATCACTCAACACGAACAACCACTTGAGCTACAACTACTCCTTATTATAATTTGACAATATAATTCTTTTAGATGCATCTCTTATCCACAAATATCGTAATGAATTATTTATTCTTTATTTTAATTTTTCTGGGTCTTATAGAGGGATTTTGGAGAGCGCATGTGTAAGACCCGAGAAAAATAAATAAATAAATAAATATTTATTTAATAAATGCAAGGGCGGGAATCTCTAAGTTAATTAGTGTGGAAAGAAAAGGCAAGGAATAACACTAGTTCAAGTGGTTGAGAGTATTTGATTATATAAAAGGACTTGGGTTCAAGTCTTAATATATATGACATTGTGGTGTTAATATATATGACATTGTGCATAAAACATGAAAGTAGATAGGAAACAATAAGGTTTTGGTGGGGATTCAATTGTGGGTTGACAGCGGAAGAGTTTTCCAAGCACACTATGATGATTATGATTCTTCCTTTTGGCTTGACGTGATGTTTAAAATTTTTCTTCTAAATACGTCACACTTATTATTATTATTATTATTATTATTTTATTTTACTATTATTATTACTATTATTATTATTATTTATTTTTATTAATTCTATTTTATTTTACTATTATTATTATTATTATCATTATTTTTACTATTATTATTACTATTACTATTATTATAATTATTTATTTTATTTTAATATTATTACTATTATTATTATATTATTATTATCATTATTATTATCATCATTATTTTTATTTTATTTTACTATTATAATTATTATTATTTCTATAAGCATTATTTTTATCATTATTATTTTTATTGGTATTAATATTATTATTATTATTCTTATTATTCTTTTATTATTATTATTTTTATTTTATTTTACTATTATTGTTATTTTATTATTATTATTATTTATTATTATTTTTTTTTATTATTTTATTTTATTATTATTATTATTATTATTATTATTATTGTTTCGTTTTATTATTATTCTTATTATCATTATTGTTGTTTTTTTATTATTATTATTGTCATTATTACTATTTTATTGGTCGTGCAATATTTTGGGACAATGCTTATATGTTCTTTCTTGGTTGTATATTGTTTGGTTGCTAGAATTGTGTGTTGGGTATAACAATTTGTTTTGATGGTTTTATGTGGATTTATTATGATTCTCTGGGATGTATGAAAGCAAGGATATGATTGTGTTTGATGTATGACCATGTGATATTGTGTATTTGAGTTTAACTTAATGATATGAAAGCGTATTTACTTGTCATGGATACATGTTTTGCATGAACTGAGTGTCTTGTGTAAATAGTTTCATTGGAACCTATTCTAGAGTGCCAAATATTAGTAAATTACCAATTATTGGTGTGGCATTTGGCAGAGCAGTGTAAATCGCTAGGAGATAGGCCAGAGTAAAACCCGAGAGTTGGCGCCTGGCGACGCGGGACAAGAATTTTAGTATTTTTAGTATTCCTTTATTTTGTCTCGATTTCCATGCTACTTGGCTATCGAATTTTAGTATTTTTATGCATTTTCCACTCTTATTAACTTTGAATCAATCCATTATTTCCTTCTTTTAAGTTTTGTAAAATAGCCTTCAGTGTAGACAACATGCTATTTGAATGTCTAGTTGAAATTTTCACTTAGCTTTCTTAAAAAATCATCACCATATTCATGAATCTTAAAAAAGAACAAGATAATCCTACATCAATTACACTACAATTCATATAATTATTACCACAAGGGCAAGTTTGGAATTCTGACATTAACAGAGTGCAAATAGAAAGCATGTGGTGCAGGAAGCAATTGTTGGGAGCTTACACATTCAGTATCGAGCCAACACTACTTTTTGCAGTTCTATAAAAATATAAATAAAAAATAGTTTATAAACACTTAGATTTTAAAATAATTGTTTCTACTTCATTGTATAATACAAAAATGGCAATCTTTTGTTTCCTTCTTCACAACATTTAGTAAAAGTACATTACATCTTCGTCATAGGCAGTTAATAAATAAAATAAATAATTTTTTCATTGACTAAAACTAATTTAACGCATACATTAATAAGTAAAAATGTTCTCATTCCAACATTTGAAAATTTATTTTTTACCTTGTACATATATTAGTTCTGATTTACAAAGAAAATTCCTTTTTCTTTACATAGAAGTACTTAGTAAATCAGATCTACAATTATGGAAATTCATTTCAAGAAAAATGAGATTGGCGAATATGAACTTTTATTTACATGAAATTATCTACTTTACATTCTCATGATTGTTACTGTGTTTGTACATTTTCCTCTTTTCCTTTTTTGCCCTTAGCCCCGACAAAAAGAAAAATGAGTCCAATTCTACGAGAGATCGAACCAAAGTCAGTAAAGAGTATTGAACTGGTTTCAGAATGCTAAATCTTCAATGGAGAGGATGATTTCTTTCAAATGCCGGCAGGGATGAGATCCTTATCGATCTCAGTTTTCTGATCATCTTCAAATTCCATCCAATGTAAAATAGGACCCTGAACATAAAATATTTGAAGTGTATATACAAGTATTTAAAGTATTTAATGAAAAGAAGAAACATTTTCTCATATTTTAAAACACAAAATGTGTTTAACATTTCTTAGCTATGTTTCTTCAGACTCATTATTATTGCATTGCACGACAGTGAAAGAGTGGCATCACATTCTTCAGATGCTCATAGTAAAATTAGTAACTCATCTATCAAAAAGTTAGAACATGCAAATTGACAGCTTACTACCTTTCCCTGTCGTAGTACTTTGGGAGGCATTTTTGTCATGTCAACAACCGTGGATGGGTCGGCCACTCTTACACCACCATCAACAACAAAATCAAGACCCTGAACAACCAAAACAGAGGTATTACGAGAAAATTTACCACCCTAAAAAGGTGTTAAAAGCTTCTCTTTTTTCCTTTTAAAATTTGCCTTCTATGCTTTCTGGGTGAAAGATATAAAAAGTTATAAAAACTTATAGCAGCAAATATGCGAACCTGTGAAACCTTTAGGTTTGTGAAGCCAAGCATACCAAAATAGTCTTATATAACAAATAGAATGCAAAACATGTGTGCAGTCAGATACTATTAAGGTTCCCCAGAGAAAGACGCTATGCAAATATAGTGTACTATGTACATGATGTGGTATTTCTATCAAGCACAAATAATGCCAATAATATTTCCCTTTTCTTTAGAGCAGGGGTCAAACTAATTATTTCCATGGTTATTTATCCCGACAAAATTCATTAACCCTGAATAAGTTAATAGAAAGAGTGATACCTCTGGTCCATATGTATCAGCTATTATAACTGGGTCAATCATCCATTCATCTTCCTTCTGGAACTTGATGCTAAAAGAAAGATGAGAAATGTCAAAGTATTGCTAAGGTACAAGTATAAACTATTATCCTCATATATTAACGCAACTCGGGCCAGGTGAGGCTGTAGTTAATAGTAGTGCACAAAAGGTTATGGGTAAAAGGTACTGTTTATATAATATATGCACATGCACTCATTTGGTATGTGTTTAGATGACCGTATATAAACTTGTTAGAAGGGAGTTTAAAGTCTAACTCAACCCTACAAAACCGACTTCTAATATGGCATCAGAGCCAAGTTAGAGCCTATCCTAACGAACTTTTTTGGACATTCTGTTCCATCCGATATCGGGCCGCTGACGAACCACCCACTAATTTCTTGTCCCACGCACGAGATATATATATATATATATATATATATATATATATATATATATATATATATATATATAGATATATATATATATATATTTA
>Ga0099822_1000854_pt1 | contig 32323 bp, 15 predicted proteins | sample CowpeawhiteBW_FD_76839 | JGI IMG/M metagenome (GOLD analysis project Ga0099822, IMG submission 76839) | Root nodule microbial communities of legume samples collected from California USA - Cow pea white BW | ecosystem: Host-associated > Plants > Roots > Nodule | place: USA: California | collected... | reverse complement strand
TTAGTTATCTAGATATCTGTTATATCTGTTGTGTTTATATTTTTTTCTTATATATTTTATATATAGAGACTGTGTTTATATATATATATATATATATATATATATATATATATATATATATATATAACATTAGTCTTACACACATAAGTGATTTGACACCACTTTTAACCCAAAATCTCAAGGCAATGAATTCATGGGTCTTTCATCTTATATAGTATTCAACTTTGTCTTTTTACCCAATGTGAGACTTTGACTCATACTTGAATTATTCTCAACACTTGCACCATTCTTCATAGTCCTACCTTTCTTTTTCTCCAAATTGTTTTTACCATTAATCTTTTATATACATTTCTTCATCACATTAAACACAATAATTTATATGGTTAGATGAACAATTAAATTTTCAAAAGAGAATTAAGAAATATCTCTACGTCAAGGAATTATCCTTAAACATTCAATCACACATCACACAAAAAATGCCGTTCTAAACATGAAAATAACCAATGGTTCTTCCTTGGCGTAGTATCTATTATTCTCTTGTTATTTTGAGTGTCAATAATATATTATTAGCTTAACCATTTTTTTGGCACAAAACTTAGTTAAAGACTTTTTCTTCGTCCATCGATGACTCGGGTATGCATCACATTTAATTTAATATACATTACAAAAACTGGTTTCCACAAAATACAGACAATAACAACAAAAACTATTTTTCATCATGAAATTATACTTTACAATCCTTCACACAAGTTGGACAAAGGTGCGGGTGAGGGAGGAGAAAGGATATTTTGAATAGTGCAAAAATTCCAAAAAATTGTGAGAAGTGAAAAACAAAAAATTTAAAAAACATCAAGTTATGTCCATATAGTGTTTGTGAAGATAATATTAAAAAAGGCCCAAGAGATTCAAGACATTATGACAAACCAGGTTGTTTCTTCTCACCATGTTAATATTCAATTAGTTGTAATTGTTTCTTCTCACCATGTTACACTTCACTTTTCTCGCATGCTTCGATGGTTTGCTTTAGCTGACTTCAAAGGTTTATGAAGCAAGAAGACACATTTATTACTTAGATAAAATTATCTCAAATACTTGTTTCACATGTGGAAAGCGAAATTGCTTGATGAAGAAAGGTTTAAGTGCTTTCTTATGAAATTGATATATCAAACAACTTTGGGATCAGATTCATATCAAACTACTTTAAAGTGAAATCATATTGATATAAATTAATTCGGAGCATGGAGAGGATAACGAAACTCCAACTTCAAACATCTGTTAATTGCTATAATCCTTGGATACTCACTATACAAGAAGATACGCTTATTTTGACAAATTACAAGGAACAACATATGACACATACCTATTGAAAAATGTATAAAAGTTCTTAAAATATGATAAATGTATAATTACAATTAAATAAGTCCAAAATAAAATCACATTAATTAAATATTAAAATAAAAAAATAAATTATTATCATAGTAAATATTTGAAATGTATCCGGTACATCGGATACAAACAGGTATCAGAAGTTGAGTCCACACCACCTTTTTTTTTTGTTGTTTGCTCCATGATGTCCACCATACCATCTCTCTCACAATACAGGTTCTCCACATGCACCCACTAAAATAATAAAATTGAATTTGCAAAAATTGAACTCACGCGACAGGTTCCAACAATTTACCAATCCGCTACCCCATTCAGGCTTCTGATATTATAGGTGCAAAAATTTTATTTATTCACAAATTCAAATGACTCAACTAAATAAGTGAATCAGTGATCCATTGAACCAGCATGCTACCTGGTCAATCATCCAAGGCTTAAAAACATTACTAATTCTAGCCTTTTGCACCACTTCATATTAGAATCAAGTCCAATTATAAGACAACCAGCAAAACCTATGTGCAACGAAATGGAATTTTCAAAAATAGTTCAAACTTCAAACTAAGAGAGGAATAAGAGAGACTAAATATTAACTTTTTTCACACGCTACGAACTCAAATTTCATCAAGCACAACCTTTCCAGAAGGTAAATCAGCGCATATATAGTACCTTTGAATTACCGAATACTAATACCCCAATAAATGATCAATGGCATGCAAACTATAACACAAATTAATTTTAAGCGCAAGCACAATAACTGATCAAACATAGAAGGGTTTGCCAACGAACCATTGGGTACTGGCCTATTTTTCTTTTCTTTTTTTCTCACTTTAGCCCCTTCACTCCCCTCCCCTTTTCTTCCCGTGCTTCTACACAGACTACCCTTGTCATGACCCACGACCCCCCACCTCCCTCTCCCCAGATAAAAAAATTAAAAACAAGCTGAACCAATAATAAGGACTGCTAGTCTATCCTTGCATAATCTTTTCTTGTGCGGGAAGTCGGAGGCATGCTTGATACTGGAGGATCCATTCTGCGCCCTACAATGTATACCAGTCAAGTTAAATTGACATGCATGATAATGTTTTTTTTTTGGTTAATGGTTAATTGGATGACGAACTTTTAAAAGAAATTAATAATCCTAATAACATGAAAAAGAGAGAAAGATGGTAAAATTAGGCAAAGATTACATACCCCATGTCATACTGTTGGTGAATGAGTTACTCCTCGGAGAACGAGGACCCACACTGCCGAAACCGGAAGGAGCCTGAATTTTAATTTGATTCCAATCAGCACCCTGGGGGGGTCTACCATGTGTATATCTTTGAACAGATTGGTGTCCAAAACGGCTTGGAGAATTATGTAAAATATGAGGCATGAGATGAAACTGCTTAGACAGAGAGGGCACATATGCTGCTTGAAGATCATGCGTTGGAAGGCTACCCATCTCCACGTTAGTAAAAGATTGATTTGGTCCATTTAATCTGAAGCACAAGTTAATGACAGTGAAAAAGGATCAATAATAGTAAAACAAGGATATTCAAATTTTAAGGGAACAAAAATATTCCACGGATTTTAATTCCTCGTTATGTTAAACGAAGAAAAAGTACATAAATTGCACTACTGTCAATATTCCCTCAATTTTTACAGCCATATGAGTGTACCAACATAATTTTTTGCTCAAAATCATATATTTTACATTCTTTGTTATGTGGATAAAGGGAAATAGATTCCCCCCTATTCTAAAAGTCATAGGGAGTTACATCGGTCCATCTTAATCTAATGAGAAAATAAATCAACCCAAGCTGCAGCTAAGGAAAGCACAAAATATAAAAGCACTTCAACCATGGAAAACGTAAAGCAAAATGATAACAAATTGACAGCAAGCAAACCACCTTTGCATGATTATTGGAGTGTTAGAGCTGGACACATGGTTAAACCTTCCAAATCCAGCCCATGTTTCAGTAGATCCAAGATTCATACTTCTGCCAAACTCATTTGCCAAACAGCTTTCATCTGAACCATCCTCTTGAAGAAGTAATTCATCACTGGAATGAAATTAAATTTAGTGATGCGAACATAAATATCATCAATTATCATCAAATGTCCTGCTGTTACAAATTAACTTCAGGGAATAACTACTAGATGATTGAATCCCATAACTGTCAAAGCATCATCAGCATCATCGTGCACCTTATCCCATATATGGTAAAAAGAGTAATTTTCAATTTCACTCGATTCACTCTGATGTTTAGAGATCTGTTTTAGAACATATTCTTAGAGCAAAATGATTTATTATTTTTATTAATGTTTGTATTTGTGCCACATGGAGAGACACTGTGAAAAGTAAATGAGAACTTTCAAATTTTTGTTAAATTTTTCTGTCTCGTCCAAAATCAATTAGGATACCGGTTCACGGCCACAACTTTGGTCTTAAACCAAACATGTGATGTACGATGTAGACTTCAAGCATCTCCTTCATAATGTTTTCAACACAATATTTAGGTTTGGGAATATATTTGAGTATATTATAGGTATCTTAGTATTATGTTTACATTGAGCAAACTTTTTACAAGTTTAAAAGTCAAATTTACATGCTTGGATACCACGTTAAACAAGACAAAAGAGATCACGTAATTAGAGGAATAATAGGGTGTAAAAAGTGTCAAAAGGCACAACAAATGTGGGTATAGATAGGCTTCTTGTATTATTACAAATCATTAGATATTCTGTATCCACTAAATAAGAGATTTTGTTGCCTAGAAACCTCCATACACTAAATGTAAATATTCTATCACGATTTTCAAAACATCTATTATGGTGAAAGGTTTGTGAAGTTATAGTTGAATTTTTCTTGCCCCTCCCCTAATCCAGATTCCTCTTTTATTGTGTCTCCTCTATCATTAACTATTCATATACCGCCTTTGTTAAATGATCCTTGCTGACCCTCAACTCTTGAATTTTTTGCATGTTGTAAAAAAAAATTCAACACGTAGGCATGATAGTCATATGTAGAAAAACTAATATTGCATGAGATACACAAGAAGAATCCAACATATAAATTTTAATTAAAAAACTAATGAATGACAATTAAGCTGTTTGGGAGTCAATAGTGTACCTGTAATTAGGGTCCCAATCGCCAGGATCCGGCAATGAAATGCCTGTCTCGGCATTGTCATGAACCAATTCTGTTTGTGAGTTCAAATTAGCACCGGGCTTAATCAAACACGAAATGTTCTGGTTAGCAGATAATCCTCCACTTCCTCGCTGTTTCCGGTTTACAGGAATACAATTTGACTGTAGATATGATGGCGAATTGCCAAGAGGTTGTGATGTTCCCTCAGTATGGCTTGTGCTGTCAGGATATTGACTTTGCCAATGTGAAGAAAATGCTGTTTCCTGAGCTTGAGGACTTCCAGAATGTCCCCAATTTTTTCTTCTATTAAACTGGCTAACTGCAGCTGTCTTGCCTAAAGGTGATCCGTGAGATGTTCCTCTTGCAGGAGATGTTGGTCCAAAGTGTCCTGGAGAAACAACTGAAACCTGACTGTAGGAACTAGGTGGAGTAAATTGAGATGGGCTGGCACCAAGGGGCAGGGGAGCAAAATTTCCAGCTGATGGACTTATGCCCAACCCATTCCCAGGTTGGTATTTAACTCTTCTCCTAGCATCAGGACTATTCCCAAGCATTGATATACTTCCCTGATTGTGCATGTTCATACCAGATGGACCAATAGGTGAATAGTAAGCAAACATGTTAGTGCTTTCTCCATAACTTCCGTAGCTGCTTCCAAGCCCAATACTATCATTATAGCTCCCATGGCTTCCTACACTCCCATAACTATTAGTGGGCTGATGTTGAACCATTTGAAAGTGTGGACTACTATAGAGGGAAGCTCTGCTTTTGCCCTGAACCTGTCAGAACAAAATATAGTCAGCTAGGACAAATTTGATATAATTATTTCAGAATAGAATATCACAAGCTATATCAGGATGGAAAGAAGGTTAGGTTTCAAATTACAAATTTCAGATTTGAAGGATGGGCATTGCTCAGAAAGATGAATTAGGTATTAGGAATTGGAAAATTAAGGGGATAATTCTGGGTTGAATAATTCACCCAGGAAAATGTATATATTGATACATTACGAAACATATTAGTTTGTGGATTTTAAACATAAAGATTGTCTTACAAAGTGTATTTATTTAGGCAAAACTCAACCCTACAAAACCAACTTGCAAGGTGAAATTTCCACCCACTATAGTTTGGTCATGTATCTAGTCAATGTGTGATCTCCAACACACCTCTTCATGTCAAGGATAGACCAGATAATGAGGGGTCATGTAACAGGTAGTACAATAGATCCAACAAAACATTGCTAGGATAACTATAATACCATCTTAAAAAGTAAATGTAGGCTTAACTCTATCCCACAAAATTGGCTTGTCTCTCTAGTTGACGTGGTATCATCAACAAATTGAAATAAACGTTTGGTATGAGTACCTCTATACTCTTATCTGATATTATGCCACAATATGCCCATTAGGATTCTATATCCAATAATACTTCCGAGGTCAAGTCAGTCACTCAATAAAATTAATACTAGCAAGTAGCAAGAAATTTAAGATTTGCACTTCCAACAAGGTTGTCATAAGATGTATGTATGATGAGCATTTTTATGTAAAAAATAGAACATTTAATTCTACTCTAGAAAGCTGCTGCCTGACATTAGGGAGCATTTAATGATTATTGAGACACTCGTCTTGTGGAACTTTGATTTTATTATGTTCAACAATTTCCACAAAGTCTTTATAATGCAATCAGGCCAAGTATGCTATCAAATATTGGTTTTTGAGAGTTTTTGGTTTGGTTCACCCATGATGGCAAATGATAGACGTATCTTGGGATGTCAACATAGTTGATATATCAAGGTACATAGTAATACTTACCATGACCTTTTTTCAAGAAAAGAAAAATCCTAAAAGTTGGCAACGGCATACATACAATAAACTATGCCCCTTCAAGTACACATCAACAATCCATACCTCTTTGCAAATTAAATTCATGGTCCTTGCTTAATAACACTTGTTGCATTGAGCACATAGCACTAGACCAAAAATTACCATAAGGATGCAAACTTTTCAACTTAAGGACATTAGTGTGACACTCGTCGTTCCTTAAGTTTTTGTTAGATCTACTGACAATAATTATCAGTGAAAATATTTAGTTAAGAAAAATTAATATAATGAATATATATGATTTTGGTGTAAGTTCAATGGAAATTTCCAATAAAAACTGAGGTGTATGTATGATGAAAAGTACAAGATCATCATGTGAAACAAGAAAAATAGTCAAGAAATTTGTGGTCTTGTTATAATCAAGTTCTTGTTAAATTTTAATTAATTACATCACCATTGATTAAAATAATGTTATACTTGAAATGATTAATATGAAATAAAGAAGATATTTATTCAAATTGATTCATTTGAAATACATCAACATCTAAATATAGAGAACTCTAACGCTAAATAAAAATTACAAAAAGTCTAGAACCCTCTTACACCTTCTAACAACTTCTAGTGGAACATTTAATCTCTTACTAAAAACACACCCCCTCAAGCTAGTGAATAGATACCTATCATTCCCAACTTGCATGCTAGATCAAGAAACCACTTAGTGGGAAGACCTTTTGTGAACAGATCTGCAAATTGATGCTCACAGATTTCTAATTTTGCACGCTTCACATTTGAGATGTCAAGTTCTCAAAACAAGGATGTGTGTTAGAGATACCACATTCTGCTAGTCGAACCTCTTGGGAGGAGCTTCCTCTCCCATTTTCCTTCTACTCCATAGAAACCTTCCACAGGAAGCCTTATATCAAAGATTAAGCAATCAACTACCTTTTCTTCATGTCCACCATGTTTGGTTGTGTATGTTTTGTTCATGAATTGCCTCCAAGATTGGATAAACTCTATGCCCGTGTTGTTAAATGTGCCTTCTTGAGTATTGTTGATGTTGAGAATAAAGAAAATAGGGTTTGAATAATATCTAACATTTTGACATCATAAAGGGTATCATTGTTACTCTCACGAAACCAAGAAGTATTACATATTACCTAATGTTACCTTCTTTGAACAAACTCATTTCTTTTCTTCGTCTGTCCAAGATATTCCTTCCATCCAGCAGGTCCTCCTATACAATTAGTTGAGACTAGTGTTCCTTGTGTTCATGACAATCCAAATTTTGTTCAAACTCCTCTTGACCTCTTCTTATTAACTATTGACATAGAACCCAAATGACTAGTGCCATTCTCCAAGGTAATCCTCTTCATCAAGTTCTTCTCAATTGTCACTCAACACCATAACTCCTAGTAGGGATGATTCAGTTTCGCCCATTGCCTCCAAAAAGGTACTCATTCTACTCATAATCCATATCAAATTTATAATTTTCATAACTATACTTCAATTTGGGTCACATATCTTTGTACGACACGTATATGTGTCTGATACTTTAGGATACTTTATCGATATTTATCAATGAAGTATCTAATTTATAAAGTCATACTAGACTACAAGAAAATATTTGAATAATGACTAATTTTGCTGACAAAAAATAATTAGTCACTATGGTGTTCAATTTAGGTACCAATTTATAAACTAAACATTATTGGCAACTAAAATAGTTCAAAAAATTATAATTGGTCATTAAATTGATAACTAAAATAGTTTTTATTGTAAATTGGTTTATAAATTGGTCACTAACATTAGCTACCAAGGTTTTGGTTACCAAAATAATTGGCCTCTAATTAGGAAAATGGTCTCTAAATTGGTTTCTAACATATTTTTGGTTACTAAAATTAGTCATTATTTAAGAGTTTTCTTGTAGTGGTACTTTTATGACGACAATAATTTGTATTTTTTATGTTGAAGACTTTAGTACAAATGGTTTTAATTTATATTCACACAATAACAATCATATATTTATTATTTTTTAAGAATTATTGTATATTTTTCAATATTCATATATCACGTATCTATCATGTATCGTATCTCCTGTTATTTTCAAAATAAACATATTGATGTACCAAATATGTATCAGCGTACCTGTGCATCATAGGCTATCACAGGTTGTCTCCTTGCTATTATTTTTTTTATATTATTTGTATCTTCTATTACTACTCGCAAAAATGTGAACGAAGCATTTGGTTAATTGTCAAAGGACGCACTTAGATCTATAGTCTTGATTATAGCGATACATTTTCTCCTATTGCCAAAATAGCTATTGTTCATCCTTTCTTTGACATGGCAATTATTTGTCAATGGGCACTTCACCAACTGGACACTAAATATTATTTTCTCCAATGAGATCTAGAAGAGGAAGTCAACATGAAGAAATTTCCTGAGTTTTTTGCTTTAGGGGAGTCTTATTTGGTTTGAGTTATGCCTTTCTCTATGGCCTCAAACAATCACTATGTGCTTGGTTTGAAAAATTTAGACCTTTGGACTAAAATGTAATGAAGCAAGTCATTCAATGTATGTTGATATAATCATCTCAACTAAAGCAACATTTGTGCAAACATTTTACAAAGCGAAGGTCTTGGAAGCCTCAACTACTTCTTGTGTATTAAAGTAGTTCATTCAAAAGGTATTGTAATAAGTCAAAGGAAATATGTTCCTTCATATCCTAAAAGAGACAGGTATGATTGCTTGTAGTTCACTGGATAGTCCTATGGACCTAGATCAAAGTTAATTATAGAACAAGGTGAATCTACCTCTGATCTGGAAACATATAGAAGACTGGTTAGAAAACTTATATATCTTACTTTTACTAGTCTTGATCTGACCGGTGTTGTTAGTCAATTAATGCATGCATCTCGAAAAATATCAACATCTATGGGATTCCAATGTTATTGATATGGGATAACAAAATATATTGGCGACCCCAAAAACCTTTATAAAGTTACAACGGAAATCATAACGAATTATGGCGGAAATATTGCGGTAAAGAAGATATAATACCCCACATATATTGTTAATGCAAAAATAATGATATTGTTGTTGGAAAATTGGTATTTTTTTTGGCAAAATTGGCCATTATTTTTGTTGGAAAATTGGTATTTACTTTGGCAAAATAATTATAGTAAAAATAGAGAAATAGAAAAAAAATATTGAAAAAAGAATAATAATTGGCGGTGGCAGGTGGAGGTAGTTGCTGGCGACGTCTAGTGGCGGCAGCGACTAGAAATGGTGGCTGGTAGTTACAAGAGTTTATACTTGATGTTACAAAGGTTAAAAGAAATTTACTTCTGTAGTAACTTAGGGTAAAAGAATATGTTTTAAGTTAAAAGAATTTCACCGCTGCAATAACTTAGGGTAAAAAATTTTGGGTAAAAAAAGAGAACAAGAGTGGAAGAATAGGTAAGGTTAATTAAACAAAGTTTTAGTGGGCCAGACCCATTTTTTAAAGTCTCAGAACCCAAATGCAATGCTTCCATCTACCAATTCTTCTCTTTTGTTCAAGCTCCTGGCTTTTTCTTTTTTTTTCAGCCCTATTTTTCCGCCATGACCGTTTTCCCACCACCACCCGCCGTGCCTAAAGCGGCCGCCATGGACCGTCACAGGAAATCCGATTCGCCTCCTATTCACGGCAGGCTGGGAAACCGCTACCGGTTTCCGCCATGGCACCACCATGACCGAAATTCAAGAACACTATGGGATTGTGATGTTGATCGGGCAGGATCCCCTATTCACGACACCCCACAACATTATATTGTGTTTTCCTTGGAGGAAACACTATTTCTTGGAAAATTTAGAAAAAAAATTGTAGTTACTCAATCAACAATTGAAGTTCAATACAGGGCAATGACGTCTCTTACTTAGTGAAACAATTCCTTCAAGAACTTAACTTTTGTGAGATTCAAGAAATTAATTATTTTTGTGATAATTGGGCTACTCTTCACATTGCTTCCTGTCTAATGTTTCATAAAAAGATTAAACACATAAAGATTGATTGTCACTTTATTCGAGAAAAGTTGATGTCTAAGGAAAGATGTATTGAGTTGGTTGGATCTAATGATCAACTTACAGTATGCTAACAAAACCTTAAGGGGGCCTTGAATAGAATTTATTTGTTCCAAACTTGATACGTTCAATTTATATGCTCCATCTTGAAGGAGAGAGTATTAGAATAGGTATTAAATATAGGTTAGAAGTATTTGTATTGGAAAATTGTCATATGTTGTACCTATGAGTTGTACTTACCTTTGTACTTAAGAATCTAGGTTAATATTTGCCTTTCCCGACACTCATTGTATCAAAACTCTATCAATATAAATATGAGAACATGAGAGTGTTCAAGATCTCAAACTCTCTCAAATATAGTCTATTTCATTTCTCAACTAACAACCTAAATCTTGTAGAACTTTACTTTGGTATTTAAATTTAAAATAAAAGTGCATCCACTGTCAACAGTTAAATGTATCCAACTATACATGAGAACATAAAGACAGCAATGTTTAGTGCAGTAGCATACTCACATTGGGTGATAGACCAGCAGCAAACCAGTGTCCTCCTCCTGGATGATTATCCACCTTGATATTCTGAACTACTGGCTGTAAAGTAACCATAAATAAGATGAACTTTAAATGATGAAGATTTTGGAATTTATGTAATGATCTGATTAAATAACTAACTACAAGATATTACAGCAAAATCCAAATAAAAGACTGATTAAATGATGGGAATATACCAATAAATGAACTATCCAAAACATTAATCATATACCATTTGAAAGAAAATAGGTGTTAAGATAGAGAAGAATAGCATATGCATAATATGTCTTTAACAAACTGGATATTTTCAAAGAATGTGGATACAATTTTTCTCCAAACTATACTTACATGACAAAATTGAGCCTAACACATTAATACACAATTCTAACACGAGATACCAACATTATTCAACTGCAGATTGGGCACTGGGCAAGATCACTGACAGACCACAAATCAACAGCATGATCATTACTCTCACAATTACTACACCAGCAATCTTTGCAGTTTTAGTGGTTGGTCAAATCATGCAATCTCCTCATGTTGTTCATTGAAATGATGCGATTCATATTTTAAGATACCTCAAAAAGACTACATACAGGACAGGGACTGCTGTATGAAGATAAAGGAAGTATAAAAAATTGTGGGTATTGCAATGCTGAAAAGGCAGGAATCCCCTTTAGATAGGTGTTCAACCACTAGATATTGAATATTCATTGGAGGTAATATTTTAAGATACCTCAAAAAGGCTACATACAGGACAGGGACTGCTGTATGAAGATAAAGGAAGTATAAAAATTTTGGGTATTGCAATGCTGACAAGGTAGGAAACCCCTTTATATAGGTGTTCAACCACTATATATTGAGTATTCATTAGAGGTAATATTATTTCTTGTAAGAGCAAGAAACAAAATGTAGCTATTAATTCTATAGTCCTAAAGCAAAATATAGGGAAATTACTTCAATAACTCTTTCCCAACTCATCCTTTCTGCCGATACCATTGGGCTAGGCAAGTGATCTTTGCATTGGATCTAGAATAAGCACTAATTCATTGTAGACCTAATTCAACCCCAAAAAACATGCTTGTGGGGTGCGGATTGCCCCTCACCATCTTTTCAGACTCTATCTCTGTTAAACATTAGACTTGAATTTTTCCAATAGTGATAGAGATATGATTCCACTATTGTCATTCTAATATCTTCTTTTTTGGTCAAAGGAAAAACAAAGAAATGATTTGGAGAAAAGAAGAGAAATAGATTCCATAAAATGAATTGGAGTTTTATATACATGGACCTTCGTGAACAGAAACAAGAACAGGACCAGCTCTGGCATATTCCCCAAAAGGAACAATCTTAGAACTAGCTGTGAAGCTTTTATTTTTTGAATTAGAGGATGGTGTAGGGAGTTTAGCTTCAACTGAATCTTCATGAAACTGATGAACACAAGAAGCCGCAAAGCTGCCAGTAGTAGGGTCAGTGAAAAGAAACGGCTTGTTTGATTCAATAGTAAAAGTAGCTGATAGTCTATTCCTATATTCCACTGAAGAAGGATTAATGGGGACAAAAAAGATACTCAGAAATAGTGAAATAAAAATTGCAGAATCAGACCAAAAGCAGTAAAATGCTGTTATCACCCCGAAGCAACAAGCTCTTCTTGAACTTCACTCTACCTGTGGCCGCCCCACTTATCCCAGCCAAAAGGGAAGCCCGTTCTGCCCGGATAAATTTGGAAATTTGACTAAAATAGTCCATTTCAAGATATTTCAATGTTTGTAGCCAGTTCAAAATAATTGAAATCAACACACGGTTTACTGGAAGAAAAAAGATGGACTATGGGAACTCACTAAGATCTACAGGAATCCTTTGTTCACAATTTTAATTTTCAAACTGCATATATCACTATAGGAATGTATATCTTAATAGACAGCCATTGCAGTGCATCCTTAATAAATCAAAAACAGGGTACCCAAATACTTAGTTTAGTCATCCAGATACATCTGTCACAAAATTCATCAGTTAAACATCTAAAACAGGGTACCCAAATACTATCTGCTCAAGTAACAACGTTCAAAGAATGATTTAAAGGATAGTCAGTACTAATAAACATTAAAGCTAAACATAAAAATATGGATGCTTAAAATGGAGATTTACTTACCATTTGAGGAGTCTCAGGGGGAGGCTTGTAAGGATGTGTAAAAGGTTCTCCAGTTACAAAAGGGTGTTTTGAAGCCTGTAAGAAATCAAACTACCATTTTAAGTAACTACAACTTAAATTTTGCATTAACCCAGGACAAATATAGTTTCAAAGATTGGTTAATGTAGAAAATAATACATTCAATTATTACCTGAACAGGTGACCAGCGCTTTGAAGGATCCAATTCAACAAGCCCTTTCAAAAAATCAATAAGAGCCAGTCGTATTTGACTTTCTATTACAAGTTGAGTATATACAGCATTCATTAGTTCAATCAAGCTGAATAAGGGAAATAAAACATGCACATAAAACATGCACAGATCGTAGAAAAAAAATCAAGTTGATGCCTTCTTCGGAACCTAACCTTTGACAATATCTTCTTTAGCTAGATTTTTTCGGTAGGGATAGTTTGTAACAATTGCCTCTAGATTCATATGATTAAAATACTCTTTTCCAATTGCTGGCTTCTTCAATTCTCTCTGAAGAGGAACCAGAAACATGATGGTTGATAGTCATGTAATATTCAAAAAAGGAATCAAAAAGAGAAAAAAATAAATTGAAGAGATGCCAAATTGTTCATTTTGGACAAAGACCCAACAGCAAAAACAGTAACATACAAGACTTACAGTTTCATATTCTTCCACTGTCAATGCTTGATAAAGACTTCTTCCATTTTTGGAACTGTCACTGCTCTCTATGTTCTGGAGACTCCCAACACACTTGAAGAATTTACTTGAGTTTTTGGCATCCCTAAGTACATAATCGGGTGGTTGTCCTCTACAATATATTTGCAACATGATAATGTTAATCAAAAATAGTGAAAGAAAATAGAAGAAACCAACTAATGTGCAGACACAAACTAAATCTAACATAATTATTTCATATTAAAAATCTAAAAGCAAGTCTTCATTTGTTCAGAAGTGTGAGACAGAAGAATTTACGGTGTTAAAAACTTCTAGGGTGTAGAATGCGAGAAAAACATGTGATGTTATTGATGGTCCAATTCATCGGTTCAAAATAGTTTTGCAGTGACTAATTCGAGATATTTTCAGCACAGAAACAGTGGGTCTGAAACTCACCTCAGACCAGGCAGCTCAACTGGTAGACTGGAAAACCAGTCAAACCAACTAATCCAAGCAACATAATGCATATGTGCACAAGAACCAGCACTGACAGGTTTGACTCTGCCAAATATTTGCAAAGCCAGTGAAACTTGTACTTTTTAGTGAACAAATACTAAAAATCTTAATCAGGGACAAATCTGCCCACCCTAATGATGACAGACAAATCTAAAAGATTCTAAGATCAACACCATAAACATTAAAGAAAACACTGCTGCAGTAAAAATGAGAATCGCCTTCATTGACTGGACTTGAAATCTAAATTCCAACCATAAAACAAGCTGGGATAAGGATGGGCTTGGGGTGGGGACCAGCCAGCAAGGGTAGATCGTTAAGTATGATGAGAATATGGAATACACAAAGGAACTGTTCCATTCCTTGTATTCCTCACTGCAAGACTGTCAATTTCAAAGCCTAGTTCTGATTCCAAGAGTGAAATGACTTCACTACACCTTTGGTCAACCGTATTTGATAGATTTAGGTAAGAAGTGTTAACTTGTATGTATGTTTCAAGAGAATACACAAATAACTAGTCAGATAATAAGGAACATCATACATAGTTTAATTTTATTAATTATGGTAAATAAAAATCCTTGTATTTATGAACCATGGCTGGAAATCCCCCTTCTAATGGTTCTAATGAGAAGCTAAGTCAATTGACAAGTTGGATAATAACAACTGTGATATTCGGGCCTCAAATATTAAGTTATGGCTTACCTGGTAGGATTACAGTGCTCACCTCACTGCCAAAGTTGACTGTGGCTGCTGTAGAGCACTCTTATACCCAATGAAATCATGTCCATCTCTGCAACATCATCAAATCCACTGTTCAGCCCCTATGAATAAGCTTTTTTAATGATTGTGTCACTTGTTATTCAGGGCTGGAATGTCACCTTATTTGCAATCACTCCTAACCCACCTTTAATTGCAACATATTTGTGCCACCTTCATTCTCATGGTCATACCAAGCTTCATGGCAAACTCGCTCAAGATGAAAATGTGACCCACACACATGTAACAAAAACCCCTCTACAGATTATACCTGAAACACTATCGCTACTAATTATTTTGTGCAATTGTAAGAATTGCCAAACCCTTGGCCTTTTTATTTGGGTGCAGATACCAATAAATCTATTACGGGCACTTCTCAATCTACTTCACTAGGTTAGAGAACTTGACTTTGACCATACATCCAGTATTTGTACTTGTTAAAGGTGAATTTTAAGCCTAACTCAACCAACAAAAACAACTTGTAAGATGAGGTTTACACCCACATATATATAGTAAATTGGTATTATCTCTAATCGATGCGAAACTTCTTAGAAACCCTCATCATGTCAGGACATATACATCTCAAGCGTAGGGCTAAACATTAACCCTTGACTCCAATACTAGGCTAAGATAGCAGGCGGAACAATAGACCCAACAAACACTAAATTTTGTTAGGATAGACTCTACCCCATAATTCTAATACCATGTTAAGAGATGGATTTCAACCCTAACTCAACCTTACAAAATTAGCTTGTAAGGTGAGGTTTGCACCCACTTATATACTATAAACTCGCCATTTCTCTAGTCGATGTGGGATTTGCAACACCCCCTCACGCTGAGGCATATACATCTCGAGCGTGGAACTAGACAATGGGTGGTCCGATAGTCGATGGCACGATAGGTCCAACAAACAACAAATCTCGTCAAGATAGGCTCAAACTCATAGCTCTAATATCGTGATAAGAAGTGAATTTTAAGCTTATTTCAACCCTACAAAACTGGCTTGTAAGGTGAGGTTTGCACTCACATATATATTGTAAATTAGTCTTATCTGTAGTCGATGTAGGACTTCCAACAATACGTTTTTTTCTTCCCATTCTACATGTAGTTGTTTACCCATTATTACTTCTATCAATGGTCCTCAAACACAATTGCAAGGTACTGACTCCAACATCCCCTTTCTTCTTTCACCATCAATCGATTCTATACGTACAAAATTGTCCTTTTAACTTCTTGGCTATCATCTCACCTAATCCCATCACTTCGTCATTATGTTCACTAAAGACTTGTTTACCTTGAAGGAACATATGATCGACATTAAATCCAAGTCTCATGACCTATCCTATATCTCTGCCCAGTCGCAACTTCTCCAGCACAATTTCTCCATTGATGATACTTGCTCAATTGTGACATCCTAGTTTGTTGAAGCTTTAGAAGTTGATTCCAAGTTTCTCTAGTTGTCTACTCTACCTAGAATCATCAAGTATTGTCATCTTTCTTGTTTTAAATATTTCATCAAGTCTTTCAATGATTATTTTATGTTGTACGTGATAATGGGTAATTGATAACAAAATTATGTCAGAACTCTTGCACCTAGGAAAGAAGAGTCTATTTGTTTCAAATAAATTTATAACAACGAGCTTAGGATTGCCTACGTTTAAGTAGTAGAGACTATATAGTTACAATAATTGGGCTCAACTAAGGCCCAATCAAACTGAGAAGCCTATATTACAACAAATGAGCATCCTCAAACCATTCTAAAAAGTTGTATTACGTCCTTATTTCATCCCTACACTTTATGAAAGTCATGTACGACATCCTCTTAAACAATCGGCACATGGAGTATTTTTCATGTGATAAACAAAGTTCCCCAGTGGACTAAAACATAACCTCCACATGTTGTTTATAAAGTGCATGACAAAATAGGTACATAGTCTAATTTATGGAAGAATGCAACTTTTTATAATAGTTTGGGGACAAAAAACATATTAAACCCAATTCTACTATACTCTTTTATTGAAAACAAGTCCAAAATGTTTTACTTCATTGAGAAGCTCTATCATGAAATAATTCATGAGAATATTCATCTAATTGGTTTCAATAAAATATGGAATAGAAGGGCATTCTTCATCAAAGACCTAGGAAATCTTTAGAATTTCAAGGTATAAGAGTTGCTCAATCCAAAGATTCTTTTTTTAAATCCAAGGAAAGATAACAATCCAAAGATTATAATATCTCATAAGAAATATGCTCTTGACATCATAAAATAAATTGGTCTATTACACCCACTAATATACTATAGTTTGATCATATCTTTATTTGACATTCAACACATTCATCACTCAAGACTTAAACACCTTGAGCATGAAATGAGATATTTGTGGGTAGTTCAAATAATAGCAAGTAGCACAATAGGCCTAACAAACCTTGCTAACATCTTAGAAAATTGACTTTAAATTTAACTTAATCTCACAAAACCAACTTGTAAAGTGAGGTTTGTACTAACTTATTTACTTTTGTTGCAAGCCATACAAGCCCAAGGCCACAAAGAACTTATTTTTATTCTCAAGTTCCTTGTTCACATCTACAGATGATGGAAGGAGTTTAAAATCATGTAAGGCAACATGAAGCTGCCAAGAGACACAGAACACTCACAATGTTATGGAGCAAGAAGCATCAAGAGATATTAGCACATGCCATGTACACATTTTGTGTCATTAGTATAAAGGGCACAAGCCCCACTCCAAATTGATGCACATGTCTCATGGGGATGGAAAATAGTTGAGTGAGGTGTGAATAGTGGATTTAATAACACTACAAAGTTAAGCATCAATCTTTATCAATTGTTCTCGATTTTTTGTAGGAACAAATTCAACTGTGGTAGTGAGATAGGATTTGTAGCCCAAACCACTTAATCATAACCAGATTTTGGATTCCCAACTGAATAGTTAGAGATGCCCATGTTCTCAATACTAACAATATGGCTAGAAAAGATGGGAAAATTTGTTCTAGTGGTTGGGGTGGTGTTGGAAGGAATTTTATTTCCAAAAAGCTAGAAAAAAAAAATAATAAAATAACCTAAGGAGAGCGAAAAGCATATCAAACAACCAAAAAAGGATGGGTGGCTCATGTCAACAGTTGACACCACCCTATGTTCCCTGGAGAAAAGGGAGGTCACCAAAAACTATGTCAAGAAGCTCACCAATGGTGACACTAGAACAGGGAAAGCAAACTTGGGAGAAAGGTTCACAAAAGAAAAATCATTTAGAGATAGTGGGTCTACCAAGTCAACATGGTTTTGAAAAAAGCATAGATACCAAGTTAAACTCTAGGAACGAGAGAAACATTGAGCTTAAACTGTGTTTCTGAGACAATATAGTGCTTTATTCATATTGAGAAAAAGGAATTAATAAAATAAATAGAGGAGATTTTATATATATAATCTAAATATTCTTGATTATACTAGATCAGTTCCTTATTTCTATATTTCTATAATAATAAGAGGAAACTTTATACCCTGGAAAAGTGAGATACACGTATTGTACAAGATCAAATGTTGAAACGAGATACAGGGTCATGGATTTAATAACATGTGAAGACCTAGTTGAAATGGACTCAAACAATCTACAAAATGAAGCTCATTTGTAATAACCAAGTGGCTTTGCATATTGCATCTAATCCGATCTTCTATGAGAAGACCAAACATGTAGAGGCTAGCTACCAAACATGACTCTGGCAACATTACTACGAGCTTTGCCAAATCTAGTGATTAGTTGATACATGTCTTCACTGAGTCTTTTAAGCCCATGAATTGGTTAGATTGGTATCAAGCTAGGTGCATATTTATATCCTGTATTTAGGTATAAGTAGTGAAATAAGCCTATACAAACCAACAACTGTTGTGTATTAAAATACAGTTTCAGCACAATATCTTTGTTTTTTCTCACATTTTAACAAATCTTATTATGCATTGGATTCCACTAAATTTTCTTCAGAATAAGTTTCTTAAATTTGTTATTAAGAATTGGGTCTGCCCTAATGACCTGCACCAGTTTCTCCCCCCAGGCAGTGCTATGTCTTTGTTGAGTTCTGGCGTCTTTGTAACAGAATGCTACAATTTTGAAGTGTACTTCATCTCAAGTCAACATTTAAAGGAATGGTTATTTATTCAGCCAATCTGGTGTTTAACCCATTGATGTTTTACAAGAATTTCTTTGTTAAACAGATAACATGTCATGATTTTAGAGGAAGGAAGAAATATGCTTAGTTGGAGGATAAATGGTAACAAAATATGAAGTTATTAAAATCTCAATTGTAGGTTTTTTAATCAACTGTTATAACTGCATTTTACCCTTGAAAGTGCCCCCCCTCTGCCCCCCTTTGTTATACAATTTGTATAGCTATTTAATTAAAATGTTCCCTTGAGAGAAAGTGACATACCCAAGTATTTCAATCATTCGTTTCAAAAGATCAAATTCTGAAGCTCCAGGGAATAATGGTAATCCAAGAAATAATTCCGCCACTATGCATCCAAAGGACCACATATCAATAGCTGTTGTGTATCTGATAGAGTTAAGGACAAAAATGAAGCTAGAAGTACAACAAAATAACCTGAAAAAATTAAAGAAAAAGAAATTTCTGAAGAGTATACAATAAAATGTGAGACACCCCAAAAGATCTTTAGTGTCCTTAAGTATATTTGAAAGCATGAGGATGATGAAAACCACGTTCAAAATAGCATAACAGGTCGTAAATTTTTTACAAGATTGATGTATTAAAAGAAGTACTAAAGAAAGACAACGCATCATAGAATCATTCATTGCCCCACATCCCAAAATATTAAAGGAAAGTATGGCACGGATTTATGGATAATAGTTCCAGTTGATCTATAATTTAAACTTTCTTCATTAATGTTCCCCAAATAAGCCATACAAGTAAAATAAACAAGTAACAAGTAAATGTAGAAGCCATAAGCTTTTTAAAAACATTAATTCCTTCAGAGTCTAAAGCCATAAGGCAACTCAAACTACAGCTCCACCTGCTGCAGCACATTTTTACATTAAAAGTAATTAAGAATACCAAGCTATTTCCTCAATTATTGCAATGTAGAAAGATGGTGAAGTAATAGAAAGGTAAATCAATAAAACAACAAAAGAGAAAACCCAAAAGTAAAAATGCATGAAAAGAAAGGCATCAGCTACTGATTCCATCAGTTAGGATACTGATATCCAAGAAGAACCTCAGGAGATCTATAGTATCGACTCTGCAATAACAAGAGGACAAGGGTAGGTACCAGAACAAATATAATTACAATAGGAATCATAGAGTCCTACTTTCTACAATAAATATAAACCTGAATATAAGAGTAAACAGTGCGGTTTTCCATGCATGCTGATCCAAAGTCAATAATTTTTATTTCTGCTGGCTTCACAGTGCTACATATGAAACATTAATTCATAAAATATCACAATAAAATAGCTGCAGCATACACAAAATCTAAGGAAAGGATTTATTCCTATGAACTGACAGACTCGTTTTAGAGAGTAAAGTGAAGAGTTATAACCAATGACTACAAAAGTAACCCTCAGATTGCGATTAAAAGAATGCTCGTTTATATAATAAATTCAGTTGTTTAAAACTCAACTAGTAATTTTTTAGTCAATAGTTATAACTCTTCATTTTACTCGCTCAAACACATCCGTCCTTTTATAGGTGTTAAATCCTTAACAAAATAGCTGCAGCATACAGTTGTTTATGAGCACCTTGATGCAAGAAACCAACCTCGTACATAAAAGAATGTTTTCTGGCTTCAGATCACAATGAATAACTCCAGCCTCTTTTAGCAGAGCAAGTCCACATAAAATCTTAAAACAAAAAATTAAGAAAATTGATTATGAAATATCAAAACTGGAAAAAGGACCAAGTAGAAAGGCTATACATCAAATTGTAGTACCTGCTTAGAGAATAGCTGAACAATACCAAGGGATAATCCCCTAAAATGATTCATCTTGATAAGCTCATACCTGTACACTACACAATGTCAACACTAAAAAAAATACGGGAGGAAAAAAAAATCTAGGATAGCCATGCAAAACCAATCAAATATGAATCGTGAAGTAGAATGTGAACACCCTTCAAGCTTTAAATCCACTCCTCATTCTCAATGATTATAAATTCTGAAAGAAAAAAAAGAAAACAAAAGTCTGGAACTTACAAGTTCGTGTCCAACAATTCGAAGCAAATGCACAAATGTCGTTGATGTACAAAATAATCATATATACGAACAATGTGATGCTTATCCTCAGGATCATACTTCTTATTTAACTGCATTAAAAAAAAAAAAAAGAGCACACATTAGTAATTTTTCATGGACTTCCAAGAAATTAACGAGTACCTTGATAATAACAAGTCACATCAGGAGGTTACCGTTGATAAGATAGTTACTTCAACCAGTGCTTGTTGATAGTATGCAGGTTGGTTTTTAATGATCTTCACGGCAACAAAACTGTTGCTATCTGAATCCCAGCATTTAGCCACTTGTCCAAATGTTCCATGGCCAAGGAGATCTTTGACAATATATCTGTACCACATCAAAATGCAAAGATTATAAAGACATCCCAAGGTTGCGAGAAGAGTAAGGTGGCATCAACCGAAAATCAACATTTAGCTTTCGGTATTTCCAAAGTATTATATATAATGACAACATAAAAACAAAGGATATATGGATGACAAACCTTTTACTTTTGTCTAAATGGTTCAAGACAAAATTCACTGTCAAAATAAGATCTGAGTTAACATTATCATAGCCATCATTAAGCACTCCCACTGACGGGCTGGTCAAAAATCTTTTTGGATTAAGATCTTCAGAATATTTAAACTGTGGATTGCATATTTGGTATGTTTGAACTATTTCCTTGGTCAACCTAGCCACCAACTGTAAATTTGAAGGTGAGCATCAGTTCAATATTTTAGGTATCACAAGCTCCAAACAGCCAGATATAAACGACAAGAAAATAATGTACAAAATTTCCATCTTATATAAATTTCTGCTACTGCAGTATATGCAATTAGAAATGAATAAGAGAGAAAAGAAATAGCCTATAAAACAATTCCCAGACAACAATAGATAGATACATCTATAGGGGAGAATTATATAGGCAGATGGGTGAGTATTGTACAAGAGCATTTACTCAATTGTCTGTTGGTTAGTTAGTTGTTTGCAAATGGTTAAGTCAGTTACACAGTACTATAGGCAGTTAGCTAGTTGTCACCATAATAACTGTACCTATAAATACCTCAGTGTAATCCTTTGATCATTAAGCAATAACATCTGATATTTTCTTCTCCATAATTATCTCTAACCATTAGCCTGATATCAAGAGTCTCACAAAGTAGACTTTAAGCCTACCTTAACTCTACAAACTAAATTTTAAGATGAGGTTTTCCAACTCATATACATATAACTTCACCACAATGGAAAAAACTACTAGTGTGCTTCCCTCATCTTCTTCCCCCATCACCTTCAGGCTCTTGATTATGAGAAATTAGATGACAAGAACTCCCTCCTCTAGCACAAACATGTTAAAGCTATCATCAAGACACATTGTCTTCAACATTTCATTGTTTGTTCAAGAGCTCCACTTTGATTCTTGACTGAATCAGACTGAGATGCAGGGAAAGTCAATCCTTATTACCGTCTACAATCAGTAAGATCAAATGCTTCGATATTGGCTCCAATCATCTTCCTTGAGTTCCTAGCAGTGTGCATACATATCATGTTTGGGACAAGATCCATGACTAAATCCATAAGCAGACTCATGCTAAAACTCATCAAATGTGAACTAAGTCGCACTAGAAAGTCCTTGACAACAAAACCATATCCATATTTCTTCTTTAAGTCAAAGCTTAAGTCAATGCTCTCACTCCAGTTGGAGATCTAGTTTCATCTCAAGAACACAGTGTATTTATCGTCAATAGTTTCAACAAACCCTATAATTGTTTGTATTTATTGTAATCAGTTTATATAAATGGACTACTTTGTCTGTTGCACAATTTTAGAATCTCTTTCATCTATCTTTCTCTCTTTCCCATCATGGTATCAAAGCAGTACCATCCTTCATAACCTATTTTGACACTATTTTGCAGCTAAGTACCCCAAAACAAAAACAAAAAGTGGAACAATCAGTCACCTATTCAGTTATCTATGAGTGTCACTTTTCCACAATGTCTTAACTTGTATTCCACTCTGATTCATGGTTATCATTCATCATCGCCAACTTCACCATCCACCAAATCCTATGTTTGGCAACTTTTAGATGCACTAGCCTCATTGATATCCTAGATGCACTAATTTGGCGTCGTCTTCACCCTATATGTACTGACCTTATCTCTAAATCCCAAAAGCCATTATCAAACCTAGTTTCAAGTTTAAAAATTTGTGGGCCTCCAATAATATTAGTTTAAATCTTTCAAATGTGATTTTGAGAAGGACGGACCTGCTTTGCTTGTTATGAATTTTCTGTGTTCATGACCATTCCAATCATCTAGCTAAGCTATTTTTCTCTCCAGTATCACTGAGTCGCTATTCCAACTATTATCTTTAGTGTACTTCAAATTTTATTTTATTTTTTTAATTTTTACTTGCAAGGAAGTGATTATTTTCTCTTAACAGGATAAATCTTAGTAATCTTCAACTTGAGGGGAGTGTCACAAATGAAAAATATCTGAGGTTACTATACGAGAATATTCTTAGTATCATGATCTCTGAGAATTTATTATTGTTTTATATTTTAATTTATTTACTTATTTAATTAGTTTATAACTATAGGAAGAAGTCGCAATTTGGGTTTAAACAATCCTTTCATAAGAATGTCACGTGCCGTGATGTCAGAATAAATGGCATACAAATAAGGTCCCATTCACATTCACTATGCCTACTAATTTCTACATGCTTCATGCAGTCATAGAACTGCATTCTGTAAAATATTAATTACATTTGTGTTTTTACAGTAGAACTTCATGGAGTGAGCCAGAGGAAGTTGTAATGTAACTTTTCAAGAACTCTTTTAAATCATAGAATTCCACAAATTCCTTTTATCATTGCCCTATATTTTATCTAATATACTACTAGATAACATTCTTTTTTACTTCTCCGAGTACAGTAGCTAGATGTTAACTTCCTGTCAATAATAGATCCAATCCAATCCACATTGTAAGCACTTCCATGCCTTTTGGCTCAGTTTTCCTAACAAATAGTCCTCTGCCAAAGCACTTTTTAAATACCTCAAAATCCTGAACATTGCCTTAACTTGTTCTTTAGGTGCTAAGTGCATGAATTGGCTAACTAAATTTCCACAACGGCTATGCCTGGTCAGGTTTGAGGTAAATGAATCAATTATCCCACTAATGTTTACCATGTTGTGTCTATTCACTTCGAAGTTTTCTACAAGGATCTACAGGAATTATAGTCGGTTTGCAACTCATCATCATGTTTCTTTGAAAATCTAGAATATATAAGAGGGGAACAACCCTCACCTCACAGACTAGTTTTAAGGGGTTGGATTACATCCAACTGCATTGTCTAAAAGCCTTCCATCACCATTCTAGTGCAAGATGTGTCAACTAGGTTGTTTATGTTAAAAACTTTGTTATTACGTGATGAACATGGCATCACCCAATTATAGCAACACCTGTGCCACCATTTTCAAACACAAGATCTTCATAAACTACATGATTTATTGGGGATAAAGCAAGCACAAGCTATGAGTGATATAGTGATATTGTCATTTTGCAAAGGAAGTATGCAATATACATTTTCAAGCAAACAAATCTGGACATGCTATGCTTCTTGACACACCTATGAATCTCAAATTACAAAATCTACCAGATTAGGGTCCCCTTTCAGATCCAAAAGGGTAGAAAAGATTGGTTGGCAAGCTGATATGTCACTTTGTCATCCAACTAGATATTTCCTTTGCAAATGGTATAGTGATTCAATTTCTTAACTCTCATCATGAATGACACCAAGATGTTGTCATTCATAATCTGAAATACGTCAAATGAGCTCCAGGAAAAGATCTTCTGCATGAAGACAAAGATCACACTCACATTGTGGGGTATTTGTATGATTCTCCCACTTTTAGAAGATTCACCTCAAGATATTGCTTCTCATTGGCGGTAACTTAATTTCCTAGAAAATTAAAAAGCAAGTCCAGTGCAGAAGCGAAGTATTGAGCCAAGGCTTCAATGACTTGTAATTGGACTTTTGCAGTTGCTCAAAGAATGAAGTCTGGGTTGTTGCTTAGATGAAACTCATTGATGATTATCAAGTTACCTTGCACATTGCTTCAAACCAATAACATTGAGGTAGATTACCATTTCCTCAAGGAGAATATCTTGTAGGATGACATCATCACTAGTTCTGTTAATTCTAACAAACAATTTGCAAATGTCTTCACTACATCTTTAAGGAATCCAAAAGTGATTATATTTGAAACAAGCTTGGTGCACATGATTTTTATGCTTCAACATGAGGGGGAGTGTTTGATATTATAGATATCCTTAACTGTGGTAATAGGGAAATTCTAGGATTTACATAGTTATGCCAATTAGGCAATTATTTCCTCCATCATTATTACCCCTGTTGTACAATAATACATTAGCTGTCTACATAGACACATACATTTAGTTAAGTCATTTTTTTTCCTCTTGACAGCCCTTATGAAGGCCATGCTTTACATTAAATAGAACGCAATCACTTAATCGTATCAGAAATCAACTTCCAAGCTGAATGGAACTATAGGCTCCAACCAAATGCACTACCAATAGTAGAATAAGTTGTACTTTGTCATACAAATTTTCTATGTTAAAAGCCTTAAACCAATGCAAATAGGAATTTATCCTCCATATACCAAACCAGTAAAGATAGTCAATAGATATTATTCCAAGGATATATGGCACAATAAGCATCAATCGAACAGGTATATTCAATTAAGAATCAGTAGCAAGAGGTAGGAACAGATGATGAGCAGATTCTGAACATTCACCATACATAAAATAACATAACATGCATATTAGACAAAAGTAACCACAGACCTGGAACATATATCAGTAGCTCAATTCAACAAAAGTCATCAATTGGAAAAGGAATTTGGATAAAAACAGTCTAAATGAGACAAGGAATCAAAATCATTAATCCAAAACCGAAGACAATTAAATATAATCAACAAGATCTAGTTCCTAGTACCACTCAGGAATTTTGCTGTCATTTACAAAATAATAACACGTAGTTCCAAGAAAAATATAATTTCAACACCATCAAAATTGCGGATAGCATAGTTACTTAAGGAGCTAAGAACCTCTATGGTACGCCATGGATCCGGTACAAATGGATAGCATGGTATGCCATCATTCAATTCACTATACGAGTGATAATCTAAAACCCTTTCTTCCCTTTCATGTTTTCAACTGTTGCTGCGATCAATAGTGGTGAAGACTAAGAGGGTGACAATCTACACAGAACAAAACAAAAGTATACCTATGGAAAAAGTCCACAATACCCAGAAATCATACTTAACATACCACCGACAATGTGGACTAACTACAACTACCGAGTATGTCAATCGAGGTTTGGTTTAACTTGACTATTTCCAAAGTTTCCGCCTCTGGCATCCCTAAATCCCAACACCCCATACTACTTTTCAGTCCAAAACTCTTACTGCACAGCTCTGATCACAAAAATACACAAACAAGTTCAACCCATACTCGTTTTCACACAAAACCACACAAAAGAACACAAGAAACTCACGGGCTTCCTCACAACCACGCGAGACGGTTGCGGCTTCTCAGCAGCAGCAGCAGCTTCTTCTCCAGCCTTTGGCACACAAGGGACGAACGCAGAGCCGCGGGGACGCCACTCCGAGGCCAAGTCCGTGGACGGAGCCTTGTCCGCACGTGCGACCCCATCCATGACCCACACAGAAAGTTTATAGAAAAAGAGAAATAGAGGACCCAAATTCAAGTCAGAGAAAGATTCAGTTTCCCCAATTTCACTTCCATTGTATCCCTTCCCTTCTTCTCATTACCCTCTATCCACTGCGCAAGTGCTTGCTACCCTCCAATCCAACGGATTTCAATCCCATCACGGGCCCAACCTCCAGAACCGTCCTACAATCACATCGAACCCGAGATCCATCGATTGCCGGATTTTCCCTTCTGCTTCGAATTGAATCCGATTGGGGCAAACGGCAATAAATCAAAAGGGGAAAATTATTCAGAGAAGGGAGAAAACAGATCGATCGAAGTGGGGTTTTGTTTCGTTGAGAGGGGATTGGGTTATAATTTAGTTTCGTGCTTCACGAAGAGAGAGAGAAAGAAAGAGAAAGAAAGAAACAGAGCGATGCAATGAAATGGGCGTTTCGTTGGTCTCCGAGAGAGGCAGGGCGGGCAGGGCACAACACGCCGTCTTGGTTCGGTCGAAGCAGTGATGAGGAATTATTTGGTGTTGCTTCTTTCTTTCTTTCTTTCTTTTCTTTTTTTTTTTTTTTTGGAACAAAAATCCTCTTTTTAATGTTTGTTTGTTCACTGCGACACAATCAATCACACCACTTGGTCATCCAACACTGCCTTCCTTTGCTTTTTAACCTTTTAATTATTGTAAATTAATTACTATACCTGTAGTGTTCAGTATGCTGTTTAAAATATTCCCGAGATTTTTTACTAATTGTTAGGGTTTAAATGTTAATATTTTTCGGAATTATAAACTTTAATAATCGTAAAAGGTATGGTCAGAAAAAATATGAGGTTTGAAAATTTTAAAATATTGGAGTATTGCAATGAATAAATTAAGAAATATTGACAATGTAAAGTGTGTGAAATATTGACAATGTAAAGTGTGTGTATAGTTATTTAATTTGAATTTTTTTGTGTAATAAAATTGTTAATTCCATAGTAGTTGATTTAAATATATATATATATATATATATATATATATTAAATATATTTTAATCAGTTGACTGCATAAAAATACATCACATATATTATAATTATAAATATTAATGAAAATATAGACCTAGGTGTCCACTTTTACTTTATAATATTGAAAAAATAAAAAATAATTATTAAAGTAGAAAATATTATTAAATTTATAAAAGTATATTTCTTTTTAAAAATCATTATAAAATCTGAAAAGTAAAATAATTTATATCGATAAAGATAAATTGGACATTAAAATGTATAATCTTAAAAAAGAGTTATTAAAAATAATAGTCTTTATAATAGTAGAAACACGTTTCTTACGAATAAGTTTGTCAATTTTAACATTATGATAATAAATAAAAATTAATTCATACCTTTTAATTCAAGTTAAATTATTTTCTAATGTGTCGAACTTTTAACTATAATTAAAATGAGACATGTGAAATGAGATAAACAATTTAATTATTAATTACAATAAAATATATTTTAAGTAATATTTAATTGGGAATGCATGATATGATGTAAATCCAACTTGATTACTAATCTAAAATGTGACAACTTAATTGCTAATCTAAAACGTGGTAACATGTAAAAAAATTTAATGTAATATATTTAAAATATTATATTTATTTATTTTTAAAATTTAAAAACAAAAATATATGAAAATTTTAAATAAAAATAAATTTCAATTTCACATAATTTATAAACTAAAAATATATTTAACTCTTATTATTATTAAATTTAAATTTGTAAAAAATATATTCTTAAAAATATTTATGAAAAAACAGTTATAGAATATAAAAGGTAAAATAATTTATAGTGATAAGGATAAAAGCGACAGTTAAATATATATACCTAAGACAGAGTTATCAAGTAGTTCTCAAAAGTGATCTATGCACACGTGTACCCACTTTTACCTATGATAATAAAAAATAAAAATTAATACTTCTAATTATTATTAAAATAAAAATATATCGTTAAATTTATAAAAAATAAATAAATTACCAAAAAAATTATAAATCATATTTACAAATTTTAAAATATAATTTAGTAATAAAAATTAGTTATTGTACTTATCAAGCAATTAACAAAAGTAATCATATGTACATGAGTGTCCACTAAAAAGAAAAATTAGTTATTGTACTTACTATTAATATAAAACATGTTATTAACTTTATAAAAAATATATTTTTAAAAGATAATTATAAAAAATAGTTATAAAATATAGAGTTAAATAATTAATAAAATCATTAATATATAAGAGACCTTTTACGTCAGATTTACAAAACTTATTATGACGGTTATCGTGATATAAAACTGTGCGTTTTTTATGATACCACGAAAGACCTGACTTATTATGACATGCTTTGTTAGACCTAACATAATAAGCTAACTTGGTATAAAAAACATAGGGATATTTGACATAGTAAGTCCAATTTACTATCACATTATAACTTGTCATTGTTTTAAATTTTGTATTATTGAATCATTTATATTGATAAGGGTAAAATTAATATATATATATATAGAGAGAGAGAGAGAGTAAAATTTATATATGTTTTTTGTGCCTAAATTTCAAACTTGGATCACATAAGGTCTTTATACTTAATAAATGCATGTATTCAGTTCTCATCGTCAAAGGTGTTAACTACTTTTTGGCATGACAAATTGTGAATATGCTGACCTTTTAAGATGTTGACAGGAGGAAAATTTGTGGACTGCATCCAACATGATTTGTTGTTTGTCACATTAAAAAATAGTTAAGGTCGTTGAGCGAGAAAGACTGCATCAATGCATTTCGTAAGTATGGGACATAATATGATTAAAGTTTGAGATAAGGATTGTCACGACTACGAAATCGCAAATGGTCGGCGACCAAAAATCATTTAAAAATATATAAATTTTAAAATAATGGGTCGCTACCATAATTTATTAAGGAGACCTATGGAAAGCCTACAGAATGAATGGTGTGCGAGATCAGTTTGAGTTCAGGAATATGTTAATAGTTATTAAGGAGACCTATGGAAAGCCTACAAAATAAATGGTATGTGAAATCAATTTGAGTTCAGGAATAAGTTACGTGTGGGGAAGATATTAGCACCTCACACGTTCGTCCTGCCACGGTTCCATTTAATAAAGGTGTGCATAACTAATGCAATTTTCAAATGTTTGTTTTTCCAAAAAAAAATAAAATAAAACAAGCAAATATCAATAAAGAAAACATTTTTAAATTTTTTTTAATTGGTCTGACAAGGTGTTTGATCTTGCTCTTACGTATTCTTATTCAATATGAGAAACCATTATTATGTAGTTTTTTTAAACCCAAACTATTTAGAAAAACCTTGATTTGATTTTTTTTTAATTTGAAATTTTGATATATATTTTATTTCTCAAAAGAACATGATATTCAACGTGATAAAAAATTACCATCAAACAAATTCAAAATTAGGCATGATAATTATATATTTTTAATTATCAAGTAAATTTTAGACTTAACATGAAAACCAAGATTTATTTAAGGGAAATATTTAATTATTCTAAAATTTTCAATATGTTTTTATTAAAAAGAAAACTCAAACTTAGTTACTCCAAAAATTTCAAATACATAACCTTCGCATCTCTTATAAAACGCATTCCCTCCACAACTTCCATCTTATTCATCAAGCTTCTCACTCATATTCCATAATTTTTGTGATCTAAGGTCGGGATTGCTATCATCGCGAAGCCCTCTTTGAATCTCACCGAACGAAATCCTCTTTTGGATCGAGGTTGAACTTTCACGACGTCGAAAGTGCCTTGGGGGTTCTTAGAGTTCGAATTTATCTTCGAAGGTGAAAGAAGCTAAACCTTACTTTTGCATGATGATTTTGCTTGAATGTCTGGTTGTGTGTTTATGTTGTGTTTGGTAGCTCAAATTGATCTATTGATATTGTTCTTTGTTTGGTGTGAGATGAAAAACCCCTAATTTCATGTTTGGGTGTGTATGAGTTAGAAAAAGTTTGGGGTTTTGTTGAATACATGTGATTTAAGATAAATTTAATGGAAATTGAGGTTGTAACGTGGAATTGGAAATGTTTCTGACTTATATGAGGCTTAAAATGTGTTTTAGGTTCATTTAACGCTGTCAAATTGTTGAAATCAAGTTTTTGTGTTATACAGACTCGTTGGACGAGTTGGGCTTTCCAACTCTGAATCATCTTGAAACATTTTGAATTCTCGCTTTGTTAGTTGTCGAATGGAACTGAAATTTTTACAGTAGATCCTAGACACATGATGCTTTGTTTTGACTGGTGTGATCTTTGTTTGAAAGTGTATAACGAGAGAAATTTTTGTTGTAAGGCTCCTGTAGATTAGGTTGTTGACAACTTTGACCTTTGTCACTTGTTTAATGTATAAATTTTTCTATAGGTACCCAATTGAATTGATTATTTTCTCATTGAGTTATTGATTCAATTATCTTTCATTTGAATGTTAGAACATAATTTTTGGAGCTTTTTATATGTTTCGGTTTTATTTTTTGAAACTGCCAACCAATTTGCATATGTGATATTAAGTTATTGTGTAAATTACTTGGGATTATGTAAACTTTTGAAATACAATGACGTATCAACATGTTAATTGAGAATGACAAATGGATTTTCATGGAAAAATCCTTTTAAAGTATGTGTGCTTTGGTGTGCATATTGATGTAGGAACTCAGAATTTGAAAGTTTATCCTGTCATTGTACTAATAATTCACACTCATGTAAAGGAGAATGAATTGGGAGTTAAGAGTAACAGGAGGTCCTGGTTGGAAGAACCATTTATAGTTTTAGGAACTTGTATAGGATTAACCTCGTGGGTGGAGGTTATCCATCACAAGTGCCAAAACCTACCTCAATGTTTGTATCTGGATAACTGAGTCTAATGAGTCTTTTACGATGTGCCTTATTGCTTGTAATAGTGTGAATTACTTAGCTCCCTAATATGAGTTTATTTATGATTAATAGAACTTTTGTTCTTATATTAGCTTACCATCTCTTGTGTGTGTGCTTGTGTTGTTGTTCTTCTTTTGCAATGATCACCAATATTTTGTGTGAGCAGATGAGAACTTAGATGTTGGCTCTCGTGGCAACGGTGATGACAGTGCAATTATTTAGTTGTTTAGTTTTGCTTTCATTGTTAAGTTGTATATTTGAAAAACTCTTGTAAGGTTCATATTTTGCTCTCTTTTTTTTTTTTTTTTTTATGGGTTTTTATTTTTGCCTTTTTACAATTTTTATTTTTTTTTTTTTTTTTTTGTTTAATTTATTTAGTAATTTTTAAGTTTTTTTTTTTTTTTTTATTTTTTAATTATGT